>Ga0307514_10001496_pt1 | contig 28103 bp, 29 predicted proteins | sample 16_EM_MG_FD_203088 | JGI IMG/M metagenome (GOLD analysis project Ga0307514, IMG submission 203088) | Populus trichocarpa ectomycorrhiza microbial communities from riparian zone in the Pacific Northwest, United States - 16_EM | ecosystem: Host-associated > Plants > Roots > Unclassified | place... | reverse complement strand
CGCTCTGTTGACGCTCTGTTGACGCTCTGTTGACGCTCTGTTGACGCTCTGTTGACGCTCTGTTGACGCTCTGTTGACGCTCTGTTGACGCTCTGTTGACGCTCTGTTGACGCTCTGTTGACACTCATTTTTTGGTATAGAGACAACGACATTAACCATATTGCCTATAAAGGAGGCCAAAACTTTGATTATGAGTAAAAGCTGTAGCATAGCCCTTGAATGATACAAGATGCATCACCCGAAATCATTGACGCTCTGTTGACGCTCTGTTAACGCTCTGTTGATGCTCTGTTGACGCTCTGTTGACACTCTGTTGACGCTCTGTTGATGCTCTGTTGATGCTCTGTTGACGATCATTTTTAGGTGTAGCAACATCCACATTAACCATAGTGCTTATAAAGGAGGCTAATACTTTGATTATGGGTAAAAGCCGTAGCACAGCCCTTGGATTATACAAAATGCAACACCCACAATTGTTGCCACTCTGTTGATGCTACTTTTCAGAATGGGGCTGTGATAATGTCGCTTTCTCTTTTGCCAATACAGACTGCCAATACATTAATTTTGTATAACAGCGAACAAATCACTTCCCAATTAACTTACTTGCGAGCCTAAAAATCATTGACGCTCTGTTGCCACTCATTTTCAGAATGGAGCTGTTACCATGTCGCTTTCTCTTTCGCCTATAAAGGCTGCTGATACGTTGGTTATGGATAACAGCGAGCAAATTGCTGTCCACTAACTTACTTACAAGACGAAATTTTTTTGACACTTCATTGACGCTCATTTTCAGAATGGGGCTGTTACCGTTTCGCTGTCTCTTTTACCTATAAAGACTGCCAATACGTTGATTATGGATAACAGCAATCAAATCACTTTCCAATTAGGTTGCTTACAAGTCCAAAAATTGTTGACGCTCCATTGACGCTCATTTTCAGAATGGGGCTGTGACCGTGTTGCTTTCTCTTTTGCCTATAAAGGCTGCCAATATATTGGTTATGCATAACAGCGAGCAAATTGCTTCCCAAATAACTTACTTAGAAGACTAAAAATCATGGACACTCCTTTGACTCTCATTTTTGACATGGGGCCGCAACTGTGTCACTTTTTATTTTGTCTATGACTGCAGCCAATACGTTTGTTATGAATAACAGTAAGCAAATTGCTTCCCAATTAACTTACTTACCGTATCAATAATTGTTGAAGCTCCATTGACGCTCACCATAAACATGTCCTAACTGTTATTGTATGGCTAATAATTTTGTATAAATAATCATATAGTTATTATTGAAAGCCAATGTATAATTTGTATGAATACTCAGTTGCATCCAAATGCTTTCTGGCATTTCAATTTCTGATCCACTGATGCACATGCTCTATGAGTGATGGATAATGTAGCGCTGTTACATTCCAGTGCTTTCATCTGGCAATTTACCACATTTAGATCCATACACTAAGTTTTCATTAATATAGCCTAATTTTCTTATTTTGCCTTAACCAGTTGCTTCTCCTCGATTTCCACGACCTACCATAAACAATTTTCAAAATGTGGACTCTGTGCACCAGGCCTGAACGCAGATTTATTTAGTTGGATGTATGGATAAATACAACATGATGGTGGTCATTCTTACAGATTGGCATTGCGCATTGACCGCTGCTTCTATGACTCGTATGCCATCAATGACCCAAATTTCGTTAGTAAATTTTGTGTTCAATTTAAATTGCGCATTCTCACTTACCTGTGAGCGGCATAACGATATCATGTTGATCACTCATTGATCAACTCGGTTTGGAATCTAGGAATTTCATATGGCACATACGACCCTTGCACAGCCATAGACGAATTATCATGTCTCACAATTTGGTCACTGAAATTAAAAAAATGCCAACAAGTAGCGAAATCAGTACACCAAGTACTTTCATGGAGATATGTCGCCAATGATTGGAAATGGTGCAGGTAGTGTCCAGATGACAACCAAGCCATTACAATATGTTCATCTGAATCCAATTCCTGTATGGTAATTAGCTAGGGAGGTTATATGCAGGGGTAAAAGCTTACGGGTGTAACAGGTGTCAATTTCTTAATCGGTAATGAATTGGGTACCATGTTGGGTGTGAGAACTGCTGAGACTGTGGTTTCCCGGATACTAATCTCATATGGCTACTTTGTGCTCATGAAGTTCCTTGTGGCATTGCGATGTTCCGTTGACATTATTGCGTATGTCCATCAGCTCTCCAAATGTTGTCAGCACAGCAGCGGGTGGAAACTGATCTATTTGCTGCTTGATGACTGCCTTAACTGTCAATATGGCTGTTCTGTACCTCAAATCTTACGAATGATGCATGACGAAAAATCGTTCACACTCAACTTCAGGTCATAGCAGGAAGTATATCTCTGGTTGTTTTGATCATAATGGCAGCTAATAAAACAAACAAAAACAATGATGTACCAAAGTTAATATTTTGCACATGACAGTAGGATATCTGAATGCGACAATAAATAGAAAAGCCCGAGAATGAGAACCGGAGATTGGAACCGACAAGTCTATTCAAATCCGGCACAACCCACTGGTTGACAGGTACGGGTACTGATTTGGCCTGCAAAGGAGCTGCGGATCGGGTTTTTGGACAGTTCTGGAACCAAACCGAACTATTTCTGCAGTTCAATCCCAGACCGCTAGTGGGTTACCCGAACCCGTTGCTAACACTTGGTGGGAGAGACTACATCCATATGTAAGACTGTGGTTTCCTGGATACAAATCTTATATAACTACTTTCTACTTGTGATGTGGCTTGCGGCATTTGTGATTTTGCACTGACAATATCAAGCATGTCCATCCGCTCTCCAAATGTTGTCTGTGCAGGAGCAGGTCCAAACTAATCCATTGAAGGCTTAACAACAGCCGTAAATGTCAATGTGGCTGTCCCGTAGCTCTAATCATACTCTTGATGCAAGATGAAACATTGTCCATAAGCCATTGATACTCAAGTTCAGGATGTAGCAGGGAGCGTGTCTGTTCATTTTCATTATAATGGCAGCCAATACAACAAACACAAGCAATGACATATTAAAGTTAATATTTTTCATTGAACAGTAGGATATCAGAATGCAACCAGAAATAGAAAACCCCAAACATAAGAACTTGAGATTGGACCCAGCGGGTCAAGCCAACACCAGCAAAACCCGCGAGGTAACTGTTTCCGGTACGGGTTGGGCCCACCAAGATGTAGCAGGATGTGTTGCTCGATGGTTCTACAACCGAACTGAACCAAATATCCGATTCAAATGTGGAACTGTTACACCTTTGGAGTTGTCACCGTTCCGGGGTCATGAGATATCACTCGATGATGATGTCAGGTGGCAATGGAATAAGGTTCCTCAATTACAAGCAAGCACTATCACCACACCTATGACCACCGGGCACATGTCCCTCAACATCATTATCACCACCCACTCTCGAGTGTTGTCATAACAGTAGTGGTGTGTTAATATAATGCAAACACCCATTCCTATACTCTCTATGGATAGAGGTAATAAATGACGCCAGCCATCATCACCTCCATATGAAGCAACCTTTGATTGGCATTGGTTATGGCCAGTGGGATAAGAATACTTAAGGACGATACAAAGGAAGGCTGTTGAATGGTACAATGAGAATGATGGTTCGGAAAACAACAGTCCGATGGATACCAATCAGTCTGGAGATGTCTATCAGCAAGATACTGTGTGTCCGGAAAGACTGGAGGATTGAACGGGTACCATTCGCTCGGAGGAAGTTCAGGCCGACTGGTTATCAGAGCAAGGGGATTGGGGGATGAGAGGATGGTAGGATTTATCTAGAGAAGAGTGTAGTTAGAATTAGCAGTTAGAGCGTAGAGGAAAGAGGTATAAAGACCTCTCAATTCTCCGCTGGTAAAGAGGGCAACTTTCGCACGACGGAGAACAAGCCTTAACAATATATTCAGATTGGAAAGCTATTCTACATATATTCTACTCTGATTATTTTCTGCGTCTGGGTAAAGCTTCGAAGTGAACCATCAATTAGTCCTTGTATAAGTCCAATATCAAGTCCGATAGCGAGATATGATAAGGGGATACTTAGAAGGGATACTTCTAGTTGAGTGTATCTTGGAGTCGATTCCTCCCGCATTACACTATATTGTTAAATCAAATCTCTATCAGAAACTATGCCTCATGATATTTGAATTGCTCTTTATCATTCTCCACATTTTACTCTATCTATATATTGTCCGCACTATCCAAACCTGCTCAACTACCACTCTCACCGAAACCTTCTTTGATTGCCCTGAGTTTGAGGTCTGTGATCCCTGGGATTCTCTAACTGAGGAAGAGTACATTGAAAATATCCTCGAAAACTGCTGTGAAGATACAGACTGCTCTGATCACGAACCCAAACAATCTGATATCTTCAGAAGACGGGCAGACGATTACATTGGTCATTACTACCAGGCAGGAGGAAAAACCAAACACTGCATAGTTTTTAAACAATGGAGCATGTCATCATCAGATGTTCAACGATTAATGGTGGAAAGAAGGAGTAATGTTTTGGTCCCCAGAGATACACTGGAAAAGCGGTGGAACAATACTAGCCAATTACTAACAAAAACGTCCCCACCTGGGCAGTCGAGCTGTACAATCGATTAACTGCAGACCTGGATGGAATGGAAGCTCTCGATTCAGAATCCATATCGAAATCGGTCAATGTACAACAGGAAATGCCTCAGTTGGTGGATGCCAATATGTCAATGGTCAGCAAACAGAATACCATTTATGATCAAATGACCAAGGGAGTTGAACCCTTGTGCCATAATGTGTACGCTCAATACACAGAAATCATTCTTCAGTCCCAGGTCTTTGCATCCAATGTCAAGGGAGGAATGGCAGTAATTGCAGCCAAGGTATCTCAAGATTACGAAAACCTGAGAGACGCATTTAATCCCCAAATCTTAAGCAATAATATTGCGTGGGCTAGCATAGCCACAGTATTCAGAGAAAAGGCAGGATACTGAAAATATATTGGCAGGCCGACTGGAAGCTCAGAAAGGGCAAATGGAAGAAAATAAACAAAATGCTGAAACAACAATGGCAAGAGTGCTGAATACACAGTGAATGGAAATGGAGGACAATAAAAGGAAGGCAGAGGATGATTTGAGAAAGCAACAAATAGAGTTGGCTTCAACAAAAAGAGAAATGAAGGCCAATAAGAAGCAATGGCAGAGGGCCTTTGCAGAATTTCAGAAACAACTTGAGGAGAAGCTTAAGAAAGTTCCAAGGGAAACCCGACGCTCCATCAGATCCCAACCAAAATCAGTTGCTGATGATGATAAACCAAAGGACCCAGAAGGAAACCCAAATCAACCCAAGGATGGAGTCTGTATGGAAACATCAAGTGTTATAAAGTGGGTGTACAGCCGAAGAAACGGAAAATGGGAAATCGTCAAGGACAGAAATGCGGATTATGTTTCCATGCCACCTTCCACACCAGCATACAGTAAAGCTGGAAGCGGGGGAGAAGGCCCCTCTGGAGGGGGAGGAGGAGGAAGAGGGGGCGGAAGAGGCAAGAACAATTGGGTTGGTAACTTTAGATGAGCCACCAATTCCCCCATTCCCCACTGGCAATAACCCACATGACAGTTCAAGTTCATCAGACAGCAGCAACAACCCCGGAAGGCGTGGCCTAGGAGGGCTACCACCGCTACCACCAGGAGGTTCTACTATATATAGTGGTTCAGTACAAGCATGCAGCCCTGGCCGAAAATATGAAAAGAAAAAGAGCCAAATGAAGCTCCCGAAAGTATTCAAGGAAGATCCATCAGACGACACCCTCCCATATAGACAATGGTTCCACGCAGTTGAGAACTGTATGAAGTGGCACCGCACTGACTTCGAAGATGATATCGATAAAATCATTATGATCGGAGGTGTGATGGATGGAAAGGCTGGAACATGGTATGATGCCAGAGCTGAGTATATGAAGAAATACTTCAAGGTGGATGAATGGAACGCCTTTGTCAGCACAATGGAAGAAAGATTCCTGGACAGACAAGAGGAAAGGAAAGCCGTGGGAAAAATGAGAGAACTCAAGTACAAGGGAGATATTGCGAGCTACCTACCGGATATGGAAACACTCAATTACAAGGTCTGCCTAGTTGGCACCCCTTGGAGGAACTTTATTAGGGATGGACTTTCTGAGGATCTCCAGTATCACCTGTCAACAACCAAACGAGAACCTCGAAACGATATAGACTATGTGGAGAGTGGTCGAAGGGTTGACCTAGCAATGGAAGAGTTCCTGATGCTGCAAAAGAAGCATTCTTCGAAGGATAGCTCTTCAGGTCCTAAGAAAAAAGACAAGAAGAGAAAGTGTCAGGTAGAAGGGGATCAAAGAGAAGACAAACCCAAGGATCGTGGATCAGGAGGGAAGTCTGGCTCCAAGAAACCCAAAAAAGACGATAAAACTACCGGTCAGACTCCTGTCCATACGGACAAGAAGAAGGCCCTAGAGGGAATCGCCCCTTGTTTGGTAGAAAAACGATTTGAAATGGGTGAGTGTGCTCGCTGTGGCGTGGACAACCACCCCTGGAAGTTCTGCCGAAAACCAATTGTATCTTCATCCTCTAAAGGGAAAAAAACAAAACCCAATGATGACAATCCAAAAGATGTCTCGTCCGCGGCAGCAGCAGGAGGGGTTAAGCCCAAGGCTCAGGTCTCTGCACCTAGATGGGTCTATGAAGTAGACTCGAACGATGACATGATCATGGATTAAAGGATACTGTGGCACAGTCCTATAAGGTAGAGGCAGTGGTACTGATCTATATGGAATTAGGGGGATGAAAACGATAGTATTTTCCTTAGATAGCTTGCTTAGTCGAGATTGAATAAAAAGGATGCCTGAGGATGAGTTTAGTACTCGAAATGTGCTGCCCACATAGCATTCAGTTCCGAAGCAAAGTGACCATACATAGACATCAATACCTTACAACTCTAACCAGTTAATTACTCGCGACCCGTTGTGGCCGGAGCTGTGTCGAAAGGCAGTTCAATATGAGTACTACACGCAAACGAAAGACTTCACCTTCCAGCGATTCAATCCACTACAAAAAATCAAAACAAGCTCCACCTGAACCCAAGTCAGGCAAAAGGTCTGAGATCAGAATGTTAATCTCATTTAGAGGCAAGAAGAACATTCCAGCAAGAGTATTGCTCGATTCTGGATGTACTACTCCCATCGCCTCAGCAAAATGGATAGAGGAAAATAATATCCCATTTGTTACCTGCAAGGAACAGAAGGAAATTCAGAACTTCGCAGGAGACACAGTGGAAGATTGTGGTTGGTGTTATACCTTCCCAATTACCTGTCAACATGGAGACCATTACTCCAAGGAAACCTTCGAGATAGGTCCTCTGGAGGATTCCTGTGATCTGATGCTCCCCTATTGGTGGATTGTAAAACATAAAGCAAAGGGATTCGCAGAAGGAGGAAAAATCAGCTTTGACAGCGAGGAATGCAAAAAGACCTCCACAAGGCACAATTGCACTTCATTTACCATTGAAATCGATGATACTATATTAGACTTTGGGAATGACCCTCGATGGATTGGAATCATTGGAAAACTCAAAATCAATGATACGGATGAAATGGAAATCGATTGGATTGACAGGATCCTATGGCACTATCGAGATTTCAAATCTCTGTATAATGGAGAAGTCTCAAATGTGTTGCCACCCCATCGATCATTTGACCATGCTATCGATATCCATGCAAGAAAGGAACCCTCTTGGGGACCCATTTATGCCCTCTCAAAAAAACGAGTTATCAGTACTCAAGGAATACATTAAGGAAATGCTCGACCAGGAAAAGATCCGCCCCAGCAAGTCACCAGCAGGTGCCCCTATTCTCTTTGTTCCAAAACCTCACGGCAGGGGCTTAAGATTCTGCGTGGACTATCAAGGACTCAACAAAGTCACCATCATGAATCGAAGACCACTCCCAATAATGAACGAACTTCGGGATCAGGTACAGGGCGCTAGGGTCTTTACCAAGATTGACCTTCAGAATGGATTTCACCTGGTCCGAGTCAAAGAAGGAGACGAATGTAACACAGCATTTTGTACAAGATATGGCCTATATGAATATACGGTCATGCCCTTTGGTCTTGCAAATGCCCCAGCTACATTCCATGTTGCAATGGAAACAATCTTTAGGGATATGCTCGATAGAGGGCTGCTCATCTATATGGATGACTTTGTGATCTACTCAGAAACTGAGGAGGAACACACCCAGATAGTCTTGGAGGTACTTCGGCGCTTAAAGGAAAACAACCTTGCCATTGCACCAGATAAATGTGTATGGCATGCCTCCAGGGTTGAATTTCTTGGATACATCATCTCTTCAGAAGGGGTCGAAATGGCCCTCAATAAGATTGGGACTATCCTAGAATGGCCAAAGCTCGAATGCAAACAAGACATCCAAATGTCCATAGGATTCGCCAATTTCTATCAACGATTCTTCAAAGGATTTGCAAGAAAGATGAAGCCCATTACAGACCTTCTGAGAAATGGCGTCCCATATGAATGGTCCCATGAGTGTGCTAAAGCATTTCAGGACTTTAAGGATCAGGTTACCAGGGCTCTGATCTTAGAACACTTCGAACCAACGCGTCAAATCGTGGTGGAAACCGATGCAAGTGATTTCGCCATCAGTGCTGTACTCTCCCAAGTTATGAATGGACAATTACACCCCATTGCATTCTATTCCAGAAAGATGGATACGGCAAAAATCAACTATGACATCCATGATAAGAAACTCCTTGCAATAGTAGCAGCATTGAAGGAATGGAGACGATACCTTGAAGGAGCCCACCATTAGATTCAGATCTATACAGACCATAAGAATCTCGAATATTTTACTACTACAAAGATCTTGAATAGAAGACAAGCAAGATGGGCACACGAGCTAGCAGGCTACGATTTCAAAATATTCTACCGTCCAGGAAGTGCAAATGGGAAACCTGATGCATTATCTAGGCGTTCGGAGTACCACCCAAAAAAGGGGGGAGGTAGTGTTGAGGAAAATGAAAATCAACCTATCCACCAAGTCCTCAGACCTGACCAATTTATGTCAGTTAAGGGAGATTATGTGTGGACAGCTGCAGCCAGAGCTAGGGACTCGCCAATAATGGTCTCGTCTCTCCAATCTCGAGTGGAACCCATTATCCTTTCATCTCAGACATTGAAAGCCATATCTGTGGTCAAATTTGATAAACACATGTATCAGGATGTGATTTTATCGGGCCAAGATGATGAGGAGTGGCTTAAAGCATACGATAGGGTATTAGAAGGAAAGTCAGATGCAGATGTCACACTGGAAGATGAAGTCCTTTGGTATCAAGGCAGGCTATGGGTTCCCGATAGCGTGGATCTCAGAAAGTTGATTCTACAAGAAGAACATGACTCTAAAGTGGCTGGCCATATGGGTCAGGAAAAGACGATTGAACTTGTACAAAGAAACTTCTTTTGGCCTCAGATGGATCAGTGGATCAAAGACTATGTCCGCTCCTGTCCTGATTGCCAAAAGAACAAGGCAGCACGACATGCATGATATGGACTGCTGCAGCCACTGGAACTAGCATACAGACCTTGGGATGAAATATCCATGGACTTTATTGTGGACCTGCCTGTATGGAATGGGTGTTTATCCATATGGGTAGTAGTTGACCGCTTTACGAAGATGTCACACTTTATCTCATTAAAAGACTGACAAAAAAAGGCACCAGACTTGGTCCGCATATTCTTAAAAGAAGTATGGAGACATCATGGGATACCATCCACAATTACCTCAGATAAAGACACAAGGTTTATATCCACGATGTAGAAAGGCATTGTTGATACCCTAGGAATTAAATCCAAAATGTCATCAACCTTTCACCCCCAGACCGATGGATAGACGGAAAGAGTAAACCAACGACTGGAATGCTATCTCTGGAATTACTGCAATTACAAACAAGATAATTGGGAGGAGATGTTGCTTATGGCAGAGTATGCCTACAATAACTCTCTCCATTCCACGGTCAGGATGACACCATTCTTTGCAAATTATGGCTATCACCTTTGAACAAACTGGCCAACTGCAGAACCCTCGCGAAATCCTACTTCCCAGAACCACATTCAGTTGATGACAAGTGTTCATCAACTCTGTCGCCAGGGACTTGAGAAAGCCAGCGAAATAATGAAGAAGTACCATGATAGGAGAGCCAAACCTGCACCAGTATACCAGCCAGGCGATTTGGTTATGCTCAATGGGAAGAACCTCAAAACCAGGAGACCAGCAAGGAAGTTGGACACTAAACTTCATGGTCCATTCAAAGTCATGAAGGTATTGTCACCTAGGGCACTCAAGCTGGAATTGCCTGCACGATGGCGAATACATAATGCTTTTCATGTATTCTTAATTGAACCTTTCCGCATCGCCAGTAATCCGATTCGAGATCTACCAGACCTGGATGCAATGGTTACAGATGAACATGAACTGGGGTATGAAGTCGAAGGATATGAGTACCAGACGGGTTATGAGCTAGAGGAAATCATGGGCAGTCAATTCAATAAGGTACGGAAGAAGGTTTTATATCTGGTAAAATGGAAAGGATATCCAGATGAAACAGACTGGACGAAAGAACCATACGAGAACTTCGATGATAATACGCTACTGAAGGAGTTCCACACGCGGAATCCTCAGGCTGCTAAGGATAAGAGGATATAAGTTGAGCTTGTACCTTTCCTCCTGGGAGATATAGTTGTACCAGGAGGTTTTAATGGCAAGCAATAGACTGATGGAGTAAGAAATGGTTGGCAGAAAGCTGCGAGTTCACCAACATCAGAAGAAGAAAGATAGGATCGAGGACGACCTAATGGGAGAGGGAGGTATTGTTACACCTTTGGAGTTGTCACGGTTCCGGGGTCATGAGATATCACTCGATGATGATGTCAGGTGGCAATGGAATAAGGTTCATCAATTACATGCAAGCACTATCGCCACACCAATGACCACCAGGCACATGTCCCTCAACATCATTATCACCACCCACTCTCGAGTGTTGTCATAACAGTAGTGGTGTGTTAATACCATGCAAATACCCATCACTATACTCTCTATGGATAGAGGTAATGAATGACGCCAGCCATCGTCACCTCTATATGAAGCAAACTTTGATTGGCATTGGTTATGGCCAGTGGGATAAGGATATTTAAGCATGATACAAAGGAAGGATGTTGAATGGTACAATGAGAATGATGGTCTGGAAAACAACAGTCCGATGGATACCAATCAGTCTGGAGATGTATATGGGAAAGATACTGTTTGTCCAGAAAGACTGGAGGATGGAAGGGGTACCATTCGCTCGGAGGAAGTTCAGGCTGACTGGTTATCAGAGCAAGGCAATTGGGGGACGAGCAGATGGTAGGATTTATCTAGAGAAGAGCGTATTTAGAATTATCAGTTAGAGCGTAGAGGAAAGAGGTATACAGACCTCCCGATTCTCCGCTGGTATAGAGGGCAACCTTCACATGACGGAGAAGAAGCCTTAACAATATATTCAGATTGGAAAGCTATTCTACATATATTCTACTCTGATTACTTTCTGCGCCTGGGTGAAGCTTCGAAGTGAACCATCATTTAGTCCTTGTATAAGTCCAATATCAAGTCCGATAGCAAAACAAGATAAGGGGATACTTAGAAGGGATACTTCTAGTTGAGTGTATCTTGGAGTCGATTCCTCCCGCGTTACAGGAACGCTGGCGGGTTACCCGAACTGGTTGCTAATACAAGTAATGCCACATAAATGGATTGCTGCAGGTACATGGGATAGTCATGCAAGACTCATATGCAAAACACCTACTGGTGAAGACGATATCATGGTTGTCAACTGTGTTGTCTTTGGGTAATTGCACTCAGGCTGCATGTCGATTAATTCGTGACAAACACATTCGTACTATCAGATTCAAATATGATGATGCAATTAGGTCATCTTAAATTGGGAAGTGAAAACCCTTCAGCAGTGCGTATAATTATTGGCCATAGCTATCAAACCTGAACTAGCGGGACAACTCATAGTTAAGTTGCGATTGCACAGAATCACATAAGCAGCTGACGATAATGCATTAGGCAAAAAAGAGGGATTTGCAACCCAACACTTTAAGCAGTTGGAACACCTTGTGGCACTCCCCGGTCTACTGAAGGTTGACATCTAACCATGCAATGTCTCACAGACTAATGACATTGGCTGAAGATAAGAGACCAGAAGCAAACTGGCTCATTGAGTAGAGACCATATGCATTCGAACTTCATCGCGATGTGTCATAATCTATGTTGGGGAAGTATCAGTCGGTCGCCAATTAAATTTCTGACACAATGCCAAATAGCCTAATTAAAGGTGATGTACATGAAAGTGAATAAATATCAAAATATATTCCGATGAACACTGATAAGACTAAGGGTCATCAGATGTACCAACTACTGAAAAAATGGAATGCAAGATATATATGTAAAGTTATGAGTTGTCATTTTGTGCATTTGATATCATAATTGTGAGGATGGCATGATAAGGGGACGTAATGTCATAAAACAACTGATGCATGAACACGATAAACAAGGGAAACTTGTGGCACTATCCGCAAAACACTAAAGATGTTTCCGAAAACAAGCAATTGAATACTCATGGTGTCATAGAGTCATTCTGAAAGCAAGCTTGACCTGAGAAAGCCTTTTATAAACAGCTTACATTGTCCCCAACAATGAGTAGAACCAAGCTCTAGCAGCAATCCTGTCACAGTGCTGGAAAGATATGAAGATACTTGCTTGAAAGGTATGAAAATACTTAAGAGTAATGGCGAATATACGGAGAGGGTGAGGAAGAAATTGTGTTACGGAAAGATGGATACATTGGGAGTCGCAGAGACGGTATGAGATGGTGATATGATGGTGGGAGTATAATTTGTTATGATAAGGAAGTGGTCTGAGGTGTTGTGACATTGGATGATGAGGTGTGGTTGTGTTGATAACAGTTGTACTGATGGTGTGTAGGAACATAAGATGAGATTTGAATGGTACATCGGAGCATGAGGAATGGTTCGAGGGTGGCAGATGAACTGTATATAAAGAGAGGTTGTGATGGCGTTTGAGGATTTCCTTTTCTTCTCTCTTTACTTGTTCTGTTGTATAGCAAGGCAGATTATGACTTTGAACCAGCTTCGACTCTTGTCTTGTCTTGACTTCCTCGAAACAAATATGAAGCCTTTGTTCTGTTTCCTGATATCACAGTATTGTTACCAGTATCACCTCGGCCCGACCCCATCCATTACACTAGAACAAGTCGTATTTTATCATACCAGATGTTAATTGTGCCAACATCCCTCGACAGGGTGTAAGTATTGTTCCAAACCTTGTTCCATTCCCTGTTGGGTTTACCCAGCACCGAACCATAATTGGATACAAGTTTGGGACGATTGCGTTGACCAGCTCCTTCGACTTACTGGATTTGATATCCGTCAGTACCCTTACACATCACCAGATTCGAATGCACCAATATGACAGTAACTGTATATTCCGAACAAATTGGTTTGATCTGGCTGGAACTCCTTGCTTTGTTTTCGAACCCGAACCATTGAACACCTTCGATAGCATCGAAGCCACACTCGCAGCAACCTTCGAGGAAGAACCCCTTGAAGTTTATTTTGGGAACAGTCGACAGTCCCCTCCCGTTGGGATATTTCCAGGACAAACGCGGCCAGCGAGGGTGGCGGACTTGATATTAACGATCCCATGTTTGGACCACATTGGACTAGATACTCGGGAGCACATTCCTGGTTCCCTTGCGATCCCTTGCGATCCTTGTGATTGCATAGGTCATAACTGCGCACGAACCGACATGACGATTGGACACGCAGCAGCAGCAGCGATAACAGCGAAGTCCTTATGAATTCCACTGATTGTTGTACTACCTCCGACCCTGACCCCGAGCGAGATTGACGCATACAATTGGCACTCGTAAATGTGCTTAATCTGCTGCCATGCCAAGATCCATGGAACCCCGAGCGGCTCTGGTGTCCCCCGAGGATCAGGCGACCATTATCCCACTCATTGGTCTACAAAGGGACGCCTTAGGCTTCGAAGAGCTGAAAGAGGTGTTCAGACAGACTTCATGGTGGTGGCAGAGTACTCACAACCATTCCGAGAGGTACTGATGGTATGTGACCACCCACAACAAATCATCGACCTAGAACAACAGGTTACAGATCTACAGACAAAGCAGTTCCTGCCCCCGCAGTGCGATCGTACAAAGCTACAGCAACAGATACAGACTCTGACGAACGAATGGGACGAAGCCTGGAAAAGACCCACAGCCGCAGGAACGAACCAAGAGCTACAGCAGGTGCTGAACGTGATGACCCGGGATGCACGGCAATCTGGAGAGGAAGTCCAAGGTTTGATGATGCAGCTAGCCAATGCTCTCGCCCTGGCAGCCAGAGCGGCTCCGGCTGCTCCCCAGGCTCCGGAGGACAGAGGGCCGAAATTTCCCGACTCCCTGGACTTTTCAGAGTTGGATCAAACTGAGTTGAGAGGCTGGATTGCTCAACTCCGGATGGTCATATGACACAAGCCCGCCAGCATTCCTGATGAACAGTCGAAGATGTGGTACGCATTCAACCGTCTGTGGGGAATAGCCTTAGGACAAATCTTGCCAGACGTCCTGGAGGACGGAACAATAGGGCGGGAAGACCTACCTGCTTGTGTACAACTCCTGGAAGCAGCATTTGGGGACCCAGACTGAGTAGTCGCCGTGGAACGAAAGATGCGGGACATTATTTAAAATAACCGTGAGTTCTCCCAGGAGTATGCTGAAATTCAAGTTATAGCTGTGGATCTGGATTGGAACCCTTGGGCCCTGCAGAACGCCCTTCGGATGGGGCTGTCTGAGGAAATGAAAGTTTTTTTTACCTATAGTGACATGCCCGAGGAACTTCCAGTGTTCGTAACAGTTTGCAAGAAGCGGGATAGCCAGATTCGCCAACGACAAGTGGAGAAAGCCGCTCAAAATAAAGGGGGAGGGACAGGTTTTGCCACTTCCCCCAAACCTCCCGCATTCCCAAAGGCCCCCAAGATGGCACCCGCTGGAACAGTGGCTGGATATACAGGACCTGCACCTATGGATCTCAGCGCAGGCAGAAACAAGATTTCAGCGGAGGAAAGGGCTAAGAGGTTCGCGGATGGGAGGTGCTTGTACTGCGGTGGGTTTAACCACAGGGCAGCAGAATGTGCAGCTAGGAACATGGCTCAGACGTTTAAGGTGGCTGGAGCGGAAGTTCAGGAAGTAGGAACCAAGGAGGGTTCCGAGGAATCGGGAAAAGATTAGGTCAACCTCAGCAAGACGGTGCTTTGGTTGACGGAAAAAGTTTTGTTTTTAATGCTTTGAAATGTTTTGGAATTTCGCGTCTTTCAGTTAGCAGGGTGGAGGTATTAGAGGGATCAATGGAAGGGAAACATTTAGTTATAACCTGTACATTGATCGTGAATAACGAAGAAATACCTACACATGCACTGATTGACTGCGGAGCTACAGGCATCACATTTATGAATCAAGACTTTGCTCGCCATCATTCGATACCACTCCAATAGCTGAAATACAAGTGTTAGGGGTTCTCCCTGATAGTGACGATGGGTACTTGATTGGGGTCCTTGAAAGCACATACCATGCCGAGACGCTCAAGTAACCAGTGGTATGCCTTTTAGCGGGGGAATATTGGTCACGGGAAGTAGTGGAGCAGATCAGTCATGAGCAGCTGAGATCTGCACTGAGCTTCATTCACTCTTGGATACTATGCGGGACTTGCTTGGAGAGACAAGCACAGCAGTTGATAGTCAAGATGCAAGTAAGCGGGCTCTAATCCTCCAATCCCGTAATGGGTTGGGTAAAGGTGCGGCACACCCCAGTGTTAGGAGAACTGTCTCCACCTAAGCATGACGTAACTGAGGGATTTATGGCTATGGCTTAGAACTGAGAGCAAGCACCTTGCATTGATTTGCATCGGTATGGATTGCAATGCCGCTCGTATGGTAAACGAGTATGGCGTGTCATTGTCTACGTGGCATAGTATTGAAGTGGTATGCAATTAAATCTATGACCTACTACCAAACAAACTCAAATGATTGTGAGATGTCAAAGTTGAAGTTATGGTCTGATTTATGAGCTGATATGATATCATGCATGAACACGTTCACCAAGGGGATGCGTGGCCGCCTCTACCATGCGCAATCTACAAATGTAAGACGCACAGATACGTGGCTATCATTGAGGGATTAAATCATAGTCTGAAGAGAGTTTCGAAAGACTATAAAGAGATCATGTTGATACAGGAAGAAAATGGGGCATCAGACCTGAGACTGAACAAGAACGAGACCTACCAGTGGAGAAATATCCTTATTTATTATTCCGTTTTTATAATACCTAAATCTACCTATCTTTATATCTAGAATCTATTAGCTTTGTGTAGCAGCAGCCCCGCACCTTCACCATGCAGTTCCCAACGAATAACAATTACCTTTGAGAATGATAACGATATTATTGTATACGCCTTGGAAAAGAAAATCTCTTACACAAGAGAGAATCGGTATATCTTTCTGGCCCAGAGCATTTTGTGGATTTCTGCAATTATCGGATTACAACAACCACTAGTAACCTATATCGATAATCTTGAGAAACGATTGTACGTTACGATTCGGGGAGTCTCGAAGCAACACGACGGCTTCGTTCGATGCGAGAGGATAGTGTCCCCTACGCCTAGGGACATTCAAGAAGAATTGCCCCCTCACACTGAGTCGCAACATATCCATCCTGATAGATTACCACGGATCGATAACACGACACACCATAAGTCAGATCAGGTGGAATCGCGCCAAGGGGCTCAGATCCAGGTTTTAAGTTGTGACGTTGATGATCCGGATCTGGGAAGATCGGAGTCAGAACAGCTACCTCAGATTATTAAGGAGACGGAGCAGTTCTTAGTAAAGTCACGAAAAGAAAGGAAAGCATTCAATAAACAGAAACAGATAGATTCGCTATCTAGGACAACATCAGGGAAAGTTATCATTAAACCGTTATCCAATAAGCAGAGGAGTTACCTTGAGTCAATTTCTAAGGATACGATAACTGCATACCTAGCAAACAGGAAATAGGATCTACAGCCATGAACCTAGTACTTGGCTTGGTTTCAAGAGGATTCTTAGTTGAGTTACTTAGGGTATACACCCCGGTAACAAGAAGAGACAAGTCGAGGTCATCGACGGAAGACCTATTGAATCAGGATATATTACACATATTGCCAAGGTTGGCATGATGGTTCAGGATCATAAAGAACAATTGCCTATGTTTGTTACGAAACTAGGCCATTATCCTATTGTTCTCAGAATTGCCTAGTGAAGATTACATGATGTTGTAGAACGATTTGCACCAAATACAGTCACTTTTGGATCACAATACTGCACTACACATTGACAGGATGCACCCATTACAGTCCGAGGAGTTATGGAGGAACCCCTGGAACCTGTGTATCAAAATAGAGAAGGAATATTTGAACTACAAATACGATCGCAACAACCATTCCGGGGAAATGTTGTCATGTTAAATGAATTATCGTTTGTCCAATCAGTTAAAAAAGGGAAGCTTACGACATGTAAAGCATTGTTATATGATATTAATAAGGTTATTGAAGCAAAGGATCTAAAGAACGTCCCCTGGAGAAGATTGTTCCAGAACAGTATCATGAATTCCTACCGCTGTGTAGTGAAGTACTGGCTGACCGATTACCACCGCACCAACCTGGGATTGATCATGAGGTTCGTTTGAGGGATGGAGAAACCCCTACATGGGGGCTGCTATGCTCCATGTCTAGGACCAAGTTTGGGGCTGTAAAGGAGTGGCTTGAAGAGAATATGTCCAAAGGATTCATTCGAGAATTATTATCACCCTTTGCAGCACCAGTACTATTTGCAAAGAAACCTGATGGCAGCTTACGGTTTTGCATTGACTATCGAGATATCAATAGTAAAACGATGAAGAATCGGTATCCTCTTCCCTTGATGACAGAGACTTTGAACCTTGTAGGAAAAGCCAAGATATATAGGAAGCTGGATGTGCGAGCGGCCTATGATTTACTTCGAGTTAAAGAAGGGGATGAATATAAGTTAGCTTTCCACACTATATATGGATTATTTGAACCTACAGTGTTGCAGTTCGGAACGGCAAATACACCAGCAGACTTCCAGGGTTCTATCAATAATTCCATAAGGAACGTGTTGGACGATTTTGCATTGGCATATTTGGACAATATTTTGATATATAGCGATTCCCAGGAGGAACATGTTGGCTATGTTAAATGGATTATGCAACGGTTATTGGAGGCAGGGCTGTATTTGAAGCCAGAGAAATGTGAATTCCATATGGAAACAGTGAGATATTTAGGGTGGATTATATCAACAAAGGGCATTTCCATGGATGAGAATAAAATTGAAACTGTACGGAATTGGAGCTGGGAGAAAATGACCAAGAATGGATGGCTCAATCACCTCCTCGAAGTACAACAATTTCTTGGCTTCTGTACTGATTATCCACGATTCATCCCAAAGTACTCTGAAAAAGTGGAACTACTGACAACGCTAACAAAGAAGGATGAACGATTCATGTGGGAATCAGAACAACAGCTCGCTTTCGAAACAATAATTACTGCTTTTACAACAGCACCGGCACTCTGTGATTTTAATTATGAAAGCGAAAATATTGTTGAAACGGACACTTCCAATTATGTATCTGCGAGGGTTTTGTCTCAGCGGGATGGGGAGGGAGTATTACACTGTGTGGCATATCTCTCGAAGAAACAGACTCCTGCTGAATGCAATTACGATATATAAAATAAGGAATTGATGGCTATTATTAAAGCACTTGAGCAGTGGAGACCTGAGTGTGAAGGTGCCGCTTACCCATTACAGTTAATAAGTCACCATAAGAACTTCAAATATTTTGTGACAAAGAAGCTTATAAATCGGAGACAGGCTTGATGGTCAGAATTTTCAACACGCTTCGATTATGAAATAGTATACAGACCAGGAAAATCGAACGGAAATGCGGATGCGTTGACAAGGAGGCCGGGAGACCTCCCTGAGGGAGGGGATGAAAGATTGAAAAATATGGAACAGGTGGTTCTAAAGCCGCAGAACATACCAGAACAATTGTGTTTGCTGGCGGATAGTCCACCTGTATAGGGCAGCCCATCTCTATCTGATTTTTTTACTCAAGCATATGAGTCTGACCTGCTACCAAGGGAAATATTGAAAGCTATAGGAACAAATGGCAGTTCAAAAGAGATTACCATAGCAGAGTGTATGGAATGGGAAGGGAGAATTCGGTATCGAGGGAAGTGGTATTTTCTGGAGAGTGATCAGTTATGGTTACAATTGATACAGGAACATCATGCTACTGCACTTACTGGACATCTGGGCAGGGCAAAGACGTTAGGCCTTCTGGATAGACAGTAATACTGGAAGGTTATGCCGAGACAGGTGGATCGGTACATACAAAATTGCCATAGTTGCCAACGATCCAGGACCTGAAGGCATGCAACGTTCGGAATCCTTCGGCCTCTGCCTGTACCGGAGAAACCATGGGAAGATATTGCAATGGATTTTGTAGTCAGGCTACCAGAGTGCAAAGGGTTTGATGCGATATGGATAGTAGTGGATCGACTTTCGAAAATGCGACATTTCATTCCGTGCCATATAACGATAGACGCCGTGGGGTTGGCTAAGATATTCTGAGAAGAGGTTGTATGCCTTTATGGTCTACCGAGAACCATTGTGTCAGACTGAGAACAGCAGTTTGCTTCGATCTTTTGGGGACAGGTTTGCAGCCGAATGGGAATTGATCTATAAATGTCTACAGCGTTTCACCCACAGACGGATGGTCAGACTGAACCAATGAATGCCAGTATGGAGGAGTATTTCAGGGTGTTTGTGCACCATCAACAGGATGATTGGGTACGTTGGTTGCCCCTGGCTGAGTTTGCTGCGAATAATGGGATATCTGAGTTGACCAAGTGTACCCCATACTTGGCAGAATATGGTGCGGATCCCCGGGTATTATTTGTTGGAGAGCGAACACAGGAACGAAATCAACGATGTGTGGACGTGGACCTGCTTCAGGCTAGGATGCAACAGATCCACGAACATTTGCAAGTTGAGATGAGACGGAGCCAGGCGCAGCCGGAAGAAGGCACGAACCAGGAATGTATACCTGCACTGAAGATTAGTGTTAGCAATGGTTCCGGACCGTCACATTGGGTCTGGGTCTGGGTCGAAACCAAACCATTGCCATATTGGCGGTACGGACTGTCAATAAACCCCAACTGCCCACTCGGGTACGGTTCCATGGTAAACTCCCAACCCGTCTGAATTGGGCAGGTTGTCAGTGGGTCGCCCAGCGGATCCATCTATAAATTCATATAAGGCTCTTGAATTTGCAGTGTGTTAATAGTATCTTATCAAAATCGCGTTTTCAGCAACCAACAATATGCTTTTGCTTGTTGAACAGTTTGCAATATCGAGTAATTTGGTAACTGTGATTCACCTTCGATATATGGTATTATTGCCTAGCAAGGGGGTCAATAATACAGTTATGCACGCGAAGATCTGTGCGATGCCTTGATTACGAAATATGCAACTCCTAAAACGGTTTATGCTCCGTTGACGCTTATTTTCAGGATGCCGCAGGGAGCATGTCACAGTTGTTTTTGCCAGTAAAGGCTGCCAATATCTCATAAATGGATATCCGCAACCAATCGGAACATAACTTACTCCAGATGCAAAGTTAAAAATTGTTGACGCTCCGTTGACGCTCATGCAAAGAATGGGGCGATGACCGTGTTGCTATCTCTTTTGCCACTAACAGTGCCCACTATGTCCGTTATGCATAACAACGACCAAGTCACTGGTGAATTACCATACTTACAAGACCACAAATCATTGACACTCCGTTGACGCTCATGCTAAGACTGGGGCGGTGACCATGTTGCTATCTCTTTTGCCAATAAAAGCGGCCAATACGTCCATTATGCATAACAATGACCAAGTCACTGGTGAATTACCGTACTTACAAAACCACAAATCGTTGACGCTCCGTTGACGCCCATGCTAAGAATGGGGCGGTGACCGTGTTGCTATCTCTTTTGCCAACAACAGCTGCCAGTACATCCGTTATGCATAACAACGACCAAGTCACTGGTAAATTACCGTACTTACAAGACCACAAATTGTTGACGCTCTGTTGACGCTCATTTTAATGTATTGTCCATTCAACATCTGCTGCCATCGATAATTGTTTTCATCGTGATTTGACTTTATCGGTAGTCTTTCTGCCTGATTGAGACTTGGCCCTGTGGCAAAGCCGAGCGGTGTAACTATGTTGCACTGTTCACTCTCACACAACTAAAAATGATTTATCATGCCAAAAGATTCATTGTGCCTGCTATACATCTATTTATGAACTGGTATTCACAAGTTACTTCTTACCATTTGCCCATAATACATCTCTAACTGAAACTCTCGGTCAAGCTACATAAAGCTGGTGAACGATTGACACATTCTGTCCTACTTTTTCTTCCCTCCTTTATTTCTCCGCGTTTCTACTGCATTGACCATCACTAACACCTTTTCAGCCTTTCTCTTTGACTTCCATGTCGGCCGAACCAATCCAGGCACATTTGGCGCGGCGCTCATATCCTGCTGCTCTGGGCATTCCGAATCCTCGATGCCATTGTTGTGCTCTATATCGGATTAATCTTCCGCTGCGCAATCCTCTTCGCTGTCAGTTGGATTATCCAAGTCGCCATTTCAGTTAAGCCAATCATCGGTATCTGAAATGCTTTCCGGTGTGCTATCCTCGTCGCTTTCGACTGGATGACTGTTGATTCTCCGGATTCGGCAGACATTTAAGATTTGAGTTCTTCCTCCAGGGAGGTCCTTTGCAGACACAGCTGGTGGCAAAGGTGATCTTTCTGACAATTTAAATGCAGCGGCACCATCATGTTGAAAGAGTGACCAGGATGCTTTGACAATCTCTTCTGTGTCCGAAATGTATCCTACAGCGGTCATCTGCTTGTTTTGAGCACGAGATTCCTTCAGGGTAGCACGTAGGTTTTGGCTGCCCTGCCACATCTCCAAAAAGTCATGAGCCTTGGCCATTCTGTGCAATTTCCTTTCCTCCGCCTCTTGCTTGATTTCGGCATCGTTTTCTGTGTTTGTGGTATCCAATTCCGAGTCAGTGCCTGCCAAAATCCCGTTATTGGCTCGAGCAAACTGCCTTACAATAACTTTTTCGCCAAGGGTTTGGCCTGTGGTTTTTGACTGCCTCCAGCCAATAACATCTCAGCCAAGGGAAGAACTGGCCTCCACTCTGACACCATGTAGTATGATAGAGAATATGTCGCGACCCACATTGGAGAGATCTGCGTACATTGAGTGCGTTTCCTCCTGTTGGCGCCACCAATCGGTTATGTCCGGTAACCCAAATGTACTGCTAATCTCCATTGGGTCCGAGTGGTAATCATTGAGATTTGGATTAATTTGTCCCCATTTCTTTGGTGCTTCAGGCGGCGAATTCAAATAAAGCCTGGCGGCGGTCAATAAATGGGCTACGTGATCGCTTCGTCTGGGTGTCGTCTCAGCCACATTGTGAGGTGTTAAGTATTCCTCATCATTGCTGGATGAATTATATGGATCAAAGGATGATTGATAGGACCCTGATGCCGTTGCGAAGGGGACTAGATTCCTGCTCGGTAAGGTTTCAAGTTTATTGACCGGTTCATGTCGATGATTGGCGTAGTATTCATTTTCCACATACTTCAGAAAGGCCTTCTGTTATTGAGTTGTGTAGGATGTCTCGTCCTCAGGATCAATATCCATTCCCTTGCCCCACTTTGTAAACGATCGCAACTTCCTGAAAGGATCGAGGATGTGTGCGGAAATAAGAAGCATGCCCGTCATTGGAGTCACTTCAGCGTAGTATTTGGAAAGCTTCTGTCGAGCTAACTTCACAGTGAAGAACAAATCTTCCTTCCATTGAGTCTTCTTCTTAGCCAAAGCTCGCATCATGCCATCCATGTGATTCAACATGTCATTGTACACTGTGATCACATGATGCAATGTGACTGTATTCCTCTTCGACATCCAACGGGTCCAATATCGAAATGGCCTCAATACTTCCATGACATACTTGACAATCGTCCATTCATCCTGAGTTGTGAACAGCAGCCAGTATTCACTGTATTTTGGGTTTCGAAGCCACTCGCGTGTGAATTCCCGTAAACGGTAGGCGCGCTTGTGCAACTCCAGTGTAGCGTTCCAATGTGCCTTCACATCCATAATCGGTAGTACTGCAATGCGGAATTTGGCTTTTTGACAGGCAATGAACTCGTTTCGGCAACCAGGTGTTAGCGTAATTAATACAGCAAGCATTCTCTGCTAGATGAAGGTCAGCTTCAGGACTTTCAAAATATCATGAAATACGTACTTTCTCAATTATCTTTCCTAAACCTGGTTTCATGGCCGACACCTTGTTGATTCTAGCATTGCCCTCTTTTCAAAGTCTTTGACTCTTCCCAATGTCTATGCTTTCATTCTCTCCAAATTGCTGATCGCGCACATGGGCTTCCCAAGACTTGGTGCGGCCTTTTACACCGAGACTGCTCATGAATGCACCTAAAGCGAGCTGTATGACGTGTGCCATGCATGGTATGTGGTTCCTCAATGCCGGCCACTCGATTCCAGAGTCCTCAAGTGTTGATTGCAGCTCACGTGTCATCAAGTAGTTTGAGGAAGCATTATCAGTTGTAATACCAAGCAAACGGCAGTCGGTAAGCTCAAAACGATCAAGCACGTCCTTCAAATGTATGGCTAGCCTTGCTCCAGTATGTTGGCCCTTGACCTATCATCCTTAATTAGCTTTCAAAACGGGAACAGAACAGGCGATCAACCTCATCGAAAGCGAGTTGAACTTCATGCAATGCCCAATTTCGATCCATATAGTAAGCAATGACTGACGTTATGGCCAATTTGTTTGTAGATGTCCATCCGTCCAAAGCTAAACTAACTTTATTTCGTATCGGCAATTGCTTCTTAATTGCATCCACAGTCAGTGCATATTCTCTCCGGCAAATGTTACCAAGAGTCGCAGTGGACAGTAGCACTAGGTCATCGCGTAATGCCTTATATGACCGTTGTAGCTCAGGATTTGATATCGGGTTCCATGGAATATGTGCCGAAACAAATCCTAACATCAGGTAGCGATTCCACGTGTCTTGGTGAAATTCGGAAGTTTCAAAGATCTTAGCTGCCAGTTCGGAACGTTTTGTCTGTCATTTCGGTCAATGTGGATTAAACTGGATATCAAATATGATTTTCCTCTGCAAACTAACTATTGTGATTCCTCGACTTCCTTGCCTCTTCAGGATGGCCAAAGCCGTTTCACCCACCGTCGAACCGGTCAATTCAGTGACCTCTGACTCTGTTAATTCGTTTAACTTTGCGATGTGAGCTTTTGCCAGCAAGTGTTTCCCCATTGAGCTTGTCCCATGTTCTGATGGATGGCAAAGAACTTGATGGCAAACGATACATATGATGCCAGGGCTGCCGGTCTCCTCAATTGCACAGTGTAAATCGAATCGACACGAAGGCGTATGTCTAGAATTATTCCAAGCAATAGGCCACTTTGATCGGTCATTCATTGAAGCCCACCAAGCATTGAAGATGATTTGCAAAGTAAGGTCGCTCAAATCGCGAATAAAGAAGCATTCATTTTTGGAAGAGATCATAACCTCGAGCAATGAGGTGTTCAAAGATTTTGTATCTGACATGGCGGTGGAAATTAGTAAGGTGGGTAATCCGACTCGAAGGACTACCGAAAATAAAGATACAGTAAAGCAGAATGCGGGTTCTTAAATATTGACTCTATAGCTACAAGGAAAATAATCAGATCAGTAAGACATTGCATGCATATTTGTGAAGTTGGATACAAGAACGGATTGCTACGACTGACCGTGTTAAACTCCATTTAGGAACAGCATAATGCAGTTTATTGCTGTGTAGCGTTCGGAGCCTTGACGCACCATGGGTGCTCAATTGTAGGAGGCGGACGCGATATCGTCACTTGCATTTTTGCCAATAAAGGCTGCCGCTTGGTTCATTGTGGTTTATCTGCATGCCATTCCGGTAAGATAATCCAAGATGCCAGTGCGAAAATTGTTGACGCTCCATTGACGCTCATTTTGGGACATGGTTACGATGTTGTCCTAAGCATATTTGCCTAGAAAGGCGGCCGATAGTGTGATTATGGATCATTGTAGTCGCATAGCCCCTTGATTTTGCAAGATGGAAGGCCTCAGATCGTTGACGCTCCGTTGACACTCATTTTCAGGGCATAGTGACGATGTCGTCAATAGCATTTTTGCCTAGAATGACGGCCGATAGTCCGATTGTGTGTTAATGTCGCTGCACTGGCCTCGGATGATACATGATGCATGGCCAAAACTTGTTGACGCTCTGTTGACAATCATTTTTGGACATAGTAGCGATGTCGTCGCAACCGTTTTCGCCTAGAAAGGCAGCCGATAATCAGATTATGGCTTAATGTCGCCGGAAAGCGCTAGGATTCTCCATGATACAAGGCTAAAAGTCGTTGATGCTCCGTTGACGCTCATTTTTAGGACATAGTAGCAATGTAGGTGCAAGAGTTTGTGCCCAGAAAGGCGGCCGATAGCGCGATTGTGGAGTAACGTCGCCGCACAGCCCAAGCAAATTCTGAGATGAAAGGCCAAAAGTTGTTGACGCTCTGTTGACGCTCATTTTTAGGACATAGTAGAAATGTTGCCACCACCATTGTTCTATTGAAAGGCGGCTGATAGTTCGATTATGACTTACTGTACCCGCACAGCCTACTGGATGTTTCATGACGCAATGCCAGAAATTGTTGACGCTCCGTTGACGCTCATTTTTAGGATGTGGCAACAAGTGAGTCATTTGCTTTTTTCGCAATAACCCCGGCTTATACATTCACTTTGGAAGGATGTGATAATGAAGCCCATTGATTGCCGAATGTATAAGACTTAAAATCGTTGACACTCTGTTGACGCTCACATTAATCACATCGAAACAGCCTTTGTACACTCAAGAATTGTATGCAAGGAATCATGTATCCATTTTTGACATCCAGTATTACATTTCGTCACTAATATTGCTTTGGCTTTGTCGTTTAACAGTCAAATGCAAAAGGAAACTGAACATTTTGGCTGTCTTACAGTGCAATTTGGATTCTAGAACATTCACATAGTGCGTTGGACCCTTGCACATGCACAGACGAATTATCATGTCTCACAATTTGGTCACTGAAATCAAGAAAAAGCTGACATGTAGCAAAATTGTTAAACACCTTGTTTTTCACCGCGATCAAAGGTCAAAAATCACAGTTTGCATATCTATTCTTCCACAGACGCAGGAGCCGTCACCATCTCTTCATCGGAATCCGATATCTATATTGTAATTAGCAGGAGGCTATATGCAGGGGTTAATGCTGACTGGTTCAACTGGCTTCGCTTTCAGCAATGTGGACGAATCGGGCTCCGCAGCTGGCTCACCACTAGGTATGCTCGATTTTGACTGCGGCTTCACCAAACCTAGCCTAATATAACTACTTCCTGGTCGAGAGGTCCCTTGCGGCCTTTGCGATATTCCGGGGAGAATGTCAAGACTCTCCATAAGCTCTCCAAATGATGTTGGCAGAGGTGCCGGAGTGTCATGATTTGTTTGCGGCTGAACGACTGCCGGAACCCTCAATTCGGATGTGCCGTACTTTTCTTCTCGTTCACGGAAGTAGTCAGCTGCATCCTCCCATCCGGGTTGAGTCAGTTCGTCGAGCTTCATCTGCTTCTGCCGAAACCTCTCCATGCGCTGCTGTACCGTTTGAGTGATTGTGCCCATCACCCAGCCAGGTTTGTCATCTTCGCTCAGGTTGCCCTGCTCAGTCTGTTCATGATCCTCGTCTTCCCCATCCTCCCCATCGTCGGAACTTGGAAGATCACTCAGACTTTCTCTGATAGCAACCAGCATCTCCTCAAACATCTTTTCGGGCTCTCTGGACGTCAATCCCGCAATTTCAGCATGCGTCATGTTGTCTGCTCTTGTTGAACCGCTGCCTCTGCGTCTTCAACTCGCTTTCTTGCCCCAGCGGTTTCTCTCTCAACATGATCCTCAATCCATTTCTCTTTCTCTTCATTGCTTAAGAAGTGCATTTCTCATCGATTCTCTGCCGCAAGCTTCTTTTTGGGTCTCAAGCTGCGCAATGCCCCAAGGGCTCGGACTCTCTCTGCTTCCAAGCCGCTCTTGCCTTCATTGGCTTGATGACGTCGTTGGGTTGACCGCTTTGTCGATTTACTGTATCTGCCTGCCGGGAGTGGCGAAAAGTTATTTTTCGGAGCATTGACCGTTGTAGTTTGCGTGGACTTTGTTGTTGGGCGAGATGTTGGATGTTGCAAGTTATGGACAATATGGAGGCAAGCTGTGTCTTTTATGTCAAGGTTGGTACATTTACTCATCTTGAACAAAGCAATATCTCCCTCTTGACTGTCAATAAATCAGGAATAGTGACACTAACCATACAACATGACATGAATGTTAGTGTCATTTTCATGTAATATCCTGTGGATTATTTGAGACTAACATCAGCAGACGTCCTTTCCCTTGAACTGCATTCTATTAATTTCTAGCAATTGAGTGATTCCAGCGGTTATACACCGTAATTTATCCCTGTCAACAAACAAACAACATCAGACCAACTCTTTGCAAATTGTGGGGAGGTGGAAAACCCCTGCAACTTGCAGCCATACTCAGTAGGATTCATCTTGAGCATAACGATCATGTTGGCTGCTACTTATTCCATTCTGACATGAAGCTAACTATATAGTCCTCAGGGCTTCCCACTTCCTCTCATTA
>Ga0307514_10001495_pt1 | contig 28115 bp, 33 predicted proteins | sample 16_EM_MG_FD_203088 | JGI IMG/M metagenome (GOLD analysis project Ga0307514, IMG submission 203088) | Populus trichocarpa ectomycorrhiza microbial communities from riparian zone in the Pacific Northwest, United States - 16_EM | ecosystem: Host-associated > Plants > Roots > Unclassified | place... | reverse complement strand
AGTGAGGCAGATGGTTCTTGGGACCAGGAGTCGTATTTAACCCGCATGGCTTCGCAGTCTCTGCTCTCGATCTCCAAATCCCTCGAAACGCCGTCTAATTCCCCCTGAACGTTGGCTTTTAGAGAGGCGAGTTGGGAGAGGAGGCGGTCGACGGGTTCGCGTTCCTCGATGACGCGAATGTCGTCCCTCCAGCGACGAACTTCGAGCGGAACATCTTCTTCGCGTCCTATCGAGCCTTCAACCATAGATTTGTACCTGGAAAGTCCTTCTCGAACCCCAAGGGAGTCCAAGACGCTCTTAACTTCACCCTCCGCGACGTCGACCTTCTCCACTTCAGACCGTGCCAACTTGGCTTTTTCCTCTGAGTAGACGCTAGCACTTTCGTGGACGCTGAGGGGAACGAGCTTGATGAAAATATCTTGTCCGATGACTTTCTGAACGTCAGGGTTGCCGTAGACCTCCTGGATGGTGATCGGGGTTGTAGCAGAGGTCTTATCGACAGCTGGGAGGGTCTCAGGGCTGGGCAGGACAGCATTGTAGATGAGATCATTCGCTTTCTGAGCGTCGTTCTTCTGTGTGGTACAGACCGCGAGGTGCGCCTTGGTGAGCTCTTGAAGCGAGGGGCCGGCGTCGGGTGGGAGGTTTGGTGAGAGCTGGTTGACAAAGAGAGAAGCAAAGGAGAGTGCAATCCGGTTCGCCTCTTTGGCGTTGGTCTCTGCGAGTGTGAAGCGGACGAGAGCTTCGCCGTGTTTACCCGCAGCATCGTCTACAAGGCCTTTCTGGTATTGGGTAACCGACGTAAAGTATTTGGCTTTGGCTTGAATCACCGTTACCCAGTTCCGGTCGAGGATGCCTTTGCCCATGAATTCCTTCACCTCCTCGGAAAGTGAAGTATACGAGTACGCGACGTGAGACGCCAGCTTGGTGATGAGTATTGGAGACTTCTTCTCCGAGATGCACTTCTCGAGAAAAACTTCGTTACCCTGAGCGAGGATGACGCCGATGAGGAATTTAATCACTTCCCGACTGAGGTCGGTGGAGGGGGCGTGAAGGAAGTTCTCGTTGATATAGGTGAGCATTCCTGCGCACGTCCGGCAGTAATGGTAGGCCCGTTTGAGGCCTTCTGGGTCGGATCTATTCTGACTAGCGGCGATGGAGGAGTGGGTAGCTGCGATGAGGAATATGACTGAAGCCTTTTCGTAAGCGATGGAAGTCTGAGTGATTTGTTTGCTCGTGAAAGCGTCTCTCCAAGGGAAATTGACCCTTATCTCCGGGAATCGAAGTTCCACGAGTTCTAGCTGGCCGAAATATCTGTAGAGGAGATCGCGAGCTGGCGGTCAAGTCTCAGTCAGATCCAAAGGATGGGTAGTTTGTAGGGTTGCAGAACGGACCAGTTAGATCACTACCCGCCCCTTTGACGGCGTCCTGCCTACACCGATGAAGGGCGGCACATTCAGCAGCGTAGGTATCTGGACTCTCTCCGTAGGATTGAGCAATTACGCTTCGGATGGGACTGGCCCAATCGACTTCGTCCGTGCCCTTCCTCGGAATTGATATCATCGGAGCCTGCTGCGTCATCTTGGACGAGTGTCACAGGGAGTCGTGGGCAAACGTGTAGGGCGGCTGGACGTCTTGTGTGTGTCGTCGCCTGTAGTTAGCCGGAGATGGCGGGAAGAAGTCAGGGTCGACTGCGGGGTTTGATCCCGCCAGGTGGTGCGTCGCGACGGGATCGACTCGAAATTATTCCATCACCCCCATGTCCTTCCTCGTCGGCACAATCTCAGGCGCACTCGTTGCCGGCGGGGTACGTGCTGTATCCTCACACAAATACGTCAGGAATTTACGATACCCCAGGTCTACTATGGCTTTTCGAACGTGATTGATACAAGGTAGGCAATGCTTTTCGTGAACAAGCTGGGCTCCTCTCATGGCCGAGATTTATCTGCAGAGCAAAGAAATTGCGCACAGAGTGGGTAAACGGATGCCTTCAGCTATTTCAGGCCTCTGAGTATTGATTTTTACCCAGCCTACACGCTCTGTCTCATCGATTCGAAGTCGATTCAACGCGGCTGACCACCCCCACCGCTTCCGACCGCATCACTCAACGTCCATTCTCTACCCTTGTAAAGAGCCGTTGGAACCGACAAGTGGACGTCCTTTTTAAGAGCGTAGCAAAATGGGACACACGTGCTGTGGCCTGGGTCAAGCGGGTTCTTTACGGCGGAGACGCTGTGTCGAAGGAAGACTCCGTCAGAAAGTAGCAACTCCCTCTCTTCGTGTAACCTATCCCCGCTTTATGCGCACGGCTCTCCCTTGTCATCCGAACTGCGTTCTCAAATGCTCTACTATCGCACCTTCGTGTTGCATCAACTCCCTCCCCAACTCACAGGTGGTCAAGCCTTCTTTCTGCCGGAATTGCGCCAAGCTCATCAGAAGCTTGGTTCCTGCGTGCCAGTTAAACCGTCATCTGGTAGGGCAGACTCGGTCTGTTTCTCCGTTTACGGCGATCCTCCTTCAAGACCAATGGCGCCTTTCAACACTTATACTCCGTCCCTACTCTTCATTCAATCTGCCACTACCTAAGAGTCAGCTGTGGGCATTGACTGGCTAGGCTGCGCCAACGCGCGTTCAGCTCCAAGGTCGAAGAGTGCCCGATTATGGACTGACATTGGACCTGGGGGAGCCTTCAAAAGATTTGTTCCTCATTCGTCACCGTGTGCCACGGAACGTCCTGCTCTTTCTTTCCAAAATACCGCCCACGGCATTGTCAGGGAATTGTAGACGTGATTTATATTGTGTACGTGGATTTGAGAGGGGTGATCCCGTGTGTTCGAAGGGACCAGAAACTGGTGAATAACACCAGCTCCTGTTGGTCAGGATGACCGTAACTGGCGCTTACCGTATATATAGGAGGGTACAAGCCTAGTCCGCATTTTTATTATAAATTCGCCAGTCTTCAAGCTTCAAGCTTCAAGCTTCAGAACCAGGCCCACCCCCCTCCCAATTGGACTGGCTCGAATCAACAGCCGACCTTATGGGATCAGCTTGATTGGCAGAGTTCCCGGCATCCTGTCATAGGGAGGCGGTGTCATTTGCCGCGTTGAGGCAGAGGCAGTGGACGCGCGCCAGTCCTCTCGTGATTCAACCCTTCGTTCGAGAACCCACACTTTTCTGTATCCTGCCACTTCAAGCCTAAGGCGCAGGCTGGGTCATTCGACGACATGCGGACGGCGTCCGATGGTGCATGAACTGCATTCATTCTAGGCTCACTGAAAACCTTCTTCCAAACACTGCTACTTGCCCCTATTATCACTTCGTCATACTCGCATAGCCCTTATCAGTCTCGATCCTACTTATGGACGGGGATTGAGGGAGGCGACCACATCTTCACCCCGCCTCGGAGATGACCCTTCCAGCCTCAGAGTGTCACCTCAACCAGTCGAAGTACCTTTTCATCTCATCGTAACAACGTATGTGCTCACCCGCTCATTTCTACAAGCTTAGAAACTGCCCTACGGGATGCCCTGAAGTCGGTGCTCGGTAACGATGGTGGTTCTGACCCCAGAACCCGTTTCTACAACAAGTTCGAAGAGGAAATCACTGAACACGACAAGGACTTCGACAAGCGGGGCGGCGAAAATTTGAACATCACTCTCATTTTTGTACGTCTTTCCTTCTCAAGAGTCGACGATGGCTGGACGCTGACACTTTGCGAAGTCCGGTCTGCTTTCGGGAATAGCTTCCGCGTTCATTATAAGCATCCAACCAAAGCTTGAGTTGGACTACCAAGAAATGAACAGCGCGCTCTTAGAGCTTCTCCTCAATGTCACTGTTGGAAATCTACCTCCCGGCCAAGCGGTCTCCCCGTCGCGTTGGACTGGCCCAAGTCTAGCCATCCGTCAGGTCCAAGCCATACTTTACGCCACCCTTTGCACTGCACTGTTCGCGGCTTTCCTGATGACGCTTGAGAAGGAGTGGATGAACCAATACAGGCGGACAGATGCCCGCGGGTCTGTCATAGATAGGTGCAGGGAACGCGAGCGGAAGATAGGCGGGGTCGAACGATGGTGGTTCCATATCGTAACACAGTCCACCCCTCTCATTCAAGGTTCTTTGGCGCTTCTCTTCCTCGCTCTCTCACGGTATCTGTGGGAAGTCGACCGTATGATTTCTTCGGTCGTCATCGGCTTCACATCCCTAGGATTTCTCCTCTACATAGCCATGGTGGCGGTCTCCGTCCTTTCCTTCGACTGCCCCTTTCAAACTCCCCTATCCTTGCTGATCCGTTCCGTTGTCAAAAAGGTCAAGGTGCGATGGAAGATATGGCACATAACAATCACCGCCAATCCCGCAGGTCTTGTGGAAGGTGGTCTGGCCGCTGAAGCGGCGTCACTCCATGCCCTCCATCGACAGGTATTCCACTCACCGCTGCCACTTTCACGGGAAAAAGGATACAGGCTTGACGCTCGCTGTATCACCCGCGTACTCCGAATGTCAACCAGGATGGACACAATCCGGCTTACAATGGACTTCGTTCAAGATGTCATTTGGGACAGTGGGATCAATAACGTACCGCTCGGGTGGATCTATAGAAAGATAATCAGCTGCTTCGATTTCACACTCCCTCAATCCCCCCTCCTCATTCCCGCGCTACGAGATATAGCCTATCTCAGCGCGAAGGCGTTCACTCATATCCAATTTCAGCAACACTGCATCCCACAACGCGGAGAGTCTGGTACTGCGGGCGGGGCCTGGCGTCCAGATATTCCACACACACGACTCGGTTATCCAGGATCTAGGATTGACCCTGACCTTGGGTCTGCGCTCCTCATGGTTGACATGGCGTTTGGACTCAAGGTGGACATTCCCTGGGATTACTATCGATTGAGCCCAGCTCATCACCTCTGGGTGTCTCACCTCTTCGTTTACTACGCCTTACACAAACCGCTCTCCGACGAGGTGTCTGTTTTCGTAACATACTCCTTGGACCCTGACAAATCCCCCAGTGATGCAGTCATCACTGATTGTTTGTATATCATCAACATAATACTCGGGACCCGCTTTCGCGTCGATGACCTCATGAGACGGGATAAAAGGTTTGGACACCTAGTCCTCCTCAACTACTTGGGTGCTGACATGTGGAAAGTGCTCAGATGGACGCCATGATCCATAGAATTTTCCTGAACCTCTCAAGACGTTTTCAGAGTTTAGACCCCCTGACCAACGCGGATGTATCGGAACTGCCGTTCCGTGCATTAAATCTCATAACGCGACTCAGGAATGCCGCTGTTTCCACGAGGAGTTATGAGCTGTTCAAGACGATCATGGAATCTGATGTTGGACAGGAAAGGAAAATGGAAGCTGCCCGGCTGGCGTTACACGCTGCATATCCACCAGGGCTCGAATCTGTCCCGCCTGCACGGGATCCTCAGCTTATTCTCAGCTTTCTTCGCTCCCACGTTGACCCCGGGGTCGGAAGGAACGATCACACCATCTCATCAGCCATGCGTGCGATCGACTCCGCATCCGAAAATCCAGCATCACAATCTTGGACCTGGCGCATCGAGAACGCAGGCGAGCTACTAACCTGGTTTGGACAATCGACTTATCCAGAGGAGTTCAATTGGTGGTACGGTGTCCTTTGGCTTCATTATGGGGAGTTGGATCCCGAAGTTCGGGATAGGATGGACGAGATCGGGATGAGCGGGGATGATAGGGTTGACTTGAAGCAATGTAGGGTTGCGGTAGAGAAAGAGATAGAGAGGGTGAAGGGGCTGGATGGAGCAAAGAGTATCGTAAGGAGCCTGGAGGACGCCTACGACAGACTGACCGCCTTGATCAATTATAGGGAAATGGTGAGTGGCGAGTTTTCAAGCATTTGGACGGGGCTCATCTCTCTTACCCGCCCAGTCACGAGTGCCATTCCTCTCCTTAGGGGGTCTCCATATCGTGCGGGATTACCGGCGGCCGTAGACGATCCTCAGAACCGTCCTTTGAGCATTCGCATGTTTTTCTTTTTCAACATGGGTGGTAGACATACCGTATCATTTTATTCCGCACATTACCACTTATCTGGTGCTCAACCCTGTCTCGTAGAATCTTGAGCTCGGCGACCTTCGCCATGGCAGTTGTGTTTTGCACCGTTCATTCGCGATGGGACTACCCCCTGCCGTAATCTCGTGTTTAGGATTGGAGGTGAAATTGTTCCCAAAAAAACGACCGATACCGGAAGATTACAATCTCTTCCCATTAGACGTTTACATTAAAACATGAAGTATCTTCAAAACCATACTAACCCAGGTGTCACACCTGCCATGCCATGCCAACTGATCCGCGAATGGCGGGCTGTATTCACCTCAGTGGAGACATTCAATGTATATTGTTACTTGAATCCTATTATCATCTCGTCATGGGCCGCATAGCCTTAGGCCTTATCAGTCGCCGTCCTACTTATGGAACAGGATTGACAGAAACAAACACGCCGTCCCCCCACTCTAGACATGACCTATCCCGCCTCAAATGTTGACATTGCCCAACCGAAGTACCCTTTCTACTCCGCCACATCAACAGACACACTCACCTGCTGGCTCTTAAAAGTTTAGAAGGAACCCTACGTAATGCCCTGAAGTCAGTGCTGGCGAAAGATGGTCGCCCTGACTTCAGGACCCGTTTTTACAACAAGTTCAAAGAGGAAGTCGCTGAGCACGACGAAGATCTCCAGAAGAAACACGACGAGGATTTGAATACCACTCTCATTTTTGTGAGTTTCTTCCTTCTCATCGAACCGAAATTCCTGACACGCCATCGAGTCCGGTCTGTTTTCGGCGGTAACCGCTGCATTCATCATAGACATTCAGTCAGAACTCAAGCCCGACTACCAAGAAATGAACAACACGCTCCTGGAACTCCTCCTGAATGCCACCGTTGGAAATATCTCTCCCGGTCAGCCAATCTCTCCGCCACGCTGGACCGGCCCAAAACCCGCCATCCGCAAGGCCCAAACCATACTTTACGCAACCCTGTGCGCCACGTTGTTCGCTGCTTTTTTGGCAACGCTTGGGAAGCAGTGGCTCCACCGCTACAGGCAGGCAGATATCTATGGATCCGTTGAGGATAGATGTAGGGATCGCGAGCGCAAGCTGAACGGGATTGATAGATGGAAGTTCCATATCATCATGCGAGCCGCTCCTCTGACCGTTCAGGTTCCTTGGCGCTCCTCGGCTCTGCCCTCTCACTGTATCTGTGGGAGGTTGACCGTACGGTTTCCTCGGTCGTCATTGGCTTCACGTCCGCTGAGTTTGTTCTCTACGTGGCCATTGTGGCGGCATCTGTCATTTCCTTGGACTCTCCCTTTCAAACTCCCGTAACTTTGGCACTCCGTTCAGTTTTCGACACAATTAAATTGTGGTGGCCACGACCAGACGACCAAGGACAAGATCCTAACCTTCGAGTGGCTGTGGAACGCATTTGGATCCCATTCGCAGCGCCACTGCACGTCTCCCGACTCCAAATGTACCACTCCTTACTGTCACCTTCCTGGAAGGCAGGATACAATCTCGATGCACGTTGCATCACCCGCATGCTTGCGATGTCAACCGATGAGGCTACCTTCCGAATCACCATGGATTTTCTCCAAGACATAACCTGGGACGCTGGCATCAAGACTGCTCCCCTCGGGTGGATTTACAGAAAGTTGATGAGCTGTTTCGACACCAAGTACGGCACCCGCATCCTGAACCCTAAACTCCGAGATATTGCCTATCTCAGTGCGAAGGCGTTTACCTTTATCCATGTTCAGCAACGCTGCACCCCCCGACCCTTGAGCGGTAACCAACACATGGTAAATGGCTGGTGCCCGGACGAACAACATAAACCGTTCAGCCCCCCAGCATCCAATAATGACCCCGACCCTGAACTCACATCTGCACTCCTCATGGTCGACAAGGCACTTGGGTACAACTCGAGGTTCATCTGGGATAATTATCACTCATTGAGCCCGGCCCATCACCTCTGGATGTCACACCTCTTCGTCTACTACGCTTGGCACAACCAGCTGCCCCAAGATGTGGCGATGTTCATCCACCGCTCTTTGCACCTCGAGAATCACCCCAGTCAGGCGGTCACTGCTGACTGTTTGCACATCATCGGCATGTTGCTCAAGGTCGACCTCGTTCCCGATGATCTCACGAGGTGGAACAAAAGGTTAGACTGCCCAGCCCCTCTCCCGCTGTTCCAGTACTGATGCATTCCCAGTCACAAGATGGACGCTTTGGTTGAACAGATTTTTTCAAAGCTCTCGGCCCACTTCTCCTCGAATTCATTCCCTGATGGACCGCTCTACATGTTACAGCTCACAGCTCAAGTCAGGACAACTGCCGTCGCTGTGAAGAGTTACCGGTTGTTCGAGACGATCATGAGATCCACCGCTGAGCAGGAAAGGAAAATGAAGGCAGCCCAACTGGCGCTAAGCGCTGCATACCCACCGGGGCTCGAACCTGCCCCGCCTGCCGCACGGGATCCTCAGCTCATCCTCAGCTTCCTTCGTTCCCACGTTGACCCCAGTGTCGGAAGGAAAGATCGCGCCATCTCATCAGCCATGCGTGCGATCGACTCCGCATCCGAAAATCCAGCATCGCGATCTTGGACCTGGCGCATAGAGGACGCAGGCGAGTTATTAACCTGGTTTGGACAATCCTCTCGTTCAGAGGAGTTCAATTGGTGGTACGGTGTCCTTTGGCTTCATTATGGGGAAGTGGATCCCGAAGTTTGGGGTAGGATGGACGAGATCGGGATGAGCGGGGATGATAGGGTTGACTTGAAACAGTGTAAGGTTGCGGTAGAGAACGAGGTTGAGAGGGTGAGGAGACTGGACGGAGCTACGAGTATTGTAAGGAGCCTGGAGGAAGCCTACGACAGATTGACCGACTTGATCGACCATAGGGAAAGGGTAAGCAATCGGAGTTTTCAAGCGGTCTGGACGGGACTCATCTCTCTTTCGACCATCCAGTCGCGATTACCAGTTGTGCCTTTCACCTTGCCAGGCAGTCTTCCTATCGTACGGGATTACCGGCAACAGTAGATAATCCGCCGAACCGTCTTTTGAACGTCCGTGTGTTTTTCACCTTACCAATTGTCTGGTACCAATTCATTCGCGGCGAGACTGACCCCTCCGCCGTAGTCTCGTTCAACTGGCAAGATTCCACCCGAACGAACCACCGATGCTGTCCAAAGAGTTGAATTACATTCTCACACCAACACAAACGTACAACTGCAATAAATATTGTATGGATTATCAAATGCGCGTGCGGTAATAACAATAATACATTGACACAGAAGTGAAAGATGGGTCATATAGGCAAAAGGAGAAAAGGAGAGAAGGGCGGTGGACGATGGCGATGTCACCTGTGATCACCCCGGCCGGAAGATCTGTCGGAATTTGAGAGGAATGAAAGACGATCCTCCATCGTCGTAATCGTACAATGCGTCTCGTGCGGCAACACTAATCCAGACCCACGAAAGAGTTAGCAAATAATAGTGTTCGATGATCGAATCGCAACCGGAAGAGGGAAAAAAGAATGCGAGGACGGTCACGAAATACGGAGACGCGGTAGTCCGGTTGGTCAGACAACTGGAATACCCCTTGCCCCGTTCGAGGGTCGAGGGACTGGAACCCCCTTCGATAGCGGCGATGAAGGGGTGGGGGGTATTGAGCCAGGAACCTGAGATTGCGGCTGGGTGACTTGAGGTTCCCAAGGAGGTGGTATCCTGTCGACATCGTCCAGGTTCTTGTCCGCTCGAGCGTCGCGTAACCTATCCCTGTCGTTCATGCTCATACGCACTCTGCAGCGAACGAGCCTCAGCTTCGTCCGTTTGATCCCTGCGAAAATGAAGACGTCGAATTTGGTAATGATGAACGCGCAAATGGAACGCACAAGTTGCGATCGTCGCTAGATCCTCCTGCAGGAATGGGTTGTCCTCCTGCAACAGGTCGTCCTGCAGTGCATACAAGCACCACAGCGACTCTTCATACAACTTCTCACATTCGTCCGGGCTCTGAGCTTGATCCAAAAGTTCCTTTCTTGCAGCACTTCGGCTCTGAATTGGAATATCAGCCAGTGCTCGTGTATAACGAACTTCCATTCCCGGCTACTCACTAGGGTCAAGGCATGATCGTAAATCATCTGATCTAGGTAATGAGGTGCCCCCGTGTACTGCGTCGGAAGCCAGGTCTTGACCAACGATGCTCTATCGTTACATTTCATGAAATGCTCCTTAAACCACGTCAACGCTGAAAACCAGACTATCAATCAGTATGAAAAATGTGAAATCGAACCGACGCCCAGGGAGTCTGGAAGATGGGAATGAGTGCGACTCCCTACGCGGACAAACTCACCATCATCGAAGCCTTCGCTGACCATGAACTTCCCGTCCGGATGTTTCATCTTCATGTGCTCTTGGAAGTCCGCCAATTTGTCTATCCCCCTCTGGGAGAACGACATCAAGAGCATGTAGAGTGCCACGCAAGCCATTGCATTGTACTCCGCCTGTACATCCGCGTTCTTCCGCTTGGTGGCTTGCTTGTCGGCCTCGTCCTTACGCCTCTCGAACTTGCTAGGGTCAGGCAATGGCTCTGAGAATCGAGTGTCAATCCTGAGGGAAACTGAGGTTCTCTGAAGATGGCTTACTGATTGGAATGGCCTTCACGAACTCGTACATTCCATCTGCCCAATGCGTCAACACATCCGTCTTCTGCGCCAAGTCCTCAAGTTGGGCTAACAGATCCTCCTCCATTGGATCGCGCTCCATGCCCGCCGTCCTACCTCCGAACCTGTCGGTATCACCACCATCCGCTTGTGACCGTCCGAACGATAACGGATTCCGATGAGGGGATGAAGAAGAGCTCGAGTCGCGGTAGTGTGGAGAGATTTTGGTGTTCGGTACACCAAACAGTTTCTTCGAGGCCAAATTAAGGGCGCGAGTGAGGGCATTTGATCCACGTGATCCTGCACTGGAAGGGGAAGACGAGAGAGGTGGGGCATTTGCAAGGTTCAAAACAGGCGGAAAAGTAGTAGCTGAACTGGAGGGAATCGGAGATTCCGCAGGGGAGTAATCTGGTCGTTCCACGGGTCGATCCTTGAGCGGCCGTTGTCGCGATATCGAAATCTCTGCAGCGTAAACACCGCATGAGAAGAGACCTTTAAGGGAACGAGAGGTACAAACCGTCTACAGTGCGGTTGAATTCGACCGCTCGCGTATCGCCCACCAAAACGTACTCCCTGCGAAGCAATCCATCCTCCTCCGTCTCTCCAGGAATAATGGATTCCTCCGTAGATAACGGTTTCACACCATTCAACTCGCCAATCCCATTCGTGGCAGTCGGCGGTGAAGATGGCAGGGACGGGGCCTCCCTCAGGTCCACGGGTCCTGGAGGCCCGCCGTTCGCGATGGGGGAGGTCGCGGTAGCAACTTTGTCGATATCCCTCCTCCTGAAATTAAACTTGCTGGGGGGAATCAAAGCCTTGGGATCTAGTACCTCTGGTGGTATAATGCTGTGGTGCTCTGGGACATATCCTCTCCCACCCGTATCCAAGTCCGTCGTCACGATCGGTGAAGGTTGTCGCGGCCGAGGGAACTTTGACTTGATTACCGCTGTACTTGAGAAGAACTCCTCGAAATTGGCACGCTCGACGGGTTTGCGCTTGAGTAACATCCTGATGAGTTGTTTGATGTCTGCCGGGACGGGTTTTTCGTCGGGATCGGGGTTATGACGCGGGTCTTCGTCCGGGAACTTGATGCCTTTGGAGTTCTCGATCTTCTTAATCAACTCGATGTGATTCATTGCGCGGAAGGGGGCTTTTCCAACAGCCATTTCGTACAGGACCGCACCCACGGACCAGAGGTCAGCTTTCGCGTCATATTTCTCGTACCGGAGGATCTCTGGTGCCATATATAGTCTTGCCAAACGCGGGTATGTGAGTAGTGGATCATCTGTAGGTCACGTCATACTTACGGGGAACCGCATAGTGTCTCGGCAAGCATGGCGTTAGGGAGCGAGCGAGCAAAACCGAAATCGGCAACCTTGAGTATGGGGACGCCAATTGGGTGACCCCGCCTGAGTTCATCCTCGCCCACAGGATTCAGGAGTAGGTTCTGTATGTCACGAGCCGATTAGTCATCGGACGGGAACAGAGTGGACGGCCTTACCTGAGGCTTGATATCTCTGTGTATGAGATTCTTCTGTCGTAAGAACTTGAGTGCTCTAGCTGACAAAGAATAAATGAGGGTACCCAATATTCAGTCGATCGCGACTTACCCAATTGTCGTAGGAAGCATCTCACGACAACCTCGTCCAAACCTCCCGTCCTCGGGTGTTCGTAGTACTGGAGCTTTGCACCCTCGTAAGGAGCATACTGTAACCCTTCAACCCGACCGCGCTTCTTGATATAGTTCGTGAGATCGCCGCCTGAGCAGTATTCGATAATGAGATAAATGTTCTTCTCGGCGCGCTAAGGAATGATAGGAATGAGAAGGGAACGATGAGACAGATACGGAGAACGCACGACGATATCCAAAAGACGGGTGATATGCCTGTGAGACAGGGCCTTGAGGATTTCAATCTCGCTTTGAAGGTTCTCGAATAGCTTTGTAGTAAGCTTGCTCCTGCTGACGGTCTTTATCGCGACTTGCTTGTGAGTGTCCTAGCGGGATAACTCGGATGAGTTGGGCCAGTTCAGGAGACTAGGTTGGGACTGACCGAGTGGTATCCCTTGTAAACTGTGGCGAAGGAACCCTTTCCGATCTCCGCTACCACGACATAGGGCTTGACCTCCTCGTCTTCTTCTCTGGTGACTGCGGACGGGGAGCGTATCATGTCTGGGGGAACATTTGACTGAGAGGTTGGCATCCAAAAGGCGAGGGTGGTGGTGGTGAATGAGAAAGAGAGTGTTGAGGCAGTACGGCTGATCGACTGCCTGGCCACTGTCAGTGGCGGGAGAGAAAGCGTCAGATCGGATGAACTGCCACTAACAACCGTCAACGCATTTTGAGACATAACACCCTTTCTTCTTCACCAGTATGACCACGCAATTCGACCCAAACAAGGCCCAGAACGCAATCGAGGTATTTCTCTTTCTTTCGCCTTTTCGGCAGGACTGACCGCTCGCTTTCATTCTCAGATCGAGAAACAGTTGAGTGCTCCGTTTTTGGCTCTCATACGGGCACTGACCACTTCAGCAAAGGTTCGCTGTCAAGGCTGTCGAGCACGCCCAGGTGAGTCATCATCCTAATACCCCCATATATGGTTCTCACTAACGACATCTACTCTCTCAAGACGTACTGGAACTTGCTCGAGAAGGTCCCTCCAAGGCAACTCAAGCTGAGCAAGTACGAATCCGAACAGCCATGGCTTTCTACCTCCTCATTCCTCACCCTCGCACTCCCGTGTCAGGATCGATGATGAGATCTTTGAGCATACCATGAAAGATTTCCCCGAGCTCGCGACGGAACCCTACGATAAATTGCGTAAGCTTGACGAGGATTGGATGAAGAGTGCCGATGGGAAGAAGCGGTGGCGCAAGTTTATTGAAGCGTGAGTCACTCGTTAATCTGTTTCTCATATCTAGACATCAAACCTTGTCTTTCTAGGTATGAGGGCAAGGTCACTGAACACAACTTTGGCTCCCTCATACGTATGGATGCCGAGGAAGAATATTCCGAATCAAACACCATCTTCGGTGCGTTCCGCGAACCGGTGACTGGTGATGGATCTGTGACTAACCTCCCTGGCAGTGATGCGGGTGCAATTTTTGGCATTCGAGGTGACCGCTGTGTCAGGAATCACCCTTCATTCTTGAACACTAACGAGACAACCAGATCGCCCGTAATCGGTTGGGACTGAACGATAAAGCTCATGAGGTCGCAAAGGCGGAGGCTGCAAAGGAGGCCGCAAAGAAAGAGAAGGAGAAGCTAAAAGTGGCCAAAAACAAAAGCTCTTAGGAAACATTCCAGGACCAAAACAAGAGAGTTGTAATTGCAATGCGTCACCCAAAAGAACTTTACGAAATACCAGCGACACATCACGTCTACAATTCCATGAAAACCCTGTAGGCCGTGTTCAGAAAAGAGGGAACAACTTTGAACGCGGGACTACAGCGGGCGTTTTAGTCCAAGTATGAATGAGCTGTGCAAAATACAGCATAGGATATACAGCAGTCGCAAAGGTCACCAAACTCACAATTCTACGAGACAGGGTTGAGTATCAGATAAGTGGCGATGCGCAGAATAAGATGATACAGCATAACGGGAACACATGAAGTACTTAAGCTCACTCTTGAAAATGAAAAAAACATACGAACGCTCAAAGGGCGGTTCAAGTGGTTGTCTGCGGTTGCCGGTAATCCCGTACGATATGAAGATCTTCTCGCAAGAAGAATGGTAGTCGCGACTGGGCGGGCAAAGGAGATGAGTCCCGTCCAGACGTTTGAAAAATCGCCACTTACCCGTTCCCTATGGTCGATCGAGGCGGTCAGTCTGTCGTAGGCTCCCTCTAGGCTCCTTACGATACCAGTAGCTCCACCCAGTCCGGATCCCTTCACCCTCTCTACCTTGTTCTTTACCGCAACTTTGCACTGCTTCAAGTCAACCCTACCATCCCCGCTCATCCCGATCTCGTCCATCCTACCCCGAACTTCGGGATCCAGCTCCCCATAGTGAAGCCAAAGGACACCGTACCACCAATTGAACTCCTATGAACGAGGAGATTGTCCAAACCAGGTTAATAACTCGCCTGCGTCCTCTATGCGCCAGGTCCAAGATTGCGACGCTGGGTTTTCAGATGCGGAGTCGATCGCACGCATGGCTGATGAGATGGCATGATCGTTCCTTCCGACACCGGGGTCAACGTGGGAGCGGAGGAAGCTGAGAATGAGCTGAGGATCCCGTTCGGCAGGCGGGACGGTTTCGAGTCCCGGTGGATATGCGGCGTGTAACGCCAGCCGGGCAGCTTCCATTTTCTTTTCCCGTTCAACAGCAGATTCCATAATCGTCTTGAACAAATCGTAACTCCTCGTGGCAACAGTGGTATTCCTGAGTCGCGTTATGAAATTTAGTGCACGGAAAGGCAGTTCCGATGCATCCGCGTCGGTCAGGGGATTTAGACTCTGAAAACGTCTTGAGAGGTCCAGATAAACTCTATGAATCATGGCGTCCATTTGAGGACTTTGCGCGTGTCAGCACCGGAGTGATTGAGGAGGACCAGGTGGTCAAACCTTTTATCCCGTCTCGTGAGGTCTTCGACGCGAAAGCGGGCCCCGAGGATTATGTTGATGATATATAAACAGTCGGTAATGGCTGCATCGCTGGGGGATTTGTTGGAGTCCAAGGAGTATTTTACGAAAATTGATACCTCGTCGGAGAGCGGTTCGTGTAAAGCGTGGTAAACGAAGAGGTGAGACGCCCAGAGGTGATGGTCTGGACTCAATCGATAGTTATCCCAAGGGATGTCCACCTTGAGTCCAAGTGCCATGTCAACCATGAGGAGCGCAGACTCGAGGTCAGGGTCAATCCTAGATCCTGGACAACCGAGTCGTGTGTGTGGAATATCCGGACGCCAGGCCCCGCCCGCAGTACCAGACCCTCCGCGTTGGGTGACAGTGTTGCTGAAATTGGATATGGGCGAACGCCTTCGCGCTGAGATAAGCTACATCTCGTAGCGCAGGAATGAGGATAGGAGTTTGAGGGTGTGTGAAGTCAAAGCAGCTGGTTATCTTTCTATAGATCCACCCAAGCGGGATCATGATGTTCTTGATCCCACTGTTCCAAACAACACCTTGAACGAAGTCCATCGTGAGCCGAATTGTGTTCATGTCGGTCGACATTCCGAGCATGCGGATGATGCAACGGGCGTCAAGCTTGTATCCTTTTTCCCATGAAAGCGACAGTGACGAGTGGAATACCTGCCGATGGAGGGCATGGAGTGGGGCTGCACCAACGGTCAGACCGCCCCCAACGAGATTGGTGAGGTTGGTGGCGACCGGTATGCGGTGCTTCTTCCACCGCACCTCGACCTTGTTGATAATGAAACGGATCAGCAAGGATAAGGGAGTTTGAAAGGGGCAGTCGGGGTCAAGGACGGATATCACCACAATGGCTGCGAAGAGGAGGGCTCCAAAGATTGTGTAGCCAACAACAACTGCCACGTATCCCCTGAACCTATGATTTCCAGGCCTTATCCTTACATAACGGTTTTGTATCAACATCCTGAGGTGCGTCATGGACAATTCCGTCGCTACAGACGTTCATGGTTTATCCAAAGTTGAGATATATGACCCAGGTGGATCTTTTCGTACCCACCACTGGTTCGATTAGTTATCTGTGTCACCCGTTCCATACCGCTTGCTCTACGGGGTCCAGCACATTAGCATTTTTGGGAACCGGCAATCCCGATGTGTTTCGGCATCCCGCGTTTGTTTCCATAAGGCGGGGTGGTCCGGATCACCTCCCTTGGAATGGTGAGCTATGTATGTCGATGCTCAAAAGGATCACAAAGTTCGCCGCAATATATGGGATAAATCATTCTGTACATACACACAAGAAAAGTTGACAGGGGTGAAACCGAAACGTAGTAGATGGTCACAGGGGAGAATGTATCGGTGATCGACGGTAATCCCGTACGATATGAAGCTGAGTCTTGATGGACAGAACGCGGGACTGGTAAAAAAAAGATATAAGTCATATCTGAAAGCCCAAAAGCTCACCACGTACCCTTTCCCTATGGTCAACCAAGGTGTTCAGTCTGTTGTAGGCATCATCCAGACTCTTCACAATATCCGAAGCTCTATCCAGCTCCTTAACCCGTCCCATCTCCCTCTCTATTGCAACTCTGCACCGCTTCAAGTCGATCCTATCATCACCGCACATCGCGATCTCATCCATCCTCTTCCGAACGTCAGAATCCAACCCCCCATAGTGAAGCCAGAGAACCCCGTACCACCACTCAAACTCTTTCGGGTCAGGCGATCCTTGGAACCGGGTCAACAGATCACCTGCGTTCCATATGCACCACGTCGTTGTTCGGTTGCCGCATGCAGAGTTGAACGCGCACATGGACGAGGCGATGGCATGATCACGGTCCTTCATTTTCACATGGGAATCGATATGATAGTGAAGGAAGTCGAGAATATGTTTAGGATCCCCGACAGGTGGGAGGGATTTGAGTCCTGGATGATAGGCAGCATGTAGTGTCAGCCGGGCTGCCTCCATTTTCCTTTCCAGCGCAGTAGCCGATTGCATGATCGTCTTGAATAGCTCATAACTCCTCAAAGCAACGGTGGTGGTACTGAGTCGCGTTATGAGCTCTAGTGTGCGGAATGGCAGTTCCGACACATCTGCGTTGGTCAGGGGGGACGGTGTCCGGAAGCGGTTCGAGAGGTCCGTAAATATCTTATCAATCATGTGGCACATCTGGCGACTTGGAATACATCAACACCGGATATATAAGACGGAAAAGCGGTCTAACCTTTTATCCCGCCTCGTGAGATCCTCGATGCGAAAGGGAGTCCCGAGTATTATGTCGATGATGTACAAACAGTCGGCGATGACCGGATCACTAGGGGATTTGTCAAAGGAGCATTTTACGAACATCGAAATGTCGTCGGAGAGTGGTTCGCGCAAAGCGTAGTAAACGAAGAGATGTGACACCCAGAGGTGATGGGCTGGACTCAATTTGTACTCGTCCCAGGGAATCTTCACATCGCGCCCGAGCGTCCTGTCAACCATGAGGAGCGCACACTCAAGGTCAGGATCACCCCTCGACCCTGGCGAGCCGAGCGGCGTATGTCGAGTATCCGGGTGCCAGTCCTCGCCCATTGGATCGGATACTTCGTAGTGAGGGACGCACTGTTGCTGGATTTGGATGTGAGTAAATGCCTTCGCACTCAGATAGGCTACATCTCGTAGTGTGGGGATCAGGATGGGTGTTTGAGGGTGCGTAAAATCGAAACAGCTGATTAGCTTTCGATAAATCCATCCAAGTGGAACATTCCTGATCCCAGCATCCCAAATGACGTCTTGAACAAAGTCCATTGTGAGCCGGATTGTATCCACGTCGGTTGACATTCCGAGCATACGGGTGATACAGCGGGCGTCGAACCTGTATCCTTTTTCCCATAAAAGTGACAGTGACGAGTAGAACACTCGTCGATGTAGACGTGAAGCGGCGCCGTGCCAACGGTCAGACCACTTTTCGCAAGAGTTGTGAGGTCAGGAGTGGCTTGTTTGTGGTCCTGTTGCCACGAGTGAACTGTGTCAATGGTGGAGTGGATCATGAGCGATAGGGGGGTCTGAAAGGGGCAGTCGAAGGAAAAGATGGAGACCACCATCATGGTTGCGTAGAGGAGAAACCCCAGGAATGTGAAGCCAATGACGACAAAAGAAATCATATGATCGACCTCCCACAGATATCGTGCAAGGGCGGAGCCGAGGAGCCCTAAGGAACCTTGGATAGTGAGGGGGGCAGACTGCATGACGATATCGAAACGCCATTTTCCAATCCCGTTCAGTTTCCGCTCACGGTCCCTGCATCTATCTATGACGGACCCATGGGTGTCTGTCCGCCTGTATCGAACGAGCCATTGTTTCCCAAGTGTTGCGAGGAAGGCTGCAAATAATGTGGCGCAGAGGGTTGCATAAAGTAAGGCTTGGACCTGACGGATTACGGTTTTTGGACCAGTCCAGCGTGGTGGAGCGATTGGTTGGCCAGGAGGGATGATTCCGGCGGTCACGTTCAGAAGGAGCTCGAGAACCGCGTTGTTGATTTCTCCGTAGTCCGGCTGGAGCTCTGGTTGAATGTTTATGATGAATGCGGAGGCTACGGCAGAAAATAGACCGGACTCCTCAAAGTGTCAACCATGTTAACTCTACGAGAAGGAGACAACTCACAAAGATGAGAGTGGTGTTCAAATCTTCGTCGTACTTTTTATGAAAGTCGTCGTCATGCTCAGCGACTTCCTCTTTGAATTTGTGGTAGAATCTTGTCCTGGGGTCACCGCCACCATCCTTCTCCAGGAACGATTTCGAAGTGTCACGTATAGCATTCTCTGAGCTTTCAGGGCTGGTGATTGAGTACGCTTGCTGTTGGCACAAAGTGAAACTTGAACAGTTACCTCCAGTGGCCCATATTCGGCCTTGAGGCGGGATGGGTCATTTCAGAAGTCGGGTGGGAGTTTAGTTGCCTCCTTCGACCCCCCCTTCATAAGGAGACGAGGGTCTTGCGTGACGAGATAATAGTAATGTACAGGTGGAGCACATGGACGTCAAAAGTCCAAGTACCAAGGAATGATGCCGTATTCGCATATCAGTGGCGTGCCGTAAAGTTACCACGGGATCTGGCTCCAGACGGTTAGACTTGGATGATTCTTAGTTTTACGAGTAGCGAGGTACAGAGGAGTGTGGCTTTGTGAGCAGAGGTTTGAGTTGGTAAACCTCGAAGGACTAGCTCGGCAAAATCCGTGATATCCCTCCCACCACCATTTGGACGGCTAGTCCGCAATGGGGGTTATTCAAGCAACAGTGAGTGGTACGTTTCATTTGCGACGAACGCTCGCTGAGCACCTAGAGACGTGGCAAAAAGTTACAGAACCGATTTCGATTCCGAGTCCGCAGACTCAAACAGCAAACCCTGTGTTCACCGCCATTCCGTGAGCTCATAACTCCACGCTTACTCAATAGACTGCTTCCTCGTGCTAGGACTTGGGTAGTGGGCACCGGGGAATATGGGCGTTGGGGCTGTACTTGTGATCTCGCCGAACCCAGAACTGCTAGGTTTGTGACACCCGGCGAACCGCCCGCCTGCGAGCTTGACCATGGTGGTCGTTTCTCCCGTCAGCCCCTTCAAGCTCCACAAAGACTGCGATCCATACGACCACCCCCCTCTAAGTCTTCCTACTGATTCTCGGAACCTCGATACGGTCGATGTCATCCGCCTTGGATCAGTGAGTCGAGCGTCTCTTCATTCTGCGTCATCAGCGCTGAAGTCAGACCAAATATGTAGAGCTCATCACCAACACACCACGTCTGGTTGGACTCAGACCGAATTATCGTCGAAGAACGACAGTACGCGAACTTTTGATGCCCTTACCTACAACGGAAGCCTCGAATGATTCGCACTAGGAGGAAACTCGTGGCCTCCGCTGGCGATGACGAAGGGTCGCTTCGTTTATGCGTATTTCATTTTCAGGCGGTCATATTTCTTTTGTCAAGCTGGTCGATTCGTCAACAGGTGAAAGCGGTCGAATGGAAAAAAATCCAATCTGCGATGCCTCTCCATCCCGTCTTTTCCTACACCCGTGCAAGCACGTCAGCAACGGCTGCTACGGGACTCCTAGAAACGCTCGCTCTCAATTTCCGGTAATCCGCCGTCTACTTCTTCCTCTTCGGCATCAACTCGGACAGAAGAGTGGACCTTGAGACCGAATTCCCAATTCCATAACGGTTGGATCTTCTGTGATCGGGGTCATAGCTTGTCTCCCAAACCGGCTTCGAAAGTCTGGTGGTGGTCATCATCTCGACCACCCCGGAAATACATTCTCACCCGACCGCGAAGGTTCGCCGGGGGTTACTCCACACATGCACCCCGATCACCGAGACCGCGTTCTGGTCTACATTGGTTGAATTATTTCGATTCCCGGACTTACGAGGGGCCGATCACTGGACCAAGCGCTATGAGTACAATATTTCCAGAGCCTACTATTCAAGAACGTGGTTGCGAAACAAGAGACTCGATTTGTGGGTAACCTCCCTCGAAGACCTTACATCTTCGTAAGCCCGTAGGTCCGCCTCTGGATGTTTATCCCGAACCCCAGACTGTGGAAGCTTCTGGCGAGTCTTTTCGGAACCGGCGTACTTATGGACGATACCCTCCAAGCTGGTATCGTAAGGTGATTACCCCGCGCTTGCCCAGGCACCGGCGCTTCCTCGGACTGGCAAGGAGGCCGAGCGTCAAACGATGATGTTTTTCTGTTACGTCCCGGGTCAATTAAGTCGAGAATCAGGGTCTCACCCTCGACTTCTCAATTCAATCTTCACTTGCTGAATCGGGACAAGGGAAGGCCAAAACAGAGATTGGGCGGATCCAGAGTTTCGGTTTTATCTCTCGACCAACGGGCCGGCGATCGTCGAGTTTATCTCCATTTTTCTTTTGTGACCCTTAAGTGTTGTTTATACCGTCGGACCCACAGTCTGTCGGTCTGTTAGCTTATAAGTTAATTAATCTAACTTCTTATTGATCTTTTTAACGCAAGGGCTACAAGGCTACATCGTGTGGGATTGGTATCCAAGAGGGAAAAAAAAACTATGTCAGAAAAGGACCAAAACCAGGAAAGCACATATAACGCAAATCCAGAGGTTATTTGGACACAGTTCGAGAGGAGAGAGAGAGGAAAACTTTGCTACACAGGTTGAGGGATGAAATATTAAGGGGTTGAAAATTATTTATACTTGGTTGAATGCGAAAGATGAACGGTTGGAGAATATGTGATAGATTTGAAGGCCGAAACGAGAGGTAAGGGTGCAGGGGGTATTTTGGCTCCAGTCCAAAAGTAATGCGTCTAAGATGTGTGGTCGGCGGTGTTTGTTGGCGGGGTGATTTACATCCTCCTTCCACGTCCGGCATCCTCGTTCTGAATCACAAGATTCATGGCCCCGAGAACGGCGTCCCAGGTGAGGTCAACGATCTCCCAAGTGTCGTTATCGAAGACACCCAGCGCACAGATCAACCTCCAAAAGGCGGAGATCTGATCCGAGTAAGCCATCAACTGTTGCATCGACCCACGCGACTTTTCGTAGAGCATGTGACCGAGTTTGGCGGTGCGTTGCGGTGGTGGGAGGGAAGCGAATGATGCAAGCGATGACGTGGAGACCGGGAGAATTCCAGAAATCAACGTCTCGTACGATTTGGTGAGGAGGAAGGCTTGTAAAACGGGGAATAGGTTTGGTGACGTAACTTTGAGGTGGACGACCGGGAGTGAAGTAGAACCGGGAGGGAGAAGGGGAACGGGTGGGACACCAGTGCAATGGGCAGCCAAAAGCAAGGCATGGGTCGGGCATAGGAACCTCTGGTCCGATCGTGTGGATTGGAGGGCGAGTATATGCGTTGGCAAGCGGTTGGAATTAGATGAGGGTGGCAAGTTAAGGTTAATAAGATTGTTGGCAGGAGGTTGAGAGGGCAACATCGGAGCTACGCGGTTGATAGCGTTGCATAAACTGTGCAAGACAACGAGTTCAGTATTGCTGATAAACCGGGGTAAACGTCTGCGGTGCTCACTCGGCGCCCATGTCCATAAGACCACGCCTGATATACTCTATGGGGACGTTTGCCAACTCTGGGTTGACAGCAGCGATGATTTTTTGGTTTGGTTGTTTGAACTCTGGGCGAGCGAGCCTCCTGGGAAGGGATTTGGCGGGGATTTGGTGCTGTGCTTGCTGGACGGGTCCGGCAGCGAAGTTGTGAGGCTGAGCAGATGCGACTTGGAACATTCTTGGTGAGATAGAGGTGTCTGGATAGAGAACAAGTGTAGCAGAAAGGGAGACTGGAGAATCTTGGACGGTGAAAGGCTTGAAATTATAAATACTGGGATGTGTACAAAGGGGAGCCATCGGAAGGACAAGAGAGCCTATTTCCTTTTTCGGGGAGGTGTTTGAACCTGCCTAATGGGGGGGCCGCACGTGGCGAGAGGGACCCGCTGTTTCGTCACCCGATCACCATTTCAAGCATAAGTTCAGTGTTTCCCTTTAAGTCGGATTTGGCTCAACGTTTGCACTTGCTATATCCGTCTACTCTAACATCCCGCTGCAGCCAGATCTCCCAGACTCTCACTCACGTACTTGGGCACGATGTCTGATGCATTCGGTCCTGTTATCTCCGCGAGCTTCGTGATCCCTTATCGTAGAAACGGCTCAGTCTCACCCCGGCACATATTATTCAGACGGCCAAACATCGACAAACTTACCAGTAAGGACTAGTAACGTGGACACCCCGCCTTCCAGCCCAAACAGAATGTCCGTATTCAATCGGTCTCCCACCATGATCGTCCGAATTGGATCAAAGTCGTGTCTGCAAGCGGCCAGACCAGTCAGTATGGTCTTCCTACTTCTAACGTGACTCACTTCGCCCGGACACAATCCAACATCGTCTTGGATGGTTTCCCAGTGGACAAAGGGTCTCTCCCAAGAGCAAACCGAAGTGTAGCGCTCAGCGAGCCCGCTCCGGGCAGAAGCCCGCTTGAATCAGGGAAAGTGCTGTCTACGTTCGTCGCCAGAAAGGCGCATCCTTCGTTCCTGGTCAAATATTGAAACGCCTTTGAAAGTTTTGTATAGTTTATGCTCGTATCCAGGCCGCATAGGACTACCGCGACCGATGGGTCTAGCGTGAAATCTGCCAACGAAAATGGCTCTAGGGTATTATCGGCCGGGTCCTAGGTTGCATTCATTTCCCAGGGTTTCATGTTCAGTTCATGTGTCTGTGGACTCGTGGTAACGTCTGTTGGAGCGGACGTACGGTTCCCCCGATGTAGGCAACCCCTTCCTCCTTGAGCTCCTCCTCTATCCCGCTCATCCCAACGACGTATACCTTCTTGTCCTTGGGCAACTGCATGACAGATGAGATGTAGACTGCCGCCGCATACGCGGAACCGAATATCTCGTCCTAAAGGTTTTCGTCAATCTCGGAAGTTCTCGGGTAACCCACAGTCATATCCGTTTCATACCACTGTCGCGTCGATTCCGAGCTTGTCGAATTTCTTCTTGTAGTTCTTTCTCGACTTGGTTGCGTTGTTCGTCACGAATATAATCGATTTGTCTAGTCCGCCCAAAGGCAAGATCAGCATCCAAACGTCACCCACCCAGATAAGATTCCTGTCGCACTCTGTCTCCGCAACATTTCGAGGACCTCCTTCGCGCCTTCGACGGCCCTGTCGCCGTTCCAGAGGACCCCATCGCAGTCGAACAGCCAGGTGTCATATTTGTCCAGCAACGCTTCGTACTGATCGCGAGCCCCCTTCTCTAGGAATATCGGAGGCATTTCCTGAGATCTAACGGTTTCGCGGTTGGGGGCAACCGACGCTCCAGCCAAAAAAGGAAATCGCGTACGGACGTGTCCCGATTGTCTCGCGGCGCATAGACTTAGCCTTTCCTTTGTCCCCTCCCCGTCTCCCAATCTTTCCTCCTCCCGTTCCTTGATCTCGCGTCGAGAAACGACCATCAGACCGCACAGGAGCCGGACGCGAGCCTTTACCGAAAATCGCACGCCTTTGTTCGAAAACTCACCCTTCCGCCGCGTCGCCCCGCCCCCTTCAGATTCGCGAATGCGATAATCATGAAATCCAAGACGAACCAGAATATCTTTAGGAGAGTGCCCGCCTGGATCTCCCTGACGGTCGGTGTAATAATTGGGGTGCTCGTTTCCAAGCTCGTCTTCTCACCAGTTGCGTGTCTTCCTGGCTTGTCACTCAATCTGACTAGTTGACGTTCTTGTGATTTTCGGAATTTCTTCCCGCACACAGCCTTCAAGGCCGTGGCATGGAAGACCCCCACCTGCATATCGGCCTAATGGCCATCCCGATGGCCCCAAACACAAGTTCAGCATGCCAACTCTCGAACAGCGTTTTCGAATTTTCGAACTTTTGACCACTTTAACACCGCATTACACCAAAGAGTGCACCCGACACGCCAACCCCCTGTACGCTCAACAAGCACGCGAACGCTACGCTGCCTTGGTCGGCCACAACGAGCCTTCACAGTCGTCGTGGATGTCCAACCTCGGTTTAGGCCTCGGTTTGGACGGAGACCAGATACCCGGGCCATCAATGCACACCCCGGACGACCACAAGTACTTCTTTGCTATCAATTTATACAACTCGTTCGATGTCATCCCCGACCTCTTTTCCGCTCTCTTCAAGGTCTCTGCCATTCTTGGTTTCCAGAACGTCTACGTGTCCATCTACGAGAATGGATCCAACGATCAGACAAAAGCCCTTCTGCGGATATTCGACGCTCTGTGTCAGTCGGCTGGGCTGAGGGTCCAGATCCGCACGTCGATGCGAACGAGGGGAAACTTCAACCATCGTATCGAATATCTGGCAGAAGTGAGAAACGCCGCTTTTGTGCCTCTCCACGAACTGCGGGACTCCCACGGAGAACATTTCGACACCATCGTGTTTATGAATGATATCCTGCCCTGTGTGGATGACTTGTTGGAGTTGATTTGGCAGAGTCGATTGAACAACGCGGGTATCACCTGCGCGGCCGACTACATGTATCACAGTGACCTGGTGTGGACGCTCGTCGCTTAGGTCAAACTTGAATGCTCATCGATTACAACCATTTACAGGGACATCCAGTATTCTACGACAACTGGGTCGCTCGCGACATTAACGGTACCGCCCTCGAAAATGCACCATTCGAAGTCGTATTCCATCATCCACTCTCCAACGAACGTTGGCAACGCCACCTACCCGTACAAGTTCAATCATGTTGGAACGGCGTCGCGATTCTGGACCCAATGCCGTTTTATACACCACCGGCGGTTAAATTCAGGATGGCAAATATCTTGGACGACGAGTGCTCGGCGTCAGAGTGTAGTTTGATTTGTAACGATTATTGGCAGGCTGGGTTTGGAAGGATACTGATGGTGCCCAGGGTCAAGTTGGCTTATGATAATGTAAGGCAGTTCCTTCCCTATCCCCCTCCCTTGATTGAGAAAGCTGACTATTCTACACAGAGGGTTTTCCCGACCATCCATCCGACCAGGAGGAACTTGACAGCTATTCGGGGGTATGTTAGGTTAGGTGGGCTGCCAGATAATCCGCGAACGGATCCCCAGGACCGAGCTTGGTTCGGTCCTCATGACAGGTTGTTCATCGAAGAGGAGAGTGAGCCCATCGAGTTTGTGCCTGGACCTGAATACGGTGAGTTCCTTTTGGGCTCTTTCTTTGTTCCCGCCTCTTGCTGCCCTCGAAATCACCGACGCTATCTCATATCCCCGTATCCGGGAATATACGCGCGTGGCAGGTGACAGAAGATTGATCTCTTAAGGCGGCAAATTTGACGCTGGGCGCTGAACGTTGACCGCTTTCCTTTAGTGTGGTGTTGGGGATGGGACGGAGCTGGAGACTTGGACGGACCGGACGTAGACCCTGTTTGGGAGAAGATGCCTAATAGGTCCAGCTCGCCAGACGCCATCAAGATTCGACATCGTAGGGATCTGAGGCAATATTGAGGACCCTCCTCGTCCACGCAGGTCATTACGCTGGATACTTGAACTGTTTATCCACCTCCAACTCGTACACCGCTGTTTTGTGCTTGCTTTCGTTTTTTGTCTGCTTGTTAAGATGCGTTGGGCTTTCAAAAGTCTTCCAGGTTCCCCGGTATCCTTTCTACGTTGCTGGCACGTGCAGATCTCATCATAAATTTGTTTTCGTTCGTAGAATTTCCCACTTGTTTAGTCTTGTTTTCTTACTTCCATGGACAAACGGTCAAGATCAATCATAACGACTTTCTAGGAAAATATCAACTCCGCGTACGGAGAGTTTGTCCTTGGATGACAGGTTCGCGGCACACGAACTAGGAGCCAGGACTAGCTCGTTGTGCTTCCCTAACTTCCACGGCGCCTCGATCATCCACCTGCATCGCCCTCGGTCTGCCAGCGAGGGTGATTGACTCCTCATCATAGTGATACAGTCTGCGAGTACGGTCCTGTCTCTCGTTCCGCGTAGGCATTGGCTTCGTTGATTTTGCTTTGCTTCCCCAGGTCTTCGACTTTCCTTCTGAATTTTTAGGTTTACATAGACACAACTGGGGCTAACTAGTTCAAGCTTATCCTTGTTCCTCGCTCCAGCCACCCCCGCACGTGTCGGGGTCCTTCGCTAGTAACTCCTGATCGGCATCTGTCACTTTCAGGAGATCCTGGACGTGATTGCTTCGTGAACGTTGCTTAGACAAGTAAATAAAACATGTGCACCGTTGGGTCGGGGTGTCGATCGCGCCCACTATTCCCGGAGAGAACAAGGTTCGGGTGCAGACCCATGGGGAGATTCTTCTTCGTGGTCGTACACGCGGTCCAGCTTCTCATTACCGTCTGCGATCTCGTCCAGAACCACTAAGATAGAAATGGACGTGACAACTGAACTCCCAAATCTGTGGCGGATGATAATTCATTGACATCCCCGCATCCGGTGGGTTTCTAGCTCGGTTCCAGGCAACTGTGGCATCGAGACGCGCATGGAAAATCCCAGTATAACCTGAAGGAAGTCCCCGATTCGATGTGCAGTTGGTGCTGAAGTTTATCGATGCTACCAGGCCAACCTTCTGATAGATTCAAGGTATCGCGCCCGCCTCAAACTTACTCAAAAGACCCCGAGTTAGTCACGGTGGATACTTCGACCTGAGCTTATTTAATGAATTGCCAGTATTCCTAGTGAATCCGCCACCAATTTCGTAGGATTGTGACAGCGGACACCCAGTGCGGAAGGAATTTCAACCCCCGTTTCATCGCTTTTTGAGTGTATACGTAGTACTGAGTAGCATCCATTGTGCATATGCACTACTCTTCTACGTTCTTCTCCATGGTGTCCGTAGCCCGTGTTCTTTATCCATTGATCCGATGACCCAGACCCGGTCGGCTCCATCTCCTACTGACGGTGTCGAAGGAAGCGCATCCACACGGGCGAGTCAACTCGTTCAGAGATGCTTGCACGACTCAATCGGTGACTTACGTGGAACAAGCGACTGGTTATGGGTTGGGCGTGGAGGTGCGTGCGAAGAGACTTGCGGAACACGGCACACATGTAGCTTGGGTTTCTCGACCATAGCGGGGATTGTTCGTCGCAAGGGTAGCTTGGCCTCTGGTATGTAATCGAAATTGGGCGTTGAACACCGGTACTAAAGGTCAGAGTCTTGTAACCTCAAGGTCTCAAAGACGAGCGAGCGTGTGAATACCGGGAGCAAGGCAAGGACCCCTTCACCGGGGGCACTGAGGTATTTTTCCGTTGAAATAATGATGATTTTATAGTGAAATTTTAATTAGTTTCTTTCAAAAAAAGCGCGAAAGAAAACCTTTGAGGTTA
>Ga0307514_10001494_pt1 | contig 28120 bp, 13 predicted proteins | sample 16_EM_MG_FD_203088 | JGI IMG/M metagenome (GOLD analysis project Ga0307514, IMG submission 203088) | Populus trichocarpa ectomycorrhiza microbial communities from riparian zone in the Pacific Northwest, United States - 16_EM | ecosystem: Host-associated > Plants > Roots > Unclassified | place... | reverse complement strand
AAAGCTGAATGCCTAATTGCCCTTCGCATATATACATTGTTTCCCCCCCCCCAATAACAACAACAGGAAAGCCATCAATGCAAAATAAATAATTTGCAAAGTACTCTGTATCTGATTCTTTCTCTGGGGACTTATCCGAACTAGGGTATGTCAATCCTTCATTTCCTAATTCATGACCGTGGGATAGCGGCCGAGGTATCTTTCCAAAGGCCAGACTAAGCCAAATCAAGCTAAGGCACTGGTGGCCCTAAACACAGGGAGTGCCCTGATGGAAGTCAAGGATGGATGAATTTGGGAACAAAGTACGGAGTACTTTATCGCTATACAATAGATTTTCACACTACACTATGATAAACTTGCACCCTCTCTGTTAGGAATTTCAAGAGCATGTGAGTTACTGAATCCTTGACCGGAGTAGGTAGGGTATGGTACTTACCCGCTGTAGCCCTATAGACGGCAATTTCCGTTCAAGTCATAAGTTTTTGACAGGAAAGATCCATGTGCCCAACTAGTTACTCGTAAAAAAATTTTTAAAAACGGTGTTTCCAAACAGACAACGAACATTGTCCGTGCGCCAAAGTAGATTGGACTTGTGAACGTTGGGGACCGTTTGACGCATGGTCCGTTCCCTGTCTGTTTTTGGATAAACTATTTTTTCCGAGGAGATCAAGTATGTTAATTCCTACCCAAGAAGCAGAATGCGAAGAAAAGTGCGGATAGACAGCAACATAAATGCCAGATGGCAGGTCTTGGCAGGTACGCCCGTTGCCCAGGTAATTAGTTAGAAGCGGCAGCGGATTATACTTACTCCACCAGGACTGCTTGGGCAAGCATGCGGGGAAACACTTAGCCTAGGACTGTCAATTGATGCATGCAATATTGGATAGTCTGGGAAGAGAGTGGGGTACCGGTAGCCGTAACAACCGCCCTAAATTTTTTATCCTCAACCACCTCATCATGGGGAAGGCACAAACCATTGTGGGTGGGAACAGTAATGGATATGATACTCACAACAAAATTGACATTGTATGTAGTGTACCTGAACATCGCAACCAAGGATCATTATGACGGGTTATGACCTCCCAGAAATGACCATGTCAGATACTGAGGCATTTTTCCGAATCTTCCTCCCAGCCTGTTGGGGTTTTTCAAGATATCATCCCGCATTGGTTAATGTCTTAGAGACTACCCTCGTGGTTCACCCATCGACTCCACTCGAGAGGTGTTGGGGGGAAGTGGGGGGGCAATTGCCCGAACCCTAGAACGGGGAATATCCCACCGCCCTGGTCAGTCCATAAATTACCCAACAAGGCAGTAACTAGAAAGCTCACCTGAGCAATTAACTATTTACGCCAAGACCGAAGCCTGCCTTAATCGGTATCAAATATTGCATAACCCTGCCAAAATCCCAATGTGGCGTGGGAACTCGCGAAAGGAGATTTTTGCGTTCCAAAACATGTAACATCAAACATACATACATACATACTGTACATATGCAGACCCCTCGCCTACGCAGGGAAACTGTTCATTCTAGAATATGCTGAGTGAGGAGCTCACTATCTCGATCACAGGGTCAGTGGTGCGACTAATATATTGTGAGATGAAGACTACAATATTAATATATTGCTCCTTCTTGCGATTGCCTCCTGCATTGATATATGTGAGGCTGTGGGGCCCCGTAAGGCTAGTGTGCAGGCATCTCAAGTGGGAGAGGGTTGCGGTGTGAAACTTCGCTTGCAGATCCCAATCTGGATTGCAAGGGACCTAGGTAGGTAGGTAGGTACCTGCGATAGTGCAGAAACAGCGCTAGTTTTTTTACATTTGGGGAGAAACCTGTCCCCTAAAAGTATATTCCCATGCACGGTTTGCAACAGTACTTAGGGGATATTTCCCCACAGTTTCTTTAGACAAAGCCGCCGTTCCTGCTAAATGATGCCCTGAGTCCAAAATTACGCTATAAGAACAACGTGCAAACGTAAAACTTTACAAGTCCGATGGTTTTGCTTGCGAGCATAGATATGGCCTCATGAGTTGAGTCCCCTGGATCATATGAAGCACGGATCGGGAAGCCATAGAGTGAGAGATCGGATATCGAAATTCTCGTCTTGATCAGCCCTCACCATTTCGACAGTTCTTTGAGTCACTTCGTTGCTCTTCTCCCGTTTTTGTAACCGTGGTATGTCCCACACCACGTTCGGCAGTGAGGTTCCGAGACTGAATCATCGGATGAACGAATCCTTGAAAGAAACGTAGATACTAGATACTCGATATCATCGGTTATTATTGCAAGTACGACATGGTTTGTAGTGGCAGAAATCCAATCACCGAGACAGCTGCGGGACCATGACGTACTTGTAATAATCAACTAGCCGTCCCCATAATAAACCATGATATCTAGAATAATTACTCCATGCTGCCTTAACAGGATGCCGAGATATTCAGCAGGAGGTTTTCGCGTTTACACACGACCATGGTATGAACCAGGTGTACGGCGAAATTGAAACGTGTATTAGCTCCTCCGTTCGTGCATGACGGGGTTGCATTAGGGTATAAAATTTAGAGGCTGCTGTCTTTTCACCGGGGTTTGAGCAAAATATGTAATTTAGAAGTTCCTAAGGACTTATTAGTAATTTGAGCTTTGCATTCGGACACGCCGTACTGCAGCTGCAGCTGTGCTAGATTTCAACTAGAACTTGAGATCTTACTTCTCCTGACTAGCATGGGTCAGGGTACTGTATGATAACAATTTCAGAATACCGCCAGACTATCAGGATATTTGATACTAGCTTATCGTAGAGATCAAGATGCCACGGCCGGCTATGGCGTCTGATGATCTCATGGTTTCAGTTCCGTAATATCCTCGTGTGAAATCCAGGGTCCTTAACAAGCAGGTAGGTGCATCTTAAGTAGACCTGAAGGCAGACTCAAGTTCGCACAAGCTGAAAGAACCGTCACGACCTGCTCTGGCTGGTACCTCAAGGTCTCCTGGAAGCCAATGCAAGGCTGAGATGTCGTGAATTCTGGCTGCATGCAAGAACCCTCAGAGAAGCTACCCAGGGAGCCGTAGAATATCGGTTTCGTTGGCACAAGCCCCGGTTCTCGTCTTGTGCCAGCCAGACTAGCCTCGAAATACCTTGATAAGGTTAAAGGCACTCCAAAATGGTTCGGAGGGGCTTGGCACAAGTCTAAGGGGATCGAGGTTCTAGGTAACTAAAGGGGAGTACTTAAGTAAGCTTGTCTCGCGAGGCGAGACAGAGACGAGACGGTTTGGCTTTCCAAGGCTCATTACCAAGGAATTCATGGTGCGACTTAGGGTGACTTGCTCCGTACTATCTACCTCTTACATTATATGTATTTAACTTTGAATGCCTGTTGCAAATAGGTATGGCCACTCCTGAGGAGCAGCGGGCACTATAGTTCCAAAGTTTCCAGGTTCTCAAAGCTCGCATTTCTGAGGAGGGAGACTGGACCACTTGTGCAGCCCTTCCTGTGCGTCCCCTGCTGAATACTAAGCTCTCTCAGATATCCAGAGTGGTTACGATATATATCTAGTTAATATAAGTGAAAAGGTGCGGTCAGCTAACTAATCCCAAGGTGGCCGAGTTCTCTTTCTATTGCCCCTCTCACTACATAGTACTGTAAGGATGTCAGTCTTGTTCCGTTTATTGCTACGTGGATTAAGAGGGATGGAAACTGCATAAATGGTTTGGGATATTGGATGGCAAGGGTCGCATTCAGGCTTGTAAAGTCACGGCTGTGGAGTCACGGAAACTTATGCCTCTTTTTTTGGGGGGGGATTCTTAGTCTCGGAACCGCTACGTTGTGGATCGCTACACAACGTAGGGGTTCCGAGACTAGGGGATTCTATACATCTGTGTCTTAGGTACCCCGCGTTATGTAAGCAAAGTCCCCTCTCTACGAGGGGTCATGGAAATCTATGTTATAAATATCACTACTTGTATTTGGACTTGCAAGAATGGTGACGAGTCACCCAGGTGCCCTCAGTGGCTTACTGGTATCGCAGTGTAATGAATACTAAGATACCCAAGAATACAGCATTGTGCTAGCCAGGCTATCTGAGAATACTTACTTAGTTGGCTGTGTTCTCGTGCTCAGACCGATTTATTTCTTGTGTGGTAGTAAATCGGCACGAGAACAGGCACGAGAACAGTTGGCTGCCCATTAAAACATGCGGGAGTTGAGGTAATGCTTGGGATTTATTGAGTATCTAGTCTCGTCTGTCATCTGCACAACCCACGTTGTCTGATACACAAATTTCACCGTCACCTATCACACGCTCCGAAGCGTGCTATACGGCTCCAGTCCCCAGTCTCCAGTCTCAGGGCTGACTCTTACTCCTTCTCTCTGTGCACCTCGTCAACTTACAACTAACAGCATATATGTATTGCTGTTTGAGCTCTACATACTCTAGTGCCTTTCCTTAAGTTATCCGAACATGTACGTATATCCCTAGATGTTGATATCACGGCGAGTTCATGGGCTACTTAGATACCTGCTGTGCTTGAGGGTAACCTAGACTATTTAGAGCTTATGCTGATTCTTAGAGATAGCAAACAGCACATAGTACATACACGGTGGTACGCTGATCGGCAGTCGAGCTTGGGCGGCAAAGAAGAAGCGAACACTACCCGCAAGTTTATATCAGCGTACCAAGCCGTCTCCTTAATCGCACCGATGGTAGACTGCTGGTTATCTCGAGGGCGTATTAAAGCTTGTGCATAGGCTACCATAGAGCAGGAGTCCCCATCGACCATGGAGATGGACTAGTTACTCAGGATCTGAATCACCCTATCTCCTGTCCTGACGGTAAACTTGGTCACATGGACAGCGTACGGATTCCCAAGAGCTACAGTTCAGGAAGTTCTACACTTCTCCGCGGCCGATCCCTGGTGAGGTCGAGGCTTCGTTGAAGATGTGCATGTTATCAGGTACATGAACAGGTGAAATACAGGCATGAAATACCCAGCGAGCCCCCCTTACATCTTATTGAGAATTTGAGAGTCAGGTGCGTGTTAACATCTAGGGACAGCAGAGGAATGGTGTGTACCTAGAGGAGGCCGATCGGCGATTTGGATAATCTTGACCCTCAGGACAAGGCTACGTATACAGAGTGGGCTCGGTTCTCAGTTCGGAGCTCTTTTTCTTCCCACATACTGTACATGTTCACCTCTCACACGAGCCGCACTATAGCACTAGCAAACCGAGAGGCCCCGGGGATGAAACAACTTACTAGTAGGTGCTTGTCTCTCGCCATAGCCTAGATAGACTGAATACAGTAATGAGTTCAAAAAAAAGCCGAGAGACCAATGCTTTAGGACGAGTGGCTCTGTTAACGTTTATCGAGCTCGATCTGGATTCACCCACCGACAGTTGATTGATCTCACTGGAACTGAATGGTTGGGCTTATGTAGCCAGCTCGCTGGTTCCCTACCTTACAACACAGTTGGCAGGAGATATGAGTATGGAATTCAGGGAGAAAGAGCTACTCTGTACGAGGAATCAGGCCCCTGCTTGGACAAAAGTCCGATGTGAGCGCTACGAGGCCATTCATGCCGTGTATTCCGTGGATCACTGAGGCATCAGCAGATGGATCAATACTATTAAGTGCCTCACTAGCGCTATTGATGCCTACCGTAGGCTTGTGTCGATGTGCCAGTGGCCCAAGGGATACCTACTCTGGATTGGTGGATATACATCTAGGAGATGCTGTTTTAGCAAGAGCCAGGCGAGCCTTGCGTGGTAAAGTTTTCTCTACAGGATAGTAGTAGGGATTAACTGTGACCCAGCCCCAGCGCCCCGAAGGGAATGGGATCTACCGTAGGCACATGCATGTCTCCTAGGAAAGGGGTACGTTTACTAATAGCGGAGATGGAAACCAGGGGGACGATAGGGAAGAACGGCATGAGATACACAGCTCCTGCGCTTTGTGTTAATGCTGGGTGACCGGCTTCCCGGGAGGATAGGTATTTCGGCGTACGATTCCCTGGCCATATGCTTTGAGGCCCAGTGAGTAGGGCAATTTTACAATTTTACATCAGACCACACTCACCTGACTTTATCTACCATCTAGGTTCATGGGGTGCTGGTTCCAAACCCAACGACAGCACCTAGTTTGTGGATTACGGCTAGACCCCTCCGGCTTTCCGGAACTTAGGCGGCTGCATTTACAGGTTGATATACCTTTCCACAGGGTATCGGTAGACTAATTAACGACCCCGTATACACTGATTTTTTTATTTAAAAAAAAGGCATTAATCGCATTCAGCCTATGTATACACTGATTCAGTTGCCTTGGCTGTCCAGAAGGAATGTCATTGGGGGCACAACCAGTTGCTCACAGACTGTCTTATCTGAAGTACGCAATAGGCCTGGTGAGCTGGGGATCAGACCGACCACGCGTACGTATATGTTGACTTAATGCGGGCGTTTTTTTTTTTTTTTTTTAATTAATCATTACTCGCATTCAGCCTATGTAGACTATGGCGAGGGACCGCATCTCCCGAGCGGAAACCCGGCAAGAAGCCTACGTACATGTATACTCAGGCCTGCGCATCGGCCACTTGGTGGGATTGTCTCGGATTCATTCTTCCTGCTCATGGATACCTATTCCATGGTAAGCTTACCCTCAAAATAGGGAGCTCGAGGTACTCTTCTTACTCCTATCACTTATGCTTTTGGCAAGGAGAGAGCGTCTCTAGCCAAGAGCTAGAATTGGTATGGTAAATCCACTTTTTTTCCTGCAAAAATATTCCATACTAGCAAACACAGCTGCTTACCTATCGAACTCAGGAATGTGCTCCATGCAAAACTTTCAAAGGGACCAAAGCATTGCACCTCATTTTGGGGTGGTGATATGGGTGTGCAGCAAACGAGAAATGAGCCAGGCCGACCCAGACCTCTGGGACTGGCTGTGGCGCCAAGGATTACCAGATATAGCCTTGACTCCTTTGGGAATTGTTGTGTGGGATAATCTGTGGATTTTTGGCAGTTATTTTAGGGATACGCTCCTTTCTCAGCATCAGATCGACGGGTAACCACGCCGGAGGAATAATTACCATGAGTGGTCAAAGTTAAATTGTCTGAGAAATTATCCAGACCGTGGATTCGTATTCCACAGTCCGTTTTTTGACACTCACGTGTACTTGGTACGCGACGTCTCGATACTGGTCATGCTGTGATTTGGGATCAGTATTGATTAAATGCTAACCAATTATTCACTCGAGCTTCACGCCCTCCTTACATGGCTGCTACTTTTTTTTTTTTGAGTCTATACACCTTTCCCCCGAAGGAGCCTCAGGCTATGAGGCGGACATGGCTGCTACTACTGTGATTCGATGCCTTCGATCCGCCTTCCAAGGGCTGTTACTGATCGAGCTTTGTCATTGAGAGGGGGCGTGGATAATATTACTCCCAGTTTCTCCGTTGAAGCGAGATTATCTTGGCCGCTGTGAACCTGACTGGCGGGACCGGTCGCTTCCAGTACCAGGTTACAGCAGTACTGACCGGGGACTGCACCCAGGCGCTGTGCCAGCCTGGTGCAGGATCCATTTCTTAAACCAAATTTCATCAATACGATGGGGCAACTATTTGGGCCATAGCTAATGCATTGTTATCCTAGTCAACAACAACCATCTGACGATCCTAAACCCGGTTGCCCAGTCTACCTGCACCCTGTACCACTCCTATGCTACATAGGCATAGACCTGTGGGATGGATTGATGTTAGCGTCACAGATCACTGCATCATCAACTCCTCAGTTTCCCTGAAGTAGAAGTTTCATTCGCTGAGTGACGCATTGGTTACTAGTCTATAATTTTATCCCGTGCTTCAAAAAGGGGGACTCCCAGATCTTACTTCGAAGTGCCTTGCACCCGACAACTTGGCTATGGAGAAGGGGGGCTGCTCTCATGCCAGCCAAATGGTTGGGACTAAGACAGGCACCAAACATCCGTGGGTCCCAGCCCCTCAAGATGTGATTCACATGATTGTTTACAAATGGGTTAGAACCCTCCACAAATCGTTGTGAATTAGGCGCCAATCAGGAATGGCTTGGATTACCTACCACTGCCCTGGAACTCGGATGTGTGCGGATGACTGTGGGTTCCGGAATCATGATGGAGTGGCGTTACTATTTGTGGTAAAAATCTGAGCTGGGGTACCTGGATTTCTTGACACCCCTATCGGGTGCAGTTCTGGGTCTGTGAGAAAGCCTTGGGTTTTGGAAGATAGCTGCCTAGCCAGCTATTGACAGGGCTGGTTATCGACATTTACCCGCCCTCTGGAGAAATATTAAAAGCTTTGAGCTCATCCACTTTCCCGGCACGCACCCTCAGCACCAGAACCGAATATTATACCATGAGTTCACTAAAATACACACTGGAACCCAAATACTCTCATGGTACTCGCAAGTACCATACCTTAATAAAGGAAGCCCTCATAGCTCTCCAACAGCAAACACAACACCTCAATCTTCTTGGCTTCCCTGGGTGTACAGCTTCTGAAATCCAGGAATTTATCCTCAACTCCCATCCAGACATTACATATTCCTATGACTTTGAGCGGGGATTATTAAGGGAGCTGGGGCGCGGGTGTGCAAGTAGACAGTGGCAAGCTGTGACAAATGGCCATGGTATGATTAGGTATCGTGTGATACCGGAGGGAATTTCGAGAGTGAGGGTTTACAAGAGGCCATCGGATGGGAGGTTGCGAGGGAAAATGTTGAAAGCGACGAAAGAGAGTGAGGAGTTGACGGGGGCGGTGAATGCACTCTCGCTGAGCTCTGGGGCCTAGGACCAGCCAAGAGAGGGTCGAATTTATCATTATTTTTACCTGTGGGAAACCACAACAAGCTCTACGTAGCGCATACGTCTCAGGCAATGAATCCCCAACGACAACCGGACCAGTTACGCTCCACTTTGGGACTCCCCAGCTTCGATTGACCATTCAACCGCGCGTTTTGTTTTGGGAGTTACTTCCTGGCTAAGGCCCTAGCCTTTTTGTAGCTGCCACAAAATTGTAGCACAGAAAGACCGAAGCCGCCGTTCACTCACTTCTTCTCCTTCTTCTGCTTCACGTCAACCACGAGAACCAGCACAAGTGCGATCTACCACTCGGTTTTCCCTTTGTTCCATCAACCCCTCGGTGTGCAAATGCAGCTGCGACCCGTTCAATATTTTTTTTTTCCCACCTCCCAACCCACTTACTGTACTGCCATTATTTATTTATTTATTTAGATTGGTTCTGTTTTCATTGACATAGGGTGCACCATCGGCGGGAGTTATTGGTTTGAAAATTCTCGCGACCTTTTTTTTTCTCTCTTTGTGGGCTATGGTTGACTTGTTAGATTTTCAGATAGGCTGTGTGATTATACACATGAGCGAGCTGCTCCCCCTTAAGCATACTCGCCTACCCTAGTTTGAGAAATGAGCAATTAGTCAAAGCCCACTTTGTAGTAGAGTAAATGTATCCCGAAGATGGTCAACACTCCATACTGTCCTAATCTAGTTGGGTTGTAAAGTGATCCCACTGCATCGAATAGGGATGTTTACATTTACAACCTGACACCAAGAAAGGCTTTCGGCAAGCAAACTATACAGTAGATAGTCATTGTTATGCAAGACGTACTGGGGAAATATCCGCTACTGTTGACTGGCCTACTACTACTACTACTAACTTGTTGCAAGATAACATCTGAATCCAATATTTCTCAACATCCAACCTTCCTACTCGGATTACACAGAAACCTATAACATGAGAAATGAGATAAAACACTAGGGGTGAATTCAATAATAGGTCTGATGTATAGTTAGTAAATGCTACTTTGTATGTACATACCTACATGCATGTAAATAACCAGAATAGATAGCTCTTGTGTAGATTAACTTTCCCACTAGAAATTAGGTTGTGTAATTCAGTTCCGTGTGCACAAAGATATTTTTCCCTTGGGCGTGCATCAATGCTATTGTTTCTATTGTTAAGAACAATAGGATATACCTTGTAAGTATTCTCTGTCTCAGCAGTTCAAGGGATAGTACTCCGCACATACATATGTATATACAAAAACAGGGACTCACAGAAAAGAAAAAGAGGTACTGGTACCTTAGGAAAACTCGTAAAAGAGGAATGGGGCTGAGATTTAGTTTTTTGGCCGTTGTTTTTGGTTTGCCAGAGGTCGATGGTCAATCTTGTTGATCAGATATGAGAGCCTGGATTACTTAGTCATTCATGCATCAGCAAGCCAACCCCAGTTGGGTAATTGCTGCTAAGCAGATGGGCACGTGATTGTTTCAAACGACCATAATACAATCTCGAGCCAACTACAAATGTCTCTTTGTTAACGGTAAGATGTAGGATTTACACTTAAGCGCCTAGATACAGAATGAGTTTTCATAGAGTCGTCTCTCGTGCAGAATTCGGAAGCGCATTGTATCTATTAGATGCCGGTACATCCTCTTCCTGCATATGTAGCATGTCCCGCACGCCAAAGTTTGCTCCTGGGTGGGGGGGAGGGGGGGAACAAGCGTAATCTGGTTTGGCTGCATGAACCAAGCATTTTTGCTTGTGGACACTGGGATCTACTTTTCGTTTGCTCTAATCATTTAACATATCGGAAAACACCGGGTGGGTGGCGTCACAGACCTCGTACCCAGACCCTCGCTCTGACTCTTGGCACGCGTTGTGGCAGGCCACTCCGTTGCTTCTCAATACCTACACTGTCGACGCATATCTACCAAGGACGTGCCGGATATGTGTCAGAGGTGCCGCCCTGCAACATTTCCCCTAGGCTACTCTATCATCAAGCTTTACACATGTGGGAGATGCTGAAGATGTTACGGGAATGTGGTGGTGCCACTTTTAGCGGTATGAAATCAATGACCGCGGTGGGTGTAGAGGCAAGCTGTGGTGTTGACTATGGGCTTAACCAATTGGCACTTGATCCCTCACGGATCAGCAGTTTCTCAAATTGTGAGTAGTCGACGGCCGCCATCGGCATTGTGAGAAACAAGCCAAGTTGGAGTATCCATTATTGGGAGGATTTGGGACACGGGAAGTTGAATTCTTCGTGACTCTCATGCTGCTTCCCGGGGGGGCAGGAATGGTGTAAGTAAGCTATATTCTGAAACTCCAGAACTGGCAAACAGTAGCTTTCGGTACGCCTGCTCCAATGCGTGCGCGGGGCTCACCGAAAACGAGGCATAGAACTGCCACGTCAGTTTTAGCGTTGTAAAGTTGCCTGAGAAAGGGAATTCTACTGGGGGATTTTTGGCCTGCACATGCACAGATTCTGTTCCCTGATTTCAATACTCATGAGCTATGTGGGCCATGCAATTGACTAGTCTGGTTGCACGAACCCTGCTGCGGCGATTGACCTCAGTTTTGCCTATGGCCATATGGGCGTGTCGTCATTTGGTGGCTATAGCTTAACTGCAGCACGTCTGAGTTTAATATAGAAACACATCACCCCTTGGATGTGAAGCAGTATACATACGTGTACATGAACGCCGAATACTTAGCAGATGCACCGCACGGGTATCTCAGGAGGGGATTTGGAATCGCTCTGGGGTCGGTATGTACCTATGCTGTGAGATACTTTATAGTATCTTGCCGAGGTGACCCACTAGTTAGAGCTTGCATCAGATAGGGCACTGGTCGTTATCTGCATCAGAGATAAGCGAGGAGGAGGTAATTGTTAACAAGCTGTGCAGGAGAGGATCGATTCACATTGGGCCAATTTATTCATTGATGTCAAGGAGCGGTATATGCAACTATCGGCTGATGGATGAACCAGGCCCGCTACCTGCCATTGTTCAATGAAACTGCGTAGGCTGGATGTACCGAACACTTTGGGAGCAAGAAGGCCCTAACCACACCATACCGTCTCGAAACACAGCAGGTAGGGCGTGGACAGGGCCAGTATATACACTATATAGGGCATCTCAGCGTCAGTTGCAATAACACCCCCTTCATGTTCTGTCCTGTGAGCACTTCTTTCTTCGCTTCTTTTCAGGAACGGGGTGATCTCTTGCACGATTCGACCGGCCCTCGCTCGGCCCATCTTTCACTGGTGATGCCATTCTTCAAACAAATAGCCTCTGCAGCTTCCTGCCCATTGTGAGGCATCTGCTGCGGCTAGATGGGCGCAGGTCTGCAATATAGACGCTCCAGGGTATGCAGTTCCATGGAGGATGGCTAGCGCGGGCAAGAGGTAACCTTCTGAACAACCTCGTGTCGCTTTGCGAAAAGGAAAAAGGTTAATTATTCTCGTACCCAGACTATCGCTCGTGACTCTTGTTGGGTTTGTTGAAGCCCTCGCCTTGTGAGCAGTGTGGGCAACGGGCTAGTCGGACTATAGATGGACCAGGCGGCCCCACCACCGTCGGTCCTAGTCCACCTGGTCCACCTGGTCCGACTGTAATCCGCCTGGCCCAACTGTAGCCTGCCTGGTCCAACTGTAATCCCCCTGGTCCAACTGTAGTCCACCTGGTCCAACGGTAGTCTGCCTGATCCAAGCGAGTAAATTGTATCAGGAATAAGGTTGAGCACCGCTTGGGGATGAGGGAGCAATGCACGTACATTTTGAGTTTTTGACTTTGAATTTCTTATCTATTTATACTCGCTTCCATAGTCCAAGTAGACCAATACAGTCCTCTATCACAGACCGACCGATTTACCAGTCCATCCCTGTCCGTCAGTGGCCTAGTCCGTCCCAGTTCTAGGTACCCACACGGACCGACCGATGGGACTATTGCCCACACTGCTTGTGAGTGATGTTTCCCAAAGTGAGCAATGTAAGTACCTCTTCGAGGGTCTGGGCACGAGACTATGTAAGTAGGTAGTGCAATTATAAGGATCTCCTAGTGCGTTCCCACATCCAGGGAAACGCTAATAGTTGAGCGCCATGAGAATATGAAACAAAAGTACTATACGCTTAGTCCACCCTCTTGGCCTGACGTTGGCAGTGCATAGCTATTAAGCTCATGCGCATGTGCACAGAGAGTTACACTTCTGGCCTCAAGTGAGTATTAAACATGGGCATTCTTTTTTGGCCCGTGAGCAGGGGGCGTGATTGTAGTTCATGGTGCCCGCTCAGCCAACTTGAAGGCAATTTCCTGATTGACTCTAGCAGTATCTAGAAAACATGCAGTGCCGTATCTAGCAGAGCAATCAACGGAAGGCATTGTGAGCATTTATGGACCATACGCCGAACTCCTGCCCCGGAACCGAATTGATCGGCTTGAGGTCTGAAATCGGGCCATTTTGCAAACGCATGTGCACCGTGGCAGGAATCTCTGCGGGCATACATAACCGAAGGCCGTTGGAGTCCCCCGGCGGTGCGTGATAACAAGAGTGGGTCACACCTCATCTCCCGAAAGTGCCGAGGCGACCACCTGCAAACGACTTAGCCTCTGGGCCATCGTATATGGTTGTTTCTAATTTATGTAGGCAAAGAGCCGCCGCGCGCGTTAACATTCCGTATCCGGAAAGGAACATCCGTTGGGGAATATGTAGTGCACGTGGGATGGTAAATGGCACGAGGGTAATCCACTCTGTGCCCCAACGTGTAAGACATGGCAACGGTCTCGTGCGTACACCTAGGTAGGGCCGTGAGAAACGCTGACACTCGAGAGAGATGGCGGTTAAGGTGTCCAGAAACTTTTGCTGTTGCTTATGTACAGTACTGGTCTGCGTATATGCATGTCTGTCTCCGCCCTTCGATTGGGGGCAAGTGGCTAACCGAGGTTAACGTGGGAGCTGATTCTTGAGCAATGGTAGGCGAGCTTGCGAGTCACTAAGTGTCAACACTGGCCATGGATGAGGTATGTGGGAAATAGAACCTTAATGGGGAGTACAATATGGGTAATTGAAGTTGGTGTGTTATACAAAGGAACCCTCGTGCAACCTGGGTATTTTTACAACGAGCTTGCTTGCGATTTGAAATAGGTTGATTCATAAAGTGCTTGACCTTCCTAATTACGTTTGCAAAACACGGGTATCTATGAACAGGTGGGGCCGAGGATTGATTGAGAACGGCACGGGTCACCAGTGGAGCCTAGGAGCAACACAACAAAGTGATTGATATTCCAGAGAGCCTTTTTGGACAAGCCAGGAGTGCCTTCCAGCTGTGTTTTCGCTAGCTGTCGTCTTGTCATCTTAGGTACAGAGCTGTGTGTTGAACTGACACTGCCCTTCTGTGGGTACCCGTCCACCTTGCGGTCTTCTGCCCCTGAAGCCATGTCTTTTAAAAAGTCGAGGTATGGTGATTCTTGCTAATGCTAGTTCTAAAACTCGAAAAGTCCTACAACCAGGTACCTAGCTCTATCTGCAGCGAGAGCAGCTGGAAGCCAGTGTAGGTAGGTGTAGCCCTGACGTGTAGTAACACCGTGCGAGAAGCTGGTCATAGCCCTTGGAAATTTATTTTAATGTCGAGCCGTGTAAACGCTATCGACGCCAGTATTGGGGTCGGATGGCTGCGTGCCCCAGCATGTCGCCGCGGATGCGTCCTATGAAAACTTTGATCCAAATGTAAACCGGGTTCGGGGAAATAATGGCCTTCACTTAAGAAGTCAACAGGGCCCTTTGAAAAGCTGTCGAGGCTCCTACTAGGCTAGGCCAAGACATATATTTGAATGCTTGATCCTGTAATCCAGGGCCAATTTCTCCCAGCCATCAAATTAAGGATATAGGGTAGGTATACCTTCTCAGGTAGAGCACGGCTGCAAGCCTGGTGTGCATCCCGGTCGACACGCGGGAGCAAACGCTCACCCTGCTCCACGCCAGGAGGCAAAATATAGTCGTGGGACGGCCGCCGAGCAGTTCATTGGAATTGTGTATAAGAAGCTGGGTCAATCCCGAGTTCAATGCGGAAATATCACAACATTTTAACAATCAACCTCTATAGTCTAGATAGGCTGAATGTGATCAATGAAAACAAGCTGCCTCTCTCTCTTAAACTTACGAACCCCAGCCCACCAGCAAGGTGCAAAGTTTATTTTCAACGAAAATCAGGCCCCCACTTATCAGGACGATATTTTTCCCAAATATATAAACGCCGGGGTTCACAGGATTCCGGCCTTTCATCGTCCTTAGGCCGTTGTGGTTCATCGTGAGTTGCCATCACGAAGCACAGAACCCGTTTGGGAGGTTCTCTTCTGAGAATCTTGGCCAGTAACGTGCCAATCATGTGCCAGTATGTGCGTGTTTGGTTTTCTGGATGCGGAAACGTCCATGAACTGGTTTTTAAGGTCAACCCATGCGCACAATATGAAGAGGCTTATGCAAATGATTTGCAGGGGCCAACCGTTCCTTGGTTTCCTGAACATTGGGATTCTGTCCAAGACAGCTGCCAATTTGGTGAATATCCCTAGTATCTGAAGGGGGCGTCGGCTGACTCAAGGAGAACAAGACGGACCAAGTACTCCCCATTCCGAAAAAGCACCCCACCTTATGCAATTACCATTCCGTCATGTGGATAAATTTACACCAATACAACTCGCCACTGAGTGTATATCTGGGTATTCGAAAGTAGACGAGCATAATTGCAAGCAGGTTGATGGTATTGATTATGATACCCTTGCAAGGCTGCTGCGACCCCCGCAACACTCCCAGAGCTGCCCGAATAAAGAACCCACTGGCTTGCCAGTGCGCGAAATTGTCGAAAATTGGACAACCGATCGGCAGTGCGGTGTTAGTTTCAAATTTTCCTGCGGGTGCTGGTACTTTAAAAAATTCCAGAGATTCCAGCCAAGCTTGCGGAAAGGCACAGGAGCATATGTTTGCATAGTGGTGCAAGAGCCATGCAGGAGATGTGGTGGGTCTGGGGTGTGGAAAGGGGTGGAGGTCAGCTTTAGTGACTGCAGGTAAAATGATGCACTGAGTATTTTGTGGTAGGAAGGGAGGGAACTTTGATGGGAAACGCAAAGTGAATAACGAGGAAAGGCTTTTATACATGTGCATGTGTTGGGGTTCTTGTTTCTTGTTATGTTTGCGTTCTTTTTTGTCTGAGGAATTCTAAACTGTCTGGAACCTCACCGTTGTAATATTAATATATTGACCACGTATGGGCGAGCCGAAAGTGGTGAGACCTATGTATTACAGAGCGCACATTTGATAAAAGAGATGAGTAGTATCTGGAAGGTATTCAAATCAGTAACAGTAAGAATATGAACGACAGATTCTGGTCACCCCGCCTGAAACTGTGCTGTCAATATGGATATATATATCCGCTCGCGAGCTACTACCTAGTCTTATGCCAAGCCCCTGAAACTGCTAGCGAACGTTGCTTAGCATAAGACTAGCTACTACCTATGCCCCTCGCGGGTAATTTATATAATTACTTAATAAGGCGGGGTGGGGAAGAATATGCAGAGTTTATAGCTACATTTATTGAGGCGAGCTTCGCACTGCCAGTAACACATCGGGCAGTCTCGACTTTATCCCCGCTTAACATCCATATCTTGATTTTTGCGTTCTAGAGGAGCTCGAGAGAAAGCTTGATGTCTTGCTGTAGTTTATCCTCTACACGAAGAGTTCCAAGTCTCGTTCTAAAATATTCATCAATGGCTCTTTGCATGCCCTTGTCTCGACTTTGAAGAAGTAAACTGGTGGATTTATAACGTTCTGAGAATTCTCGGTATTTCTCCACCGAAAGGCGTTTCCTTCCCACAACCAGTGTTCATGTACCATATTCCCGCATTCCTCTTTAAGCCAGTCATTTGCCCAACGGTGCTAGAAATCACGGTATCAGTACCCTTTTGGAAGAACCATATATCCCCATCTGAAATATTATCCCCCTCACCAGCATGCTCTCGTTTCTGGGGCCCCTGGGATTTGATAACAATACCCATACGTTTGCTTGCCTTTGCTCATGAAAGCGAGCAACTCAAACACTCTGACGCGAATAACAACTTCCCCGGTAGCGACATTTTGAAGAACAATACCTTTGCGGTCTCAAGGCGGAGGCCTACGGACTTGGTCCACCATACGATGGCAAGCTTATCAGGCTGGAGGCTTGGTAGGAGGTTTCGGTCGTGGCGGGGTCACCGAGAGATGGGGCAGTGGTAGGGGTGACATTGTGGCAGAGTAAGAAGGCGAGGACGACGTCTCGTACTCGGGAACCGATTTCACGACGGCCTCGGCCAGCACCATTGGATTGCTGTGCAGGGCACGTGGCATGGGACGAGGTTGATGGGACCGAAGAGCCAGAGATGCCAGTGGGTGCGGCGGTGGAGAAGCCTTGTTTGACGTACTCCACAACTCCATCCATAGCTTCAGCTCACGGTACCAACTTTAGCTTCATGTCTAAATTAACGAGTAATTAGAAGAGTGGGTCTCCAGCCTTGCGAACAATAGAACGATGGAACCCCATACCATTCTAAGTCAAGGTCACTGTTCTATCACTAAGCAGATATTCCACCCTCCCCAGTCTGTACTTGTTCACACCACGGTCCCGCATCCCCTCATCCCGTTCAATAAACCGTGCGAACACCAGTTTACCCATATCAAGGTTCACCCCCAAACTGATTGGTATGATACTGGAAAACAAAATCAAGGATCTCATAATCTTCACATGCCAGGGGGTATTAGCGACTTCGTCATCAGTACCATCGGAATCTAGAGCATGTGGCTCAATCCCCCGCAATGCTATCAGGACTATGGAGAGCGTGAAAATAATGAAACAAAGGGTACAAAAGGAACAATTCCGTAAGAGCGTGCTAAATGATTGTAAGATGAAGAAAAACTACTAGCGAAAAACAATACCCGACACTTAAAGCCGCCAACTAAATTCATTAAAAAAGAAGGCGGGCGGTTACCCTCAACAACCCACATTACCCTGAACTCCCAGCTCCACCTAGCACTTTGCAGACCCATGGCGACCAAACAACAACTCAAATACTAACAGAAAGAAATCCCTTTTTATTCCTATCACACATATAACTATATCTACGTATAAGATTACTCTTCTTCAATTTTCCCCATCTCCGCCTTCATCACCTTCATCATCTTCCCTAGTACTCCGTAACCTCCTCACCGTGCCCTTCTCTGGCCTACCCCCCCAAATAGCACCTTTACCGCCCCCGAGCTTCCCCCTTCAGTTCCTCCACCCCCTCTTGTCAGTTCAGGCGTGCTGGGGAGAGAGAGAGTAAGTCCAGTACACAAAAAGTCCTAAATAGAGGGCTTGGCAGCATATGCGCGCATATTACTGCATATGCAAATGTTATCTTTGTACCTATTTGATGTCTCACGTCGACATGACGGGCTAGCTTGGCGTCATGGCCGTCACGTCACAACATCCATGGCCAAGCTGGGAGTGTTAATCTGGCTTTTGGGATGGCCGACCATCGCATGCAGCAGTACAGTAGTACTGAGTACACATCCACAAAGTTCCTTCCTATCATCATCCAATTGCAGTGGAGACAGCATTTTGCAGCACAGCTCGGTTGTCTTTGAGCGGCTTGCACCTCAGCATAAAGTGCATTTGAAATTCGAGGTTTTGATGGGGTACTCCTCCCATTACTCATATATTCCCCCATCGTCTACCCAGCGGAACCGGAAGCTTGTACACAGCTCAGCAACACCTCCTACGCAAAATACCCATGGAGCCGGGTCCCTCTTCGCCCCTACATTCCCCGGAAGCCACTTCGGAGCAGTCTCGGTCGAGCTATCTTGGTGCCAACTCGGGAAGCTCCCTGCCACGGGTAGATTCGACGGCGAGCTTCGTAGCGGAGGCTTGTCACATTGAGGACGTGGATGCTGGGTGCCAAATACATAGCCATCCATCCGATCTTGGGCTATCACGGCACTATGTGAATGGGAATTTTGTGAGGTACGGGGAGGGCATGCCCGAAGTCCATGAGAGTGGAGGCCATACGGGGCAGCGTGAGGCGAACAAAGGTCGGTAGCAGTCAGGTTTGTACCAGTTAGGCTGCAGTGGTGCGGAAGTTTCCGTCTGATTGGAAATAATGTTGTACCTGGTGATTTCGAATAGTATTAATATCACTGGAACTTTGTTGCAGCGATTGGAAATCATTCGTGTAAGTGCTAACACTTGGTTTGCTGGTAGCAGGCACCTCCCCAACACAAATGGCACACGATTCAATACCGCTGGAAACATTTCGCACCAAGAGGATTCCCCCTGCCATCCACATCTCTGACGCCAATCATCTAGTTCCGTCGAGCCCAGAGAGACCTGCTACTCCAATAATCATCCCGCCTACTCCCCAGTTTCCCTTACATCCAGAGACAAAAGAAGCCGGGGCCACTTTATTACCGCCCAATGGGGCCACGCTTCCCCTCCAGTCTGACGTAGATGTCTCACGACGGTCCTCTGGGGAAATCAATTGGGGCTTTGATGGCATGGATGAGCTACGAAAACATGGGACGGGGGGACTTACACGAGAAAACGTTCAGGGGTATGGGGAGCAGCAGGGTCGAGCAGCCAGTCCAATAGACCGTACCAACACCCCCCCTGCTCCACCAAAGGTAGTATCAAAACCCCAACCCGACTCTAGCTCTGACGAAGACGAAGAAGGAGAGCCAGTCAACAAACGGTCACCTTTCGATGATGAGGAAAGTGCCGGAGATGATGTAGCAATATTCAATTCAATTTTTTCACAAACTGGGGCTGGTATCCCCGATCCACACCAAGAACAGCCAAATTCGACACTCGACTCTGCAAATGTGCAGAGTCCCAACCTTGACGACTCCGAATTTTTCAATACACTCCAGATGAAACCGCTGGCTGGGGAGCCAGTTCTGATGGAGGAGCAGTTGCAGGCTCCAGTTCCGACCTTCTTTGACGAACCAGGGGACTATGAGGGAGGCGACTTTTTCTCGACGGCAGGCAACCCCCAAGCTCTTGCAGATGATCCCCAAATAAATTCGACGTCTGAAGCAGTGGTAGATGCACGCCATGGTGTAGTTGCTGCAAGTACAGCGGGAACCATTTCGGAGATACTTAGCACGGTCGGCGAGACACCCCCCGAAGAAGTGGATTTCTTCACCAACCCAGCACGGGTTCAACCAAGCACAGAAGCGGGTGTCACCACCGACACTGGGGAAGCGGCGGTGGATATTGCGGCGAAGTGGAAGGCGGCATTGGCTGCGGACGAGCTATTGGATGATGATTTTCTTCCCGATGATGAAGGCTTTTTGAGTAGTGAAGAGGAAGAGGAGCCTGCAGAAGCCACTCCCCCAGCAGACCAGAGGCCAGTACTAAACTCTAGCAGAGTTTTGCCAGGCTTCTCCAATGCCACTACTACAGCTACTCCTCCGGCTGCCTCCAGATATGCACCACAGACTGCAACACTACCCATTCATCCGCAAGGGCCGTATCAACCCTCCCAGCAAACATATAGTAGCCCAGCTGCAGGTTGGCTACCCCAACCTAATCCCTATACTCCAGTTCAGCAACCGCCCGTCACTCAACCGTACGGAGCCCCACAGCCATCAGGCTATACCCCAGCTCCCGCTGCTACTGGGTATTACACTTCAACTCCAACGTCAGCCCCACCACGGCAATTTCAGACACCCCCAAAGCCTCCCGCAGAAACCAAGGCCCAGAGTTTTGTTGATAAGAAAGGAAGCTATCAATCCCCTTATGATCTGCCAATGGAGGTGGTGAAACCTGTGTTGTCGAAGCGCGTCAGTATGCCTCACATGTCTCCTTCATTAGCATCTCCATCTTCTTCACAAAGCTCCTTTGGAATGAGGGCTACCCCTCCGGTTATGCAGGGCGCCTTTGGCCCTCCTCTACACGGCACACCTCCAGGGGTGCCCGCTACAAATGTACCACCACCCAAGGTGTCAACCGGACCAAAGCCAGCGTTCTTTGAAGATCTACCGGTGGTTACTAAGGCTAAACCAACAAGATATCAGCCACAGATAACCATGGCTCGTAGTGAAAGTCTTCCCGGTGCGCCTCTGGGGCTAGTGAGTGCTGCAAATACCGCTTATCAACCCCCTCCTGCCCCAGGTGCTGCTCCATCTTTGGGACCGGCACCTGTACTGCATTCCCGATATGCTCCGCTACCAGCTAGCCACCCCCCACCCCAATTTGCGCAAAATTATGGTGTGCCTCCTCAAGCCCCTCAAACATATGTCGCCCCTCCCCAAGCAACTGCCACAGCTCCTCCGCAATACCCTGTGACCCCACATACACCACAAACTACACATCACACCACTGCTCCTACCACGGTGCCTGCAGCTCCGCCTCCGGCCCAGGGGCTCATTTCGCCCCCGCAGTTCCCACCTTACCAGCATATGCCTAGTGCACCACTCCCATACACCGGTACGGAAAATAGATACGTTGCTAAGCCAGTGGCGGCAACTCAGCAATCGCCGCCTAGTCAAAGGCACGTCCGTGCTCCTCCCAGTTTGGGGTCGGGCGGGGGTAGTAATGAGAGTTCACAACAATCCCAACACAACTCACCTAAGCAGATGAGACATTTCGGTGAACAGTATCATTTTCATTCCTCCCGGCCTGGCACCGCGAAATCTGCGAACTTTGCTGCTGGTTTTGGAGCAGTGAAGGAGGAAGATGAAGCTGGGGAAGCTACCACAGCTGCAGCACCACCGCTAGGTGTGATTCCCAATAAGTACGGCCCAAGATCTACCGCTACTCCCTCGCCACCTTCGGGCCCACCCATGCGAGGAATGAGCCGAGCAGATACCCTATCACCACCGCCTCGAACCGCATCGCCGGTAATACATTCCACCATACAACAGCAACACCCTTCCAAAATAACTTCACCAGAATCGTTTGCTCCACCTCGTAGAGCACAAACACAAAGCCCGTCAACTTTGATGTATGGTCCTAAGAGGGCTACGAACCAGTATCAACCCTCTCAGAATATTCCAAGGCCAACTTCGGCTTTAGCTGGTAATGCAACATCTGCATATCCTGGTTTCTCACCAGGGGAACAGCATTCACGAAGTGTGCCAGCCGGCGTCAAGAACTTCATAAACGACCCAGCAAATTTCATGCCCCCGCAAGATACGTCAGTTCATGACCCTTTGAACAGATGGCAGGGTTGTCCCATTTTCTCCTGGGGCTTTGGTGGCCATGTCGTCACCATGTTTCCCACAAGGACGCAACGGAATGCTGTTGGTATGTCGCAACCAATGATCAAATGTTCTCCCGGGGAGGTGAAGGTCAGGTATACACGGGATATTCTGCCATTAGAGGACAGCCTGGTTAACTTCCCTGGGCCAGTCTATGCTGGTGGTAAGGGAACGAAATCCAAAAAGAAGGAAGTACTTGCCTGGATGACTGAGAAGATTGCGGCGTTGGAGACGGATGCCACGGGACTTGGAATGTTCTTACCAGGCGAGCCAATTCCGGATGAGGCGGAGAGAAAGAAGAAAGAGGAAAAAGTACTTTTGTGGAAGGGAATGAAAATTTTCTTGGAGAATGATAGCAATATAGAAGGGTTCGTCATGAAAAAAAATACCCGAAAATTGACAATTACTGACGAATTTTACAGCTCTGAGATCGAAAAGTCCATAAGGGCATTCTTGTGGCCGCAGGATTCTTCACCCACTTCGGCGGATTCCTTCAGCCTCGTTGCCCCCATGAACAGCTCTACAACTGGGAGTGGCCTTGGACCTGTCCCAGATCGCGGAGATGCCGTAGCCATGAAAACGATCAGGGCTCACCTTTTGAACGGAGATCGGACGGCAGCAGTCTGGCACGCTGTAGACAAGCGACTGTGGTCCCATGCCATGCTGATTGCAGGTACAGTGAGCAATGACTTGTGGAAGCAAGTCGTTCAAGATTTCGTTAGAAATGAGGTTAGGACTCTGGGTAATGGACTTGAGAGTTTATCTGTGCTATATGAGGTTTTTGGGGGGAATGGCGAAGAAAGCGTGGATGAGCTTGTCCCACAGAGCGCCAGACTAGGGCAGCCCATGATGACTAGCATGACAGGAACTGTTTCGGCAAAAGACCCACTGGAAGGTCTTGAGAAATGGAGGGAGACTCTGGCATTGGTCATGTCGAACAGGAGTGCAGGTGATACGGCTGCCGTAACCGCCCTCGGAAAGCTTCTGAGAAACTATGCAAGAGTAGAAGCTGCTCACCTTTGGTATGTACAATGCCTAACATTTGAGTTGTATTTGCTAATTTTGTTGCAGCTACTTGTTCGCCAAAAATGCTGCGAGCTTTAGTGGCTCCGACGACCCTAATGCGGCAGTAGCACTTTTCGGAGCAGACCATGTGTCCTCGCCATTTACTTTCTGGAAAGATACTGATGCAATCCTTTTGAGCGAAGTGTACGAGTTGGCACTGTCGCTGGCTCCTACTCCCACAGCCCCCTCAATCATCCCGCATTTACAGAGCATCAAAGTTTACCACGCATTTTTGCTTGCGGAGAGTGGATACCGTACGGAAGCCCATAAATACTGCGACGCAATTGGCTCGGTGCTCAAAACTTCGGCAAAACCATCACCATACTTCCACAGGACTATGTTTAATGCACTCGAGGAGCTTACTAATAGAGTCAGCCAGTCACCGAGGGATGTCGCAGCGGGAGGGTGGCTTAGCAAGCCTAGTTTGGACAACATCTCAGGTAGTATGTGGGGAGCATTCACGAAGTTTGTCGCAGGAGAGGACAACGAACCTGGTTCTGGTATAGACACCAACCAAGCCGGGGGTGGGTTGGCACCCGGTCCATTCGGAGGTGTATCAATCAGCCCTGGCATCAGTAGGTCTCAGTCGAGTGCAGATATATATGGATCCTATGGCGGTATTGGAGCAGGTGGTGACAATTATTCCCCCACAATGATTAAACAGAACCCCACGGCGGCCGCAAACCCATATGCTCCCCAGCAGCAGCCTGCCTATTCATTTCGGCCGTCTGGGTCGAGTGGGAATCCCTATGATCCGTCATCATCCTACACTCCGTATACCCCCATGACAAATACTATTAATGCGTACAAACCGGCTCCAGCCCAACAGCCTGTCCCACAATCACCATACGTCCCTGGTGTCCGGCAAAGCCCGTACATGACACAGGGTGGATACGAGGCATCTCCTGCAGCGTCTACTTTTGATAGCCCCACACCTTACCAAGGATCCTTTGATCCTCCTACTGCAAACAAAACCGCCGTGAATGAATCTTCGGGTGGTTATCAGCCATACTCCTATGAGCCACCGCCTACACCCTATGGATATGAATCCCCAACAGGCAATACCTCTTACCAATCTGCAGAAGCAGAAGCCCCCTCCACCGGGAAGGATAAGGGCCCCGACGACGAGAAACCCAAAGCTAAGAAACCACTCATGGATGAGGACGATGATGATGCAGAGTTCCTTGCCCGTGTAGTTGCGCTGAAGGAGCAAGCGGAGGAAAAGAAAAGGAAGGAAATGGAAGAAGAGAAAAAGAAGCAGGCTGCGGCTTCGGGTGGCTCAGGGTGGTTTAAAGGATGGTTTGGTGGGAAGAAAGATGCAAGTGCACAAGGTGGACCGATTAAAGCGAAACTGGGAGAGGAGAGTAGCTTTTATTATGACCCAGATTTGAAGCGGTGGATCAATAAGAAGGTTTGCACTCCCGTATGTCCCAACACGCTCACCATTTTCCTGATAAAAGTGTCTAGGCTGCTGTAGAGGAGCAAGCTGCACAGAGAGGCCCTCCTCCCCCACCAAAGCGCCTCTCAAACCCTCCATCTCGGCCAGGCTCAGCTGCCCCTCCACCTCCGACGCCTATCTCAGCGGGGCCCCAGAAATCTGCCAGCGTCCCACCAAACACGGCCTTCGCGCCACCCACCTCTGGTTCCTCCGACACGCCTTCAGCTTCGAATGCAACCGCTCCCACAATGAAAGTGGGCACAGACACACCCGCTGGTCCACCTGTGCGTGCCGGCACCCCTAGTACCCCCAATGCACCACCTAGTAGACTAGCTACCCCAGCACCTAGTACGCCTGGTACGCCCGGATCACTTCCGCCGGTGGGGACACCTGCACCACCGCCGTCTAGGCCCGGTACGGCGCTGGGCGGGGGCGGTGATAATTTGGATTTATTTGGAGGTCCGGCGATGCCGAGGAAGGGACCGGCAGCAAAAAAGGGGAGGAAGGGGGGAAGGTATGTGGATATTACGGCCAAGTAGAGTGTGGGATTGGGATGTTTAGTTATTCGAGGGGAAAGGGGTGTGAGCAAGCAAGGTTGGCAGCGGAAGTTATGGTTGCCGGGAAAAATTTTCCTTTCGACAATATTGGTTTACAATTTTTCTTTTGATTCCTTTTCTCTCGTTGGTTGAGTACGGTGGATAGATTGGGGGATGGATGTATTAATGAATTATGCATGAGTGGTATGTGGTATAGCACAGAAGTTGTGGACGCTTGTATTGGATGAAATAGTATGGTTTTCCAGTAAAACTACTCACTAGCTAATATACACTGCCAAAGCGATAAAGTAATCGCAACCCCCAAATAGGCAGAACATGGTTGGCTATTTTGTCACGTAATCATGGATTTGTTCCTGCAAAACATATTTAGAGGGAGAATATCCTGGATTATATGCAAACTGTTGCTGAGGAATGTAAACTAGCAAAGAGTAGAACGGCATTCATAACATGGATAATTTTATGTTGTTTAACTAATTTTGCTGTGGCTACAAACGCCTGGAGCCCGCCTATCCCCCGAAGGCAGCCATAGGCCATGAGACGGTAGAGTTATTCAGAATTATTTAGTATGATCTTACATTCCGCTTCTGCCCACGGCCCCTACACAGATTTCCGCGAGCATAACGAGCGGAAACGTCTTGTCATATTGTACGGAGGTAGGTATATATTGTATGTTCTGGGCCGCTTGTGGGCAGCATATGCCTCCCGCAGGCAATCTACTTAATTACTCAATTTGATAAATAAATCTAACGTGGGATACACTACCAATCTGATGTAAGATATAGACCGGTTGTAAGGTATAGATATAAAATACGAATATATGATTGAATGTGCCATGTATTCATAACAGCCACCAGCGTTATACAGTTAATTCATCTTCCTGTTGAGTAATGATATAGTAGAAGTTAGAGATTCTCCTTCTGAGAAGTGAGGACCAGCCTCATAATATCAAAAATACCTCTGCTACTATTGAACCATAATTACCTATCCCAGTTGCCTTGCCTTGGCTTACACGGTCAGAGTGAAGGGAGATATGGTGACTGAGGTTAAGCCTTTAGCAGGTAAGGCAGCCTGAAACGTGACTGGTGGTCGCAGGTTTGTTGGGCTTTCCACATGTGAGTATATGTATGAGGCACAGAATTTTTGGAGTTTTCAGAAGTTGAGTTTTTTCGTTGGTTTCTGAGTTCAATATAAGTGATGACCTACTGTGAGCGTGGAGGGTCAAGAATCATAGTGGTGACAGGAGTCACTGGACTGATGTGACAATAAATCCTGACAATGACCCAGAAACTTTATTATGGACGGGAGAACAAAACCCTTTTATTACAGATTTCTGCAGACAAGACAAAAACCAGTATGCTAGCTCCTGGACCTTGTATCTACTGCCATGCCAGTTGTGCGTAATGACAGGTTCTCCCTTCCAGTGCCTAGCACGTTTCGATTACTTGCTGTACCTAAGCGATGATTATAATTGGATATGGTGAATAGAATATGCTATCTTTCAGTAGTGTATTACCGTCTAGAACCTCATCCTTAATTCGCTGGTACCCGTACGGATATATTCCTCAGAGTATTTCAACGCAGTTTGCCAGTGTTGGTAATGCAATGGTTAACGTACAGACTGACGGGATGGGGCATGGCTTTCACACGGACTGGGTGTATCCCCTAGCCTGCTAGACCTTTGGAATTCATCAATTCGCTTGCAAAGGGTAGTGGTTGGGATATCCATTGGCATTGATACAGGTCGAGCTTTTGTTCGGAGTGACATGTTGGAGACGCGTGTCCTAGCCTTGGGTTGAGAATTCGGCTGACGAATGTTTGTCAGATTTTGTATGTCCTCTGGGTACGTACTGTATTCATAATAGTTATAACGGATATATTACCACCAATTGTGGGCAAGGAACAGTCGATCGAAACCCGGGACCCGGGAGAAGCTGACCGAAACCTGGGAACCCCTGCATACTAAATATCCAGTACCGGTACTATGGATCGATATTGTGTTAGGTATCCGATAGATTTTCCATATGCTGAACTTAGCACTCCTATAACTCCGCCATGATGTACCAGTTGATCTTTTATATACAGCGTTTGACTGCTCGATGGGGGATGGTCTGGCTGGTTTTGTCTCATGTACCTACGGTCCAGTAAATCCTATATCTGTATTTAACACACCTAATCCTAATGTACTCGCATCCCATTGACCGTATGGTAATGGAACGAGTCAATTGGCTGGCCGCCAGTACTTGATCTCGGTAGCCGAGTGAGAAGTAGCAGTCAGTCCTATATACAGTCTGTGGACATAAGTCTTGGTAAAACAGTGAAACCACAGCCAAAATGGCCAAAAGTGCCCTTCGTAGACACCTGCATAATGGCACTCATCTTATGAATTCACGGTCGGCTTTTTGAATATAGTTTGAGCTTGATACGGAGTCTCTAATTCCTTGCTTAGAGGTCTGTAGCATCCCTCCAACTGCTCTGGTAAATTTTGGAAGTCCTCGAAAACCGAAACCTTCTAAAAAGGCGCTATTCCCCATACAGTTTAGTGCTTTTTCTGCGATTTTGGAAATGACCTCAATTCTACCGACAACTATGCCTCTCCACGGCATTTCACCTAGCTGCAAAAATTAGAGAAGGGACAATCTGGTTTCCTCTTAAATCTACAATTTTTTCCATGTGATTACCTTACAAACTCGGTCTTTAACATTTTTTGCATGACGGTCACTTTTGGTGTGATTTCGCATTTTACCAAGACTTATGTCCACTATCTGTACCTAGCCGCATCAAATTAACGAGCAAATCAAGTAATAATGATAGAGGAGTATTGTAATATCAGTGTGCCCGGCAGGATAATAATGCAGTAGGGGTAGTCAATCAATCCTGACATTAAGATAATGTCAGTTAAGAAGCGCCTTGGCAGTGGCTGGGTAGCGCCTGGGCACCTTGGCCTCAACGCTGATTGGCCCAAATCCTTAATGAATCATTA
>Ga0307514_10001493_pt1 | contig 28121 bp, 21 predicted proteins | sample 16_EM_MG_FD_203088 | JGI IMG/M metagenome (GOLD analysis project Ga0307514, IMG submission 203088) | Populus trichocarpa ectomycorrhiza microbial communities from riparian zone in the Pacific Northwest, United States - 16_EM | ecosystem: Host-associated > Plants > Roots > Unclassified | place... | reverse complement strand
CCAAATTTATATTATTTTTATGATGTACATTGAACAAAGTCCATGGATGTCGGTAGATGACCGCCGGGGACTGCCGGGGACGGAACTGATCCGTCCCCGGCCGTCCTTGCCGTCCGTCCCCGTCCATAATCCAAATGTCGGCAGCGTCCCGGGGACGGACGGAGAGTTGCCGTCCCGTCCTAATCCTGGGTGATGTCGGACGGACGGGACGGTTGACCACACTGATCCACGCGAGAATCTTAGATTTCAATACTTCATTTGCCGGTTCAATGAGGCCATTTGTCCGAGGGGTCCGAGGCTTGCTGTGAACAACAGAAATTCTGTGGTGTTTAACGAGATGATCACATGCTCCTTTGAATTCTGTTCCATTATCGCACAGAAAAATACCCGGTATTCCAAAGAGTCCACTGAACCCTCCCAAATGTAATGCCACATTCTCCTCCCAAATGTAATGCCACATTCTCACTCTCTTCTGTTTCCATCAGATAGGCACCTGAGAATTTGCTGAAGTGGACACGTAAATGTAAGCACCATTTGAATCTATGTTCTAGATTCCGAAAGTCAATGAGATCAATCTGAAGATGCTCCCAGAGTTCCTTGACAATTATCGATTCCAGGGGAGCAACAGTTTTTTTAGATCTGGTCTCAGCACAGGTGGCACAGTGCTCGAGTAAAAAGGCAACTTCCGTCTTTGTAATCCCATAGTATTTGCAATCAATCTCAGCCCAGGTTTTGTCATGACCAGCATGCATTAGTTCATGGGCATGCTCTTTGACAATCAGGTCACAGACTTCATGTTCACAAGGGCAGAACCATGGTAGCTTGTATTTTCCTTCCGGTTGGCGGTAGAGTTGGCCATTGATGCCTTGATAGTGCTGGCCGGCGGTGTATCTGGCTTGTTGCTGATCAATAGTTTCGGCTGGGTGTTTCGGATTATCCACATAGAGCTAGATTGGAGTGTGTGTCAGTAGCCTCATTCAATCCTAAACAACAAACAAGATATGCCTCAAAGTATAACTTACCTTCATTTGGAGTTGCTAGAATCCATCCAAGCGAAATCGATTCTTATGACCAGGGGTATTGATGTGAGGTATGAAGGCATGAAGAGCTTCTCTGCTGAAGGGTTCTGGAGAGGTTATGGCTGATGTTGCAACCGTTGTCTCTGCTGTGGATATAGCGGTGGAAGCAGCAGGGGATGCAGAGGAAGTGCCAGCAGTGGAAGCAGCAGGGGAAGAAGCAGTGGAAGCGGTGGAAGCAGAGGCAGAGCCGGATGGTCCAGCTGTGGAAGCAGTAGTGCCAGAAACAGTGGAAGCAGTGGTGGAACCAGCGCCGGAACTAGCGGCCGTAGTGGCTTTCGATGAGGCGGTGAACATAGTTGAATTTGGTTACCCTGTGGAAGGTGAAGTTCAGTATTTGGATGTGAGTTTTGGATGAGAATAGTGAAATGTGATGCTGATGAAGTCTTTTGAACGGGAGAATTCATGTTATATATACTACAACAACTTGCGATTGAACGATCATTTGATGTGATTATAATCTGGGTGGCAGCGGGAATATGCACTGAGATTATTTACATCACCGGTACTGCATTTAGGCGCATATGGCATTCAGCCGGGCTGAAGGTACATAGTTGCGCTGATTAGGTTCAGTTGGCAATGGTCAGCTGAATGCGTATACATGTGCGCACATATCTGCGCGCAAGACATTCATGCATGCAGTAACTTAGCTCCGTGAAGAGACCGGTCAGCCAGCGGAGTGTATTCGCTCACGAGCTGACTAGTCAGCCCAGGGAGTATATAGGCTCCGTGAGGTGACCGGTCAGTTCACGGAGCCCAGTTATTCCGTGGGTTGACTAGTCACTCCGCGGACTGACATTCTCCGTGAACTGACTAGAACAACATATGCGATATGCGGCGGCAATCCGGTCCATATCGGCGTCTTATAAACATTAGGGGAGGCTGGGCATAAACAAACAGTGAAACACCGTACCAAAGAGATATACTTAGCGCACATTTAAAAATAAAAAAAAACATGAAAACTTCAATATGCTACCACCAGCGATAGTTTCATTCTTGATTCCCACGTACGCCTGAATTTCCCGAGACAAGTATAGTCGGGAGAGCGCGGGAACCATGTGTTCGGAGGCAGGTGATTGGAGCCAGCAAAAGAGGTAAACAGTTTTTGTTTTGATTTAATCATACTATATTCACTCTACTTAGAGTATGACCGCCCCTTAATCCCCTCCGCCCCCAGGCTGGCCAGCTAGATGGCGGAGCTCCACTCCTGCTACCCGTCGTCCCCTTTATACAAAAGAAAGCATCTGAAAGTGATCGATAAACTACAAAGGAAATGGGATGAAATCAGGGAGAGCCCGCCGGCTCTTACTCCTACTCCTCCGCACGTTTGGGCGGGAACTTCCCGATATCGGTAGCTATCAGGAAGTCCATCACCGCCTTATCGCACTTCTCCATGGAGAGCAGCTCAGAGACTTGCACGTGTCGGCATCTGCCTGCTCCCCATCCCGTTGCTTTCCCCACCTCTTTCCAGAGCGTTGTCTGCTGGTCTCTCCATCGGCTGCAGTGGCGGAAGAGATGCTCCTGCGTCTGGGCCACCGTCCTGCCCAATGATTCCACCAGTCCAGCAATGGACCAGTCCACTCGGGCCGAATCGGCCCGAATACGCTGAGAGTTACTGATACACTAAGTCAACAAATAGACTCATACACATATACTCATCTTGCCATTCACAAGTCACAATGCACATCTCGCCCCTCACCACTTGCCACTTGCCACTTGCCACTCACCCCGGCGGGAACTTCTCGACGTCCATGGCCGCCAGGAAGTCCATCACCGCCATGTCACATATCTCCATGGAAAACAGCTCCGACACCTGTGCCCGCCGGCATCGGCCAGCTTTCCAGCCCGTTGCCTTTCCCACCTTCTTCCAGAGCTCCCGCTGCTAGTATTTCCACTGGCTGCCAGAGGCTTCACACTGTTCATTTGGATGGGTCTCTTGCTTCCAGCTTTGCCTTTCAGCCTGTAGCCGTGATTTTTACTGCATTTGTCCGCCTCCCACTCAACCTTCGCCGCCGTCTTTGCTTCTGAGATTCGTCTGGTCCTGTTCGTCGCCGTCTTTGCGTCTGAGATTCGTCTGCTCCTGTTCGCCGCCGAGGTGTATACTCGCTCTCGTACTGTGCCTGATCTGCGGCCCTCTCTCCCTAGATTCGCTTGGCGATCTGCTTCCTCATTTCCGGGGATGCCAGTGTGTCCTGGGACCCAGTGGATTTCTGTTTCTATGCCAGCTTCGCGAAGAGTCCTTGCGCTCTGGTTAACCCACCTGGCAAGAGGTAAACAGTAGTGGACATTAGAGGTAAGTCATTGCAGATTGTGCCCTTGCACCAACTGAAGGTGAATGTACGGATACCAAATTGTACAAAATTATGTCACGTCGCACCGCCAGCAACCGCGCCTCGTTAAGCAACTACCGGACAAGAAACGATGCTTCGTCACTTTCGTCATACTTCCTCGTCGCGTCCTCATTGTCCTTCTCCTCCACCTCGTCCTCTTCCTCATCGGACTCCTCCTTATTCTGTTCAGCCAACTGGTCTACCTCTTCCCCGGACTTCTAGGCTCCATCCTCATCGCCCAGGCAAAACTAGCCGAAAGTCAACCACAGGATAAACAAAAAGGGAATCCAGCAAATTCATTACGTACAGTCTATAATGTAACGCAAGCCGCTCGTCAAACAATAGCTACTTCAAGGAATGTAGCAATGACTCCACTTACTTCCTGCGGAAAAAATGAGCCAAAATCCGTTAATATGGTTTAGAGGGAGGCGAAAGGGTAATTCACTTACAAGCTGCATTGCAATCGAGCCGACATATCAGCAATGACATTGATATGAGACTTGATAGAAAAGGGTTACACCTACAAACTGCGATGATCAATGGCTGAAGGATCAGCAATAGCACAAAACCTGAAGAAAAAAGGAATATTTTCACCTACACTCTGCAACAAAAGCTCAGCTAAAAAGAGAATAAAGAAGTATAAAGCGGTGAAGATGATAATATAATATACTTACAGCCTACAACATGAGTGCGGCCAAATATTGGTCATAATGCGTAAAAGCATACAAAATCTCAAGTCACTTACAATCTATAACGCACCAGACACTTGATATCAGACAATATATTCTCCATGGGATACATTTAGAATGATTCAATTCACTTACGAACTGCATTGCAAAGCGAGCCGAACATCAGCCATGTCGTCTCGACTCGAGGCGGGTGCGGTCATGCGGTTCACTTACGAGCTGCATTGCAAAGAGAGCCGAACGTCAGCCATGTCGTCTCGACTCGACTGGAGGCGGGTGCAATCATGCGGTTCACTTACTTCCTGCATTCCAAAGCAAGCCGAACGTCAGCCATGTCGTCTCGACTGCAGGCGGGTGCGGTCATGCGGTTCACTTACTTCCTGCATTGCAAAGAGAGCCGAACGTCAGCCATGTCATCTTCACCCGACTGCAGGCAGGTGCGGTAATGCGGTTCCCTTACCAGCTACAGTACAAAGCGAGCCCAAAGTGAGCCATGTTGTCTCGACTGGAAGCGGGTGCGGTCATGCGGTTCACTTACTCGCTGCATTGCAAAGCGAGCCGAACGTCAGCCATGTCATCTCGACTCGACTGGAGGCATGTGCGGTCATGCGGTTCACTTACTCGCTGCATTCCAAAGCAAGCGGAAAGTCAGCAATGTCGTCTCGACTCGACTGGAGGCCTGTGCGGTCATGCGGTTCACTTACGAGCTGCATTGCAAAGCGAGCCGAACGTCAGCCATGTCGTCTCGACCGACTGGAGGCGGGTGTGGTCATGCGGTTCACTTACCATCTGCATTGCAAAGCGAGCCGAACGTCAGCCATGTCGTCTCGACTCGACTGGAGGCGGGTGCGGTCATGCGGTTCACTTACTGGCTGCATTGCAAAGCGAGCTGAACGTCAGCCATGTCGTCTCGACTCGACTGGAGGCGGGTGCGGTCAGGCGGTTCACTTACCATCTGCATTGCACAGGGAGCCGAACGTCAGCAATGTCGTCTCGACTCGACTGAAGCGGGTGCGGTCATGCGGTTCACTTACGAGCTGCATTGCAAAGCGAGCCGAAAGTCAGCCGTGTCAGCTCGACTCGACTGGAGGCGGGTGCGGTCATGCGGTTCACTTACTGCCTGCATTGCAAAGCGAGCCGAACGTCAGCCGTGTCGTCTCGACATGACTGGAGGCGGGTGCGGTCATGCTGTTCACTTACCATCTGCATTGCAAAGGGAGCCGAACGTCAGCCATGTCGTCTCGACTCGACTTGAGGCGGGTGCGGTCATGCTGTTAACTTACAGCCTGTATTGCAAAGCGAGCCGAACATCAGCAATGTCGCCTGTACTCGACTGGAGGCGGGTGCGGTCATGCGGTTCACTTACTCGCTGCATTACAAAGCGAGCCGAACGTCAGCCATGTCGTCTCGACTCGACTGGAGGCGGGTGCGGTCATGCGGTTCACATACTTCCTGCATTGCAATGAGAGCCGAACGTCAGCCATGTCGTCTCGACTCGACTGGGGCGGGTGCGGTCATGCTGTTCACTTACTGCCTGTATTGCAAAGCGAGCCGAACGTCAGCCATGTCGTCTCGACTCGACTGGAGGCCTGTACGATCATGCGGTTCACTTACTCGCTGCATTGCAAAGCAAGCCGAACGTCAGCCGTGTCGTCTCGACTCGACTGGAGGCGGGTGCGGTCATGCGGTTCACTTACTGCCTGCATTGCAAAGGGAGCTGAAAGTCAGCCATGTCGTCTCGACTCGACTGGAGGCAGGTGCGGTCATGCGGTTCCCTTACTTCCTGCATTGCAAAGGGAGCCGAACGTCACCCATGTCGTCTCGACTCGACTGGAGGCAGGTGCAGCCACGCGGTTCACTTACATCCTTCATTGCAAAGCGAGCCGAAAGTCAGCCATGTCGTCTCTACTCGAATGGAGGCGGGTGCGGTCATGCGGTGAACTTACTGTCTGCATTGCAAAGCGAGCCGAACGTCAGCCTTGTCGTCTCGACTCGACTGGAGGCGGGTGCAATCATGCGGTTCACTTACTTCCTGCATTACAAAGCGAGCCGAACGTCAGCCGTGTCGTCTCGCCTCGACTGGAGGAGAGTGCGGTCATGCGCTTCACTTACTGTCTGCATTGCAACGCGAGCCGAACGTGAGCCATGTCGTCTCGACTCGACTGGAGGCGGCTGCGGTCATGCGGTTCACTTACTGTCTGCATTGCAAAGCAAACCGAACGTCAGCCATGTCATCTCGACTCGACTGGAGGCGGGTGCGGTCGTGCGGTTCACTTACATCCTGCATTGCAAAGGGAGCCGAACGTCAGCCATGTCGTCTCGACTCGACTGGAGGCGGGTGCGGTCATGCGGTTCATTTACTTCCTGCATTGCAAAGCGAGCCGAACGTCAACCGTGTTGTCTCACCTCGACTGGAGGCGGGTGCGGTCATGCAGTTCACTTACTATCTGCATTGCAAAGCAAGCCGAACGTCATCCATGTCGTCTCGACTCGACGGTCATCCGGTTCACTTACTGGCTGCATTGCAAAGGGAGCCGAACGTCAGCCATGTCGTCTCGACTCGACTGGAGGCGGGTGCGGTCATGCGGTTCACTTACTTCCTGCATTGCAAAGCGAGCCGAACGTCAGCCATGTCGTCTCGACTCGACTGGAGGCGGGTGCGGTCATGCGGTTCACTTACATCCTGCATTGCAATGAGAGCCGAACGTCAGCCATGTCGTCTCGACTCGACTGGCGGCGGGTGCGGTCATGCGGTTCACTTACTTCCTGCATTGCAAAGCGAGCCGAACATCAACCGTGTTGTCTCACCTTGACTGAAGGCGGGTGCGGTCATGCGGTTCACTTACTATCTACATTGCAAAGCGAGCCGAACGTCAGCCATGTCGTCTCGACTCGACGGTCATGCGGTTCACTTACTGGCTGCATTGCAAAGTGAGCCGAACGTCAGCCATGTCGTCTCGACTCGACAGGAGCCGGGTGTAGCCACGCGGTTCACTTACATCCTTCATTGCAAAGCGAGCCGAAAGTCAGCCATGTCGTCTCGCCTCGACTGGAGGCGGGTGCGGTCATGCGGTTCACTTACTCGCTGCATTGCAAAGCGAGCCGAACGTCAGCAATGTCGTCTCGACTCGACTGGGGGCGGGTGCAGTCATGCGGTTCACTTACTTCCTGCATTGCAAAGCGAGCCGAACGTCAGCCATGTCATCTCGACTCGACTGAAGGCGGGTGCGGTCATGCGGTTCACTTACATCCTGCATTGCAAAGGGAGCCGAACGTCAGCCATGTCGTCTCGACTCGACTGGAGGCGGGTGCGGTCATGCGGTTCACTTACTTCCTGCATTGCAAAGCGAGCCGAACGTCAGCCATGTCGTCTCGCTTCGACTGGAGGCGGGGACGGTCATGCGGTTCACTTACTATCTGCATTGCAAAGCGAGCCGAACGTCAGCCATGTCGTCTCGACTCAACGGTCATCCGGTTCACTTACTGGCTGCATTGCAAAAGGAGCCGAACGTCAGCCATGTCGTCTCGACTCGACTGGAGCCGGGTGCGGTCATGCGGTTCACTTACTTCCTGCATTGCAAAACGAGCCGAACGTCAATCGTGTCATCTCGCCTCGACTGGAGGCGGGTGCGGTCATGCGGTTCACTTACTTCCTGCTTTGCAAAGCGTGCCGAACGTCAGCCATGTCGTCTCGCTTCGACTGGAGGCGGGTGCGGTCGTGCGGTTCACATACTGTCTGCATTGCAAAGCGAGCCGAACGTCAGCCATGTGATCTGGACTCGAATGGAGGCGGGTGCGGTCATGCTGTTCACCTACCATCTGCATTGCAAAGGGAGCCGAACGTCAGCCATGTCGTCTCGACTCGACTGCAGGCGGGTGCGGTCATGCGGTTCACTTACTCCCTGCATTGCAATGCGAGCCGAACGTCAACCGTGTTGTCTCACCTCGACTGGAGGCGGGTGCGGTCATGCGGTTCACTTACTATCTGCATTGCAAAGCGAGCCGAACGTCAGGCATGTCGTCTCGACTCGATGGTCATGCGGTTCACTTACATCCTGCATTGCAAAGGGAGCCGAACGTCAGCCATGTCGTCTCGACTCGACTTGAGGCGGGTGCGGTCATGCGGTTCACTTACTCCCTGCATTGCAAAGCGAGCCGAACGTCAACCGTGTTGTCTCACCTCGACTGGAGGCGAGTGCGGTCATGCGGTTCACTTACTATCTGCATTGCAAAGCGAGCCGAACGTCAGCGATGTCGTCTCGACTCGACTTTCATGCGGTTCATTTACTGGCTGCATTGCAAAGCGAGCCGAACGTCAGCCATGTCCTGTCGACTCGACTGGAGGCGGGTGTAGCCACGCGGTTCACTTACAGTCTTCATTGCAAAGCGAGCCCAAAGTCAGCCATGTCGTCTCGACTCGACTGGAGGCGGGTGCGGTCATGCGGTTCACTTACTCGCTGCGTTGCAAAGAGAGCCGAATGTCAGCCATGTCGTCTCGACTCGATGGTCATGCGGTTCACTTACTCGCTGCATTGCAATGGGAGCCGAACGTCAGCCATGTCGTCTCGACTCGACTGGAGGCATGTGCGGTCATGCGGTTCACTTACTCCCTGCATTGCAAAGCGAGCCGAACGTCAGCCATGTCGTCTCGACTCGTGGTCATGCGGTTCACTTACACGCTGCATTGCAATGAGAGCCGAACGTCAGCCATGTCGTCTCGACTCGACTGGAGGCGCGTGTGGTCATGCGGTTCACTTACTCGCTGCATTGCAAAGCGAGCCGAACGTCAACCGTGTTGTCTCACCTCGACTGGAGGCGGGTGCGGTCATGCAGTTCACTTACTATCTGCATTGCAAAGCGAGCGGAACGTCAGCCATGTCGTCTCGACTCAACGGTCATCCAGTTCACTTACTGGCTGCATTGCAAAGGGAGCCGAACGTCAGCCATGTCGTCTCGACTCGACTGGAGGCGGGTGCGGTCATGCGGTTCACTTACTGGCTGTATTGCAATGCGAGCCGAACGTTAGCAATGTCGTCTCGACTCGACTGGAGGCGGGTGCAGCCACGCGGTTCACTTACATCCTTCATTGCAAAGGGAGCCGAAAGTCAGCCATGTCGTCTCGACTCGATTGGAGGCGCGTGTGGTCATGCGGTTCACTTACTGGCTGCATTGCAAAGCGAGCCGAACGTCAGCCATGTCGTCTCGACTCGACTGGAGGCGGGTGCGGTCATGCGGTTCTCTTACTTCCTGTATTGCAAAGCGAGCCGAACGTCAGCAATGTCGTCTCGACTCGACTGGAGGCGGGTGCGGCCACCCGGTTCACTTACATCCTTCATTGCAAAGCGAGCCGAAAGTCAGCCATGTCGTCTCGCCTCGACTGGAGGCGGGTGCGGTCATGCGGTTCACTTACTGCCTGTATTGCAAAGCGAGCCGAACGTCAGCCATGTCGTCTCGACTCGATGGTCATGCGGTTCACTTACTCGCTGCATTGCGAAGGGAGCCGAACGTCAGCATTGTCGTCTCGACTCGACTGGAGGCGGGTGCGGTCATGCTGTTAACTTACCATCTGCATTGCCAAGCGAGCCGAACGTCAGCCATGTCATCTCGACTCGACTGGAGGCGGGTGCGGTCATGCGATTCACTTACTGGCTGCATTGCAAAGCGTGCCGATCGTCAGCAATGTCGTCTCGACTCGACTGGAGGCGGGTGCGGTCGTGCGGTTCACTTACTGTCTGCATTGCCAAGCGAGCCGAACGTCAGCCGTGTCGTCTCGACTCGACTGGAGGTGGGTGCGGTCGTGCGGTTCACTTACTGACTGCATTGCATAGCGAGCCGAACGTCAGCCATGTCATCTCGACTCGACTGCAGACGTGTGCGGTCATGCGGTTCATGTACTTGCTGCATTCCAAAGCGAGCCGAAAGTCAGCAATGTCGTCTCGACTCGACTGGAGGCCGGTGCGATCATGCGGTTCACTTACTGGCTGCATTGCAAAGCGAGCCGAACGTCAGCCATGTCGTCTCGACTCGACTGGAGGTGGGTGCGGTCGTGCGGTTGACTTACTGTCTGCATTGCAAAGCGAGCCGAACGTCAGCAATGTCGTCTCGACTCGACTGGAGACGTGTGCGGTCATGCGGTTCACTTGCTTGCTGCATTCCAAAGCGAGCCGAAAGTCAGCAATGTCGTCTCGACTCGACTGGAGGCGGGTGCGGTCATGCGGTTCACTTACTGGCTGCATTGCAAAGCGAGCCGAACGTCAGCCGTGTCGTCTCGCCTCGACTGGAGGCGGGTGCGGTCGTGCGGTTCACTTACTGTCTGCATTGCAAAGCGAGCCGAACGTCAGCCATGTCATCTGGACTCGACTGGAGGCGGGTGCGGTCATGCTGTTCACTTACCATCTGCTTTGCAAAGGGAGCCTAACGTCAGCCATGTCGTCTCGACTCGACTGGAGGCGGGTGCGGTCAGGCGGTTCACTTACTGACTGCATTGCAAAGCGAGCCGAACATCAACCATGTCGTATCTACTTGACTGGAGGCGGGTGCGGTCATGCGGTTAACTTACTCGCTGCATTGCAAGCGAGCCGATCGTCAGCAATGTCGTCTCGACTCGACTGGAGGCGGGTGCGATCATGCGGTTCACTTACTGTCTGCATTACAAAGCAAGCCGAACGTCAGCCATGTCATCTCGACACGACGGTCATGCGGTTCACTTACAGTCTGCATTGCAAAGCGAGCCGAACGTCAGCCATGTCGTCTCGACTCGACTGAAGGCAGGTGCGGTCATGCGGTTCACTTACATCCTGCATTGCAAGCGAGCCGAACGTCAGCAATGTCGTCTCGACTCGACTGGAGGCGGGTGTGGTCATGCGGTTCACTTACTTCCTGCATTGCAAAGGGAGCCGAACGTCAGCCATGTCGTCTCGACTCGACTGGAGGCGGGTGCGGTCATGCGGTTCACTTACTTTCTACATTGCAAAGCGAGCGGAACGTCAGCCGTGTCGTCTTGACTCGACTGGAGGCGGGTGCGGTCATGCGGTTAACTTACTCGCTGCATTGCAAGCGAGCCGATTGTCAGCAATGTCGTCTTGTCTTGTCTTGTCTTGGCGGGACGCGTGCGCTGTACTTACTACCTGCATTAGAAAGTTAGTCCGATGACATGTATCAATTGCACCAGATGTTAGCGCAATGACACGATTCACCTACCCACTGCATTGCAAAGCGATCCGAATGTCAGCCACGTCGCCTCGACTTGCTGAGAGGCGTGCTGCGTGGTGTGGTTTCCGTACTTCCTGCAAGTTAAATTTAGCTGAACGTCAGCCTCATTGTCTTGACGAGTGATCTTCGGTGAAGCGATTTTGCTACCCTCTGCCCCAATATACGTGTCAACGTCAGCTATAATATCAAGGAAGAGATGAGTGGGCATTAGAAATATTTACTTACAAACTACAAGTTATTGTGATCAACTCGTTAATCGTATCATCAATGAGCGAGTAGTGCGAGTGAAATTCACTTACATGCTATGGTACAAATAATTTAAATGTTAGCTATTTTGTTAAAAGGGCAGGCCGACAGCTTCATTATTTGCTCACCTTCTAATATGGGCAGCAAGCCAGATGTTATCAGTAACCCTAAAAATAGTGGTGTGATGCATTAATGAAGCTCAGTTACCGGCTGCAATATAATGTCAGTCATATCCTCGATGAGTGAAAAGTGGTAACATTAGTTTACGTTCTGTAAGCATTCAGCGCCGAACGTCAGTCAGTCCTAGCTTTAGGACAGATACCATTATGTAGTCTACTTACTGCCTACAATTCGATACAAGCTGGCAGTTAGCCATAGTTTCAGTCAGTGGGATATTCAACAGTATGCACTAACCTGCAATAGGTTTTTATATTCGTTCGTAAATAGGTATACGATGGCCCCCGCGTTGAGCAGCATACTGACAACTCTACGGTGCTCCCTGTAGGCTGCCGCATTTAAAGCAGTGCCATATAGGTCATCCTGAGCGTTAATGTCAGCGTTCGTCTCCATCAGCCGCCCTACCGCTGCACTCAGCCCAAAATACGATGCCACCATCAGACTGGTAACGTTTTGGATCAACCAATGTGGATGAACACCAATCCAGTACACCTGGAACCATGTCAGCAATCGATTTGATCCATCATCTAAAACTTCCAATACGGAATGTAACAACTCCGGGTCCTCCTCCATGTTAGTCTCTTGAATGTGAGTTGCCCAATGTTTCGCCACATAATCCAGAAAGGCATGCTTTGTGACGTAATCATCCACTCTCTCCGTTTGCATGTTTGTACTGAGGTTTAAAGGGTGGGTTTCAAAGACAGTAAACAAGAGGTAATGGATACAAATATTTGCGATGGTGAGGCTGGATTCAGCTGGAAGCAGTGAATGCTTCCACATTCCCGTGGTAGGAACGGTTGTAGAGTCATTTGTAGAGTGATTTATCAAAAATTCCTTGGCCGTTTGATGGATTAAGTAGATCTTCGAGTCTATGACTCTGACAAAAAGTCTACATATCTCCTTCACCGTGCTCTCGATGGAGTATGAACGATAAGGCTTGATGTCTTCTATTGATTTGTGACCAGGTCGAATTGCCAGTGCAATGTCCATCTCGTCGAGTGTGAGCGGTCTTGCAGCAGCGACCACTATTTGGAGAATAGTTTTTGCCTTTGTGGGGTTGGGACTATCCCGAAGAATGTTTTCGTAAACGGTATCCAGGTCACTTGGCAAGTTGTTAAGCATTTTATGGAATTCGTTTTGGGAGGCCTCTGCAGTGTCTTTGAGTATATTAAGGATAAGGGAAACCCAAAGAAATGTTCGATCGGCGCCCTTGATGAGGTTATCTCGGAGATTTGATCGTACGTCATCAGGCAGGGTCAACATAATCCCCAGTTCGTTGATGTTTTCGTTGACGACACGTTCAATGTCAGAACTGATCGCGGTTGTTTCGTCCTCTGCTTTCAATCTAATTTCTGGAAGGATTCGGAATGGACTTTCGATCGAGAAATATGGGCGGCTGGTGACAATGACTTTCAAAAACACCTTATTTGTATTGCACTCTATGCCCTCTGCTGGTGTGAACATTCGAACTAAATATTTGATTAGTTTTTCTTGAGTCGAACTTTCGCATTCGTCCAAACCGTCAATGATACAAATGACATTGCCGCAGTCCGGGTCGGTTGTTGCCGCCGTGAAGATATTCCATAATGTGTCCAATCCTTCCGTAAATTTCTCGCCCTTGCTCCTGAACTCTTCCATAGCATGTTTTTTCATGCAGGGGGTTTTCGTTTTGAAGAGCTGGTGTAGTAGTGCAGAAAGAGCAAATGTTGCATTACTCTGTTTTTCGTCATCATCTTTGAAGAAGAAATAGCAGACAGTGCCAGATAGCTCTTCTTGAGACTGAGGACTGTTGAGCTCGTCGACCAGGAATGAGGCCAAAACAGACTTCCCGCATCCCGGATCTGCCGACACCCACAAAAGGCTCGACTTCTGTTCTTGCCGCCAGTGTTGATATTTCGCATGATGCAGGAACCATTCAAGCGTTCCTGCCACTCGGTCTGGGTTTCGTCGCTTGTGGGACTCATAATCCGAAGTGTAGAGGCTGCGCAAGCATTGCATCTCGTCCTCGGTGAGTGGCATAGGGGTAGGAGTCACAGGTACTAAATTAAAGATTAACATTAGACTAGAAATCAAAATTGGACTTTAGTTGTTACATACAGGAAACTGAAGCAACAGCAGAATTCGCCAACTGCTTGATGGCCCGCTCCACTGGCAAGTATTTCTGACTGTTGGCATCAGGGAACTTGCACATATCCCTGTGATTGGCACCTGCAACTCCGACTGCTCTTTCGTTTGGAAGACCCAGACGGGCGGAGTCTTTGTCCACAATCTACAAGATGGTTAGACCAGCTGTGTAACGGATGAAAACCTTAGCAGCATCGCCGACATACCAGTTGATTATAAACCATCTCTGTTTCGTAAAATGTTCTGATCTGAAGGCTGGCCCCTCGCTCGATGAACTGCTGCGAGATGTCGGCCAACGTTCGAGAATTCCTTTGTAGCGCGGTAATAAAGTTTGTATTGGTACGGCCTAGAGCAACAGCTCTGGAAAGGTTTGCGGCGAACGTGCCCCAGTAAGCAACGTCGGATCCACGATGAGGCACACCGAAGAACACAGATCCGTGAACACTGTCGAGTAAATCCCTGTATATGTTCAATCTCTCATGGGCAAGGATCAAAGCCTTGTGCCGTTAGTAGTTCTCTGGCATTGAAATAATGGACAACCTGCCTTCTTTACTACTACTCCTCCAAGACTATGAGATATAAATACGATTGGTCGTTTCTTCTCTTCCTCAAGTTGCCGTTCTCCATCCAGCCTATCAAGTAGCATTATAGCTACATCGTCGATATCCGTGGTGGCTTTGCTAAAAGCTGTGTCCGAGTTATAGCCGAATGACATGATTCTGGCGCTTGGAAGCTGAGGTGGGAGAAAATCTCGCAGCCAAAGCTTTCCGTTTTCTGACCATGTTTCCCTCCAATGCCCTCCCAGCCCATGAACCGCCACAATGCTGGGAATGTTAGATAGCTGTTAGATAGAAATTTAGTGGAGTGCCTAACTCGATGTTGTAGTCTGTGGTGGATCGTATAGGTACGAGAAGGAAAAGTCCATCTCGTTCCAGTGCGGGCTATCCAGACTATCGTCAGCAATAATATAGATTTCAATGGCATCGTTAAGGGGATGCCAACGTTCACAATAAATCTATCACCTCCCTCAATGTGCTCCTGGTCGTTCCCCGGCGGATCCGGCTGTTCGTCCCTTTGCCGATCCGGCTGCTCATTCTGTGGCTGATCCGGCTGTTCGTCCCTTTGCCGATCCGGTTGCTCATTCTGTGGCTGATCCGGCTGTTCAGTCTGCTTGTGTTTCTTTTTGAAGATTCGTAGTCTGAAACAAGGCATCTTGAGATTTGCTGAAGGTTGACGAAACAAGTCAAATGTAAAAAATAGGTTGTGGTTGGGGTGTGGGTGCAAAGTATGAATATTATAAAAGTACGGTTGCTCTTCTATTCTGGTTGCAAGGTGGGCTGGTTAACGGAATGGTGGGGTCGCTCAGACATGTGGGTTCTAGCTATTGGACTGTAGACATTTGGAAGTTAACGAATGAAGCAGAGAAAGAAGCTAGCCAAGCCAATCATTTGTTCTGCGGCAACCATACATTCATGCATGCACGCATGCTCCTAACATAATAATTTGTGTTTTTGAGGTTGGCAGCGGGACGTCACCGCGAGAGTATGTGCAAGGAGTATACCTGTTTCAACGACCCACCGAATCTTGAGTGTGGGGTGCCGCATGACCAAATAGATAGACATCGGCTGAATTCGGGTGCATGCATCTGTACTATCCCACCTCACTCTCTGCATTTTCCAATCAGCGACGACCAAAAGTTCGACCAACTACACCAACGAATGCAACCCCTCGGCACTCAGCGAGCGGTTTGAGAAATTCTACCAGTAAGAATATTCCTCTCTCCCCCAGTCCCCGCTTCCACCGGCAATTAGGTAATCCTTATCGGACGTACTCGTACACTATGTCTCCTACTAGCAAGGGTACATTAATATTAATGAGCCGAGCTTGACGAGAAGGTTACCACACCGAAAGGGGAGGCAGGATCGGAGATTTCTCAAAGGCTCAATCGCAACGAAGCGATTCCTGATCTCATATTCCGCAGCCCCCACACGTTGACTCGCTTTGTGTCATTTGGTGGACATACCCTAAGTGGCTTCGTTTTACCTACGAACTGGTGGAGATAATTGATTGAGTAAGTCTAAGTCTAGAATAAGATAGCATGCCAGCTGACGAACCGCCCGACTGCGATAGCCCCGCAGTTGTGAATGCCACACAACCCTTGTCGAGATTTAACCAAGCAAAACTACCGCATTTGCAACTGGGCGCTTTCGCAATCGGGTGGTCTGTCACTATAGTCAACAGGATAGAGGTGGGGCAGTTCCCACGCAGCTGAGTAGAGCTGTGGTGGCCTCCTCTTACGTTCATTTGAGTTTGATCTTTCATACTAATCCGGTCTCATTTGTTCAAGGGGAAAATGGGTAGGAGGGGAGCTCCCCCACCTCACCGGTCACTCAAAGAGGGAGGGGAAATTTGGTACTGCCATGCTCTACTCGTCGAAAAATCAAGTTTGGGGACACCGGAAACCTTAATCCTGTCATATTCTAAGGTAGGTGTCCGTATACTTGATTTTTCGACAGGTAGCTAGAGTGAATGCAGAAAAAGTTAGGTTACAGCGAACCCTAACCCAATACCCCGGCATATCCGTATTTAAATTAGTTCAACACCACCGACTTAACATTATTCATCTAGAACCTTCATGTGTGATACTATTAGGCCCTGTAATCATGTTGCCCTAGAATTCAATGACTTAGAGCAATGGAAGTGGGCATTTCTGCCTGGAAACAGCTCTTCCCCGACGGAATGGGCAGTTGGGAACCTGCATAATCCTCGCAGGTGTGTATGATCAGACTTATTGTTTGCTCGTCGGGAAGTGAAATGTCATTGTTTTCTTGTATAAGTTCCCGGGCCAAGAGAATACTCCTATCGTTATGGTTCAGGTCAACTCCCACATTCGTTATCGTTGACAATACCGTACGTTTTGTTTTGTTTGTTTTATTCATACTCCTATTCACTCTAACTAGAGTATGACAAAATCTAAAAACACCTCCGCCTCCGGGCGAGCCGGCTAGATGGCGGAGCTCCCACCTGCTACCCATCATCGCAACTAACAAAAGAAACCAAAAGCAAAAAGATTGATGAGAACAAAAGACAACCGAAAAGAGAGACCGCCCCCGAACCAAACACCCTTACTCCTGCACGCGCTCCTCCACTAGTTTGGGCGGGAACTTCCCGACGTCAGTTGCTGCCAGGAAGTCCATCACCGCTTGGTCGCATTTCTCTATGGAAAATAGCTTAGAAACCTGCACATGTCGGCATCTGCCCGCTTTCCAGCCTGTGGCCTTTCCCACCGCTTTCCAGAATACCGTACGTTCATTTCCCCGAAGGTGCGAGAGCGGACCCAACGTAAGATGTAAAGTGCGTAAAGTCTATCCTGAAGTGCTAACTGAGATATATACAAAAATCCGTCGATCGTACACCCCAATACGATGTTACTGCCTATATCTCACCCCATTCAAAGAAGGTATCTTCCCAGGGTGAAAAATACTCCAAATCCTCCCAGTCCCCGTTCATAATGCGATCCAACAGCGTCACGCTCAGCTTCGTACTCCGGCAGGATCGCACCCACTTAGCTCAGCTCCCTGACCTTGCCGAGTATGTTCTGCATCTTGCGCCGCCATCACATTGATCAATTACTACCGTGTCGACTCATTGAAATGAAAATTTGCCCACCCATCAGCAGTCTCGATCGAAATTACTGTTCCAAGACCGTGTTGAGATCAATCGACTACGAATAGAGATATTGAATTGACTACCGTACAAAAGCGACTGTCTAAAGAGCAAAGAGAGAGAGGCAGGCATATATATGGGAAAGGAGAGACCATAGGCTTCGGCGAGTATCACATCCGGTGACCAATGCCGAGCATCACTCCCGGGGCGAGACCTCCTCCTCGGCATGGGGGCTATAAGCCACCGGGCTAAATCCCATGCTAGCAGACCGCCCCACTCTCCAAGACCCTGTCAATCTCTGTCCGTCGCCCGCTCAGCAGCCGCATTTCATCCCCTTAGCTCGGCGTAGTACTCTCACTAGATCGCATCCCCATAGCTTGGCTCCCTAACCCGCCAGACTATGCTTTGCTTCTTACGCTGTCACCATTACGTCCTTTAGTTGGCATCATGCCGATCGTTCGGTGCCGTGTCGGCTTGTTGGTGTAGCGTAGAATGAGTGTGAACGGACATACCGGGCTCGTCGGTAGTCGGTATTCTCCACCGAGGTTACTTCTCCAACCGGCAAGATCGTTGTAATCAGCGTCATGCCCATCTCTCGGCGCCACAACTCAGACGGCGGAGTCGGGACTCGGTGCTGTCGGTGTCAGTGTTGTGAAAGTCAACTCAGAACTTCGGTCCCGGTGCACAAACCCAGCGCTTTCCTCTAGCGGTACCTCTGCGGGGTTCACCACCCCCGAAGTCTCAAAGATCCATCCCGTAGATGTTCCCGAATTGCTTACGTCGCGTAGTCATCGCCGTTGTCATCCCGAACAGCATTTTTGGCCCAATTACACCGTAGTCTCGAACACGAACTCGCCAGGTAGTCTCGCACTCGTGCCATACGTCCCGAACTCACCCCGATAAGCGTCGTTCGGATACCGTGTTCTCATTGTGTCCTCGTATGTCCCTTCGATCAACAATCAACTCGACTCAATGGCCACGATTAGTAAAAGAGGCCACTTTCCGCGGAGGAGAGATGATAGTGGAGGAGAGACGACAACGGCGTTGGGGTTAACGGCAGCGGTTGAGTAGTTGATGTTGGAGGAGGGTATAGAGTACACGGCGGTGCGCTGTAAAGGACGTAAAGATGAAGACATGGAGTAGATGGGGGCGTTGATGATGGCATAGAGGAGAGATGACGGCGGCGGAGTAGACGAGGGCGGAGGTGTAGACGACGGCGAAGGTGTAGATGACGGCGGAGGGTAGACGACAAGTTGTGCGTAAACGAGGGTAAAGCTGTAGATGACGGCACAGTTGTAGACGACGCGGAGGTGTAAACAAAGGCAAGGGTAAAGCTAATGGCAGAGGTGTAGACGATGGCAGAAGGTAGACGACGGCGTAGAGAAGTTGCGCGTAAACGAGGATAGTGTATACGAGCGCGAAGGAGTATACGAGGACTATCGAGAGATGAGAGTGAAGGCGTAGACGATGGCGGAGGTGTAGACGAAGGCTGAAAGACGAGAGCGGAAGAGACAGGCTAGCGGCGGATGGACACCAACGGAAGAGGGACGGCGAAGGAGGTCGGAGGGGTTGAAATGATGTGACTTGTAGCCGACTATATGATGCAACACTCCTCTTGCTCAGTGTTTATGTCAGGTCCGGGCGGACGCTCGTGGCATTAATGTTAGCCCTGATCTTGATATTAGCATGTCGCGAGGTAAGAATACCCAGCAAAGACATCAGACAGGGGCGTACAAAACTCAAAGTAGTCGTGTCGTACGAGCTATAGAGAGACATCAGAAGGTTTGACATGGAATGGCATTGACTAGGCGTATTCTAGGATGTAGGCACAGAGTCCGGAGGTGTAAAGAAGGGCGGAGGTATAGACGAGTACATAGCGTGGCAAACGGATCAATATGGAGGCGTGGGAGAAGGACGAGAACAAGCGTGGACGAGTGGGGAGAGGTGAATGATTGCAAGTAGCGGAAGATATTAACTTCGGTGTTGTAATGCAGCGGAGCTTAAAGGTAGGGGGGCGAAGCTTCTGGGACCAAATCTATGTACTCGGAGATGAAAGACGAATCGGAAATGTTTAATCCCTGCTCCTACCGAAACTTGTATGGATCGAGGCTAAAACATTCCTGATTGCGCCCCTTACCCGAGTACCTGAAACAGCCAAAAGCAATTCCGAGATGTGTACCACACACGCGGGCCCATTGTGGGAAGCTCTTTGCGTTCGCTCAGCGTTTCCGGCGGCTGCCGTGGTTTCATTCGGATGTTATCTAAGATAACAGCTAACACTAAACAACTACGCTAGTATTGGCAATGATCTTCACCACCCCCATTCCTTAGTTAGGCTTAACGTAATACTACCACCCTTCCATACAACTACCTGAGTCTAGATAATTGCAATACAGAGTTATACACCAATACAAAAAATATGCAAAACCGTCTACAAATGATGGACTTATTTTCGTTTTGAAAGATTTCATGGGGTGCGAAAGCTGCAACATTTTCGCTTGGCATTTAGCTTGGCATACACATTCGAATCTATAGGACTGAATGCATACAGGTTGCTTTTTGGCTTAAACCTCCATCACCCCGTCACTACATATTACCTAACTTGTAAAGCCGCCCAGCAGCGGTTACAAACGCTCAATATATACACCTGGTTTACAGCTCTCCAGATACAGGAGACGGTGAGAACATAGATCACAAGACAAAAAAAAGTATAGAGTTAATTACATTCTTTCTTATTGGGATTGCAGAAAACAGGTGGCCATAGTGCTCGGAGTGGGGAGCGCCATGTCGGCTGCGGGTCCCGAATGCATGGCAGTTTGCTTGTTGACCCGCCAATGACGGATTAAAAGGTCGGATAATGTTCCTATTGGGCTGCATTGATGGGGTTTTGTTCAAGTGATTCAATCCGTCAAATAGCGGCAAGGCATGTTATCTAAATAACGCAATGCTGTTCTCTGTCTCACATCCTAAATGCTCCCAACCTGTCAAACAGCGGGAAATTGGCGCCGTTTGACAAGTTTCAATTACATGCCAGGCATATGAATGAACTGCTGGCGTTTTGCCACAGGGCATGCAGGCGTCTTAAAACTGCGCGCAGACCTGGCTAGCCTCTAATGTTGGAGGAGGGACGGTTCCTTTCTGGAACAGCCCGAATTACATTCCCTGTCCTTCGGTACTCACAGTTATTCATGAATGTTGCAAATACTACCTGTATAGCGGCATTTGCGGTTGCCATTGGATCTAACAGGCTTCTGGAACTGAAGCTAGCTTTTTAAAATCAACGCGCACATTGCCCATTTGATGTGTGCAGATAGCCGGGTGCTCTGGAAGACTGATTATCCTAGTTTTCGGCAGCCAGTACGCATACATAAATCCTATTGGCGCAATGCCGTGGGGGTTTGGTGCAGAATTCGGCAAAAAAAAGTTTGGGTGCGGTGAACTACGAATAGAATGCATTTAACATGTCTCATCATGGTATGAGTTAGGAAAATCTGAGCCAATGGTATGTCTAAACTCGTAACAGCTGGGCAAAACAATCAGATGGTTGCGTCACATAAGTCAGTAATTTGAGGATCTACAGGAGATCTCGAATTGGATATCGCGGTCTCGGCAGTGTGTAAGAGTGCTGTTTGTCTTCCTCCACTAACACCCTCGCATCGCATAAGACATGCAAAGTCGTCTAAATATATTTATCTAAGGCAGCGTGGACAAATGAATGATTTCTTACTATACTAAAGATGTAATTTGCAGAGTACACACCAGGTGGCTGCATGAGCCGATTATAAAAGCCATCGCGCGCGTCCCTCAAACTATCCGTCACCACATCAACATCGCAATGAATTATTTTCTCTCCACAAAGGTTCATGTCATTATTTTGCTCGTTCTCCTCTGTTCGGCCACCGTATCTGGCCAAAATGTCATATCTGATCTCAGCGGGATATCCGGTGCACTGTCTGTGATGATAGCTGCATTATTTGTTGCTTCTCGCCTGAAATCAAATATCTACATTGCTAGTGTAAGACAAATGGCGGCCAGTTTACTGTCCCAGAACCCACGTTTGGGTTATCTAGTTCCTCAACGACATGCACGACACTCAGAATACATTACAGACATGGAACTTACCACGGCTGGTGCAGGTCAGATTTATGACGACACTCCAGATATCGCGTTGATCAGGACACGCGATGTTTTAAGGATCAATCGGAGGGGTTGGATGCGAATTGACAACACCCAGGAAGCGCTGTCAAAGTGCTTATCGAATTATCTGCCCAAAACAAGAGCAGCGTTGACATCGCACCCCGAGAAAATGCTATTTATGAAGCATTGCGGTTTTCTTCGTTCGTTCACATCCGTGTCCAGTATTGAGTTCATAGTTGGTTTCTCTAGTTATGTGCCGTCATCGATTGCTGTGCTTGAATGGTTGATGGCCGAAGCAAAAGAACACCTTGATTCGGTTGTGGCAGAGCTTGTACAACAATACAATAGTGCTATGGACTCCAACGCTTGGACTGGTATTGTGGCAAAGGCCTTGGAAGATCTGGAACGATTAACTTCGGGGCAAGTAAGGTGTTACAAGATAGGTTGGTGTTTTCCTCCAAATGTTGAACGCGCTGATTGTTTTATAGCGAAGAATTGTAGGAACGAGATCAAAAACGAGATCAACTTTAGACAGTACTACACCAAGCAAAACATAGAGATTGAAGACTGGGGAACATCAGATTCCGGCGCAACGATCTGTAATTCGTTCTTCCCCATAGTGGCTGCTTATTGCGCGGCTTTGGCCTGTCCGGAGCTTGCATTTTCTTCAATTGAAAGCCTCAATCACCTTGAAACCGCCGAGACATCATTGAGCACCGAGCCCAGGCCTGCTTCAAAACAAGACAACACATCATCAAAATACCCCAATATCATGCAGACATCTTCTCCCAGGAGCGAGGGTATCTCTCCTACGGCAGAACAAGACGACTTTCATTCCTATCCCCCCGGAACAGTCACCGGGCTGGTCACACTTCTGATGTATGCTGCACGGCTGGCTGATGCCGATTCCAACCCGCTATCTATCGTAATCAGTTCTTTCAATGGGCCTGAAAGGATTGATTTCTGCAATGAACCCAACAAACTGCCTGTAGTAATACTGGACTTCATTCGAAAGCGTGCCGGTACCGGTGGCCCGATCACCGAAACCCCATTGGGAAACCTGCTTCTCAACATCTTCCAGTTAATTGTCAGGCTCGGATTGATTTTGCTGGTGTGTACTGGCGCGAACATAACGCCCCTTGCAGCCCTACTTACCGCCGATATATTTGGGCTTAAGATGGGTCGTCATGACTTCCGTCCAGGCAGTTATCGCATTCCAGGCACCGGAGTTCAGAACGCAGAATTCACTGTGACGTGGCATTCATCTATTCACACGCATATCATAGCTTCCAAAGGAATTGCATTTGCACGATCCTCAGCCGTGATCGCTTCATATGGTGTAGCATGGTTATGCTGGTTTTTCCGAGATACCACACGAGCGTGGCTAGGCTTGCAACCTACCCAAGCGTCCCCCCAATGGCTCAAATCATGCGGATTAGCCCTAATACTGGGTGGAGTGTTTGCAACGTTGCCCGCAGTAGGTACGTTTTACTTCGGCATGTGCCATTTATATCGGCATGGCGATTTGCATATTCAACGTAATCATCGTCTCTCTTTTTTACTATGTTTCAGAATTGTGGGGCCGTTTCTGGGTGCGACATGTATTGTGTTATCTACTCTTATTTGCCCCGCGCTGTACCTATGGAACGCTGGGCTTAGAACTGGAGGCATGGAACTTGCGATACGCGCTGTTGTGGATGTGGCTGGAATTGTTTGCATTATGTTCACTGAGACTGGTGTATTTCGAATGCTCAATGGGGACCATATCAGACTGGGGCGCATAGTATGGTGGTCTACCTGGTTAGCGATGATTGGTACTGTACCACTTATAAAAGAGTGATTTCATTGGTGTTACGGTTAGACTAGCGTTTCTAGGTAGCCGACAAATAAAGATAATGATAGTCCGACCCTTAGTTATGTACGGTAGTATATACATTTGATCGATTGTTTTTTTAATTTTGTTTTAATCATACTGCATTCACTCTATCTAGAGTTTGGTAGTACCCGCTTCCCCTCATATCGAAGGATTTCTGAGGAGATGTTGGTCTGACCCTGCCTTAGACATATCAATTGCATTGGCGACCCGAGGAATCGTGCTTAGGCATATCACCAAATGCCCAGTGTCCGACTATACTGTGTGATATCGCGGCCACCGGTGTTTTTATATCTTTTGGACTCAATATGGGCATAAAGATTGATTATTCCACACTGAGATTATCATCAACAGGGTATGTGAAATACAGCAACTTAATTGTGTCATCATCAGAATCACTGCTTCGACGGCTGACGTAAAGTGCTAATTGTTTGAAGATTACAAGCACTGTAAAGTCATCATGTGGCAGAAGTGTGATAGAATGTTACACTGGCTTGACAGTCAGTGCAATATGAGGTAAGGGCAGTGTTCGGAACTGGCACCACCGGTCGTAGGGCATTAACAGGCTTTTCAGAAGGCCCAGCCGAGCCGCGATTTTGCAAATGCTGAATGAAGCCGGCTTTGTTAACATAAACCTGGAGGCACTAGCAAAGCTCGCCGCCCAGCCTGCATATCTCGAGAGATGCAGGCCAGGAAACTGCATTCACTCTAGACTACATTTTGGGGGGGGGATAATAGAATCCGGTGAGTGAAAATAGATACATATCTTCGAAAGTTGATTATATAACAAGAAGCTCCATGCCGCATAAAGATAATCGAAACTTAGTCATTCAGTATCATCATAGCCAAACATTTCCCTCTTCTCCAGCTAATATTCATCCTTATGTTATGCAGACTACTGCGGATACCGACTTCTCGAGTTTCGAGGCATTCAATGCAAACCGATTAATGGATACATACTGCATGGCTGGCCGAGTAGAATCGTACGGTACACAGTTTTGACAGCACACGACATTGTCTGAGGAAAAGAGCGGTGGACCGAGGTTACACTGCTATGAACCGAGGAGAAGCAACTGCGAACCGAGGGTTAGGGTTTGTATACTAAGGATGTAGAACTTTGTAGCATGATGATCTTGCGCTGCGAATCGATGTATATAAGGTGTTATTGTCTGGAGTGGCAATAGAGGCGGTACCCAGTGAAAATCAACATAATGACAGTAATTGTTAACATGGGATTTGGCCCGATGGCTCCTGTGGCATTCGGGGGCTTACAGCCCCCATAGGCCTAAGGCTGCGGGCATGAGGCCGGTGGCTTATAGCCTCCATGGGCCGCCATCATCCCCCATGCCGAGGAGGAGGTCTAACCCCGGGAGTGATGGTCGGCATTGGTCTCTCCTTTCCCATTTATATATCCCTGTATCTCTCTCTTTGCACTTTAGACAATCTGTTTTGTAAGATAGTCAATTCAATATCTCTATTCATACTCGATTGATCCCCACAGTAATTATTATCAGACAAACATGGGAGTAGAAGACAAGTGACCGTGTAATACAATTGATCGCAATTGGGCTAGTCCGCACAAGGATCGTCCAGTTCAAGAATAGCAGTCAGTGGCTTGGTAAAACCTGCCCTTCCCGCTGAACCGGACTGTACTCTACTGAGCCAACCACATCCGGAGAGGTCTAATCATTGCCGAAGGATAATTGCTGAGGATATGGCACAATGGTTTCTCCGAAACGCTGTTGTCATCGTCGTCTCTAACGTGAGGCATCTGCACCCAGCCCTGGCTATGTGTAACCGACTACAGCTAGAATTGGGGTGTTCTGTTACCCGGGGATCCCAACTGCAGGATAATCGTACACACTGTAACATTGTTTTTTGCCTACTGTGTCTTTTGATCATCATCTCACCCCGGGTGATGCTTCTTCCTGTAGTATAACAGCCAGCTACAGTAGAAGGAAGTTAAGAATAATGACGGAAGTGCGAGTACATACTAACAACGGTGTACTTATGACTCGAAAGTTTCGACATATTCAGATATAAAGACGCGGGCTGAGTCCACTAGATACATAAACACTCTTCACTCCCTTCCCCTCTTCCATTTCGGCATGAACTACGGGATTGTAGCAGAATGGGATTCAGGGTCACTCGTCCTATCCTATAACGGAATTGGGATGACAAAAACCGAAATCCGGGGCGGTATTGACGATATTTAGTGTCAAATGGTTAAAAACGGCTGACGCGTAAGATCAGTACGGCGAAAGTAAGATCGGACACGACAGGCTGACAGAGCTCATTAAGTAGATCATTTCCCGGTAAACAATGATCCTTATCGGATACATTCGGTATGGATAGGGACGGAGGTATGAGGGCATAGCGCAAAAATAGGATAATGAATGCGGAGGCGTGAGAGAGGGGCTAGGACAGGACGTACGTGGAGTTGTGTTAGCACTGTGGCACACTAGCTTCAATCTCAACAGTAGTGTGCACCACCGGATGAGCACGGACGGGAACCCCACGCAAAATTAAAGTTTTGGCATCCCAAATACCGTCACGGGATTGGATGACGGACCCCAATCCCGTCCTGCTACCATCCCATGGTTCGCAGCATACCTCGCTTAGTAGTGCTTGGCGGCGGCCTATCGTCTAAGCTAGCGCAGCAAGCGGCCCACTAGCGCGCTACCAGAAAGATCCTACACTTTCACAGCTCGCTTCTGGTCACGAACTTACTTGCGGGCTGACAATGCCTATCCCCATTCTGGCGTAGTTAGTGAGTGCCGTACGCAAGTGTGCACATGTTCCTGACGTGGGGAGATCCGGCAAAAACCCATCTTCACGCTTGTGCTACGCTTTTGATTGTTTTCCCGTTCGCTTAGGGTTTGGTGGATTTTCATGGGTTTTGGTAGTTATGTCTGTAATTACCGAAGATTTTCTCCGGTGGAAGTTGTGAAGGGTCGATCCAAGGTTCGCTTCTAGAATCGCTGACCTCAAGATCGCGCGGTATCGACTGAAGCAATATAGTTGAAGGGGAGATCGACCTCGGCATTGTCTTCATCAGGTGCAGATTCTGGTTATAATACCGTCTGTCACTATAGCTCTGAGTGTGAAGGGATTGCATCGCTGAATATGCAGGCATCTCCGCGTAAATCTCGCGAGGATATTCTTTGCTGATTAATATATCGACGATATTATCCGGAAGTGCAGTATACATTGGTTAACAGCGATAGCTTATTACGAAAAATATCACTGAGTATCTGACATTCCCGCCAGAATCGCATTCCAGTGGGCAATTATTCGCCGAGGTTCACTTTATAATGATATTATATGCCGCCAAACCCGTATGGCTAAACGTGAGGCACGACATCGGCGTTGTATGGATCACGCTAACAATGTATGATGGGTAATCAATCCACCGTGCGAACGAGCAGACCGAACTGTCCATCCGGTTTATTTCAGTCCGTAGCTCCCGATATCAGCATATAGACAAGTTCGGCTCTAGGTGGAATCAGGGTGGCGTCTAAACTTCTTTCTTTGCACGGCTAAGAAATATTTTGGAAAATTTATATTATCGAGTGATAATGGATGATGGACCCCCGCAGGCCCCAGCCATGTACATGTAACCTCAAGTGATGGAGTCGTAGTCAGCGATGCCACCGAAACATTGTAGCAGATCATCCTGAGATAGACCTTGTGGATGAGCTGTTACCCAGTTGGCATACAACGTGCAAATTGGTTCAGTATGGCCCGTTTGCGGATATTGCTGGTTGACTCGAGGACGAGATTCTCGCGCATTTATGTGAATTTTTGCTGCAGTGGTAGCTGAAAATCGACAAGTAACCCAGAATTTGGTTGGATACTGACTAGCACGATCTGCGTTCCCTGAACATATTCCGAATCATCTGGTCGTTTTGGAAATGGAGTTTCTCCAGACAGTTTTTAATAACTTTCATGGCTAATATACCTAACCCTGACGCTAAGTTAACTAATTGAAGCGCCATATAATAGTAAATGACAGCAAAAATGATCCAACTGATTGGGGTCAAAATGAAATTTGTGACTTTCTCGTGGAGTGAGGTATTTATCGAGTGTCTCTGAAGGAAGATACAGTGATGTAGCAGATAAAACTTCACCTCATGCATACGGCCCAGGCGCCTTATTAGGGGTGTGGGCAGGCCCAGCGCCCACACCTAACAAGCCATTAGCGGGGCGCCTTGCACTGCCCTAAGAAATCCCGGTATTTTTTAAAAATTGCAATTTACTCAACAACAACACAATGGAGAGAAGATCGGAGACTTCAGTATGATAGGTAACTGCAAGGCCTACATATGCATCCAAAAATCAAGTCAAATGGACCAATTTTGAGCAAGTTGAAAATGTGAGTGAGAGTCCATGCAGCTGGCGGATTTTTTGTCTTTCTTTTGACTCCCCTGTTTTATCACCAATTATAAATCAAATCTGCTAGTGATGATATCAGAGCATATATGGCTTGCTAGCTGTCAATTGGTACTGGTCTTGGCATATTTGGATGGGTGGTTGTTGTAATAGATATAATTCTGAACTTACAATACTGGGAGACACTCTACAGTAGCATAAC
>Ga0307514_10001492_pt1 | contig 28136 bp, 29 predicted proteins | sample 16_EM_MG_FD_203088 | JGI IMG/M metagenome (GOLD analysis project Ga0307514, IMG submission 203088) | Populus trichocarpa ectomycorrhiza microbial communities from riparian zone in the Pacific Northwest, United States - 16_EM | ecosystem: Host-associated > Plants > Roots > Unclassified | place... | reverse complement strand
CTGATCTTGAGACAACCCTCCCAACAAAAACTGCACTTTTTATCGGCATCCCATTCCTATACAGTCCTTAATTTTTGCCAAAATGCTCTCAAGACATAAGAAAGTAAGTTTATAATGCTCCCAGGCCGCCCCTACAGAGTTGTGGTTGCATCGCTAAATATTTGCAGGTGGGGAGTCGGTTGCCATGCCCAAACGGGCCGGGAATGCCAAAGTTACGATCCAAGGGATAAACTCTCTGCGGACCCTCCTGTAAGTATTGCCCTTGGGGGTTTTTTTGACTCTGATCCGAATGTCTCACCCTCTCACACTAGGAGTCCCCAACCATTTTGTAAACATATACACATCTTGCGTCGCCTCGAAGCATTCTCATTGGCCAGAATTGTTCGGCATGTGGCAGTGCGTCAGTTTCTGTGGCGTCATGTACGCGTTTCAGCCTCGACACCATTGTGATCTCCCGCCATTGTCATTTTCCTTGGATTTGCACGTCATTTCCATGTGACGTTTTATTGCCACGATGGGGAGGTGTGGGGGAGATAGGATGAGGGTGCTGGAGACTGCGGAATAACAGCTAGAGGGAGAGGGAGAGGTGAAAAGAGTCAGAATATAGCTATATAGAGCGAGAGCGAGCAACCAGAGCAATGAGCAAACGTACTCCAATCCTTTCTACTTCTTTATTTGAGATTTGTGAACTTCTTTGTCAATCACTCAAGTGTGCTAACCAAATCTTCATATTAACTCCTGAGTGCAGCGAAGTTCACACCCTATCGGCGGCGACACCACCACCAGGCCTTGTATCATGCAAAGCTGTTTCACATACAATGCAACGTCTATCTTAATATTTAACGTTATGCTTCAAGCCACACCAGTGCGCACACGCGCCCAAGGCAACAGCCACTATCCCTGCGTTCGTATCATGTTTCGGGTCTTGGGAAACCAACTCTAAGATCGGCAGCATTTGTTGGGCAGAATTTGTTGGGCAGCACAAGGGTTGCATCTTGTGAAGTGGTAGCGGTAGTGAACTTTAGAGTTGCTGGGGACTTTATCTTTGAGGATTTCTAACAATACATTGCTATATGGGAACCAGTATCGGTGGGGGCTTAGATCTAAAGGACGCTTTGGGGTGGAGCTCACGTTGGAGATGGTGTCCGCAGTTGATAGTCCCCGTTCGGAAAATGCACCGTTGGAGCAGTTGTACTCACGGGTTTAATCAGCCATAGTGATTTGTACTCTATATGCTCACTCAATCATAAGGTAGCCTGTGATACAACGCCCACTCGCAAAACATTTTAGACTAGGTGGCTTGGATGCTACTACAGCGAGAATCTAACTCTATCTTTTAGTAATTGAAGGTATTATTCTAGAAAAACCGTGAATTTGAGATTCACAATTGGTCATTTACGAACGAAGAGATGCACCGAGACGACGACAAATGCTGGTGGTGCGGCGGCGGAAGCAGGACGGCCCAGACGCGGGAACATCTCTTCCGCCACTGCAGCCGATGGAAAAACCAGCAGAAAACGCTCTGGAAAGAGGTGGGAAAAGCGACGGGATGGAAAGCGGGCAGATGCCGACACGTGCAAGTCTCTGAGCTGCTCTCCATGGAGAAATGCGATAAAGCGGTGATGGACTTCCTGGCGGCCACTGATGTCGGGAAGTTCCCGCCCAAAACGGGCGGAGGAGCAAGAGCCGGCGGGCTCTCCTTGATTTCATCCCTTTTCCTTTGTATTATATCGACCGCTTTCAGATGCTTTCTTTTGTCAGAAGGGGACGACGGGTAGTAGGAGTGGAGCTCCGCCATCTAGCCGGCCAGCCCGGAGGCGGAGGGGACTAAGGGACTGTCATACTCTAAGTAGAGTGAATACAGTATGATTAAAACAAAAAAACAAAAAAACGAAGAGATGCACTCTGATCAATATTCAATTCCCTTGGCGCCAGTAGAGGACCCTATCAATGGTTCACAGAGCTGCAGGCTAGCTACGTCGACCCAAATTACATGTCGGTTGAACAGAGGCACGTTTTCTCTCCCCTCTAGATCTTCGAGGCGAACGACGGTGGTGGAATACGAATGGGATCTTCGGTAGTAGAAGTTTAAAGCCAACCCGCTGCGCAAGGCCAGTGATTCTAAGACTGGGTTATCCCCTTCTTCCAGGATTGTAAATCGATTGGTCGGATCAACGTCAGTCTGTGCAGTAGAGTGTTCCTGATTAGTCAACAAAACCAATCGGCATTGAGAGTAGGAAGTGCAACGAATCTTGGGTAGTCTACCAAGCACGCTGCTACGATTTCGATGCTAACGAGTTTCAGACTTCTGGTATTTCCATACCCGGAAGTTGGAATAACTGGTCGATTCAAACCAATAGATTATAATATCGCCAGCACGAGATAATGCGAATCCTGCGTTAATTCCATGTCGAGAACATTGGGAGCTACTGCACTGTGTATTCTCACGCAATTTTTGAATAATTAATTGTAATAATAGCTATTAGAAATCTTTGGTAGGTATGTGATGTTATGTTAGCAGAGGGGGTAGAAAGGGCCATGCGAGGTGACTAGTAGGCACTAGCGACGCTCGACTCTGCTTTTACTCAACATAGAATCACTCGGCTCTCAATCTCATTGCTTTTACTTCTGTGTACATCTGTACCTGCAATCTTTCGTCAAGCGACAAGACAGGATAGCGGGAGTCATCATGATCTCCTCTCCTCGTGCATCATATCTACATGCATCACTCTTCAAAGCAATTTCGAATTGTCTCTTCCAGCCTCCTCACTGTTTCATGGCCACTCATCACACTCGTCATGACATACACCACATTCCCGAGCGCTCTCGCATCCACCTGTCCCTCCTTCAACTTCGCCAAAAGCCACCCCGACGCTGTCGATGCATACCCTACTTCTATGTCAGCAACTTCATTCCTACACACACCCCCACCTGTGTTCACCTACCAGCCTCACTATCTTTTAAGGTTATGGCCAATACCGTTCCTAGCGCAAACACACTATGTACTTCCTCTCTCTTCGAAACTTCCTCAACAAACCCTAGCGACCACCATTCCTCCCCCATCTCCATCTCCACCATCGTCTTCACGGACGTTTTTGCAACGTTGCAGCCAATCGCGTGTGCTGTGTAACTGTGTCCATGTAACAGCGCCAGGTTCTTTTTATCGCTCAGGAACGCCTCAAAGATGCTCTCACCCGCCATGGTGACACAGAGCGGGAGCAAACCACCGGTGAGAAGCTTTGCGTGCACTGAGATATCCGGGTTGACTCCCAGGAATGAGGAGGAGGTAACGCGGCCGAGCCGGTATAGGCCTGTAAAAACCTCGTCGAAGACGATTGGAAGGCCTGACCATTTTGATGACGGGAATGGGGTATCTAGTCCGTTGGCTGAAAAAAGGTCAGAGCTCGCGCGGACGACGTTAACGAGTGTGCGTTGGAATAGCGGGTCACCAGATGGAGAATCAGTTGGTCTGAACAGTCAATGGGGGGTTGACAAACATACGCAAAATGCATTCCAGCGGCGCCCAACACCACCGGCTCGATCATCACAGCTCCAAACTTCCTACCCTGATCTTTGATGACCCTCTCCAGACGGCTTCTGATATAAGCGGCATACTTCTTGCCCATATCACCGCGTTCACGGGTTTTGACATCAAAGACCTCATCTCTCGTGTTAAACGCAATATTCTCCACCCCCAGCTCTTGCTGCATCTCCTCCGAAACCTCAACGTTCCACACACCATCCTTCATCCCGACCTTGGGGAAGTCAAACCAATACCCGCGTCCGCGATACCACTCGACCTCCTGATTAAATGGGCCAGGATCCGCACAATCCATTGCCCCGATCGTGTCTCCATGATACGCACCCTTCAGCCCAATGATTCCAACTTCATCATCCGCAGACCAACCATACCGCACCCGGCTGGCCCGCAGAGCCATCTTGAGCGCAACCTCGGCGCCGGTACTACCGTTGTCGGAATAGAACACGCGAGAGAGACGGGGGTTCCCGATCTTCTCGAGCAAGAGCTCGGCGAGCTCGAGTGCGGGAGCGTGGATGGAGCCCGGGAACATGACGTGGCCATACCGGCCCGCAGCATACGCCGCCGAGAGCGTCAAGACGGGGTTTGCATGCCCGAGACCCTGGGTCCACCACGAAGCTGATCCGTCAAATTTTGGATTGAGAAGCTGCTGCGGGGTGGCAGTGATGGGGGAGTACGTCTGGAAGAAGTCGCCGTGCGCAGAATCGATGGCCTGTATTGATTTTGGCGAGACTTCGCCGTGCTGAGTGAAAGGATACCAGATTGTCTTTGCCGCTCGTTCCGGCATGCTCTTGAGTGTTTCAATCCTTTCCTGGTGTCTCAACGCAAGATCGGATATCATCGAGTCGACCACCCCCATCCCGCTGGTAGTTGTGTAGTACTCCTGCATTGCCACCTCGTCTCCATCTACATGCTTCTCTGGAGGCGGTGGAAGCACTGTTGTCGAGATCCCATGGCGGTTGAAGTACGGGAGCAGATAGCTGTCGTTGCGATAGCAATCATTCGCGAATAGGATTACTCTTTCAATATCATACCCGCGGATATGCAGAGATTCAAAGGCGGATATGGAGACCGATATCCCGCCCAGCGCCGGGTCGGCGATGAAGATGATGGGGAGTCGCAAAGGGCGGTAGGCATCTGCCTGCGACGTTCCGGATGGGGTGGGTGAGTGCACTCCACCGGCGGTTTCAACGAGGACGGTGCCTGTGGAAAGCTTTGAGATGTGGCGATGGATATTGGAAAGTAAATGTTCGTCTGAAAGATCCTGATGTTCACAATGGTTACACCCGCACAACGCAGCCGCTCAGAAGTCTAAATAAACTTACTGGGGTCTTTGGTGCGGCTAGGTGCGGGCTGATTGGCGCGTCAAACTGCCATAAGCACCTTGTCTCGACGTCCTTTGCATACTTCCTGACATGTCTGACTTGGAGCGAAAGGTTTAAAATATTTAGCTGCTGCAAATCAACCTCTTCCATGTATTACTCACCGATCATCCGCATCGTCCTTCGCCCCCGTCGACACAGGTTTCAAATACCACACTCCCTCATGGTTCTTCGATTTCCGCCTGAGTGCTTTGCAGAGGATAGTTGACACGATCGTTTTGCCCACATTGGTGTTCGCGCCATAGATCTGAAATGCGCGCAATGATAGCGACACTGACGATCCGATGGTGGAGGGAAACCTCATGATTATTCCGCCGATGTGGGAGGTGCTTTGGTTAGAGATATCTATGGTTCCCAACCGAGGCCCTGGCTAAAATAAATTTAGTCTTCTGCCTTAGTTCCTGAGTTTTTTTGTCGGGGAACGCACTAAGAATCCCTAGACCGAGGCGCAGACGAAAAGTAGGGGTTTCAATTTTCGCAATGTGAGGAGTGCGGGGTATGCTCCCTCGCAAACTGTTTCAATCACAAGAGTCCAAATGTGTCAATCCCGTTCCACCACAACCACCAGAAGAAACAAACATTGTTTCGCCAGAAAACTTTAGTGTGGGGGAAACAAATGCCAAACAACTGATGCGGAAAGAGCAGAGTACACGTAACCCTAACCCTGTTCACGCATGAAACTCTTAGCGTATTTACCCCACTACACAATTTTGTTGAAGAGTGCATTGTTTTCTTGACACACACCACCAAACATGTGCTCCGAAGCCACCTCAGATCTCTCAGCCAGTACTAACTCGCAATGGCATAGTCCTTCACCTCGTTCAACTTATTACCTACAACCACAGGGCTAGATATCTAGATCCCCAATGGCACCCGTCAGCCATCTCGAATCGCAGCTTTCCCGTGCGCTCCAGCGCCGGCGCACCCTCTCCAGTTTCCGCACACTCACCCTGCCGGTGGCAGGTGCAGTTGACTTCTCGTCAAACGACTTCCTCTCTCTTTCATCCTCCCCGCTACTCCGGAGGGCCTTCCTCTCTGAGCTCACCTCCTCCCCCACATTCCCTCTTGGCTCCGGCGGCTCCCGTCTCCTTGACGGCAACTCCTCCTATGCACTCCAGCTCGAATCCACGGTCTCTAGCTTCCTACACGGCGAAGCGGGACTACTCTTCAATTCCGGCTACGATGCAAACGCCGGCTTCTTCGCATGTGTTCCGCAGCTGGGAGATGTCGTGGTGTACGACGAGCTGATCCACGCGAGTGTTCGCGAGGGAATGCGGTTATCGCGTGCCGCAGAGAAGATTGCGTTTCCGCACAATGACACTGTTGCATTAGAAGAGATACTACGAGGGTTTCCACGCCCAGGGAGGAATGTTTTTATAGCTGTGGAAGCACTTTACAGTATGGACGGGGATCTTGCACCGTTGGTAGAGATCGTGGCGGTTTTGCAGAGGGTGTTTAAGGGGGAGGGGGCGTATTTGGTTGTTGATGAGGCGCATTCGACGGGGGTGTATGGAGACCGTGGGAGAGGGCTAGTGTGTGAGCTAGGACTAGAGGGGGAGGTGTTTGCGAGGCTGCACACGTTTGGGAAGGCGCTGGCGTGTAATGGAGGTGAGTTGATGCGCTCTCCAGGGTGGGAAAGGCTAAAGGGGATAGCGATTGTTATATGCTCACCGCTCGTGCGAGAGTATTTGATCAACTACGCGAGAACGTTGATCTTCACCACGGCACTGTCATTTCCCGCGCTCGCTGCGATCCGTGCCGCATTTAGGATCCTCGAGAGCGGCGAGACTGAAGAGGTTTGTGCCCGATTCCTTCCAGTTTACATCACTGACGGATGCTGCAGCTGCAAGCAAGACTCCACGCCTTGGTTGAACAACTCCACGCCACGCTTTCAGAACTGCCAGAGTGTGGGCCACTACTGACGATACAGAATCCTGAACAGCAAAATACGCCAATTGTGGCATTGTTAACGAATCGACCAAGGGCATTGGCGAAGTATTTGCAGGAGGGAGGGTATATGGTGAGGCCGATTGTGCATCCAACGGTGCCGAGGGGGGAGGAGAGGGTAAGGGTGTGTTTGCATGCTGGGAATACAATGGATGAGATTCGGGGGCTGGTTGAGAGGATTAAGGATTGGGTTGAGGGTGAGCGGGTGAAGGGGATAAGAAAGGCGAATCTATAGAAGAATGTGGTATCAATTAGACGAGGGGTTGATGTAGAATCAATAGTTCTAAGACACACCAACTCTCGGGAGACCGTACAACACTTGAAGATATAAAGTGTATCATTTCTCAGCTCAGAATCAGCGCAATATCTCGTTGGGCATCATATATACATAAAATCACTGCCCCACCACCCACTTAAACTGCCTCTGCCAAAGTCTGCTCTACTTTTGCCCCCGGCACCTCCGCAGCCTTCTCCACGTACGCTTCCCTCGCAAAACTCTTCATTGGGCCCATCCCCCACCTCTCAAGCATCGCCCGATCCTCGTCCCACCCAGAACAATCCGTAGTCAACATCCTCTCCCCGGTAAACACTGCATTCGCACCGGCCATAAAACACAACGCCTGCTCCTCTTCCTTCAACGTGATCCTTCCCGCCGCAAGTCTCACAATACTCGTGGGCATAACACATCTCGCCGTCGCGACCGTCCTCAAAATATCCGTGAACGGCAGCGGCGTATTATCCTGCAACGGCGTCCCCTTGATCGGGACCAACGCATTGATCGGCACGGACTCGGGATGACTCGGCATCGTGCTAAGCGTATACAGCATCCCCACATGATCTTCTGCCGTCTCCCCCAGTCCCAGGATCCCGCCGGAACAAACATTGATCCCCGCCTCACGCACATTCTTGATCGTCGCCAGCCGCTCATCGTAGCTCCTCGTCGTGATCACGCTGGGATAGAACTCTCGCGACGTGTCGACGTTGTGGTTATACGCGGTGAGCCCGGCGTCCTTGAGTTCCTTCGCCTGTGTGGCATCAATCATTCCCAGCGTCACACACACCTCCATTCCCATCCCCCGTACCCCCTCAACCATCGCCTTGATGTTCCGCAGCCCAGATTTGCGCCCACGCATGTCGCGCCATGCCGCACCGAGACAGAAGCGCGTGCTGCCATTTTCTTTGGCGACTTTTGCGGCAGAGAGGACGGTTTCTACGGATACGAGGGGGGTTGCTTTCAGGCCTGTTTTGTGGCGGGAGGACTGGGAACAGTAGGAACAGTCTTCGCTGCAGCCGCCGGTTTTGATGTTGTGCAGTGTGCAGAGCTGGATTTTTGTGGGGTCATGGAAGCGGCGGTGGATACTTGCCTGCGGGGTGTCAGCGAGGATGCGGGGCAGGGAAGGGAGGGGACATACTGCGGCGAAAGTAAGGTCCATCAACCCCGTGTTATATATCTCCTGGATCTCGGCTTTGGTCCAGGAATTCCTTGGCTGCGTGGCTTCGACTGCATTCTGGAGGACCGACGAGGTGCGGGCGGCGGTGGGGATTACGGTGCCGTATGCGCGCGAGAAGCCGCGGGAGGCGGTGAGGAGGGTGCGGGTGCGGATCATTGTTGTTTGTTTAGGGAAGTGTGAAGTGAAGTGAAACGAAACGAAACGAAACGAAACGAAACGCAGCGCTGTATGTAAATTGGCGGACCGAGGTGTTAGAGGGGTATAGTCACGTGAAATTGGATTCGGCTGAGGGAAGAGAGGTTTGGTTGAGAATGGTTCATCCACCTTCCTACATAAGCCGCACCCTCAACCGCGCACGATCATCAGGCACCTTATCGATTGGAGATTAGGATGGGCACGCCATCTAATCGGACATCCTTGTTGGTTGCGTCGCACGTCAAAGAGTTTGCTGTGTTTCCCAACACTCTTCAGCCATACAAACGACACGGGTTGGTGGGGTGTCTCAGGTCAGCACCCAAATGCGGATACAATGATCTTCGATTGCGACGGGCCAAGCAAGGCTAGCATGGATAATACCAAGGTTTTTCTTTGGTGTGTAAAATCACTTCGTGATGGTCATCAGGACGGGTGGCCGTGCTTGTTAAGTTTTCCTAGCCGCGGATAGCAAACTTGGTCTTTCGGATCCAAACGATTAATAGTTACTTATTATTAGGAGTTAACGTTCGATCCTCCCGCCCGCTTCCACCCCGTTGAATGCGCCCTAGTAGCGGTCAGTTCTCCGCCCCCTCGCCCTCCGCCCTCTCCTTAACATCAAATCTCTGCCCGAACAGCCAGTCATCCTTCCCCTGATACTTATTCCCCTGCTTTGAGGTTCTTCAAAAGTCAGCTGCCTATATCACCCAGCAGCAGAGGCAGCAACTTACTCTCGAGCATCTACATCCAGTTTAAACGTCGCAGTTGCCCAATCCCGCAGCCACGCAATCCACCACCGATCTGACATTATAATTACAGAACTCCAGTAGCTCTGTCTTGCAATGCGCTTGCTTCTCGGTACCCGCTGAGCCGTGTAAGACTTCAGCGCAGCATCGAATGACTTTTTCCCCGCGTCGTCGACGGTGGCTGGGTTATTGAGCAGAGCGTCGGCGAGGACGGTAGCATCTTCGATCGCGAAACATGCGCCTGCGATGGAATTAGTAAAGACACAACAAGCGGAGGAGGGAGCGGACCTTGACCAGCGGCAGGAATCATGCACCTTCCCGCATCCCCGACCAGCACAACATTCCCGTGCACCCGTATTTCATGCTCCTCCCACACTCTTTGCCACAGCGCCACACGTCCAATCCGTTCCGCGTTCTGGAAAATACTCCCGAATGTCCCAGTAACGGGATGCCACACGTTCTCGTACTTCTCCAACAGCGCGACCGAGGATTCAACCGAGTACCCGCCTGTGGTTAGGGATGCCCTATACCCTGACTCCTCTAACGATACCGTCTCGCTCCTTGGCGCCGGCTCTGCCGTTTCCATCTTGTGCATAGTAAAAAACTGCCGTCCGTCCGGCAACGCCCACGTGCTGCAGCAGCCGTCATTGGTAAGCACGACGTGACCACGTCCGATCACCGCATCATCCTCCTTTCCCTGAGGCCGGGGGGCGACGCCAAAGATGCCCGACGAGTACTGGAATTCAGGTTTCCAGCGGTCCTCGGGGAGCATCGATTTCCGCACTGCGCTCCAGGTTCCGTCCGCGCCAACCACAATGTCGGCTTCCATTTTCTCCCCGGAGGAAAGCGAGACGGAAACGCCTGTCTGCGTCTGTTCGATGCCGGAAACTTTGGTTTCCCAGCGCGCCTCACCGCCGAGAGATAGGTATGTGTGCACAAGCAGACTCTGTAGCCACCCGCGCTCCACACTCCGGATACCGGTGTCGACATCTTCCGCCCAGGCGGGGCAAACGAGACGGTTTAGGTACCGCGCTGGAAGACTCGGGTCGGTCTTGTCGGTGCGCCAGATTTCGTTGGTGAGCCCTTCGGCGGAGATCTTGTTGAAGGCGTCTTTGAGGCCGAGGGTGTGCAGAGTATGAATGGCGTTGCAGGATAAGGCTACACCCGCGCCTGTGGCGTATGAGGCATTGGTGGTTGTGAAGCCGTCGGGAGAAGGGGGGAGAGGAAGACGGTCGATGAGGATGGGATGGAAACGGGAGGCGAGGACAGGGTGTGAGAGGAGGTGGAGCGCGAGGATGGGGCCACCCACGCCGGCGCCGGAGATCAGGAGGGTGGATTTTGAGGACATTGTTAGTGATGGTGATGGTGGAGAATTGAGGTGGAATGGCGGTTCATATACATATGCTATCGTCTTATGTTTGTGTCACCTCGTATTAGGATGCGTGGCTGCCGCGTGGGGTGAGACATTGTTGAGATTGACCGTTAGTTCAATCATAGGAATTCGTCGTATACGCGTAGCTTCCAGCAGTGTAGTCATCTGCGATGGGGCGGCTGGGAGTTGTTCCGAATAGACGTTGGTCACAAGGGTCGATGTTGATTGATTTAAGCTTGGTGCGGAGAGATAAGAATTCGTCACCAGTTAGGTGCTCCCAGACAAATTGTTACCCGGCGGTCCCCATCCACGTCGCGTCCTGTTTCGCTTGCTGTCGCCTCGCGTCTTCCCACCCCACCGCCCATTCCTCAATTCCTACGACAACGACATCATCAACGCCGGGAGACGACACACCAAAACTCAAAATGGCGCCGACTACTTACACCGTGTTGAGTTTGGACTACTCAGACGGCACTTTAGCGACACACCCTACGAATACAACGAAGCCGCCCCCCGGTCCCGATGGCTCCTGGGACTATTTCCGACCCATCGCCGAAGAAGAGCAGAAAGGTATTCTTTGGAGATCGAAGTCTGCCGCAGCTTTGGTGGAAAAGTACATGGCTCCAGACAAGCAGCAGGCGAATCGGAACTATATTTTCAAGACTCTTCCCGATGGTTACAAGCTCTTTGAGCATGTCAAGGGCAAGAAGGTATCCACTCTCTCCTCTATTGTATGTACGTACCTTGCTGATCACGATCAGGGTGGTCCCGAACGCAAGGACACCTATCTGTTTGGCCACCCCAATGGCTCGCGTTTCCGTTCCCCTGCCGAATTTATTCCGCATGTCTACCATCTCGCCTCGAAGGCACCCGAACACGCCGGCGCTGCCGCAGACGAGAACAAACGTTGTCAGTGCAAGTACTGTGGCGTCACAACCACGAGAACTCCCGGTACGAGAACTCCCGGTACGAAAATTCCTGGTACGAGCGGTCGTAAATCTGGTGCTTCCCGCATACCCGATCACGTTCTTGCCCGCCGCGAGATGTGTGCTGAGGAGCGCCTGGGAGAACAAGAGATGGTTGGCTGGGTAATGCGTAAGGGTGAGATCGTCTGGGTTTGGACAGGACTAGAAGAAGATCTCTTGGACGTCATTGAGATCCACGAATCCGAGCTTTGGGCAGCAGGTGTGATCGTCGAGAAACCATCTACCAACCCTCTTTACCGCCAGCAGGAGAAACCGAAGGCAAAAGGATTGTTTACCGATATCGAGATGGATGATGTGTCTTCAGCTCCTTGGCAAGAGTCGGAAGAACAGGGAAAGATCAAGCACTACAAGGTTCAGTTATGTACTGCCACTACTACTCCTGGCGAGATATTCTCAAATGTCCCACAACACTTCCTCCGCCCCTGGTTGGCGCGTTCGTACGCTATTCCTACACCCACCTCCTACTCCGGGAAGAAGGAGCACCCTTCGGTCCCACCGGCACGTCGCATCGTTCAGAGTTTTAGTCTGTTCGAACGAGTTGGTACTGTCCCACCACCCACTGAGTTTGGCTCCGACGAGAAACCCGACCCTTCCAAGACTGCCACTCTTTACAACGGCGTCTTCCTCGGCCCAGAAAAGATCTTCGTCGGCGATCCCGTGCGCATCTCAGCTCCGACCGACAACGTTGCCGAAGACGTCATGGTTGTCGATAATATTTACGTTATCTCCTCTTCCTCTGACTCGGCTACCGCTTCCACCCCTAGTTCCTCCTCTACCATTCATGTTACTGGATCCGTTTACTATATCTCCACTAGTCTTGCTCTGACCCCGGAACAGTTCGCGCAGCTCCCATGGCGCATGCGTCGTTTTGACCCTAAGACAGGCAAAGCAATCACCTGGAGCGTACGTAACTCTCCTTCCCAACGTGGCGAGTTAAGCATCAAGCTTGTCCTTGGACGCTGGTACGAGCCCGAAGCGATTCATTACTGGTTGTACCCCGACGACAACCCAAAACTGGGAAACAAGACAGTCCTCAAGTGGGTTAAGGACCGTGCTCACGCATTGAATTGGGAAAGCATCAATGGTGTGGAGCTTATGAAGGACGAAGATAGACGTGAGCCTGAGAAGGCGACTTTGGTGCATGATCCCATGGATGTTGATAAGGTTACGCCTGAAAAGGGGTTCAGGAGCATTAATGCCCCAGGAAGCGCCGGAAAGAGTAGAATGGCCCGAGCAGTCGAAGGCGATGACGAAGAAGTAGACGAAGAAGAGGTTGATGAGGTTCCCAAGACCCCGAATAGAAGGCTGTCGTTCCGCCCAAGAGGTGCTTAGGTGGCACTCAGGGTGAAAAAGGGAGACAGGTAGCCTACTGGGGTTACTTTTACGTATACCTGAGATTGAGTGAGTAGTTTCTTTTTCATTGTCTGTCGGCACCTTCCGATTGCAGTTCTTTTTTCATTGTCTATCAGCCAACTGGGGTTATTTCTACATATACCTGAGACTGAGTGGGATGGGCATTGGTGTCATATTTTGAAGTACAGTTTCTGATACATAGTATTTCCTTTTTCTTTGTCAGATCCTCCTGACAACAATTGTTTTTCATTGTCAGTCAGGTCCTTCCGTACTAGGTTTCACGTACATAGCGAATTTACTGAATGGTTTACGATCAAAAAGCTTGCATTGTACATTTGCCAGCAGTGATATTGCAAAATGCACTCAGGAAAATCCCGCTAGACGAGAGTTACGCGTTCAATCCAATGCATGTGACGATGCGATACGATTGATAAAAGATAAGATAACCACAGCCAAGCCGGGTATTAAGCCTTGACGATTCCGGTTTTGGTCGGCATGCGTCAGTCTTGGAGCCTGGGGCTGTGCTGGAGGAGAGCGGGGAGAACTCAACAATAGCCCCATCCACGACCACATCGACTGATAACTAATAGGAAAGGAAACGAAACGAAGCAATCCAGTACAGAAAGCGGGGAGACCAACGCACGAGACTTGGCTATCCATCTTCCTCCTCATCTTCCTCATCTTCCTCCATCTCCCAACCCAACTTCACTACAGCCATCTCCTTTTATACACCATGTCCACCTTCACTGAGGTGCCAATTCTCGACCTCGCGCTCGCAAGGAATCCCGACACTAAGCCAACCTTCCTCGAGGACCTTAAACACGCCCTGCTCCAGATCGGGTTCCTTTACATCAAGAACACCGCTATCGATGAGAAGCTGATCCAAGATGTTGTGTGGCTGTGCAAGGTATTTTTCGACCTCCCTGAGGAAGAGAAGCTCAGATTGGAGATGAAGAACTGTGAGTCTGATTTCTCTGTCGGCTACTACACTACCTGCCTCGGCCTTGGGATGAAACATAGCTAATTGAAACTGTTTTTGCAGCTCCACATTTCCTCGGATACTCTCGCTTGGGTAATGAAATGTCAGCACCGAATACCTTCACCTACCCCTCGTCACCTACCGCTGACTCGCACTGTGATAGAACGAAGCAAGCCGTGGACTATCGCGAGCAAATAGATATTGCTACCGAGCTCCCCGCACCTTCCGCTGACGAACCGCGTTACCGCAAGCTCCGAGGACCGAACCAATGGCCGAACGAGGAGCTCATCCCAGGATTTAGAAAGACTATCGAAGAGTATATCGCACGGATGACAGATCTGAGCACCGAATTCACCTCATTGGTACGTTTGCTTTGCCGTGTAGGTGTAGTGTGCTGGCTAACTGTTGCACAGATTGCCGAAGCAATTGGACTCCCAGCTAATGCATTCGAACGGTTCTTTGAGGGCATTGGGGAGAGCCAGAGCGGAACTCAGCGACAGGATAAGCTGAAGCTTGTCAAGTATCCGGATATGGCAGAGCTTGGGGCGGAGGGAGAGAGTGCCCAAGGAGGTATGTATAGCCCAGTTGTACTCTCCATCGCTAACGTCTTGCCGATAGTCGGCCCACACAAAGGTATGGAATTATCCTTCGGTGGCGCTCCAGCCGGTAAACAGTTTTTCTTTTGGGCTACTTGAATTACGCTATTCAAATGCACTCTAACACATTTCCAGATTCCATGCTCTCCTCCTACATTCTTCAGGTTCCTCCCCACAAGTCCCTTCAGGTGCAAAATGCGGAAGGCATTTGGATCCCATGCCCACCTATAGACGGCACATTTGTGGTAGCAATAGGACAAGGACTAGAAGCCATCACTAGTGGCGTAGTCGCATCGACTACTCACCATGTGCTTTCTCCGGTTGCCGACGAGGGACCTCGCTTCTCGATACCCTTCTTCCAGGGAGTTAACTACGACGCTAAATTTGAGAGCATGGATGTCCCTGAAGACGTGCGAAAGCTGAAGAGGGAAGTGGTTGGAAACGGGGTCGAAATGACGTTCAAGAAGGAGATGTTTGAGAAGCTTGGAGAAGCTACTCTCACCAACAGAGTGAGGGCAAGTAACCTCATGCCCTCCCCCATTGAACCCCGCTAATAGAGGTATAGTCGCATACCGATGTCGGCGAAAAATATTACCCTGATATCCTCGACGGCATCAAGGCTCTGCAGCTTAAGGAGCAGCAACCATCATCTTCCTCAACACTGGCAGTTCCGTCTACGGATGGTGCAGATGACAAGCCCAAGGGCCGTAGAAGAGCCCCAACAATTGTCGTGGATAAGATTGATGCTCCTCCGAGTTACGGAGAGGATCCAGGCCCAGATGGGAGTCTGCTGCGCAAGGAAGCGTACGAGAAGAGGAAAATGGATGCGGAACCGGATGAGGTTAGAGTCCACTCGGATGCTGAATAGGAATCAGTGTGGCGACGTGAATGAAAACCTGGTGTACGTTATGGAGATACCCGTAGCAGGCTGTACTTAGTTGGGAGAGAGGAGGTTCGAGGCTTTCATTGAGTGGAGAGTTCGGTAGTCTCTTTTATTTTGCTCGCGCGCGTTCAATGAATTGAGACATGTCACTCGGCAACACCCTGATTGATTGCCCCGAACCCTGAGCCCCACCTCTGATACAAAGCTTGTAGGGCACAGCACACAAGCTCCAGGTTTCATAAACAAGCTTAGGATGTCCATAACCTGCTACTTGGTTCGAAAAGTAGCCCAAACAGGATCAAGTGGATATTTTGGGTTAGTTTGCGTCGTACTGTAGATCGGATAGTTCGGATGACGTACGACTTTTGCGTGCAAGTGCGGTCCTTGGGTGGTGCCGATTTACCCCTCCTGTTTCGTTTATTTGCATCGTCGCCCGCGAAACCCCGCCCCCTAAAACCACTGTAGCTCCCAATCGATATCTTCCCTTTTTCCTTCTTATTCATCCATCCTAAAATTCATCGACATTGTCTATCAGGGAACAAATCACACAATCCACATTTGTCGAGTATTAACTGCGTTGCAACATGGGGTACCTCCTCCCACTCTTACTAGTTGGGCTCGCCCTCTGTGTCGCCCCCGCCAGTGCCTTCGGAGCGGGGAACATCGCTAGTATTTCCAAGATCGAAGGTTCGTTTCACATTCCCCCAGCAAATCCTGCCTAACTTTTTAGGATCCAACTGGCGCCACGGAGATGTCGAAGATACATTGCTGCAGCTATTTGTGGCTGCGGCGGCAACAGGTGGAAGGAGACGGAAATTCACTACTATGGACGTGAAGCGGATTTACTTCGGAAACTGGCTGCGCGACTACTCGCAGGCGATTGATACCGGTTCGTTGAAGTATGTGGAGGGGCCAACGATCAGGATTCTACTGTGGATCCTGGGGTTTATGACGTTTGGGTATGCGACGGGAGAGTTTGAGGTTACGGCTGAGAGGCTGGGGTGTTATCGGCCCGAGGAACATATTGATAATCCGAAGGATTATAATGATAATAATGATGTGGGCTGTCCCCGGGGGTGATTAAATGAACTTAAGCTAATTGCAGTAGGCTAGGGACTATGATCGCAGGCTTCGAGGACCCATTGATGAGGAGACGGAGCTAGGGATTGATCCGCAGACAGGGTTGAAAAATTATATTGCCAATGAACGCATCCGCAGTCTTAGAGATGGGGAGAGGATGAATACTAGCGGTAATTATACTCCCCCATATTGCCGGATGTTAGATGTTGATTCACGGTACAGCCGGTTTGTTGAGAAAGCTCTTCGGACGCTCCATCGAACTTGGACGTCAGTACGCGCGCAGCGGCAACCATGCGGAACTTTTCGAGGCCTTCCGCCTTATGGGCACTGGACTGCACTGCATTGAGGACTACTCTGCGCACTCCAACTACACCGAGCTTGCGCTGATCGAACTTGGCGAGACGGACGTATTCCCGCACGTGGGACACAGCACCATGGTTAACATCCACGGTCGGCAAATCTGGCCGGTTGTCACCGGAACCTTTGGTGGCGTCGACTTTTTGCATTCCGTCCTGGGAGAGTTTTCCGACAAGGCGATTCAGAGCGAGATGTCGCAGCTAGAAGACACAATCTCGGATGCATCCAAGACTGCGGAAAATAACGGTGGTGAAGATAGCATCATCAAGGAACTCATGTCGAAGCTGAATATTGGCGGTAAGGACGATATTGGCTCCAAGGCGGACGAGCTCAAGGCAAAGTCAAATGCGCAGAAGAAGGCGACGAAGGAGCGTAACTCCCCATGGGGGTTGGGATCTAACGCAGACGACCTTGCAAGGGAGATCTATCCCTTCCTTGAGTTCCACGACAACCTCATGAAGGTTTACATCCCCCCCGGGAGTGTTTCCCCCGCTAACAGAAACAGAAAATCAACGAAGCTCTAGAAACCATGGGTATTGAAGCCATCATCGAGAAGCTCTCAGAGGCTGTCAGTCTTTTCGTCTTCTCTCTCATCGCACCCTTCATCCTCCCAGTCCTCAACCAGGCCAGCAACGAGCTCAAAACCGGTTCCTCGGAAGTCATTGCCTCCTCCGAAGCCGCGCAGCACGTCGTCTTCGAAGACAGCTACTCCAGCAACCCAACACACTCCATGCTTTCCAAAGACCACTTCACCAACGTACCTCCCCTCTCCCCTTGCATCCCCCCAGCTAACACTACATCCAGCTCCTTAACGAACCCGCCGGTAAAGTCGCCTCCACAGTCCTTAAATTCGCCGTTCCCCTCCTCATGGAAGCCTGGGACAACGAATCCATCGACCCCAACCACGTCTGCGACCAAATCATCGGTGGCGTCTTCCACCACCCGGCCTTCCGCAACGGCGAAGACGGGCGTCCAGGCGTAGAGGGACGACGAATGATGTTCGCTGTAGTCGAAGAATGGTGGGCCTCCAAAGACCCCCGGGAGCAAGACGATTTCCGCCGCAACCTCTCCCGCGAAGGCGTCCTTGCCGGACGAAACCACAAAACCGGCGTCCACGACTCAGGCCACGGCTGCGGAAAACCCCTCCACCGCGTGAAACCGAAGAACAAGGGCGGTGAAATCGGCGGGCTCGGCGGCGACATCGGACAGGTTGTTGGTGGAGCGCTAGAGAATGCGCTTAGCGGCGGCGGGAAAACGGATACCGGCGGACTCGGGAATATGCTCGGCGGTATGCTGGGTGGCGCACTAGCGGAGAATCTCTTTAGCGGAGCGAAGGAGGAGAGGAGAGAGGAGACTACGTATAGGCAGGAGACTAGCTACGGTAGCGAGCAAAGACGGCAGGAAACGAGTAGTTACTCCTCGTACTCCCGCGGTGGAGAGGGTGCGGAGTACTATGGGCAGCCAAGAACAACGTATGAGGCGAAGGAATCGTACACCGAGTCGACGCCTGAATATTCGCGGACTACTGAACGTTATGGTGGGTCTGGGAGGGACACGGTCGAGCGTACCTATGAAAGTGGTGGTTACGGTGGCGGCGTCGATTATGCCTCAGGGCGAGGCGGCTATGAGGGCTCTAGACGCGGCGGCTACGGCGGCGGCGGCGATGTATACAGCTCTAGCCGCGGTAGCTACGGTGGCAGCAACGAGTACGAAAGCGGAGGCTATGGAGAACGCTTGTATGAGACTCGGGGCGGATATCCTGGACGAGGTGAACACCACTCCACCACTGCTGTTGCGCATGGAAAATCTGACGATAGAGAGAAGGAGAAGAAGAAGAAGAAGGAGAAGGGTGGAGAGAAAGAGAAAGAGAAAGAGAAAGAGAGAGAGAAAGAGAAAGAGAAAGAGAAAGAGAAAGAGAAGAGTGGAGAGAAGAAGAAGAAGGAGAACGAGAAGAGTGGAGTGAAGGAGAAAGAGAAGAGTGGTAAGTACCATGACGATGACGATGACGAGGAGGAGTATGGCGGGTATAAGAAGGAGAAGGGGTATAAGAAGAAAGACGGCGACGAAGGATACAAAAAGAAAAAAGACAAAAAATACGGCGAAGGCTCGGGGGATGAGAAAAGGCATTCGAAAAAGAAGGATTATGATTCTGGAGATGAGAAGAGGTATAAAAAGAAAGAATATGATTCTGGAGATGAGAAAAAGAAGTATGGGAAGAAGGAGAAGGGATCGGATGATGAGCGTCATGGGTATGGACATAGGAAACATGGGAAGAGGTATGATGATTGATGAGGGAGGAATGGGGTGTTTGTGCTTTGTTTCTTTGTGGTAGTTAGTCCCTTTAATGAATTAAATACCCATGTGTCGTGGTTTGTGTAGATGTGATGGAACACGGGGCGGGCGGAGACTACCGCTAGTGAAATGCTGACATCAATATACGAGTGATCGCCTGCGCATGTGCGTTGGCGCATCATAATTTCTTCCATCACAGCTGGCGTCTGTGGGTTTGAAAATCCCGGGAGGTTAGTGCGAATGCTAGGAAACCCGCGTGAGAATAAGTATATTGGATTTTCACCCGATTTTTGATACGCCAGAGATCGTGATCAGTGTCGGGGATCGACGCATCGGGAATGGTGGTTCGAAAACTACAACCGTATCTACTACACGTAGTCGTCTGGTGGGGCGGTAGGGTGGAGACCGAGACAGGACTTTTGGGCTGGGTCCCGAGCTTATATATAAAGCACATATGATCTACCCCAAGTGCTGCAGGTTTGTTACGTTCAAATGGCGGTGTCTACCGCAGCCACGATTCAGCTTGGATTAAACAATCGGGATTGGAAGGGTGAGATGTTAAATGTGCAGTTTCTGCGGTTTAGTACGGGGATCTTTCTCTCGTGCCCAATAGCTAGCAAAACTCGAAAACGAAAGCCAGAGTTTCGAGACTAACCCAAGCCGCGAACTCGCAGTAATGATTTCAATTCACCAGAATATCTTATGTCGTCTCTTCTCGCCATTATCCGTCCATTTACCAGGGGAAAAGTCTGCGGGGAAATATCGAAGGAATGGTTGATTTATATCGTGAATATGCGGAAATATGCCCTTTAAATCGATGTTTATGTCGGTTCTCTCCAGCAGGGTTTGCGCTAAGTTGATTTTTTTTGTTTTACGTGGTATATTGCCTCGTGCAAAGGGATGTAGCCAATCTTGTCTTGAACGTTCACGTCCACATTGCTTCTCTCCAGAAGTAACAATGCTATATCTTCTTTGCTCATAGAGATTGCAAAAGATAATGCTGTCATGTCCATCTTGCCCTTTAAATTGATTTCTAGGTCGGTTCTCTCTAGGAGGACTTGCACTGCCTTAACCCCGCTCCAACATGCTTCGTGTAGTGGAGTGTCACCTTGGTCGTCTTGAACGTTCACGTCCACGTCACCGCTAGCTAGAAGCAATCGAATTACATCTGTATACCCTCTTTGGGCTGCTTCATGTAGCGGCAATCTACCATATTCATCAGCCGCGTTAATTTCCACGGATGTTGGGTCCACATCGTGTCTGTGCAAGAGAAATTTGACAATTCGAGTCCGCCTGCTTTGTGCAGCCCAATTAAGCGGAGTTTTCCTATAACTATCCTTGATATTAAAATCAACTTTGGCAGAGTCAGCGTGTTGGAAGATATTCACGAATCCGTATGAAGCGGCCACATAAAGAGGGTCGATGTTGCTAGCTTTCTCGGTAAAGAATGTGAGTTTTTCCACATGGCTCGAGTTTCCCTTTGGGGATATTTTGACCCACTGGCGGAAGGCGGTGCTGCGTTCCCGGAAAAAATCATGAATCAGATCCCAGAGGGTCTTATTGGACCCTTCTACCGGCTCATCTCCTGCAACAGCTGATGCATGCAGGGGCCAGTTAACGATAGAGTAATGAAATGGAGAGGCCTAGATGTACATGTTTTCATCATCATCGCTACGCCTAAAGTCATTCAAGACCTTCGAAAAGACTTGCGTTATTACGCCCTCAGTTAGTAACGCTAGTCCCTTAGCAATATAAACATTTCTTACTGCAAGTAACCGCAATCGCGGCATGCCCTTTTGCAATATCGAGAGGATATGGTGTTAGCGCTACTCTTTATCTCGACTGCAATTCTGTTTGTGTTGTTTCTCCTGGGGTTGAAGTATAAACTCTTTTACAGTCGAGTGGCTAAACCTGAGGACATCCTCATCGGATATCTCCACCAGCGATCCACAAGCTTCTAATATCTCCTCTTTAGAAAGTAGCGTCTTCTCCTCTAGGTCGAAACATTCTTCACCATCTTCTGGTACACAAGCGTATTGCATTTCGGAAACTTTTATTGGCCGCAAAGCCATTGCTACCTAGAGAAGTATCCTTTCGCGTATCTGTTTTTTCTCTTCATCGCCGTTCGAATCAAGCCTTTCCAATATGACCTGGTACATGTCGGTTAATGCCCGCGGCATGCTCTTTAGCCAATCTAAAATGTTCTTTCTAGAAGGTTTTTTAAGCTCTTCCAGTAGAAGGGCTGACGGTTCATTCCCTTGTGTCAGTCTTCTCATCAGCCAAGAGAAGGGGTTGATTGAACCCCACCAGCATAACGAAACATCCCATCAGAATTTTAGCTAATTGTAGCAATGATTTCTTATTAATGACGCTTCAGTCTTGCTTCACTTCCCACTTTTTCGGCAACAAACTTGCAGATATCGTCGTTAACATGCATTCCGAGTGTGGAAACGACAGTCGAGTCATCAAACACGTGTCGCACTTCGGGGCGACCGGTCACTACGATTCGTACTCTCGCCTGTGACGCAAGGTAACAGAAGATTCCGGGCTACCTCGGAAGGTTCCGTACATTCATCGAATGCATCGATTAGGATAATCACTTTCATGGGGTATTCTAATCCCCGCAGCATCTCCATGAATAATGAGCAAACTTTCCTGAAATGCTGGACTTGATCGGTCAACCCGTCTCTATGAACCTTAGTGCCTTCTTTCAATATATTCATCAGCCTCTCGCTCTCCACCCCGGACGTTACGAACTGGTAAGTGAGGCTGGCGATCATTCCCAATGGCACTGAAGTCTTCAGGTCACCATTCTGGAAAATGAAGTACAAGACCTGGAAGTCATGCAGTTTCCAGATCTCTTCGACCATGTATGCCGAGAGAACCGACTTCCCCGCCCCTGAGGTAGATATTTAGCATTAGCAATTACGCATGCGTTGCATACAAACTTACCTGGCTTCCATTCGATCCAAAGGATTTTTGGTTCCTCGGCGTCTCTCCAGCCCTTGTATAGTTCGTTTATCCAGCCACAGGTTCCTGGAAGCTATTTATCCTTATCAATGTGATACTCTATGTCTAGATTTGTAGCGTTGAGCCACTTCAAAGACCTTTCTAGGACTTGTTAGTCTTGGGCAGCCAATATGAACACGCGGGCCACAAGAGTTTCCTACCTCCTGAAGCTCGGCCAATCCGCGCGGGTAAATAATGCGTACTCTTCACGAGCTGCTCTATCCGCTGCACTAATTGTTCCTTCAGCTCTTCTACAAGATCGCCGATATTTCGGGAGCCTGTTCCATTTATCAGAATATTATATCATTGGGATATCATGAAGAAATTTCCATCATGCATTTGACTCCCTCCATAGTTGCCATCATAGCTAGCTCTTTCAGCGAGCGCTCCTTCTCGTCAATATCGTTGAGGCACTCCTGAAGTGCAATGGAAAATGGCACAAGTGGGTTGGTAAACCTTTCTGCTTGGCATGAGTACAGTACAACCGTTTTTTTGCATTAAACAATGCGATCCTACCCGTAACTAATAGCGTAAAATATCCTTTTGCCTTAATAGAAAAGACTAAAACCGCAGCATAAATTCTAGCAGTGCCAATTTCAACCTCTCACCCAATGAGGCCGTTGTTTCCAGAGAACGTAAAGACACTTCCAGGATTCCCACATATATATTGTATGGCGTGATAACAGGATTATCGTGAGGGTGGTGTACATATTGTGGTGAGTTTGGAATGTATTTTGGTACAAGTGAATTGAGGTGACAACGGTCGCAAATGTTGTATATATGTTGGGCGTTTATCGGAGGATAGGTTTCTTTCTTCACTCATTCTCTAGTCTACGAAAACAATCAATAGGCTTAGGCACCACCTCTGTTCACTTTACGTGATTCTGGATTCCAATATCTTGTCTTGTTCACATTCCCGCGATTCAGATCTTGGTTTGAATCCTGCTCCGCAGTTTTTATAACCCCTAGAAGTTTTCCTAGTCCCGGCATTGACAGGCACAATTTTCATGCCTCGAAAGTACCTTTGCCCATAGTCAGCAGCATGTATTTCTACTGGGGTGTGCAGTAGTTCAAACTCAGAAAGAATCACATAGCTATCTGTTTTAATGTATTGACCATGGTAAGCCTCTGAATAAATCCAAAATAACTAGTGATACTGTTAGCCAAAAGTACTATACAGAAATAAATGGGATTAATGCAGAAGGGAATACACTGTAACAGTAGAGGGGAATGGTGAATTTGACCATGGTACTAAACATGACAAGTACTGATACATGGCAGACCCAGCAGACCAATTGCTCTTCGGTACTAACATCGTTACAGCTATGCTATCCTAGTGGAGAGCGGAAAGAAATGTGGATGGCAGTATAGGCTTCTAAACTGTGTTCCACTGAGCACAAAAACCACCAACTCCAAGCAAACCCATTAATATATCCCAAACTCTGGGACCATATAATTGCTTTGTTCACAACAGAGATACAATATCTCGATCAAAGTTTCTTTGTTAGTAATGCACAAGTTGTTCAACCCCACCAGTTTTGTTCTGAGTTATGACACAACTTAGTGCTACCTTCAATACCAAAGCATTAAAGCTGCCACCTGTCAATATTGTTAGGATAGATAACCATAACCAGACCTTTTGCTGCAGCTCTTAGTTTTGTACATGCCGAAGGAGCCACGGATTTTTTATTCATTCTGGATTGCCTTCACCGGGAAAAATGACCTTACGCGACGCGTAACTCATAGAGAAGCTGTTTCTGGGTCGGTGATTCATAGCATATTTGACGCGTGGCACTATGAAGTCCTATGGACCTGCACATCGACTAGATTACTATGATACGCGTGCAATTATGTGCGCTTGATACTATACATCATGCTGCATTCAACAAACTTGAAACCAAACTGCCAAATGCACTTCTTTGCATGCTCCCAAATGCGCTCTGAAGTACACACCTGATTGCACTCGACAGTACACTCCCAGCCTGCTTGACTTACGCTCTCAAGTAAGCTCTCAAGACGCTCTCAATCACACTCCCGAGCATGCTCTCAAGTACACTCCCAATTGCACTCGATGGCACACTCCCAGCCTGCTTGACTATACGCTACAAAGTCAACTCTCAAGACGCTCTCAATCACACTCCCGAGCACGCTCTCAAGTACACTCCCAATTGCACTCGATTGCACACTCCCGATTGCACTCGATGGCACACTCCCAATTGCACTCGATGGCACACTCCCAGCCTGCTTGACTATACGCTCCCAAGTATGCTCTCAAGACGCTCTCAATCACACTCCCCAGCACGCTCTCAAGTACACTCCCAATTGCACTCGATTGCGCACTCGCAGCCTGCTTGACTGTACGCTCCCAGGTAAGCACTCAAGACGCTCTCAATCGCATTCCCGAGCATGCTCTCAAGTACACTCCCAATTGCACTCGATGGCACACTCCCAGCCTGCTTGACTATACGCTCCCAAGTAAGCTCTCAAGAGACTCCCAAGAACACCTCCGAGTACGCACCCAAGTACACCTCCAAGTCGCTCGCAAGTACACACTCGAGAGGGATGACACTCGCAATCTCACTTGACTATGCTCCCATGTACGCTCCTGCATGCTCGATCCAGAGACTTGCTGAGTTGCAGAAGCCAGGCACCGGGAGGCGTGAGGCATGTGGCGTGTGGTGTGTGGCAGATGGTGGGCGGTGTATGGTGGCCGAAATCATGACGTCGGTCGATATCATAGTCTGAACCTTATCTTTAGCGCACCCACCATGACAAGATCACAAGATACCTCATACTCATGGTGTTGACAATTGTAGCCTTAGATTCCGCAGGAAAGGTAGACAGTTGGATCTTGGGGAGAGCAGATCTCCGACTCAGATTTTCCAGCGGAATCTTGTGCCCGCTTCCCACTGATTGTGGGCGTGTGTGTGTGCATTCGGTCCGGGGCTGATGGGGAAGATGGCAACGGCAATGGTGATGGTGTTGGCGATTGTGATCATTGTACCAGAAGTACTTATACAAGTAGGTTGGCTACGTCAACGTCAGCATCAAAGCTTTCACAGACTTAGAGCCTTCTACTAGCCAAAGCTTCTACAGACCTAGAGCCTTCTACTAGCCAAAGCTTCTACAGACCTAGAGCCTTCTACTAGCCAAAGCTTCCACAGACCTAGAGCCTTCTATTAGCCAAAGCTTCCACAAACTCAGAGTTTTCCATCGGCCAAAGGCTTCCCGTGGAAAACTCTACTCCTTCCGAATATGCTCCTACATGCTCGATCCAGAGACTTGTTGAGTTGCAGACGCCGGGCCCCGGGCCCCGGGAGGCGTGAGGCAGGTGGCGTGTGGCGAGCAGTGTTGGGTGGGTGGCGTGTGGCAAGCAGTGTTGGGCGGGTGGCGTGTGGCATTTGGCAGGTGGCGGGTAGCGGGTGGCGGGCGGCCGAAATCATGACGTCGGTCTATATCATAGTCTCAATCTTATCTTTAGCACGCCCACCAAGACGAAATCTCACGCTGCCTCACGACCATGGTGTTGACAATTGAAGCCTTAGATTCTGTAGGAATGGTAGACAATTGGATCTTGGGGAGAGCAGATCTCCGACTCAGATTTTCCAGCGGAATCTACTGCGCGCTTTCCACCCATTGTGGGCGTATGTGTGCGCATTCGGAGCTGATGGTGATGATGGCGATGGTGATGATGGTGATGATGGCGATGGTGATGATGGCGATAGTGATGATGGCGATAGTGATGATGATGGTGTCGGTAGTGGTGATCATAGTACCAGAAGCACTTAGACAAGTAGGTTGGCTATGTCAACGTTAGCATCAAAGCTTCCACAGACTTAGAGCCTTCTAGTAGCCAAAGCTTCCACAAACTCAGGGTTTTCCATCGGCCAAAAGTTTCCCATAGAAAACTCTACTCCTCCCGATGCGAGGCTCTCTCAAGAAGGTTCTCAGGCTTTCAAAGAGGCTTTCAAGCAGGCTTTCAAGCAAGCTCTCAAGAGCTCTCAAGCAGGCTCTCAAGCACGCTCTCATGCAGGCGCTCAAGCGGGCTCTCAGCGATAGTGTACAGTACCATTATAGCAGCGAAGACTGCAGGCAGTGAAGACTGGTATAGGTCCATCTCCGGTCGCCAGCTGTATATAGTTCCATAGGCCCACGCGCACAACTCTATGAATCGACTATAGACGACTATAGGCTGCGCGTCGCGCAGGGGTCCACGGGAAGCTTGCTATGAGCTGCGCGAGTGCGCGAGTGCGCGTAGCGCAGTCTATAGTCGATTTGCACTTTTGCCGATGTTGGCAAGCTGGTCTTTTTTGATGGTACTGTTTGTCCAAAAGTTCTTATTTCAGATCAGGCTGCCGGTCCTTTTGCAGCTGTTTCAACACATCCAACATGGAAAACAATCTTCCACCAACTCTGCCAGTGGTATATGTGTGGAAATATACAATTCTTTTTCCAAAAACATCGGTGGATGAAGACTGTAGTGGAGTTGGACAAGATGTTCAAAACTGTATGGGCTGTGATGCAATGCTGGAATAAGGAGGATTTGGAGACCAAGTGGCAAGAAATGTATATGCTCTTTGATAGAGAAGAGATTGAGTATTATTGAAGCAACTGGATGCAGAATGAGAAAGAAAAACGGGTTATTACTGCACATGTACGTATGCATGCTAATTTCGGCTTGAACTCATCATCTCGCGTAGAAGGACAGCATCCAGTCATCATGCGATTTCTGAATCACCAAATGAGCTTGGATGAGGCAGCAAAAGCGCTCATCCGAAACCTATCTGTGCAAGATATTCATGACAGTACTCGGAATGCACAAAGTCAGATCAAGCGGCACCAGCCATCAGTTCTTGGAATATCTGCGCTTTGGCACCTTGAAACTGTTCTCACATCAACTGCAATTAATCTAATGAAAAGGGAAATGCATGAAGCACAAGTGTGTGCATTGAATGGTCCTCCACAGCATATGCCAGATAGCTGCCCATGGACATGCCAGAATCCTCTTCGCAATCTTCTTCCTTGCCGGCAGCTGATTCATCAATTTGCATGCCGAAAGGAACCTCTACCATACACCCTCATTCATCCTTGCTGGTTTATCAACCCCACCGATGCACATATATCATCATCAACTGCTGTTGACACACCAGAACCTATCCCGCCAGCACATTAACTTCAAGGTACTGGGGAGAACCATCTCACTAGTCAGGCTGTGGCTGCCAAAGTGTTCCGATCCCAACTACCACCAGATCAAGCAGAACAATATGTTCTTCGTATTGGAGCAGTGGGGCATTCAGTACAAGAAGAATTCAACCCGGATCAACAGTTGGTTGCTGTGTTTCCTATATCCCCTCCCTTGAGCAAGAGAGCTGAGGAGCTAAGACGGAAATCCCACAATAAAGGATCAATCTGCCTTCCAACTGCTACCGAGCGCACTGAGATTGATGTCCAAAAAAGAAAGACAGCAGAAACCATACTTATATTACCCAAACTTGACTTAATTCCCCCTTCAACTGCCCCAGCCCACTTGGATGCCGAGAACAATGCTACAACAGTTTGTCCTCAGCCAAGAAAATATCTGCAGAAGCCAAAGAAGCATACTCCGGATGTGGATCTGACACAGACTTCTGTGGCACAAGCTGCAGTTAACTGGGAGGAAACCCAGGACACTGACCGTTGGGAGGCACTGTATATAAATGGTATCAGTTTAGAAAGGAAAAGGTACGCAGCTGGAAACTCACAGGAGTTTCCAATTGTTCTTTATAACATAGAGTCGCAGAATCAGAGGCTGATAGATGGTTATTGTGGTCGGGTGAGGGAACCTCAGGACAAGAATGACGGTACAGGTAGTGTTAGCAACGGGTCCAAATTCCCGGGTCGGTTCCGGGTCCGGTTCCAACCCGGAACCGAACCGTTGCAACGGGTTTCCACACAAAACCCGCTCCTGAAAAGTCAACATTTCTTGCTCCAATT
>Ga0307514_10001491_pt1 | contig 28151 bp, 28 predicted proteins | sample 16_EM_MG_FD_203088 | JGI IMG/M metagenome (GOLD analysis project Ga0307514, IMG submission 203088) | Populus trichocarpa ectomycorrhiza microbial communities from riparian zone in the Pacific Northwest, United States - 16_EM | ecosystem: Host-associated > Plants > Roots > Unclassified | place... | reverse complement strand
TCCCGGACGTGTGGCAAAATCTGGCCTAAGGCTATTCCCCTCAGGCGGTTGAATGCGTACCGCATCTTCGACTGTTCGTCGGGAAAGCTGGCGGGTTTGTGTCGTATGACCATCCGAAGCTGAGCAACCCAGCCTCTCAACTGAGTTCGATCTGACCCTGAAAAGTCCGGGGAGTCGGGAAATTTCTGGCCTTTGTCTTCCGGGGCCTGGGGAGCAGCCGGAGCCGCCCTGGCTGCCAACATCAAGGCATTCGCTAACTGCGTCCTCAAATCGCGGACTTCCTCTCCAGATTGCCGTGCATCCCGGGTCATATCCTCCAGTTCCTGTTGCAGGTCCTCGTTGGTTCCCGGGGCCACTGGCCTCCTCAAGGCTTCGTCCCGTTCGTTCCTCAGAGCTTGTATTTGTTGTTCCAGCACGGTGTGGTCGCATTGTGGGGGCAGGAACTGCTTCGTCTGCAGATCTGTAATCTGCCGCTGTAGGTCGATGATCTGTTGTGGGTGCTCGCAGACCATCTGCACCTCTCGAATTGGTTGGGAGTACTGTGCTACCCGCATCAATACCTCCTGCGTTTGTGCAAACGCCTCTCGCAACTGTTCGTGTCCGGTGTTGTCCTTGTCGACGTCGATGAGTGCCATGATGGTGCCCTGGTCCTCGACGGATACCAGGGCCGCTCGGGGTTCCGTTGAACTTGACATTGAGGCGAACTAAGCACATCTACCAGTGCCAGTTATATGCGTCGAGCTCGGAGGGGGTCGGGGTTGGAGGTACTATGCCAATCAGCGGGATCCCAAGGGACTTTGCTGTTGTTGCTGCTGCTGCTGCGTGTCCGATTGTCGAATGAGTTCCGGCGCAATTATGGCCTTCGCAATCGCACGGTTCTTCGGGATCACAAGGAAACCAGGAATGTGCTCCTGTATACCGAGTCCAGTGCGGTCCAAACACGGGATCGTTAATATCAAGTCCGCCGCCTTCCCTGGCTGCGTCTGTCCAATAAGTATTCCAAGGGGAGGGGACAGCTGACTGTTCCAAGAAATAAGCTTCGAGGGGTTCTTCCTCGAAAGATACTGCAAGTATCTCTTCGATACTCTCAAAAGCGTTCAATGGTTCGGGTTCAAAAACAAGACAAGGAATTCCGGCAAGATCAAACCAATTCGTTCGAGAGGTGCACTTACTGTCGTACTGGTGCATTCGAATATGGCGATCTGTGAGGGTACTGACGGATATCAAATCCGGTAAGTCGTAATAATTCGTCGTCGCAATCGTCGCAAACGTGAATCCAACGATGGTTCGATGCTAGGTAAACCCAACAGGAAACAGAGCAAGGTTCGGAACAATACTTACACCCAGTCGAGGGATGTAGGCACATTCAATATCAGGTACGATGTTGTAGGACTCGTTCTAGTGTAACGGGCGGGGTCGGGCGTAGATGATATTGGTAACACTAATGTTATACTGAAAACGAGGCAAGAGGCTCGAGGTTCGTTTCGAGGAAATCAAGACAAGACAAGAGTCGAAACTGTTTCAAAGTCGTAACTTGCTTTGCTATACAAGAGAACGAGTAAAGAGAGAAGAAAAGGAAATCCTCCAACACCAACAACACTCTCTTTATATACAATCCGTCCGCCACCCTCGAACCATTCCTCATGCTCCGATGTACCGTCCGAATCTCATCCCATGATCTTACACACCACTCCATCATTCCTTATCGTAACAACCACGCCACATCACCCGACGTCGCAACACCTCAGACCACTTCTTTATCTTACTAAATTATACCGCCACCCTCTTACCGCTTCCTCCGCGTCTTCCAACGTCTCCGCCCTTCCGTAACACAATTCCTTTGACACCACCAGAAATCTCCCTCCATTCCCTCTAAGTATTCTTGTACCTATCTGCGCCGTGACAATTGGCTTTGTTCGATCAATCAGTGAAGAAGGCTCCCGGTCCGGATAGACTGGGTTTTAAGGCGATGAGGTTATTGTGGGAGTGGGATGCTCCGAGAATAATTGCAATCGTCAAAGTTACTTTTAGGCTAGGAATACACCCACGAGTTTGGAAGGAAGCGAAGGGGGTGGTTATACCGAAGCCGAATAAGCCAGATTACGGAGTTGCCAAGGCATATAGGGTGATTACGTTGTTGAATTGTCTGGGAAAAGTTGTTGAGAAGGTAGCGGCAAACGCAATAGCAGATGAGTGTGAGCGGAGGCAGTTACTTCACAACGGACAGTTTGGATGCAGAAAGAGAAGGTCAGCAATAGATGCGGTTGGAAGGTTGATGAAGAGAGTTGAAGAAGCGTGGGGGAGGGGGAATACCGCGGCAGTGCTGTTGATGGATGTCAAGGGAGCCTTTCCACACGTGGCAAAGGGGAACTTGATAAAAAGAATGGAAGAAATGGGGTTTGAAGCCGATCTGGTGAGATGGGTGGAAAGCTTTATGGAAGAAAGAAAAGTGATTATGTCGATGGACGGAAAGGAAGGAGATAGTATGGATGTGGAAACGGGAGTTCCGCAGGGGTCGCCAGTATCGCCAGTACTTTTCGTTATATATCTTTCGGGATTGTTCGGCAGAGTGGAAGAAAAAGAGAAAGAGTGCGGAAGTGAGGGTATATCTTTTGTCGATGATGTGGCATGGGTGGTAGAAGGCGAAGATGTGGGGGAATGCACACAACGACTAGAGGGATGCGCCAAAGAAGCACAGATTTGGGCGAAGGAAAACGCCTGTCAGTTTGACATCGAAAAAACCGAAGCGATATTGTTCACTCGCAAGAGGAGCAATAAAGAACCGAAGATGAAAGCTCGAGTAAGAGTGGGAAATCATGAGGTTCGATATAATAAGGAAGCGACAAGATGGTTGGGAGTGTGGCTGGATGATATGCTGACACTAAACGACCGTACAAAGAAAACCCTGGCGAAGGCTAGGAAAGCACAGAATAGGGTAAGATCCTTAATGGTTAAGAAGGGATTGAACCCGGGAAGTTGTCAAAGAATTCAAGTTGTGGCAGTTCAAGCGGTGATGTTGTATGGGAGTGAACTGTGGTGGCGAGGACAGAAAGATAGGGCTCAGGAGATACAAAAAGTGTTGAATGAACAGGGCAGAAGGGTAACCGGATGCTTTAGGACAACACCTCAAGGAGCACTTATGAATGATGCAGGGTTGCGACCAGCAGAGCCTCTTCTTGATAACCGTTTAAGGCGCTATAAAGTAAGGCAGATGATGATGCCCGATTTCAAAGGAGGAGGGCGAATGTTAGAAACGAGAGGAAGTGTGTGTCAGAGGGTGGAGGGGATTGATGAGTTGATCCCGGAGGAGTTTTGTGAACGGAGGATTTACGAAACGACAACATTACCGAAATCTCGAAATAGCCTAAAAGGCAAAGTGATTATACAGGAAGAAGAAGAGGCCAAGAGAGAAGCGGTTATGGAAAGGGAGGGCCTGGTTCTTTGGACTGATGGAGTGAGGAAAGAAGATGAGTGGACCGGATGTGCTGTGGTATGGAAAGAAAAAGAGAGGTGGGAGAAGAGGAGGATACATTTGGGTCGACAAAAAGAGGCATTTGATGCCGAAATGTGTGCGATGTCGGAAGCAGTGAAAATTGCGAACGAGATAGCAGATAAGGAGGGGGCAATGAGAGTGACAATTTTTACGGACTTTTAAGTGACCTTACGAAGAATACAATCGGACGAACCAGGCCCAGGACAGGTGCTAGCGTTAAGAACGATGATATGGGAAAGCGAGTTGTCAAGAAAGGATATTCAGGTGGAATACCGGTGGGTACCAGCCCATAAGGGGATTGAAGGCAACGAAAAAGCGGACCAACAAGCGACGAAGGCGGCGTATAAGTGTCGAGGAAAAAGGATAGAGACACAGAATCCGCCATCATATTTAAATTATGTTTCTTTCGCCCATATTAACCGGAGGTTGACCGAGTTGAAATGGGAGGAAAGTAAGAAGAAAATACAAGAGATGGGGAGAGAGTCAAAGCACAGTTACCGGTATGATTTGGCGAAAAGGGGAGGTAATAGTGCGGTGATGGGATCCCGGAAGTCGATAGCGGCTAGGTTTTATCAACTTAAGACAGGACATGCTCTTTTGGGGAAATACTTACGACGCATTGGAAAAAGAAGAGATATGAAGTGTTGGTGGTGTGGACACGAATATCAGACAAGAGACCACCTGTTTAAGTGGTGTAAGAGATGGAAACGAGAGCAGAAGCGACTTTGGGTTGACGGGCAAGAGGGGGAAGAGGGGTATGAAGGGGTTGAGAAAGTGTTGAAAAAGCCGAAGATTAGTTTGCCAATGTCTCTTGTTTTTGCGGAGGAAAAATGTTCGCAGGCACTGTTGGATTTTCTTTATTTGACAGATGTTGGCAGAATTAGCGGAGTGGTGGAGGAGGCGGAGAACTCAGATCACGAGGAGTCGAGTGATGGGGGGGTGTAAAAGTTGATGTTGTTTTTGTTGGCGGTTTCTTTTGTTTTTGGGGAAGAGGACTCACGACTTTGCTTTTGTTTCTTTATGTTACGGAAGAAGCGGAGGGGATATGTGTACGGGATATGCCATGGCCGCTAGCGGCCGAATGCAATATGATTACAAACAAACAAACACCTGCTATCTCTACATCGCTTCTAATAAAATCTCTGACACTTACTCTCAAGAATCTTCTTCACCCCCTCGCCCATAGCCAAGAAAGAGTAACAAAAAAAAAGTCAAGCAATGGTAACAGCTAGAGACAGGGTAATACCAGCGATACCCGTCCACAAGTGAACAAAGGAACAAAAAATTCAAGCCTTTCCGAGCTACTTCTCACATAGCCTCTCCTGACTTGAGCCCTCAATCATTCCTACCTCCACGATTGTTAGGGTTAAGACCCAGTGTCCTGATACGACGAGCTCATTAACACGACGAGCCCAATGCCATGAACCACTCGTTGTTTGCCGTCATATACCACATACCTACCTACTAATCCGGTCTTCATAAGCTTAGGTAGTGAAAGTTCTCGGCACATACTCTGTACAGCATCGTAGTTATCCTGGTGACGGTACAGATGAATAGATCAAGCTACATCTCAGAATATGGAGCTTCGCCAAAATTGGGGGAATGGTTGATACAGTGGCAGTTATATGTCGAACGAAAACAAAGCCCGCTGTGTCGTTTCGTGACCCTAACCCCTTCAAGTAACCACTTCACAGGAGGGCCAATTTTGCGACGGGATAGCACCGGAGGCGTGGCTGTTCGGAGTATGAGGAATAGCGAATGAAAATGGGAGTAGAATCGACAGGGGATGTTGGTCAAAGGTGTGGTAGTAGGAGTGGATGGTGAGCTTCGCGAAAGCAAAGGGATCCGGAGGATGAGACTGCATAAGTAGACGTAGGCTTGCGGACTTGCGTTAGGAGCATAAATTTGCCACATCTCCCCATGTGACTAGTACGCTCCATCACCCTTCGAAGCTTCTTGACGTCTATCACGAGGTGTTAAGGCACAGGAAGAACGTTAGGTATTGTGTACGTTTACATAAATAAACAGCAGATCTCTATAGCACAATACTACACCAGCCGTTAAAGAAACCCCATGTGTAAACAACCTTGCCTACACGAACACAATCCGAAACCATAACGAAAGGCAACACTGGAGACAATAGGAAGTTATAACAGTCCTTATATGTATCATTCATCAGTATTCCGCCTTAGTTGGCTTTCGGCCATATGCGACATAGCTGTTTTAAAATCACACCGTTATTCTCATGTTTCAAAGTGGGGTGATTAGACATACAAGCAGCAATATAGATGCGTCGTCTTCTTCCTAACATCCTCCAACGCATTACGGCAAACCTTTGTCGCCTCATCCGTGGACATTCCTAAGATTTTCGTAAACACCTGCAAGCCGTACGCCTCAAATCCTGCATTTTCTTTAGCCTAGCTCAAAACAAGCTTCATCTCCACCCGCACGTACCTGAGTCGCACGTCATCAGCGCCATGCCGCCGATATTCTTAAACTTCTTCTCCTTCGGCCACAGTCCGACAGGCTGTTTGTACAGTCGGTGGACTATATCAACAAAGCCTGCTTTCTCAAGTTTCTCCGTGAGGCCCTTAACGCTCGACGGGAATGGCCGGTTGATCTTGGCCATGGCTTCGGCCATGCGGTCGCACCATACCAGCGCTGCACCACCCTCCGCTGTTCCGTCGTCCGTGTGCCTGGGAAGACTTACTTCGGCGAGTTCGACGTAGCCGCCGGGTTTAGTGCAACTGAGCGGGATAAAAAGTTATTGCTTGATCTGAACTTCAGTAATGGTGTGCTTACCGGTAGACCTCGGCCATCAGTTTGGGCCAGTCGCCAATTCCTTGTGCGATATTTCGTAGGTGAATGAAGTCAAACAATTCCTGTGCGATATGAGCGCTGGTAATGACGTTAGATACGGGACACCCACGGGTTCAAATGTCCATTCAAGCTCGGCGTCGTCGACCTCGAATCGACTGTCATCGGGCGTTAGCCCAGCCACACCTGACGATTCGAAGAAAAATGTGGCTTACCAGTTTGGCGGGACCCTATCAACCACATATTGGTAAATCTTCTCTTGCTCAAAGATTCTGTGCATACGAAACGTACCATTCGGGTTGAATTGGACTACATAATATTGTGATTAGAATTGCTCCTCAGTAACTTATTTCAAGGAATTCCATACCTGAGGTCCGTACCAATTACCTCTGCCATGGGATACCTATCCGCCGCATCAATCGCCCAGATCCCCGTACCGGTGCCGATATCCAAAATACGCTGTGGGTCTTTCAATGGCGAAAGGTGGATTTCACCATTCATCAACTGTAGCATGATTTCATGGTGTAAATCCAGGCTATGTCGGGATATATGAGTCTCTCGAAGGTTACAGGTGGGATAGGCGCTTACCGATCTTGTTCTAGCTATCTCAAAATCAGCACACGGCAATAATAGATGGAGAAAAGAGTAGCTGCGTACCTCATCAGTGGGAAGCGGATTTTTGGAGGCGCCAAAGTATGCATGATATCGACGACCTGCTTGATGTTAGCCTATGATTGGGCCGAAGATGTGTCTTACCGTTTTCGAAAATGTACTCGTTAAGAGAGGAAGCAAGACTCGCAGTACTCGTATCATATCTTCATGGATCAGTATCGTCGTGAAAAAGCACCGGACGGAGTTAGACGTACCCATTACTTTCGTAATCCGAGTCCAACTGCAATAATTAGCAAAGGTTTGAGTGTCCAGAAGGGTTACGAGTAATAAATACCATCTTTGGGTCGACTTCAATATTTTCGCTTGTTCCCATCCATTGCGTGGCTGGCGCCACAGAAGGGCTCTGAAGAGGACTGGGTACCACCGCTGGGGCGACCTTGGGCCTTTCCTCCGTCTTACTTGTGTTAGAAGGGCCAGCCATCACCGGTGAAGTGGCTTTGATCTTTTCCTCTTTCTTGTCTGCCATTGTCTGTCTCTTGTCGATTAATTGTCGTCGTTGCAGAAGCCGGGGGTGACCAGAGAAACGGGATAGATATCATCTTATACTCTGCCCCTCTTTACCGCCAGTAACCCCGCAGCCTTTTCATCCCATCCTGACTGCCCTATTCAACATTCACATATGCGCCAAGTACCCGATCTGCTCTAAACTGGCCTCATATGACAAGCAGCTAGACGATCCAGTCTGTATGTTGCCATTAAGCTTTTGTACAACTCATCCCAGCGGCTAGGTACTCCCACGCTTCCAGAATCCGCGGCCCATGGCGAAGTAGCTAGAAATCTTAGATTAAATCTTCAAACTACCGCGGTTCCGGGAGCTTTGCCGGTCCATCAGCCGGTGTAAGCGAAGGCCACAGACTACAGTACCCAATAAAACTCAATAATTCGTAACTGAAGTACAGAGTGGCGGTTTAGGCGCCAATGATGAAGAATCTTTTAGTTTAGTTTAGAGACTTTGAAAGTTCACTCTTAGCCCTTACTCTAAATCCAAAGCCCAGTTAGTTGCTCCACTGATCACGGCAAGTGGTAAAGGATTCGCGGTGTGAAGGTATTGTGATATAGATTTCGTCACAATCAATTCTACCCCACCTACCGCCTTCCGGGATCCAGTTCAATGGGCTGGACATTGCATACGGCGGTTGCCGAGCGAGCTGCAATGCAGACGGACCTTCAGCTTGTTTCCCCTTCCCATGTAACACCTCACATGGCCATTAACAAAATAAAAATCCCCGGTTAGAATGGGCCATTGGTGGGGAAGAATTCGTAGTTTCGTAGTGCTTACGACCGCCTACAACCCGGGAACGCTTGCGATAGGGCTTCCACGGTATCAGCCGGCCGGTGTTACGTCCGGTGTTACATGCGGGTATCTCCGAAACCAATTATCGCCTGCGGGGCGGTGATACATAAGGTGGGGGTTGAGCGCACGGACTTATCCTCTATCTACGGTTTGTTTGTTTGTAATCATTTTGCATTCACCCCGAAGGGGTGCCCAGCTAAGTTACCACAAGCCGGCCGACCACTGGTGGTCATGGCATTTAATTAACATTTTTATCCCTGTCCATCGGAAACTTCCTGTCCATCCATCGGCTAAATTACGGCCAAACTAGCTCACGTAACACCTACTTCTGACTCAGGCAAAGTCGTTTCCTCCCACTTCCCGCTACCCAATGGAGGGCACTAAGGCCACTACCCACCAAGCCCACCCCCATTACTAATCATTCGTATGCTTGACCTGTGGTGAGTTTGACACAGGGAACTCGTAGTGCGACATCAACTTGTACGACACAAGGAGTCTGCTCGGGTAGAGGAGTGGCGCCGGGATTCGAACCCGTAACAATGAGCATAGTGGTGGCAAATCCAACCACTACACTACGGGGCCACTCCCCCCTCTATCTACGGTTGGTGTATGTGAACTGATCCTACAGATTAACAGTGGCAACGGGCAGAGACGTCCTCCCGTAACAAAGTCGACGTCATTCAGAGAGCCTAAGGTTTGAATCCGCTCTGAAATGTCTCGAAATTGCTATTGCAGATCTTCATCTTATCTACATGTGTGGATTTGGTCTTGCGCGCATACATTAGTATCTGTATTACTGAGGCCTTACCTTCTCTATCCGGTCAATAATCAAGCTAGGCTGATTGTGATACCGGCAGTGGTAGAGTATTATACGTGCCTAGTGCAGTACTAGCGGTAGAGTAGTATGGACCGGCCAGTTCGGCAGGAGAGGAACATCCGCCGATTAAATCCATCTATGAATATGCTCTCAACCCGTGACTGATAACGACAGAAGCAGTACCCTCCTCCGAGATTGCACCCAAGCGAATGCTTCTCAGCTATGGTGGGTAGATAAATTGACGGCGTGAAGTGTAGATGGATGACCTCCCTTCGAATCGAGGTTGTGTAGATAGACAACATCCGTAATCTGCAATGGTGAGAGTGATCATATCGATGGTAAAGTCAGATTCCCCGTCTCTGAAGTTATTCGTCTGGCAATGCTGCTCAGATGTTGAAGGAGATTCGCTCCCGGAACCCGGTGGTGAACTAACGACGCCTAGGATGGTTGGTGAGAGGACTGTATGGTGGAGAGGTTGATTGAACATATCTGTTATTCTATGATCGCTGCTAAAATGTTGGGAGGGGTGGTGTAGCGTAGTAGTTGGGGAATTCATGACTTCAACAGACCTACTTAAGCGCATCCGCTAATTGGCGCTGACAAACAGCGGACACGAGAAGCGTTGCACCTATATGATACTAAGTGGTTCTCCTATGTCTCGTCTTGAGTGTCATAACTTAAGTACACTTCACATACGATTCAAAATTACGTTGAGCTGCTTGCCGCTTGTTCCACCTCCGCGCTCCACCATCACCGATACCTCCTAACGGTTATTCCCATCGTGCGATGCATGCCCTCCCGACTGACCGGTATCATGAGGTATCAAATATGGTGATAGATGAAGAGCTCGCACGACAATTACGGGGCCCCAGAGATCTATGAACAGGTTGGTATTAATGAACCTCTGGCTTACATGGTTTACAGAAACCAAAGAACTTTCCATTCGATCGAGACAAGGACAACATGGCCGAAGATACGAATAAAGCCAACGCCATTCACCACCTTTTGCTAGTCTCCATTGGCCCCCTTGCGAATGAACCTTGGCAGAAACCTTCCCGCGCAAACGAGTAACAGCGAAACAAGAATCTCAACAACTGGATTTGGAGGAGTGGATACATCGGATGAGAATCTATGATTTATCCAGCGATCCGTAACCACTTACCTACTGTATATCCCCATTAAATTGACCACAGCAGCAAAATTTCTCCATACTACGGTGCCTCTATTGATCTGATCGTGCTCGGCTGCCAGGTTCTGGTTGACCGTTAGCTTAGAAACTAAACCACTTACGATAATTAGGAGGGTTACGTATACCCTTGTCCACATCGCCGCATCTACCAAGTTTAGTCCGCCACACTGCCGGTAATGAATGGTGAGCAAGTATCACCTGGATCGTCTACTTAAACTGATACAACCTCACGGACAACGATCATAGTCCATCACTCATGTCAATGGTGGATTGAACTGTTACTTTGGATGGTTCGGTGACTTCTTGATTGACTTGATTGATCGTCTCTATCTCGAGGGCCAAAGGCCCGTATATGTACAATCTTCCATATGCGTACGTGTATGCTCTGACATGAGACGCATCACCCTGGTCCTGATGCATATCCTCATACAGCCACCATCTTTATACAAGTCTTCATTCTCATACAAGACATCAGACGGTGCTGAGACTCACGATCCAAGTACACATGCAACATGAACTGTTACTTTAGATGCTTCTTAGACTTGTTGATTGACTGATCTCTCGAGGCCTGAAGGCCCGTATATATACAGACTTGACTCCCATATCCATATTCGTCTCCATATCTATATCCGTTTGCATATCCGTTTGCACTGATATGAGCCGCTCTCCTGAGGCATATCTTCATACACCAATTGCATATCAAACGGACCTGAGCTGTGAGGCTCACGATGCAGGTACACATACAACATGAACTAGATGCCATTTCTGGAAGCCTGTTACTAAATACTATTAGCTATTGACATCTGTTAGAGCCTTTGCTCGGAGCATACGGATCGATACTGAAATGCCAAAACCCGAGGCTACAATCTAGTAAGAGGAGGGACGAAGTATACTTTGTGCAGCCTGTTATTACTTCAGATATCAACCATCATATTCACGAACTGTGTTAGAAGATACTCACGTTCATAATCTCCTGCCGGAGGTCATAATCGCAACCTGAATTCTTAGAGCGACATTATTCTTAAGCAACAGGTATTAGCTATGTCATAGATGCTCACCCATGCCAAGACTTACGTTCACATGTTGAAGTCCTTCATGTGGCAGCAGGTTGAGCGACTTCTACTACATCCTTTGTGCTCCTATGGCAGCTCTTTGACGGTTTTTCTGGATTTAAACTGGCCTACACTCAAATATATACTACGCACTCAATTATTATTCTAGGGGACCGTTTTATGCATGGCGGAGAAAGGCTCACCGCCGCTTCTCCCAGGGTCAGGAGAAGAAAGTAGTGAGGTTAAGGGACCAAATTGCATCTCGATCCATTACTGTTATGTATTAGGGTGACTTCACCTTGAACTGCACCACCACACCAGTTCCTTTTAAGAGCTCCGTTACTTACTTGTTCCACATGCACAGCATAGTTCTCAGATTTGACCACACGCCAGTAACAGCACCCTTGAGCTATTTCCATCGGTTTCCTCGGTTGCCTTGTTTGGCCAATCACAGCAGACGTTCCCACACCACCCAGGCGTCCGAGTGAGTCGGAGTGTTTGAGTGTTACCTGGAAACTTCCTAATCGCGTCTAACTGCTTCTGGGGTTGTTTTCTCAAATGATATGACACGCGGATGCGGGATGGAATACCCGGAGCTGCGATGATATTGCTTTTTGATTTATGTATATGATGTGTTACGTAGCACAAACCGAGTTATTGCTTTTTCACAACAGGCAACCATTTTGGTAGAGTACATCGCTTTCGAAGCTTTTCTTTGCCTGAGCTGAATTTAGGCCAATTCCCAATACGTAACATGCGTAAGCGCCCAAACACCCTGATAACCGAACTGAAGGGGAAGTGTTGACACCCTCAGCTATCGCGCGTACACTTACGTCAACAAGTATCCAACTTGACAACAACCTCCTCCTCACCATCTCCTAAAATCTCTTGTTGTATGAGGGGATATGGCATCACCCCAAGATTACATCGCATTCCACCAGACATACGGCTGTACAAATCAAACAACCCGTACAGTAAAGAGACAAATCGTCGTAATCGCTGTGCCAGGAACGGAGTGGATAGATGGGCGGGAAGAACCAGCAGAATACACCAAACAGTTTTTCCCTATTAACGAGCTCAGAGCCATTCTTGTTCCCAAGACAGTCCAAGCTATCCTAAGACATAGATGCGACTATTGCCAGCAACAGACTTTGTGGTTACCTAAACCGGATATTGATAAATCGGTGGACCATATCGTGGGAACATCGTCGAACCATCCATCGCTCGCACGTACTGCTATTACGATTTTCGCACTTCTGATTTACATCGAAAACCCATTGCTTATCTTCAGTTTTCTTCAAAAGGGGGATAATGACGACACATTCGCGAAAAACACAGAAACCTACGAACCTGTTCGACTGTACGAAATTTGGCGCGATTTCCACACCCATCATACACGAGCTTCAGAAGAAGTCGCTCGAAATTTTCGAACACAAAAGTGGCATTTCGCTATTCCTCATATGAGCCATGGGGAACACACACGATATCAATCGCGCCACATGCTCCCTTTCGCGATGCAAAAGGAACTGGGGCTGCATACAGGTGCCCAACAGCAGGAGTCAGAACTAGATAGAGATCGGATTGGTCATGACAGAGGTGGAAACGGGAAAGTATTCAAGGTGGAACTCCATCCGGGTTACGGGAACTTTGGACGCGCTGAGGTATGTTAGATACAGCCTTTTATCCTGAAGTTGCAATTGGTCGGAGATGAACCTTTTCATTTACTTCAACTTTTGGAGTCAAAGATAAGACGAATCTACAAGTTTCTTCAATGCTGATTCATCTTGCCAGACTCCGTCCATGATATATGCAAGGAAGGAGATCGCCGCTGGGAATACTGTCTGGCACATCCTAGATGAGACGAATAATCTCCAAAAAGTGAAGAAATTGTGCCACCCACATCTTATCGAACTTGTTAAGTCATATCAAATTGGGGATAACAATTTCAACCTTATCTTCCCTTACGCCAAGGCAAACCTCCATCGATATCTACGAGTGCCCAGCTTAGGTGCTTCCCGTACCTCTAACAGGACGCATAATCGGCTTTGGCCGCAGATGCTCGGAGTAGCGGAGGGCTTGAAACTCATTATCAACAGATCATCCAGCAGCCCGGAATCTTCCATTGGATTCCACTTCGATCTGAAACCGCAAAACATCCTCATTTTGGAAAAACTGCAGGGGGATACTTTAGTCATTTCGGACTTCGGCCAGGCGCGCCTTCTTGAACATGATAGTTTTACTTCACGACTCACGTTTGGAAGAGGCACCGATAGCTATACGCCACCTGAGCATTCTACCGGTTTCGTAATCAAAGCACAACAAAATAAATATGACATCTGGCCATTGGGTATCATTCTTATGGAGGTACTTGCCTTTGTAGTTCAAGGCGAAACTGGCCCAGAGCGATTGGACGATGTGCGATTCACCAGGGAAAGGGGAGGCATGGACTCGCGCTTTTGGAGGCTTACTGATCAGCCTGGCAAAGGGGAGCTTAAACCACAGGTAAAGCGGTTCATGAACGATATCAAAGATAACTCATACTACGTCAATGAGGAAAACAAAAAATTCGTGAGCAATGTGATTGATCTAGCGGAGGACATGCTTCAACCAGATCCTCGTCGCCGCATTTCTATCGACAATGTTGTCGAGAGAATGAAGGCTATTTTCAGCTGTGAGAGGCGAATTGCTCCTCGCCGGGAGATTCCATTGCTAGCAGGGGAGAAAGTGCTTTTGAGTATAGAGTATGTCTGCTGCAGCATCACTGTCCGGCTCTTTGGTACACCCGTTATTAACTGGCCATCACAGGAAGATTTCGCATACACACAGGATGCACACAAAAGAAACGGCATTCAGAGTCTACGAGAAGGCGCATCGCAATGACTTTGAATTGATCTTCGATACCAGCGATGAAACCTCGATTGAAATGCCAAAAGGTACTTTTCGGTTCGTTCAAACTAAATATACTGGTGCTAAACAAGACAGCGTTGCGCTCAGACGTAAAGTTGTGCCCAGAATTTGTTTTAAAAGGTATCAGCTTAGAGAGAGGGGCAGAGCGTGTGATAAGTTTTGTGCATGTCCGGGATTGTGTCATTAGCTTTGATGATCACATTTATGCATTCGATGATGATGAGAGTAAGTTACTGCTCATTTACCGATGAATATGTCCCCCTTCTCCAGCCCGGATAATTCTTCGAGTTTGTGCTGATATACGTCACTCTAACCACAGAAACAGACTTAGTTTTTGAAGAGTTGACACGACAAGGGATATTAATGAAGTTAGGTCATACCGGCTTCTGCCGTTACTGCGACCTGCTGACCGATACTGTGTGATAACAGGAGCCGGAGAATGCTTCAAAAAGTCGCATGGTCGAGATATTTTACGCGAAAGGAGAGCCTGAAAGACGTAGCAGTTGGTATCCTTTCGAAAGAGAGGGCTGTCAAATCTTACGAATTAGGTGCTTTAAAGGTCGAAATATGGATAGAAGGGCTCCAATACGAGGATGTACTCAATACTCTGAGGCCAACAAGCTACTGGGTGCCAACTGATCTATTTCACAGGATGAATCATCGGCGGACGGAGCCACTAGTATTCACACTGAAGCTTCTCTTCATTCCAAAGCTCCATCGCTATCTGTCGATAACGCCACAAATTTGGGGGGACGAAGGCGGCGGCGAAGGCGAATGACGAAAAAATAGAGCCACAGCGACGGCGGATTGTTGTTTATTGCGAAGATAGGATAATCACCGTCAGATGTATGACCTTTTGTTTCACACAACTTCATTACCTGACGATCCATACATAGTTGCAAAAGCCTGTCGTTTCCCGTCATCCTATCATACGCCGGGTAAGGGTATTCCGGCCTCTGGCATTTTGGATTTGGGATTGACCGACAACGCGTTCTGTTTTGAGATTAACCAGATTCTACGCGATGATGGGCATAATTACGTGGGCATACCATTATGTTGGGATGCTCTAGCAGCCGAGGAAGAGAGAGGGAAGGAGAGGGTCACATCATTATCCTTAACGTTTGAGAACGAAAGTGGTAGGAGTTCCCGATGGGCTTCTGAATACGAGTTATATCATGACTATTTCACTAACATGACCTAAAGATGCGGCGGATTTCTATAACGAGTATTTTGAGGAAAAAAACTTGTGGTTAGAGGAGGTTCGAGCTCAGGATAACACCTTTCGATAATAACTTTCTATTGGAAAATGAGGATTGGGCATGAAAGGGGATGCCCTTAAGAGATTCAAATGAATATAGTAGCCAAAGACTGCAACATCGGGAGTAAACTATCAGTCCTGTTTCTCATTTATGTGCTTGTCCATCGTAACTGCTGACTCCAGATCCTCGTCGGGGGAATGCCGCCGCTCCCACAATTTCCAAGCTGCTACAGTCAAGAAGAGAAATATAACCGTCAGAATCCCGAAGATCCACATCTCCCTTGCGAAATGTAGCTTAATAGGGCTGGACGACTCTATATGAATATAGTTCATTCCTAACAAAGTCTTTTGCCACACTAGTCAGCAGCTTCTATTGGAACAAGGGTTGTTGGATATACCGATACGAAGGAGGCTGGTAGATATATTAATGCAAGTATCGTCAGCACCTTCAGAGTTTTTGCATCCCGTCTCGACTTGTATGCAAGTCCTGTCATCATCCGGTTGTCGTCCTGTGCTAGTATAGACAACTCAGTCGTTGTTCTGCTATTGGTTTGCAGAGCGTCGAGCCCTCGAAAGTCAAGTATATTCCGGATCTAGTTAACATATACCAGTCAGACAGTTCTGCTTCAGAATGACATAAGTTATGGGTGATACCAATGTGGAGGAGCCCTCAAGACGCCTCAGTAAAGTCTCAACACGCTTTTGTTGCAGGACTGTCTCGGCCTGCAAGGCGCAGACAATGTTGCAACGCCCATTTTCAGGTTCCGGCGTTCCTGGGGCTGCAAGTTGGGTTGCTTTACGCGTAATAGCTTCGAGAACAACACGGTTGATTTCGAGCATAAAGGAAACCCGAAGAAGTGTATCTCTTATCTCTTGTAAATTCTGCGTGTCAGCGAAACGAATGGCAAAATCGGCCATTCCAAGTGTAGAATTCTCCCCAACAGATGCGAGCAAGGGCTTTTGACTCTAAAACCTCAGTTAGCATTCACTTATGCGTCACCATTTAGGTTACACCAAAGCAAGATTACTTACGATTCCCAGGAATTTCTCTTCTAAATAGCTCACATACCATTTCCACTTTTCTGTCACCGATGTAAGAACCAGAAGATGAAGTTCTATCCATGTGTCTTTTGAATCTCTGCCTCGTTGAGCCTCCTTGAATACTTTCAACCTCCTTATTATTGTCTGGGAAGGGTTCAAGATGACGAAGGTATCCTGTTTGGATGCTAGATCCATCTTGTGATAAAGCCCAATTTGTCGCATTGACCAAGGATCGTGAGCACCTTCTCTTCCATGGGTCTCCGCATGTTTGGCTAGATAGCAGAGCTCTGGCGGCCAGAAAGGCATCGTCAGCAGGGTTCACATATCCATTTATAACGTTGGGGCGAACAAACCGATGCAAGATCTATTTCCTGATATCTCATCGACCAGCGACTCCTCTTGATAGCCGCCAGCTGATTCATCTCTAAAGTTTGTCTTTTGGCCAAATGCGCGCAGGAGATCCATGATGCGTGGCATGATGGCGATCCCTGATAAAAGAGTCCGCATCCCAGCTGCGGAAATTTCTAGCCGACTCCAAGAATAAGGCTGTGGTATCAAACTGATCTCATGATAAGTTTATGTAGCTGGCTGCATGGTTGATATGTTTATACACTATTCTTGTGCTTTGGTTGTTGGGTTTCTGCTGGAATTAGCCAAATTGTTTCGCAATTGCATCCGCCATATTTCGTACCTCCCAATATTCCCGCAGCTCACTCGAACTCTCGAAAATAAAATCTTGTACATAATGTCAGCTCCCTATCTATGTGAAAACAAATGATTAGCCCTGCTATGACCTACCTTCGCCATGGAGTTCCATTACTTTTACGTTCACATCATTGTCTAAGACAAATAAACGTTCCGACTCTTTTTCGAAATCCGCCGTAATGTCGTTTGCATCGAAAAGGTATGACAAAGTCTTTAGATTAGCAGGCCACGTCATCTTTGTTGATTTTTCTGTCGACACCAAAGCAGTTTCCGAACTTGCCCTCGATTAAAATATAAGTGGTGGCAGGCGGAGCAAAGCTTTCCTAAACCCATAAAACGCGTGATTGGTGGCTTGGTTCGGATTGCAAAACTCAGCCCATTCGAAGGTTACACGACATATGCAGGCAGTCATGCGGTATAAACTTTTTCAATTGGACAAAAATTTCATGAACTGCTTCTTATCTGCAAGCATTTGCAACAATCCTTGCATGCCAAAGTCTAGCCTTCCAAGCTTAAAACTGACTGCGCACGTCACCAACACCTCCTCCGCTCCCTGGGTGGGTTTGATTTCTCTTGAAGTAAAGTGATTTCTGTCTATAACGCAAGGAAAACATAGTTAGAGAAAACGACAACGATACAGTGTTGATACGGCTGCATACGTCTGTCAGCATCTCTGGAACCACGATGATGTGGTGGCCAAGTTTGGTCTGTCCAGAATACGCCTCGTTGTCAGTCACGGAACGAAGACGAGCCACCCATCAGGAGACTACGAACCACTTTCAGCCAATCTTTGTAAGGCATGCCAAACGTCTCGGTGAGGAAGTCTTCCAATATAGTCGCGCGGATATATTTCTCGGTTAAGGCTTGGACTTTGAACGTCGCAGGCATGTTGTATGTTTCAGGCATGTAGTCTCGAGAATCCATGTTTAATGGTCGATCAGTTATCATGGGCTGTGCTTTCTGGATGAGATTTTCCAACCGTTTAGACTATTGCTGGGATCGTGATCAAAAGACGATTTAGCCTGGATAGGTGCCTTCGCATACTTATAAGCCTCGAACTAAGGCTTGAAATTACTGCGAAACCCATAGAAAGTGTGCCATTAGATTGAGAACCGGACTGAACGCGCATTTTTGGCGCAGGAGTTGCGCACGTCTGTTGTAGCTGACCACCTCAGGCTTAGGCATCCATCGCCCTCACAAAGACCTATGACAGAATGCCAGTACCTACGCACTACTAACCTTGACTATGCAGCAATATAATGTGCTCTTTGAAGAATATTCGGTGTTACCGAACCGACCTACGGTCCGCCGCTACCTAGCCCGATAACTACTCCGTGATACATTACGGTGGAACTGAAGGTTTCGTGCGGCTCACCGATTTGCCACAATTTTGGTCCTGGGAGGTAGACATGCCATGCCACTGCAATGCGCTTGATCTCATACCTACAACGGTAGCTTGAGCTCAGACAGCTCACGCGCGATCCGGCAGCCTGACATAAATGCTCTCGCTTCAGTTTCGTCTCCCAGCTACTCACTAAGTTCGATTAAGTTCATACCAATAGCTTGCAAAGGAGACCGCTGGTTTACAAGTGCAACTTGATGAATGGTTCCTGTATTGTTACTTCAAATCCCAATAGCGCGTATGTACGTAAATAATGATAAGGATTAATTCTAAATGTAGATTCCTGTTACATCCCTCTCTGAGACCCCGCTGTCGTATTCACTATATAATATCTCAATAACCAGAGTATGAAAAAATTCAATACACATTCCGACAGACCCGACTGATACCTACCGTAAGAGAAAATGAACTAAAGGCGAAACGTAGTTCCTTTTGAACGCCTCATATTTGGCTCCAAATGACTCGCTAAACTGTGTTGAAACTGTAAGTACTCTAGTTCCAGCAGTAGCCACAGATATAGGTACCTCATAATAAACAATCCTTTCGTTTCCCTCGCGTCGCGCCACGGCCAATGCCTGCCTTTGTTTCGCCGTCCTGCAGTCCTCTGGCTCGCAGGCAATATGCGCCTTGATTGGCAGACTATCGGCGTGATTATGACTTTCACTCAACAGGATCCAGAGTCGTAAAACTCCCCAATACACGAAGCAACCACCAAATACGCATGCACTTGTTATCGGCCACCAGTATCGACCCGGCTTGGATTTCGCCTTAGCCCCTTCGGACAGGATCATGAGGTTGCTTGCAGCGAAGAGGAGTGCAATGACCCACTCGAGTATGTGGTGTTTTAAAACCAACGGTTCCCACTCCGCATCCGCTATCTTCATTCTCCGAAGTCGATGAAGACCGTAAGCCAAAACGCCTGTAGCCCTCTGGTTAGTGTCGCACGAGTAGATACAGAGAGGCGGAGGAAGAGCATACAGCCGATTATCAGATGACTGTAGGTAAACAGCCCGATAACGAACCCATAACCACTGCTCGAGTTTGGTGTAATGCTGATTAGGATTACCGAGAAGATCCAATGAAGCAGGAGTGCACCAGCAGGTGTTCCGAATTGAGGGTCATTGGCGGAGAAGTATCTATAAAATGGGATGATATGTTGTTGTGCGATTTGCTGCTTAACTGCTAAAATGTGAGCACAATCCTTCAACGCACACGGTCAAATAGTTATTGTACCTTTACTTGAAGTGTATACCACTGCAATCAAATTTCCGAATGCGGAAAGAGCAATGCAAATCTTTGCGGTGGCTCTATAATCACCAAAGACCTATTTACAAACCGGGAAGATTAGTTATTGGATTGTAGCACAGGTAGCATGCAGATTCCTACTTTTGGTACAAATTTGATTGCTACCCCAACATCATTGTCCACAAGGTCTCCAAAAGGGCATGCTATCGACTGACAACAATCTATCAGTATAAGGGATATCTGTACGGCCCGGGGGGTATTAATACTGACGTAGGCGATTGTAACGAGAACATAGAGGCAGGTAACCCCTCCAATTGCAGATAATGCGCCGCGTCTAAGAACACCTCGATCAATTTCAACCGGAAGCTCCCCAACCACCTGTTAGAGTTAGAAATGCTTCGAAGCAATGAGATGGAGAGTAATGATAATACATAGTTGGCATTTTCCCAGCCTTGATAAGTGTACAAAACGTAGATAAAGGCACTTAGAGTATTGAAGTTGCTGCTTTGTTGGTTCCAGTCGTGGATGCCGGAATTTTTCTTTGTGCTGGCGATAGCACCTCCTATGAAAAATGCCAGGAGAAGGGTAATCTTGTAAAGTGCAAGAGCTGAGTTAAACAAGAGACCAGTTGAGCGGGAAAAGTAGTGGAGTAGGCAAACGACGGTAAGGATAGTGACAGCTATAAGTATCACTAGGCGCTTGTCCAACTCTGAAGAGTCGGTAATATCGGGCTTCGCAGCAAGTAGGATATGCTTAGCAAAAGATAAGGAGTTGCCGGCCGATGATCCTAGAACAACGAAGAAGCCGGAAAATAAGATTGTTGCCAACAGCTCTGGAACTTGAAATATTTCATCCAACTTCAACAACTGTCAGCGGTGCACTGTTAAACCACGATAGCTAGCCATATAGAGCTCACATAGATAAGTTCTCCACCATTCCACGGAAGGTGAGTCCCATACTCAATATAGACAAACACACTGGGGTTTTCATCGGCTATTAGCTGTGTGAATACCTCTGTGTAACAGGAATACCAATCTTACCTGATGAAGGCATATGCACCCCCAGCAATCCACAAACCAATACTTGACGCTTTATTTTGCGTAAGCTGAAGAACTAGCCCTGGCGTAGTGAAAATCCCCGCCCCGATCATCTTGTTAATAATTAAGGCCGCAACATCCCAAGCATTCAAGTCTGCTCCTCTCACTGAAGCACTTTCGGTCATCACATCCCTGTCTGTAATGCGGCGGGCTTGGCGGTGGCGTCTGGAAGCTCTCGCTGGTTGTGCTGGGGTAAATGGAATGGGTGCTTTATCAGCCGGTAGGGTGTTGTCGTTGGGGGTGCTTGTGCTGGCGCCATCAATACTAATTACAGGTCGAGTAGAGGCGGATTGCGCCCTTCTTTCATGTAACTCTGATAGCTCTGCCTCACCCACCTGCGGTCCATAAGAACTCTCTGATTGCGAAAGGCGGGCCCTCCACGAGGGTGAGAGTGACCTTTGAACTCGTGGGTTATCCGGAGCCGGTTGGTCCTGATTGGTTGCCATGATACTGTAGGTGCGGAGTAGTCGCGATGCTGACTAGATCTATCAGACCTAGGATATCGACAATGCTATATATTATTGAAGGGTCGCCAAGCAAGCCCTGTGTGACTACCTGCAGAGTCCATTGTCGTTACACAGTTGTGTTGTTTCTTCTGCTCCTCGTTGCTACCAAAGTTTTCTTTTTCTGTGCGCAATTGTTCTTGCATGCGAGCTCAATTGAGTTCTTCTTTTTCTTGGGCAGTTTTAATGTAAAACATTTTGCGCGCAAGTGCAGGTTTGAACCAGCGCAATATGCTGCTGCCTGATGATGGGCAATATATTGTGAAGACCCGAGAACGGCCTGATATGCGGTTAGCAAATCAAAACCTGCAGAGGCAGATAGCTGACGCCAGCTCGGCGATCAAGATTAGTTGAGAGAGGGACAGCGGTAAAAATATGCAAACAGAATTACTGGAGCGAGTGATGAAGTGATGGATGATATGGGCTCGAAGGTAAGTGCTCATAGGGTTTCCAAGTTTCCGGACATCTCTGTCAGTGATGGATGATTCTGTTGAAATAGTGATGCTAGAGAAGCTTGATTGTGTACTATCTAAGAGGGCCACAAGGCCATATATATATGGTCATACAAACGCGAATGCGTACGTACTCATCTATGTATAGATCCGGCTGAATACCATCACCGAGACAGCAATCTCCCAGCCTCCCATACGAGCCATCATCTCCGGCCATACAAAGGCTGAGATCTATTTATGCAACAGATTCTGATGAATATATCTTAGTAAATAGTCATCCAAGTTTGATGGGTAGTCACCGGACTTGATGTGTCACCGAGGACGCTTATGATCGGTGTCTAGAGACTTGAATGCTGTACTAGAATTAAACAACCAACGTCACCGGTCATCAAGTCTCTCCAGTATGCTGCTTGAAGAATGTCATTTGAAGTTGGTTCTATAGCCAAGAAGTACGATCATCTTATTCCTTCACTACTCTCTCTCTAGCTTGTACGTACTAGGTATCGCTCGTATCTGCCACCTGTCCGTAGGAAGTGTCATTTCAATTGTCTGTCCTCCAAGGCAGTCATCAGGCGCTCATTCATACCCAAAATTAATCATATTTAGGCAGCCGTTCATCATCATTTATCCCTCGATACATTAGCTTCCAGTTAGTACCCGTCTGTTATCAGAAACATAGCTCTAGCCGTAGGGTGCCCTGAATAAATTCATGATCAATAAATGTCGGTCATAGCCAGGGGGTGAGGTACACTACCAACCATCATGTCCACGCGTTGTAGGACAGCAGAAATTTGCTATATAACACCAACTTCATTGATTATCACCCAACTCAACACCCAAAACTGATGAACTTTACAACGTTACAATATTGCCCACCACCAGCAAACACATCACCCCACGAAATAGAAAATTATTACTCCTCATCTAGCGGGATAGAGTATATACACCAGTTGGACTCAGGGACGCCCACTCCAACCTCCAAGGTCCCACTCTCCAGTTTGATCGTTATCCCAACCAATTTCCTCCCAATCTCCTTCCTGGACGTCTGTGTATGGGCTTTCTTTCTGTGCAGCTGTAACCTGTACTCGCTTGCGTAGTAAATTAGAAACTGGATTAATATATCCTTCTGTCCTTCGAATTAGCCATGTATAACGGAAGTAGCGGAGTTCATTCCCTACCATGAAATGATTCCAGGGGAATATAGCTCAAGTCTTCACATTTGATAGCAATTTTCCCTTGGTCGCGATCTTGCTTCGAAATCCCGACGAGGGTTGTCCACTTTGCCGCTGCTGATGGTAAACGTCCAACAGCTCGGTCGCCCAAATCACTAGCATAGTGTAAAAACTCTTTTGCTTCGCCGCATTGAAGCTGGCTCACAGTTTGCCATGCCTGGTCTAGGAACTTGGGTGCATCGGATTTGAAGTAGAGCCAGGAAACTACAGCCACCGATATGAAGTGAAGTCCGATAATACCACAAACAAGAAATAATCCTCTGTTTGTCGTTGGTACAACCACTGATTTTACATATTGTACTATCGAGACATCAAATTTATCATAGATCTCCATCTGCTCGTAGTAACCATTCGCCACGAGGAGTGTAAAGATAGACTGCAATGCCAGAGCCGCAGTCTTTGTTTCCGCTATTGTTTCTCGAAACATATTGTTATATACTGGATGTAACGAAGGCATAACGATCGAAGAAAATTTGGCTAGGTAGTGCTGTTCGAACAGAGGGTCGTACAGCTCGCTTGCTCGTTCGGTCACCTTGTAATCGGTAAGGTTGAAGATACCCAGTTTCTGGTGGTTACGGCCTCCTACCATAAGCTGATCCCGAATTAAAGTTATGTTGAAGTGAGCATGAGGGTATTCGGTACCCGGGGCTATGGCAACTGGATACCACAGCTCAGTCGCGTTCGAATCCGCTTGAACTTGGACCTGTCCATAGTCAATCCCGAAGGTTGCAACGCAGAGGGTCATGTCTGCCGTCATGTTATTGGTCCCCTCAACTGATTTTGTAATCCACTCCGTCCCGTTGAATGTATAGCCATCCTTTTTGTACAGATACGACAATGTAGTCAAGTCGATGCCAGTATTGTTGGAAGGATCAGGATTGGAGTTTGTGTACCGAACAGCTAACCACCATTTCATTGGATACCCGGCCACCGCTTCATAGTCAAGGATAAAGGAGTTGCTATTGTTACCATAGTAATCGGGATGAGGAAGAGCAGGGCAAAGAAAGTCGCGAGTGATGTTTGGGGAAAGTAATCTGCAGTTAACCGTGAAAGTAGGTAATTTGATTCCAGTCTTTAGGAATGATCCCTGATCCTCAAATTGACCTGAATCTAGAGCCTCCTGCAGCATGGGCACAGAAAGAGTTGCAAGCATGGAATCGTTGTTGGTGTCATACCGGAGCTGGTCCACGCTCGGTGCTGTGCAAAGTACCTGTGAATTTATCAATGCCGCCATACCGTGATAGTAAACTAGTGATGACCGTTGTAAACTCGGCAATGGAAGTAGTGCTCTCATGGTTGGCCCAGTATCACTTATACCAGGCCCCGTTGCATTGTGGGAGATAAGAAAGTGCTTTGAAGTCCTTTCTGCGAACCGCGGAAAAACTGACGGTTTCTGTCTAAACCTAGGATAATTTCCAGCAGGAATGCCATTAACGGTCATATACGCCAGTGATACATTTTCGCTCCTCCTGGGAATATTCCCGAAGCCTATGTCGGAAAAGAGGATCGTCGATATAAACTGTGAAAGGACAGTTACAAAAGACAGTAGTGCCAATAAAATGATTCCAAGAGGCTTTTTGCCGACCCTGGTACCCCGCACCACTGGAAAAATCATAGCATAGGGATCTGTCGCTGAATATCGATATATGGACATTGCAGCGGCGTCCTGAAGTAGTACACACTTCTTCTCGAATGCCAAAGTCGCTACCATCTTGCAACAGATTGCCACCTGGGTAACGAGACATATCCGGAGGAGGGCGCTACAGATGGCTACGACGGACATTGTCCATCCCGACAGCGCAATCTTTGACCGAAGCAATTCGGGATTGTCCTTCGAAGTCCATAGCCAGAGAGAGGACAACGATCCTAAGGCTAAAATGATGCCCAAGGTGCTGACAATCAAGACCACAGGGTGATAGAAGCCGAATCTTGCCGTTATATGCCACCAGAAGGAGGATAGAAACCCCACTATGCTATGTGAGTACATGTATAAACCTGAAAAAGAGTGAATGAACTGTTTCTACTTACTTTGTGACCGTCCGGGTGCAGTTATTAGTTTCTAACAAGCTCTGACGGCCGCGCGCAGGTCGTGGGGCAGCTCCGTAAGACTGATCTGTGTAGCTTAAACTTCTGCCTTTCCTGGTCGTATATGTGCGGATATGTATGGAAGTATTCCCCAGCGTTGGAGCTGCACTAGATTCTATATCTTTGGAAGCAAGATATTCAGTGTTCGGATGTAGGAGGACGGTGGCTTCGGGGCTTAGAATATCGAAAGTCGGACGTGGACAAGTCCGCAACTAAAGCTGCGTACCTTTTGTCTAGTCTGAAGTTACCGGAAGTCTGCGCTTTATGACACTTAGCGACAACAACTGATAAATGGCCTCAACTTTGGTTGTATCTTCGGTTCCGGTAACTGAGGGTTGAAATGGTAGTTCTTGGAAGGTTGCAGTTGAATAGATGTATGTCTGGTGCTTCAAACGTTGAGAAGACTTAAAACACCTAGATATTGACAGCTTGATGCATATGAACAGAAAGAGCCAACTGAGCGGGGTATGCATGAAAGTATTAATTTGGTCAAAAATCGACTAATAGAGTATCTTACACTGGGTAACGTGTCGCCAGCTAATAGAAACGCAGGCAACACTGCTCAAATATCGTTTGCTGGTAGTGGGAGTTCAAAATGGTGCACTCTATGCTGCTATCTTAAATCCGAGTACTGCGGATTACGCTAGTTGTATTCGATACCTACTGGTTCACAAACTAGAGGGAAAATATTAATGTTAACTATAGGATTTAAGGTGAATCACACGCTAAAGGAACGAGAAGAGAGAAAGAGGTTGTAGGCCCCTGCTACAGAGCCCAGAGAATCGGCCTATTTCTTGGCCGAGCGACCCAAAAGGTGAGGACATTTGTATCTTCACACAGTGGAAAGTTACTTCAAAGTGGACTCTGCGTTGCTACTCTAAAGGCCGGTACTAAGTACTCAATTATAGGTAACATACGAGCCCCGGCAGGGTCACTGATAAAATATTTGCAAACGACGTACTTTCGTGTAAACCACCGAGACCTTACGATAACAAGCAAGGTCTAAAAATAATGGAATATGCAGCTCGAGGGGAAGGCTATGACCGTTCATTGGTGTACACATTCCAGCGGCTGAACTTTCCAAAAATGCTTGTATGCAACCCTCCCAGACCAGCTGTGATTTTATTGGCTACTGCCAGCAAGTAAGTGATCTTGAATCGATTCTGGCCCGCGGAGATACGAAAGATAAATGCTTAATACAAATCCCATTGGGCATATATACTTAAGTACTCATGTATGCACCTAACCAAAATATCCCTTCCCAAAAACGCCCTGCGTGTGACAGTGCCCAATAAAGCTTCTACCTACCCTCGAAAATTTGAGTACTTATCTGGCCACAAGTCATGAAGCTGAGATTCACCTTCTTTGGCCAGTTCAAACAGCCCCAAATGTCCTCAACTTCACTGCCAGGCAGATGCCCAGTTCATCACCATTTACATGTACATATGGTAAAGTAATGCCAAAGAATAATCGCATCGACGGAGTAGAAAGGGATTTTGGTACGCAAGGTGTACGTAACGATTGAGATGTCGACCCTGCGCTGCCATCTACGATAACAATTCGAGGCGAGAGTTTTAGCTATTAAAAAGACCATAAAAAAGAGGAATGAACAGAACACCAGAAATATAGGTATCAGAACCTAGTAGTCGGAAGCTTCTGTGAATGCTAAGTAGTATTTAGCGTTAAGTAAGGATTAGTGGCTTAGCTGTTGCATTTGTTTACTACTGAAACTCCTCGGGCAACTACTATCTCCTTTCACAGGAATTCCTCTGACTACAACATCCATCTACCATGCCAGGTCTTGCACTTTTCAGCTTAGGTCCACATTTACCTGCTTCACATCTCAGTCGATACACAATTTCTCATTCATTCGATTGTTCATGAATCATGATGGCGACGCCTACTATAGTCGATGCGTTTAGTTGCTGGATTTCACCCGCATCACGGCTCGCAAGAATGCCAATACCGGACCCGGGCATCGAATCTGTATCCCCACTGCCGCATGTCGAATCAAGGCCGCTACCGGTTATCCTACCACCCCATTCTTACTCCGATAAACACGCTCTAACCTCAACAATATATACCGGAAGAAGGTTAAACAATCATACAAAATAGTTCTTTACCCTAGATCGAGGCCGGGTACTTTCAAAGCAATCAAAACTACGATTCTCGAGCATAGAGGACTTACTCTGTTTGCCGCACCGTAGCAATACTTGTTAGTCTCAGATACGGAACGGATATCAAGATACCTAAACCTCGAACACGATCCTGTGGAATCTGGACTGTGCAAGGCTAGTTGAGGTAGTACCTCTAGAGAACGAAAATAAAGCTATGAATACAGGGTTATTACATTTATGGGCGAGGAAGAGGAATGCAAAGGTCTTGGAAAGACCGCTATAAATCGCAAAAGCCTATACGGAGTGATACGGCAGTATCAGGATCATAGGAGGTATCGCAGACGAAGATTTCATATGTTGGTTCGTTGTAAGTTGTAATTAGAGTTTACTTTGGTATCCCATCGTGTAGGAAACGCTGTCTCTGCCCAAATTCCACAAAAGGAGACCACCTATGACCGCTCCAAGTTCACAAGTGTTTAGGAGCACGACCGTAATATTTAGTAGCATGTTCCGGGCTCTGAAGGCATGAAATCTCTGTATTTCGGTGGTTAATATTGCTCGGTTTGCGTTCTGTCGTGGGATCTGATTCTGGCTGTTACATACCAAGCTATACCTGTCGTGAGAATTAAAAATTCAGACTGAGGTACTTTTTTAGACATATCAAAGATACCTCGAAAATACCCTCAACAGCATAAATGCCCGGGGGGCCCCCCCCCCCCACAAAAAAAAAAAAAAAAAAAAAAAAAAAAAATAAAAAATAAAAAAAAAAAAAA
>Ga0307514_10001490_pt1 | contig 28160 bp, 29 predicted proteins | sample 16_EM_MG_FD_203088 | JGI IMG/M metagenome (GOLD analysis project Ga0307514, IMG submission 203088) | Populus trichocarpa ectomycorrhiza microbial communities from riparian zone in the Pacific Northwest, United States - 16_EM | ecosystem: Host-associated > Plants > Roots > Unclassified | place... | reverse complement strand
GATTCCCTGAGAGAGCGCTGGGACAAAAGGAAGGGTATTAAATGGTTACTTACAATGATATGAGCCCCAGCCGCCGCAGTTTGATGTTTAGTTTATTGGCCCTGAAGAGTTTACCAGGAGCATAATTATTGATTTGATCCCTGTGTGCGGTTTGGGGGGAAGTGTTGGTGCACAGTATACCATCGGTGTCTAGGCAAACCTGGCACTCAGTGATCACGTTTTGTCCTAGGGGTAATACTCTCCAACAACATCAGCGAATTCAATAGTAATGGAATCGTTGCCAAGCCTCAGGAATCTACTGCTGTCCATTCCACGCATGTCCTCAAGTCCATCTCTGACATTGGGGAGTTTTCCGTGGACGATCTCCTCGAGTTGATGATATCTGGGTCTGTCGAATCGAAAATCAACACTGAGTTTGGCTTTGCCGATCTCCTCAGTATCGGAAAAGACAAGAGCGTCACCTTCTCCTTGCTTCTTTACCTGGGAGTTCTAACTCGCGGTCCAAAGGGAAATCTTCGGATCCCAAACGAGGTCATAAAGACAGAGGTATGTGTTGTTCTTTCTTGGCCCACCTCTTATCAACCTAGGCAATGTAAAGTAATGCATGCTTGCTTTATCTAGGTCTTGGAACGAATTCATAACTATCTGCGTAACCAAGATTCAATCCGCCCTCTCCTAGGCCCAGCATTCGATAATCTTGTCAGGGGCAATATCAGCGACTTTGTCAAGCTTCTGGAGACCTTCTTCAAGACGAGGGCGCTGAGATCATTCTTTTCAGCGAATGAGGCCATGCTCCAGAGTATTGTCGGGCTTATTCTCGACAAACCGAGCTATCGTGTTCCAGAACTTCGCCTCGTGCTCGATGGAAACAAGGGAAAAGGAGAAGGTCGCTATGGATTTGCTGACGTCTTCATCCCTGCAACAACTACAATCTCTGGTGCACGGACGTTCGCTGAACTCTTGTCCCCGCCCCTTTGAAGGTTTTATACATCAAGGACATTTGAAGCAGGTTATACTCCCACCAAGGATAGTGAAAAGGAACCTCAAGCAGTATGCAGTTCTGTTGTTACCCTGAAGTCACTATTAATATCTTGCTTGCACTTAGCCTAGTTCAGGTATATTGTATTAGGCAGCACTAAACACAAGGTAGTCGGGAATTAAGGAATCTCCTCCACTTGCTATAATACACTCCTGCAATACACTCAGGCATGCTAGTTATGATGCTTCTCTATACTTCGTACTATATGTACATTGTAAGTAATAAGGACGTATGATTTGTTCAATAACACAGCAACAGCCACTGCTCTACAATCAGTACTACGTCATGACTATCATGCATGTATAGTAGTAAAATTTTTATTTTCTTGTGCCCGAATATAGTGTAAGTGGGTACTTTGTTGTATTTTCTTTAGACCTAGGTGAAGAGGTCACTTTTGCATGAATAGAACTATTTATGCATATGGTGCCTGTCTACCTGTCAGCGATATCGTAGGCGTCAAACAGATAAAAGATAGAACACTCGCTACTTATAGGTAACCTTCTGAGGGTAACTTGAACACCCCTCCTGGAGTGCTTGTTTCAATAAGAAATAATTGCACAGAATATCAAATACCATTCCAAATCTTCCAAGTCTTTAGTGCACGTGGACAGTTTAGTAAAGTAAGCACATTTTGGGGCTGCCAGCTCGTTTCTTTTTTTTTTTTTGACGACAATAATGAGGTCACCAATGCTTTTATATATGTCGGATGAGACACCCGCCCATCGTGCATGAATGGAATTACAGGGGTTATTCGAACAATAAAGACAATGGACACAATAGTATTTATGCACGATATGTGAGTGTCTCACCGGGTAAAGTAGACTAGGTACCACAGTCTATGTAATCTACAGTTATTAATCTATCGAATTAAAAATGGAAACGAGATGGGGAGGACTTACCGAAAGCTTGGTTTTCTAGCAAGTTGTCCTTTTTACTCCTTGTTATGTTTTGATGCCTCGCGTAGCAAACGGAGGAGCCCATGTGCTCATGTACTGTATGTAGAGTACAGTATGTACATGTAGGGTATCATGTACCAGTATCTGCCCTCGGAAACCTCAACACACGACGAGGATTATAGCGGATAAGTAGAGTAGAGGTACACCAAGGGCCAACTTGCACATTGTATCCGTAGCAGGCCTGTAATCGGGTCAGGCTGCCTTGTATGTACCCGAGAACACAAAACAAGCCTGGAAGAAGCTCCCCCATTTCCTGTTATTCACAGCTTTCATCGCCTCAACACAGCATACATGTCTTCACCAACTAGGGCCCATTACTAACTAGCAGCATTCATAATTGTTGGAAGAAGCCTCAGAAATGCGCTTCGATTTTGCACTGGCTGTGAGTCTTACTCAACTAGCAAATTCGGTAGCTGGGGTTCAGCAACCAATACACTGCACATCGTCAACATCACAGTTTCGGACTGCCAATTACATCACACACGGGCTTCCACAGCAGTGCCTTCCAAGTCCTCGCAGTCCAGCAGTATCCGGGATAGCAGCTTCCGAAAATGCATCTGTCAACACGAACCTTCCGTTGGAGAACATTGGAGGTGTGGTGGTTACGGTAACGGAGATCCGTAAAGTCGTTCCCCGCGAAGTTCCGACCACAATCTCTCAGTCACATCCTCTGGAAACTCATAGTAAACGAGGGGAGACTGTCCAGGACGTACCACCGCTAGTAGAGGATAACGACTCACCACTGGACAATGCCAATTTCCTTTCGTTTGATGAATGGAGGAAACGGCTTTTGGCAAAGGCAGGGCAGTCATCCGAGGATCTAGGGGAGAGGGCTCCTAGGGAGCCTCGGAGACGGCCAGGTACAGGTTCGATAAATGACTTGGACTCCCTGGGAGAAGATGCGGAAATTGAGCTCAACTTCGGGTTTGGGGATCATAAAGCACCTGAAAGTTCCCAGCAAAAGCCAACTAAGCAGGCTTCAGAGCAGTTACCCCCAGTATGGGCACAGAGGTCAAAAATGGCTGGGAAGACTGGGAAGGAACGATTCAACTACGCATCATTCGATTGCGCAGCTACGGTCCACGACACGAACCGCGAGGTCAAAGGTTCATCTGCAATCTTGGTAGAGAATAAAGACAGTTATATGCTCAACAAGTGCAGGGCAGAAAATAAATTTGTCATCGTCGAGCTTTGCGATGATATCCTCGTTGACACTGTTGTGCTAGCCAACTATGAATTTTTCTCGAGTATGTTCAAGACTTTCCGTGTCAGTGTGAGTGATCGATACCCAGTAAAGGCGACTGGCTGGAAAGAGCTGGGAGTATTTGAGGGCAAGAATTCCAGGGAGATACAGGCCTTCCTGGTAGAGAACCCCCAGATCTGGGCAAGGTATGTGAAGATTGATTTCTTGACGCATTATGGGAATGAGTTCTATTGTCCCATCAGTTTACTCAGGATCCATGGCACAACAATGCTGGAGGAGTTTCGGGCGCAAGAAGAAGCTGCTAGAGGGGTAGTCACAGAGGATTTTGTGGATGATGAAGTTACTGGGAGCGCTCCTACAGAATCTAAAAGGGATGATGGGGGAGCACCTATACACTCAACTGTACTTGATATCTCGGCGGGGGCCGAGCTGGCCGAGGTTTCCACGGTACATGACGAGATTTCTTCACTAGATACCCCCTCCGATGCAGTGGTAGATACCTCCAAGCCTTCATTGGTGACGGGTGTGCTCGGACCTGAAGCAACCGGACTGGCTCAGTGTAGGGTTACTGAGGCAGCAGCCTTGATACTTGCTCCACACATATGTTCAGCAGAATATACGCCTTCTCCGACAGTACAAAGCCCACCGAGGATAGCCTCCGGCGGCACCAATTCCCGCACTGAATCGGTGCCCCTCACCACTCCAACATTGCCTCCCAGGCAGGAGGGTACCCCAGCAAGGAAGAGCATTTCCCATCCCTCTGCACCGGGTGCTCACTCTCCGCCAGACGTGGCCTCCCATTCACCATCTGCGAAGAAGACTACGGATACCCACCAGCAGGACCCACCACCAAGGGTATATACTTCTCCTGTGACCCCACCACAAGCAAGCCCCACGCAGGAGAGCTTCTACAAGCAGATACACAAACGCATACAATTGTTGGAAGCCAATGTAACTTTATCACTACAATACATTGAAGATCAATCTCGAGCGCTGAGGGATGCTATGGCCAAAGTCGAGAAGAGGCAGGCACAGAAGCAGGCTATGTTCATGGAATCTTTGAATGCCACCATGCAAGAACAGCTGAGCGAATATGTTGGTTTTCCATCTACCATAGTTTATGAGTGATTCTAACTAGCTGTGCTACAGAGACAACAATACGATCAATTGTGGCAATCTACAGTCATTGCACTGGAGAACCAGCGTAGGCAATCCGAGTCTGAGATTTTGGCGGTTAGCTCCCGACTTGCACTTCTTGCGGATCAGGTAGCAATATCCCCTCTATGTTTGCATATCTCTGTTTTATTATAGCACTAACAGAACTCTCCCAGGTTATTTACCAAAAACGCATGGCTTACGTACAAATGGTGCTCCTTCTTGTATGCGTTGGTGTGGTATTGTTCACTCATTTTGGTGCCCCTCTCACCCAATCTTTCCGCGACCGCACTAATACCACTCTCCGATCATTCGAGTCCCCACCAACCAGCCCACAAGCCTTGAATTCCTCTAGTCCTAGGGAAGTCGAGCTCGGTGATGCCGAAGACGGAGACCTTACCATCCGTGGCGGGCGGATGCGTAACTGGAAGGGGGGGATATTCTCGTCATTTACACGTAGGAGGCCAGTACGGCAGGACTCTGTAGACTCGATTGACTGTTCGTCTTTGCGGTCTCCTACATTTACCACATCCCCCTTGTCACCAGGCTTCGAGCCTCCAAGGGAATGTGTGAGATCCCCCCCGTACCCCAGGCCACCGAGCCCGGCCATTCGCAGCTCACCAGCCACGCCTACGGGCACGCGCGGCAGGGAAGGTGATGGCGCCGGAGAGGATGAATGGAAGGTATTCGGACCAAATTCGAGGGTTGCGGAACTGAAAGAGGTGCATGCAGGGGGTGGAAAGCAGGCTTTCCAGAAACTACCTAGCCCATTAGGGATTTATACGGGAGAGGAGCAGGGTGAGAGTGATGAAGTGGCAGCCATGTATGATGGAACAGAGGATGAGGACTGTGGCGAGAGGGAGCTTAATCACCGGAGGAGAAAGAGCGAGTCGGCGCTACTAACAGAGGGGAGGAGAGTCGGGGTAGGGGGACTACCAAGTCCCTCGGTGTCACCCCCAGGATCGCCAGGGCAGAGACCTAGTACCGTCATAGAAGGGCTGTCGCAGTCTCAGTCATCCCAGGGCCAGTCAGGGTCTTCATCTCAGCCTAAGGGGCATTCGAGAGCGAATTCTAGATATCACAAAAAGAAGAAGGGAAAGAAGTGAGACCCAAGTTAGCGTTGCGCGAGTGGAGGCTGGGAAAGTACATATACCCATTTATTTATTTTTCTTGTCTTTGGCGTTTAATGAATCATGATGGCGAAAAGCTTGTTTGTGTTTGTGTTTAGGCTTGCATTGTTGTTTTATTATTTTCTTGATTTTAAATTGGACCTTGGAGGGTGGGGAAGGAACGCTTCGTGGGAATGGGGGAAGGATGGATCTTAGCATAGGGGTTGGGATGGATTTATATTTATATTGAGCAATCAAAGGACTGATTGATGCTAGTTTGAGGGTAATTGGCTAATTTGCGCAATTAATGTACTTTATAACCAAAACTGAGTTGAGTATGTTTGGTTGAAGCTATGAAAAAAAAAAAAAAAACCCAGAGACCCCGCCATCTGTAATGTGCCACACAAGCCAACGCCAGATTTGATTTAAAAAAAAGCCAGAGCTATACGCAAATTAAGAACAGTCATCAATCTTCTTCATGTCATACATATCATGGTATTCAAATCGTCATCCTCATCCTCTCCTCTTATGTTTCTTGCCCTTGGGCACCTCTCCCGCACCGTCGGCCCCATCCCCGCCAACCCCAACCACAGCCGCTACCCTCCTCTCCCTCTCCGCAATCTCTGCCTTCAACCAAACGACCAACTCCACAAGCTTAATCTCCTCGTCCTCCCTCCGAAACAAATTCCTGACCTTCACAACCCTCTCCTTCTCGTCGATCGCGCTCGACTTTAGAATCACCATCCACCCGAACCCGTCCCCGCGGTACATCTGCATTAGCGCTTCTGTGCCTGGCGCGTCGCAGGAAAGCTCCGCTTTGATGTCTGCCCGCCACAGGCGCTGCAGCAGGTCGACGCCTTCTGTCCGGAGAAGCACGGCGTCGAAGGAGGCGACGAGGACGTCGCACCGCCGGGTTGCCCATGTCGAGAGGTCGTCGTCGCCGTAGGCGACTAGGTCGTGGTGGGAAAGGTTTTTTCGGGATGCGGTGGTGGTGGGTGTGGTGTTGAGGGTTCGGTGGTGCCGCGACATGGCGGTGAGGAGTTTCTCCCATGATAGTGAGAACCCCGTAGCGTGGGTCTCGACTGGAGCGCCTTGATTGTGGGCATGGCCATGGCCATGCCATGGGTGGTGGTGGTGGTGGTTGTGGTGGTGAACCCCCCCCGCACCGACACTACCCCTCATCCTCGGTTTATGATCGGCAATTAAACTGTCGTACCTCCCTCCCGCGGCAATTACATCCCGTCTCTTCTGGTCGTACAAACACTGGAACAGTATCCCACCTCTACAAAACTTCTCATTGTATGTCCCCAATGGGCTAAGATAGATCTTCCTCGTTACCCCAAACCGTTTTATATACATCACCACCTCGGAGATATGTGCGAAAACGCTCACACTTTTTTCAAGACAGGGTGTATCGGTAAAGAGGTTCCGTAGCTTGTGGAAACATTTCTCTGGCTCGTCGCGGAAGTCGAAGCGGGCGAGCTCGTCAATGGATGTAGCGGAGATGCTAAGATTTGCGGAACCACGGAGTTCGTTTCGGATACGCGAGAAGCTCCACTGCGCTGTGTTGAGGCGGGAGAGGACGTCCTTGACGATAGGACGTGCGGGGGCGTCAATACGGCAGAATTCCATGATTATGTCGAGTAAGCTGCCGTGATTGATATGGTAACATATCTGCGCATTCCTGAATGGGGGAAACATATCCACCACTAACCCGTCTCCAGCGTTAGACTAGACCATGTCACCACCACTGCACTGCAGCAAGAAAAGGGCACCCACTTTCATCAATAACCTTCACCACCTCCGCCTCCTGCAGCGCCAAATCCTGCAAATCAAAACTAACAATATCAAAATCCACCTCCAAGTGGCTAAATGGCTGCCCACCGGCTGGCTTTTCCCTGTATACTGTACCAAATGTATACGTCTTTGCACACGGCGGCTCCTCCCTTGCCAACGCCCTCGCATTTGGTAAAGTCAAATCATACGGCAGCTGCAGAAGCGTGCCTGTACTATCCAACAACTGTACTGCATTCCCGGGGTAAAACCTAGACCGAGGGAACAACACTGGCCGATCGACCTCCACAGCACCATGCTTTCTGAAGATGGAAATCAATTTCTCCTTGACCTGGGTTTGGACGAGGTAATCTTGCGCAGTGGCGGAGGTGCGTCCTGAATCGTACGCTAGGTCTTTATACTCTTTGGGGGCTTGGGCGAATAAGACTCGCATGAGTTTTTGGTGATAGGGATTATTTGGGTCGGAAAATGTTTTGAGGGCTTGTCGCATGGTTTCGTCTTCTACCCCAAGCGGGAGCTTGCCGGATGCGAGGAGCTCGGCACTCGTTGGGCGCTCGCTGGGGCGGTGATTGATGAGAGACTTGATGATTGATGCTTGGAGCGCTTTCTTTTCGCCCTGGAATTCAGGAGGGAGGGTAAAATCTCTCTGCCGAAGTTGCCGAATGACCTGTAATAGCCTTTTGTCAGTAGAGAAACTGAGACGCTGAAAGCCCAGGAATTGCATACATGATCCCGCTCCATCGCGGTTTTGAGAGGGTGACACATCTCAAAGAAGATTATTCCCAACGAGTACATCTAGCCCACTCATTATCAGTAGCTGTCATGACAAAAGGGAAGTGGCATAGCCTGGTGAACATACATCAACTTTCTCATTATACTTCCCCTGTCCATGAGATCTCAGTTCTGGTGCCACATATAGTGCAGTTCCCACATCTACACCCGTAAAGTCAGCCATATCAATTTTCCCATGACGGCCGATGAAATGCCCATACCTGTCGTAAGATCCCCATCTTGGTTATCACTTTGCAACAAACCCCTACTATCATGATATGTCTGCCCACTTGTAGCCAATCCAAAGTCACCAATCCTCGGGTTCCCAGTGACATCGATGAAAATATTATCTGGCTTCAGATCCCGATGAATAATACCTAGCCCGTGGACATGGGCAAGTCCTTCGAGAATTTGCCGGAGGAGTCGCCAACACTCATCTATCCTTAGATGAAGGTCGTGCCGTAAAAGATCACGAAGTGTCTGTTGAGGATTTCTGTCAGATTATTCAATGTGGCAACTTCAGGGTAATGTTGTGGCTTTACCTGTCGTTCACAGAGTTCCATTTGAATATACAGTGTTACCTTACCCTTCCCTGATCCCTTTCTCTCAGTCTTGCTCTTCTTCTGCTCTGCCTTCAATTTCTTCCCCCGATCTGACTTTGACGGTGCTGCTGACGCCGTCTCCACTTCCGATCCATCCCCATCTTCGTCTTCACCCTCCTCCTCCTCAGAGTCATCCACACCTTCCTGCTCTTGCTCTTCTTCTTCCTCGCTCCCCTCATCGTCACTTCCATACCCAAACTGAATCTTCGGGTACCCACTGTTCGAGATAAAATCCAGACCGCCTCCTGTATCAGTATGACGACTAAAGTCTATTATCTCTCCTTCGTCGTCGTCTTGACTTTCACTTGCCGTCTCATCATCCTCAAAGATAACTGCCTCTTCATCTGTGCTTGTACTTTCCATGCCTGCCAGACTGGGCCCAGAATAATCATCCTCCAACCATGCAGTAAAATATCTTACGACATATTGGTGATTCAGTCGTGAAAGTAGCATCACTTCAGATAAAACCTCTGTCAATGAGTGTCCATGTGTCTGTGTTATCTTCTTGATCGCATACATTCGTCCATCGAGGCGGTTCCGCGCTTTCACAACTTCACCAAATCCACCTTTTCCTAGACGCCCCACTTCGCTAAAGTCGTTTGCATAACGGGATAAACTCATTGATCCTGAGTTGGAGCCCCGCCGCTGCCGGCCTTGTTTCCCACCCGGTCCTGTTGATGACCAAGACATCTTTAAAGATGTTGGAGAGCTAGGGGCCGAGAAAACAGGGTCATTGTTCCTTAGGAATTCTGAGGGGAGAAGATCAAATGCCGTTGGCCGCTTTTTATGATCTGTAGTGAATATCCGCTCAAGGAAATCATGTAACGATTCATGCAAGCCCATAGAATTCATTAGCGTTTCCGGTGAATCATATTTTTTCGTTACCCCCAAGCCAAATATCATTTGCAAGAAAACGACTCCCAGGTTCCAAATATCCTGTTTGCGATTAGGTTTCAATCCATATTGCGTTGTTTCTGGCGGACTCCACAATGCTGAAGGTGAGCCACATGCCGCTGTCTCCTTTCCTACATCTCTGATCTTCAATAGTAGGGTCGTATAACAAACATCACTCAACTTCGCAGTAGTAGAACCCGCAGTTGCCTGTTTGAATAGCAAGACGTTCCCCGGATGGAGCGCCATGTGAAGCACACCCTTAGAATGTATATAATCCAGCCCCTCCAGTAACTGTATCGTCCAAGACCGAGCAATATGTACATCTAGTGTGCCTACTGTCTCAAGCAAGTCTCGCAAAGAGCCTCTATCCGCATGCTCCATGAGAATAGACACCTTCCAGCCTGTAGTCTCGGGCCTGGTTATCATTGGGATGCTAACCACCTTTGATTCATACACATCCGTAATATTCGTATGGCGCAACACCCTCAACTTGTCTAGCTCAATCTCTAGTAGCTGAATTTGACGCTTTCCATCAGAGGAGTTGGGATAGTTATTTTCCAGCTCCACAGACTTCATAATCAGTGCTTGGCCCGAACTCTGATCCTTAGGCAGGGTGGGCTTCACCGTGTAAACTGCCGTCAATGGCCCCTGAGCAATCTGTACCATGCCACTGACTTTGCGGAAAGCCAATTGTGACCCACCGAAGCGGCTTTCAACGATGACTTCCCGATCAAAGATTATTTGATCATCCGAGGATACTCTAGTATCATCATCATCTTTTATCGTGGGTTTTTTCCTTCCTTGTACCTCCTTGGCCTTTTCTCTCCGCTTCTTCTTCTCTTTCTCCACCATAGCCCCCATTACACGCTCAGCTTCCAAATCAGCCTTTTCTTGCTGTAGCCTTGCCTCCTCTTCCCGCTTCCGCTCCTGTTCTCGCTTGGTCTCTTCCTCCTTCAGCCTTTGATCGTGAAATGTCGGCATCACCGCAGACGTCTTCCTCATCTGGACAATATCCTCTAGGTTGTCCTGGATAGCCGTTGCAATATCGTGCACCATCTCCTGCCCCACCAATGTTCCGGGCAATACCGAAAGTGTATGATTAAGCTTTTCCAACTCATGGGGCCTCAATCCTTTCGGATCTATGATCTTCAAATCTGGCACGGTTTTGGGGTATGTGGCAGTCATTGTGACTGATAGTGTACATCCTAACTCGCCATCCCCGGATGGCAACGATGATGGTCTCAGACACAAGTTAAACGATATGGTAGGTGTCTAACACATTTAGTATTAGATTAACACTTTATTTGCTACTATGAAACTATAGTCCAACACCCACTGAGCATGCTCACATTCCAGGCACCTGTCTTCACGACGGGTCTGTAATCTTCCATCCATATTGACTGAAGTACTTCGGCCTCATTCCGCTGGACTTCTTTGTAGTCGAGAGCTGGGATTGCGGGGGCTGCTGGCTTGGGTGATTTTGGTGGGACTTGTGTGGTTTTGGTTTGCGGCACGTCTAGTTTGCTATTATTGGGTACTGGTGATAGCGGGGTATTACCATTGGCAGGTCGATTGTTTGTAGTGGATGCTATCTTGCGGTTGTTCTTTTTTTGAGGCATTCTACCTCTATTGTGTTCGTACCTCCTATTCTTAAGTTGCTATGTCAAGTCGTTTGATAACCCAGCACTGGTGTGCAGTCAGAATATCAAGATGTCGTAGTCGAGTATGAGTCAGTTATAGCTGCAATTGTTCTGTGCTTGCTAAGCGTAGTAAAGCCGAGATGAAGCGACCTAAGCCACCTCTGCTCTACAACTGATGGGCATCCATGTGCGGGCCTGATAGTAACGGGATTGTGTGTTGATGGAATTGTCTGAATGAAATGCGCCAGAGCACGAGGCACTGCCAAGCTTTCCACACAAGTTGCCTGGGCAACCGCATCATACCAACACAAACAACGCCTGCGATTCCAACCCATCCCACACCACATCTACATACCACAACAACACAATCAAACAAATCTGTCACCAGATCCAGAGTGGCATCGTCACATCCCTTCACCAAGCTTTGTCCAAGTCACCTATACTCCATTTCCGCAACCATGCTGGGCTGGCTCGCTGGTGGGACCGTAAACAAAGAGAATCAAGATTCGCAGGTACAGACGATGGCACAACAGCCCACTTCACAGGGTAGGCATCATAGTTCATTGAATATCTACATCTTCCCATATGGCCACCCCTAAACACCAGATACATACATAGTACACTTGCATATTTTGTGTCAAACATGAAGGCTAAGGTTTGAATCTCACAGACTATACCAATGCCCCTGACACCCCAGCCGCCACATTCGCACTCAAGGCCTTCCGGTCAGCTGTGTTTGGTACACCGCACCCTAAAGCCGTCTCCCTCGCCGCTCCTCCCCCAGTAGAACAACCCGTACCCCAATCATCCAAGCCTAGCAATGGGAAATCCCTATTCGGCGATGTCGGCGTTGGTGATCTCACCTCCGCCCCGGATATCTCCCTCCCCCCACGAGGAAGCCGGGAGGCCCTCATGGAACGCCCTTCCAACTTCGACCTCACCAAGACAAAAGAGTCAACGAAGGTGGACCTGAACCCTTTGGGGGACGCAGCTGACGATACCCCTGAATCCCTGCTTTTCCGTTCACCATTCAAACGTCCTGTCTCAAGCAAACCTCCGGCGGGAATTCTCTTGACCCCCGGAATCTCGAATACAAACAAGAAGAAGGCTGTGTCGTTCGCCGCATCTACCTCAGACGAGGTCAAACCTCGCCCCCAGGCCCGAATTAGATCAAATCTACCCAGCGATTACCCTGGGAAGTTCCCATCCCCATGGACACCCAAACCAGCAACGCCGAAGGGGTTTGAGAAGGACAGTTTGGCGGTAGTGAGGAAGAACTTATTTGATATTTCTCATGATGAGGACAACAACAGTAAGACACTAGGCGGGATTAGCAAGGGCCCAGTCACCAAGGCATCTGACCCTGTCATGCGAGCTAAAATCGCTGCGCACAATGAGGCCTTGAAACAAGCCGATACTCTCATCAACTCCCTCAAGGCTGAAGAAAATACCACCTCCGCCGTGGCAGCTACCTCCACCCAAAACCAAGACGACGACGTTACCCTCAACCTCGACTTTCCTCGCTCTGGTTCCGGCAAGTATTGGAAAGAGAGAGTAGAGGAGGTTGAGGCCGTGTTTGAGAAGACATTGGTCAATGTACAAAGATGGCAAGATACATCTAAACTCGCTAAGGAATACGGCAAAAAGAAGGATGCCCAGTGTGCCGAGTTGGCAGAAAAGCTGAGGGAGTATATCCGCGAAAATGGGCGGCTTTTGGAAGATTTGAAAGAGGCTAGGGAGATGCAAGGGATGCTTTTAAGTCGGATAGGTAATAGGGCTGGGAAACACGATGAAGAGTTGACGGAGAAGAGATCCTCTCTGGGTGCCGGGGTTGCAGCTAAGGATGTGGAGGATCTCAGGGCAACTATCGAAGCGTATGAGAAGAAAATGGTAGCAATGGAGGAACTAATTCAACAGCGTGAGGAGGAGATGGCCCAAATGACAATGTACATGGAGCAAGCACCCGATGCACCCGCTGACAGCGTCGTTCGGGATCTCCAAAAGCAGCTCCGAAAAGCCAGACTCGAACTTCGCGAGATGACCCTTGTCAAGGTAGATAATGAATCAAAGAACCTCCGTCTCATCACCCTTGAGAAGGAGCTATCCGCCTATAAATCTGAAGGCGCACGGTTAGAGGCAGAGTTGAGGGAGGCAAGAGGTGGCGTTGGCGACATTACGCATATTGCCTCCAGGAACCGTAGTCTCCACGAAAATCGTCTCCGTCTCCAAGTTGAGCGGCTCGAGCAGGACAAAATCAACCTAATGTCTGAAATCCGCGAGAAATTGTCAAAGGAAGCCCAGGACCGTAGGGCAGCGGAAAAGACCTACAAAAACCAGATCCGTGACCTTGATTCTCGACTTGATGCTGCACAGCTTGCTGCAGAGAAAAGTGGGATGGAACACGATGACTTATTGAGACGAGTGGGCGAGTTGGAGAGGCAGCTGACGAGGAAGAATAAGGAGCTTGATGATGCACTGAAGCAGGGGGAGGAGTTGAGGAAGAATGTTGCCGCACTTGCACCCTCCCCAGGGGGAAGTGCCGCAACAGAGGGAGTCATGTGGCAAGCGAAGCAGAGGGGCTTGATAAGTGAAGTTAAGGCTGCAAAAGAGGAGGCCATAGAACTTCGTCATAAACTGGACGAAAAGGAGCGGGAATGTCAAGGCGTTAGGGAGGAGGCCGTCAGGCTACGGTTCAGGCTTCACGGGATGGATGTTAGCAGGCCTGGCTCCCCTGTGAAAATCGACAAGGATCAGGATGTGCAGATGGACAGTCCAGTCGAGCGCACTAGCACCCCACCACTACTGCGGACGAGATTGAGTAAGGCCTCCCTCTCCGCCAATCCAGCAAAATCAGGTGTCTTCTCAGGCCTCTCCTCCCCCTCCCGCCAGCTTCAGCTCGACGCTGCCCGGAGTACCTCCCCCAACCGCTTTTTGAGCCGAAGAGGCACTACCTCCTTCTCAACTACCCTAAATAAAGACAAGGAGGAAACCGCTCCTGCAGAGGATCCTGTAAGGACAGACCTGTTTGCCACCTCAGCCCCAACATTCCCCCCCCCTGCCTCCACATCCAAACCAAGATCTGTTCTGGATGGCAACTCGCAGGCAGATCTAGAGGACATCTTCGATACAACCGTAACTCCCTCCTCCCCTCCCGAAATGCCTACAAAGCAAAAACAAACATTCGCAACAACAAACGACCTCACCACCCCACACAAAAGCACCAACAACTACCTCACCCGCCCTTCACCCAGACCGCATATAATCCCAGTGTCATTCTCTTCCTCACCACCAGAGCCTGCACATGCAAAAATACACCCTAGCCGGGTGACGAAGAGGGCAAGTTTGGGAAATGAGTCGAGCATGATTTCGAGTTCGTCGAGGAGGGTCAGCGCTGGAGCTTCTAGGAGGATTAGCTTACCATCTGGGGGGCTGAGGGATATTAATGGTACTATCTTGAATGTTGGTACGACTACCATCGGTACAGGGGCGGGGGCAATGCACGCGGTGAGGGAGGCGGCGAGGGCAAGGTTGGCAGAAGGGAGGAAGACGAGGTTGCCGGGGAGGATGTCTACTGGAGGGATCTAGATCTACGAGATTGGGTCAGAATATGCTGATTGACTGCTATGTTTGGTTCATTCATTATATATCCTTCCCCCCCTTTCGTTACTGCGTATACGGGGAAATTTGAAACCAGGGGAACGAAAGGTCATGGGATAGTTAACCCTGCCCAACCTTCGTGGCTGACGTTGAATTGTATGATTTGCTGGAGTTTTATGTTTTTTATTTGGCCGTGGCCAACGTTGAGATGGGCGTTACATGATTGTTGTAATTTGTAGGTCGAACTGTTTCTCTTTTCTCCTGCTGGGTGGTTGATTGTAACTGGATCAAGGGGCTGGATTGTATTGGTTTTGGAGTGGCAGTTTGGTGAATTTGGTAGTTTGTGAGAGGTTTGGGAATGGTAGTTTGGTAGTTTGCGAGAAGATTGCGATATATCATTTATTGAAGTCAGCCTATCTCTGCTAAACCGTACCCGCCCGCCCAGAGCAGGCTCCTTCCTTCCTACCTACCAGCCTCGAAATCCCATCTATAAGTACACACATACCATTCTCATTCAAAGCCCTGGAGCTCTTACTTTGGGATTATAGATCTATGTTTGAAAAAACAGATGTCTATATTCACTCCCTTGCATACAGGGAGATCACATGTGTTGTCCACAGTAAATATTATGTTATGTTACCCTCATCTTAGTCTCCTACTGACCGGTACCTAGCCTATACAATCTACAAGCCCCTCTCAACAACCATTTCCCCATTCCCGCACTTTTATTAAGAGGTACGTATTCCGGTCATGTTGGCGTGTGTAGGTAGGTACCCTGTCCTCGTAGCCAGTCGCTATAATGTCGATTTACTAAGTAGCTCTGCAACCATAATGTAGCCTGAATATCAAAAAAATATATTAGTCTCGCACTGGAGTAGGAAATGCCTAAAGCAGAAGAGTGGAATTCTTCCGTGGCTAAGGGTAACCTACTTACGATAAGTGTAGTACTTCCGCGATTATATTCTGATTCCGAATTTTTCTAGTTACGTCGTGATTGTTAACTACTCGACCAGGCCTTCCTTTTTCCCGCGCCACCGCGCTACCCTGAACTCTACGAGGCCCACTTTTTTTGGTCGCAAATAGAGAAAACCAACCGGACACGAGAATCCTTGGAGTTACAATGCACTTGAATTGAGGATGTTTATGTAAACATATATGCACACACACACACATGAGCAAATCAGTCAGCTATCCCCCCTTCCATCCACCTGCTACCCAAAATACCTTGGTATTCCTTCCCTTAAAAACAAACGCCTATGCCCTTTAAAGATTGCTGTGGTATATGGCGAAGCAAAAACAATTCCACATCACACCCACTCTACCCTAGACTCAGTCGAAGTATAGAGCCACAGCAAAGGCTTCTGCTATCACACATGGATCCTCGAATATTTCACCACACTAGTGATATCCGGCTTACGAAACACATACAATGCCATACTAGCGATACCATACTTTACTATATCATGCCACGCCAACCGCAAGCCCAACCAACAAAATCCCGCACCCAAAAACACCAAACTTACATCATTGCCATTAATGGACTCGATGCATACGCCATAGGCTTAATATCTGGGTGCGGCACCTCCTTAAACTGGTTATGCTGCAGCTCATAATGCTCGTTTACATTAATGAACGCTCCCTGGTTCTTGGAAGTGTCAACGTAATTTGGTGCCGAGAAGACTACCCCACATATTATTAGTAACCACAACCAAAAATTCCCCGCAATTATATAATTTTTGGTATAGTGGTGAGTGAGCTTACCAGTGATACATTTTCCATTGTGCTCAACTTCATACCCATCCATCCTCACCTCATGCGACCTAATAATTGCCTTCAAGTTGTTCTCATTACAGAACTTCTCCGTGACATCCGGGCCAAACATCATTCCCACTCCGCGCTTACTGGGACTTCGCCCATTTTCCTTTTGAGGGTCTGTCCAGAGCATCTCCATCATCCTACATCCACACCCCCATTTAATCAGCACCAAAGTCCCTTCAACTAAAACCTGAGGAAAGATATGGACACTTACAATCCACTCTGCCCCGGCTGTTTTTGCTTATGCCTATCCAAGTTTCTAATATCATCCAAAGAAATCTTATCATCCGAGAACAGCCCTCCGTGAAGCACCAAATACTGCTTCCCAATGAGATGCGCCAGCGGTAGCGCACTGAATGCCTCTGAGAATAATTTGAACGTCCGTTCATTGTACTTGGCTTTGCATTCTCCTTCGAATCCATAAACCCTGTTCATGTCGTCTGTCTCATGGTTCCCTCGGTTGATAAAGAACGACTTCGGATAGAGAATCTTGTACGCAAACAGAAGTAACGCAATCTCCGTTGACCATGATCCCCGATCGACAAAGTCTCCGTTGAAGAGATATGAATGCTTCTCTGACGGGAATCCATTCCGTCTGAAAATTTCAAGAAGATCAAAGTATTGACCTATGGAATATTAGTAGTCTCATTTTTATATAACTCACAATCAAACCTACCATGAGTGTCTCCACAAATAGTCAGAGTAGTTCCCTTCTGAACGGTCACCTCAGGCATAGTCGGCTCCGCGTAGAAGATATCCTTCGCCTTAACAATGATATGGTAAGCATACTTTTTATGAAGTTTCTTCCCAGTCTTGAAGCGTTCGATCATATCTTCTATAAAGCCCAGTGTCATATCAACACCCTCTTCTAGCTGAGCTCCATTGTAGCTGTCTTCCACAGCTGCATTGGTTCTATCGTGATTAGTACTGTATACTGAGACTCTTGCGGGAATAGTTGTTCCTTACTCATCCCAGCAATATCCAACCCTGCCGATGGCGAAGGTGCTTCCTCAACCTCAATCGCCTTCTCAAAATTCAACCTCTTAACCAATTTCTCACACTCGGCCAATTTCAGCGCCGCATCCTTATCGCTCGGAGCTGCACGCCAACCACATAGTCAGCCCGAACTATCTATCTAGATACTCCCCAAACAAGTCTTCCCATATTTCATCTGGGGATTGGAGCATGCCCACCACCACTGCAAGGCCTACTCCCACACACCCGCCTCACAAGCTCCTAGCCTGCCACCACAACCCCCGGGAGAATCGAAAGTAGACAGCATGGGGAATGTTGACCTTTTCTAGCGACTGTTCGGAAGTCTTTCAGGGCCTCCTTTGATTTCATGATTGCCATATTGCTGATTGCTCTTCTATAATAGGCCTGTCGCGCATCCGGGCTTGTGTAAGCAGGAAACTCCTATGACATTTTTCTTCCCTCAATGGGAAGCTGGTGATGCCATGGAATTTTGTACCTTCACGTAACCTGGGTTCAACGATATTGCCTTAGTCGCATCTTCGATAGCAAATCCGAAGGACTCCATTTTTATATGTGCCTAGATAGATAACCAGAAGCAATTGGTAAAGCTCCTCATGAAATTTACCCAACACTTGGGTAGCTCGCAGGGTATTGGGGCTGCGGATGGCCGGGGAGATGGGGTACAATGAGCAATAGACACACCTGAGCCCTATTACTATAAAACACACACTGCGTCCCATCCAACTCTATAGCGTTCGTATACAGCTCTACCGCCTTCCCCCATTCCTTGTTCGCAATGGCCTTGTTGCCCTCATCCTTGAGGGCAACTGCCTCCTCCTTAGCTCCCATCGGTTTTAGATTTGCTTTGTCGACGCGCTTTGCTTGCTGAGAAGTTTTGGCTGGTGATTCAGGAGATTCTTGTAGTTGTAGTTGTCGTCGTTGTTCAGGTGGTGGAGTTTTATCCGAAGTGGGGTGGTTTTGTCTCAGAGAACGTAGATAATGCAAACAATAAACACTGAGACTTCACTCTCTGGATATGTTGCTACTTGTAAATGCCAGGCTTCCAGCTATATAGAGGAGATGAGCTGAGATGTAAGCAGCCTGACTGAGATGTGGAGAGCAAGAGATATTACTTGCTGGTGGGAGGTGGTATTAGGTATGTCCAAACATTTATTAGCCGACTCAGTTAAGTGGTCGGCTAGGCAGGGAGACTGGGCGGCACGAGACCAGACTGGGCTCACAGGTAAACCCGCCCCATAGCCTAACGCTCCCTTCGGGGGAAAGGTTGTATAGACTCAAAAAAAAAAAAAATTCAAACCAGCTTGTTATCCCATGTGTAGGTACTCCGTAAACCCAATCCTTTAAAGGTGCGGGAACGGGGCCGCCTCATAGCCTAAGGCTCCCTTCGGGGGAAAGGCGTAGACTCAGAAAAAAAAAAATTTTCGGACCCACTTTTTTTTTTTAAGCCTGATCCGAAGGTTCGGGTGTATCCAAGCTGCATAAACACCCTGCCTCCCGAACCTAAGATTCAGACTATGTACTAGTATGCTTCACGCCGTCTATCCATGGTTTGTCACCAGCCAGTTCGTCTAATGTAAGTGGTTTTCGCCACAAACTTCCCCATGCAAACAGCCCCCAGTCTATCAAACAACTGTCCAATTACTAGGCGCAAGATCACTTAATATATCTCTTGAAATTCCGTTAGATATCTCATTAAGGAAATGCGGAAACCCTACCCGAAAACAAACATTCATAATCCATGCTGAGAAAATTGTTAAAGTAAAGCCATCACAATGATAGCTTCCAAGTCAAAACCAAAAAAAAAAAAAAAAACTCCATTCAACAAAATAAACAAACATAAGCCAGCCAGGTGTCTCTGTATGCAATAGCAATAACAATAACAATCACTGTATCCCATGCCCGTATCCCATATAATCCAGTATACAAGCCGGTAAGTACTTAATCAAGAAAAGAGCCAATAGTGGATTCAAGTTACCGGATCCTTCACCACACTTACTACCGGGGATGGATTGCTGGGAAGAACCTCCTACCCACATATCCATATGCACCAATAAATTGGATATCTATATTCTCCCGTCGACTTGGGGAGAAGAACCTTGCTAGTATAAACTTTCCGGACCTGAAGGTCGCTGTTAGCACAACCCACCACAATAATAAGTATCTACGGATTGCCTACAAAGCAGGTTCAAATGTTAGCGTTGCCTTCACTTTATTTCCTCTATCCTCCTTTCGAATCTTAAACCTCGCAGATGGCTCGACATGTGTCTCCTCCACCTGTGACCCTGCCTCCATGAGGTCTAGCTCAAAGAAATTCGCCGGGGATCCATGGTATGCATTAGGTGAGTGGTCACAAGGCTCAAGCAAAGAAAATTCGAGGTCATTTAGTTCGTCATCGTCACTTTCATCAAGGCCATTGTCATCATCGTCATTTTCGTCTCCATGGTTCTCCAAGCGGAATGGGTATCTACAGGCAGGTGCGAGGTCGTCCTTGTCCATTGTAACGAAAATCATTCCTTCTTGAACCCTATTGAACTTGTTAGAATGCTGTGGTTTTCATAATATGGAAGAGGCCCTACGGAGACGTGTAGCCCATTGATGGACCTTGGATAACCATTTTCTTCAACGTGAAGCACTTTGCGCCGACATGCTGGAAAATCATGTTGCATTCGGACGTTTTGGTGCAATAGACTATAGCCATTAGAAAGCATTCGCCTAGCATCAAACCCACAAACTCACCCTCTTCATTCTCATACAGCACCGCCTCTGGCCTCGTATTCGCTTCCTTATGCTCTCCCCCATCACAATATGCCAACTCCAACTCCAACTGCGCCATATCAATCTGCGCCTGGTGCTGTTCAATTTTTCTTCTCTTCCCCGGGCTTGCCATGGCTGACGTGCCCCCACTTCCGATATCCTCTCCGGGCAATGGCCCCAGCGAACTTCTTCTCCTAGCCCCCAGTGGCTCAGATGTCCTAGCTCTGATTGTACGCCTGATACGCTCTAGCCGTGCTTGATGCGAAAGCTGTGAAAAGTGGTTCCGAGATGAGTTATTGGTGCTACTTGATGACGATCCAGTGCCGTGGTTCACCGAGTTGTTAAATTCGTCCATTATGAGTATGTGCAGAAGACTATTACGGCTCCTCGTCATCTCCCCAGGCTGGGAAGATGCGTCGTCCGCTTCCTGATTGTTTGTGGAAGACAGGGCTGCGACCGCTAGCTGTTGTAACTAGATACTAGCCCACTAAGTTGGGCTTTGGGGGGTGCGAGGAGGCTGACCTGCGTAGAGTTTTTGACTTCGCAAGGCAGCTGATGCGAGGGTTGAGTTCGATGCGCGTTTGCTCTTCAGAAGTATGAAGGTGCTACAGAATACCTACATGTGCGGGTCTACCTAGCAGCCGCAACGTCACGCCATAACGATGACGCCAAGAAAAGCGATGAGGCAGACTAAGTATAAGCAACGTTCCAGACACACCTTCACCACCACCACATTGAATGACACAACCAGCGGCCCCTCCCCATACCGTCACAATGGTCGTCCCCGCTGCTGTTCCTTCGCCTGTTGGACCCCTCACCGTGCCCGAAATGGATGCCATATCGGCGGGTACCGTACCTTACCCAGCTTTCCCACGACAAAGACATCAACTAACCCACCTGCCCACTTCCAGATGAAGTCGCCCTCTATGACCGACAGATTCGCCTCTGGGGCATGGAAGCCCAAGCTAGGTCAGTGGTATAGACGGAATCCTTCCAGACCCAGAGGTGCACCACACCTAGCTATGGCAGCCCACAAATATCCAACCAATACTAACATCTCCACACCCCCAGGATGCGCAACTCTAAAATCCTCCTAATCGGCATGCGAGCAATAGCAAACGAGATAGCAAAGAATCTTGTACTCGCAGGGATCGGCTCACTAACCGTCCTCGACCCAGATGTCGTTGCAGAAGACGACCCCGCCTCACAATTCTTCATCCAAGAGGAGCACATTGGCATGAACGTACGGCTCTACCTTCCCATTCCCTCCAGAAAAATTACCCTCAACTAAGCCACACCAACAGAGGGCCGAAGCAGCCGCCCATTCCATCCAAAAACTCAACCCCCGTGTCACCATCCACACCGACACTGACTCTCCTTCCTCCAAACCTCCCACCTACTTCTCCCAATTCGACATTACGATCGCCACCGAGCTTAGCCTTGATACTCTCATTTCCATTAATAACTCCTGCCGCCAGTGCTCCCGCCCCTTCTACTCCGCCGCCTCGTACGGCCTCTATGGATACATCTTCGCTGACCTAATCTCCCACACCTTTGTCATCGAGCGTGACAAATCCAACATCGAAACAAAACTTGCTCTAGAAACCCAAACCCGAAGAGTCATCTCCTCCCGGACAAAAAAAGAGGGTGACAAGGTAGTCGAATTCGTAACCAAAGAAGAAAAATACTCCCCCCTTGCTGATGTCGTCAACTGCCCTATCGACCCAACCTGGCGTCCTAGGAAACGCCGCACTGTCCCTGCCGCCCTTCCCTGCATCAGGGCACTATGGGAATTCATTCGTACCTCACCAACCCACAGCTACCCTACATTCTCTCGCGCAGACTTAGCCACATTTACCCGCCTCGCGACTGAAGCAATTGCAAATCTCGGCCTCCCGACTGACATGCTCAAAGCTTCCTTCATTAGCTCCTTCGTGGAAGGGTGCACATCTGAGCTCGCCCCCGTAGCTGCTATCCTAGGGGGGGTGCTCGCTCAAGACGTGATTAATGTTCTTGGGAAGAGGGAGCAGCCGCTACAGAACTTCCTTGTGTTTGATGGGGAGGCTAATGCTGGACCGGTGTTGAGTTTGCATCCTGAGGGTATGGGGAAGGAGGGCAATAGGAATGGGAGTGGGGTGATGGGCAATGTAGTGATGGAGGCGTCTACAGCGGAGGTGGTGAGTTTAGATTGAGGGAATTGAGTATTGTTGGTGTTACTCTTCTCATTATCTACTACTACTATTATTGGGCTGGATGTTCAGTGGTGTAAGGATTGATGATCCCAAGAGGTGATGCGTACTAATTCCCATACCAGCTCACCAATTTCATTCTTGTTTTTCCTTCCTGGCATCCAAATGGCGTCGAAAATGGGTCATCTACATGGACAATGAATACACGAATTACATCGGTAGCCTCGCGCCCTTGCATTGATTCACAGCCATGAATGTGTACAATACTGCCTAAATAGTTGTCATACTTGGTCCCTCAAGTTTACAAGATCCCGTGAAGGCGTTGAAATTGTGCCAACTAAATCAAGTCAATACCAGTGTGTGCTACTATGCTGCTTAGATATTTACTCTAGTTGCTACCACAGACCTACTAAGTACTAAGTCTCGGAAGCCAGCCCACAGACATTCCACTCCTCATTGAGCAAAACACAAAATAACACAAGAGAAAGCAAATACTTAATACCGTAACCTGTTTGTAGCAAGTACGTTGATGCTGCGGAACCGATACCTAGATGGGGATAACCTAACAACCACGAAAAAGACCAGCGCCGAAAGCAAACAATAAACTCATAAAAATTCAGACTACCCAGATGAGCCATCAATCCTTGGGGAACAGCAACTTAATAAAAATAGGAATATAAACAGAACCCGAACCCCTGCTCCAAAAGATAATGTTGGTTAGAATTGAGGACAAAACGCCCACATCCGTCTAGTTTGGAAACATGCTCGCTTAAAGGCGTCGAGATCTCTTATAACGGGGGAAAGCGGAGACAAGACTGAAATATACGTTGGAAAACTAGGTGAAAATGACTGCGGGGGGTTGGTGGACTATTTGGGGGGGGGATTGCGATCGTGCGAGTTGCAGAGCTCTATCTAAGCACCGCCTTGGTTGTGGGTGTTCATTCTTCTTGATCTTCCTCGTCTGTTTCGTCTTCAGATTACAGCATTAGTTTTCTGTGCCTGGCAGACTGGCATATGTAAGGTAAAGGACACTAACCAAATTCCATATCTCCATCACTATCCTCACCAAAACTCTCTTCGTCGCTCTCGCACCAGAAATCGTCGTCTAGATCCTCTTTCGGTGGTGGCTTTGTCTCAGCCTTCTCGGGCATCTTGAACCCGGCTGGGATGTCCCTCTTCGATGTTTCCACATTCTCTAGATCGGCTGTTAGTACCCCATCTAAGAACATAACCTTGACCCTCTGCAGTGTAACGCACCCTTCACCTTCTTCTTATATTCATCGGGCTGTTTGCGTAACATGACACCAGCGTCTACATTCGCTGGTGACGAAACTTCGGCATCATCGAGCAAGCTGATGATTGAGAGGAGGACTGATTCGACTCGTTGTGCAGGGGACCATCGCTCCTGAAGTTTATGAGTGACATTAGCCTTCATGAGACTGTGATGTAGACTCAGCAGCCCAAACCAAACTTACCGATGCAAGCTCCCCAGACATCTCGTCGTCACCAGGCTGGTGCAGGATCGATATGCAAAGCTTACCATCCTTGTAGATGTTCGGGTGCCATAAAGGCCGGCTAAATTTGAATTCTGGTGGCTCATAGGGGTATCGCTTGGGGAATCTCATCTCGGCCTGATATAAATACAAAGCTGTCAGCCTCACTGCCAGCCAAGAGGAAGCCGAGCTTCAAAGATCAAAGACCTACCTTAAAGTATCCACCGTAGTAAAGCGATGTTGGGTTAAGAACAATCAGAGCTACCTCCCATCGGAAGATATTGTCGTCCTTGAGCTATGGACACAAGAGCAATGTAAGCTTTGCGGCGATTTCGGAAATCCTTTCGGAATCCATACCTCAACATGGACCCATTCCTCCTTTTGGAGTTCCTTGAACTCGTTCATGAGGATTCGTTCGGCCATCATAGTCACAGTGCCTGTGTTTGAGCTATGAACAATTGTGAAATCAGATGAGGACGTGCCGGAGGAAGATAAGTATGAGTGAGCGATGTGATGAAAACTTGAGTAAGATGGTTACGGCTTCTATCTGCCACCGAAGCAGTAACAAGGGCAGGGGGCGTTGCGGTGGACAAGGAGGAGACGGAGTATGTACTAAGTACTAACTAAGTATGCAGAAGGAAGAGGAAGCTATAGTATGTGTCACTTTAGAAATCCTGGGGCTTGACAGTGTGTCGGCGGCTCGTGCCTAAGTATTACAGTACCTACTCCGTACTAGGTATTGTACTGATGCATGAATGACCCACATGAGATTTTCACGACAATCTCAGCGAACTGCTTCCGAAACACCAACACCAAATAAATGCACCCTTTCGAACTTTTCGAATAACCAAAGACAGATCTAGGTTTGCTCCATGACCTGTTGGCCTGTACTTAAGTATTGTACATACAAGTATATAGGATTTTGATAATGTATTTGGAGCATTCTATGAATGGGAGAGTGGCAACAGAAGTACCACTATAGATTGATTGCCCCTCGGGCGATGACTAGTAAATATAAAGTAACAAGTCTGATCTCGTACCCAGACTGTCGCTCGTGACTCTTGGCGCGCGTTGCGGCAGGCCTCCAAATTGTAACAAAAAAATAAAGATTATCGTTCTGACTAAGCTAAACAAAATAATCACATGACCAACTGGTACGGAGTACTGTCTTGGCTCATTGCCATATACATAAGTAGCCATATCCTCATACTTCAGGCGGCAGGGCATTTAAGCAGCATGTTGTCCCGTGTGTAAACCCAATCCTTTAAAGGTGCGGGAACGGGGCCGCCTCATAGCCTAAGGCTCCCTTCGGGGGAAAGGCGTATAGACTTATAAAAAAAAATATCCTCATACTCTTCAAATAGAACTATAACACACTGTACCTGCTCCTCATCCCCTAATGGTCTCTAAATTTGGCTTTATTTGTACCCATTTTTGATCGTGCTGTGTAGTTGTGTTGCACTTGTATATCTGTGGATAGTTGCTCATGATGTTGTTGAGGGTAATTCTCTGCGGGCAGCAGTGACGTATTGCATGCACCCCACTTCCATGCCCTTGAGACAAACTTTCCAGATATTTCTATACAGATGCAGTGTAGTAGTTCCACTTTTCTGCGCTGTGTGGTTAGCTCAGGCTTGAAGAAACGTAACTCTACTCTGTATGGTTTATTCTATGCCTTGGGGAGTTATTGAGGTGGGGTACCCCTCGAAGAGGGGTTTGATCAGTCACATGCCATGCACAATGCCTGTCACGCACCGCACCATGCACATACATGTAAGCAGAACGGTGATAGCGCTGCTGTACGAATGATGTCGGAGGATAACGGAGGATAACGGAGTTGAACACCCGCAGTAAGAGTGCAAGATGTACCTGGGTAAGCACTGAAAGCAGTCTCGCCACAGACGTTTGTCACTTAAAGTAGCAAGGACAGAAAGCAGCCCTGTACCAGTCAGATTGTGGGGTCTTGTAAGCAGATTCCGCTTGTAGCCCGTGGTTATTCATCCGATTTCAGCCCTAGCTCCAATCCATTTCCCAACCAAGCACGAAGCAGCTTTCACTATACTCAGGAATTTAACCACAAGTCTACCAATATGACTGCCGCCGAGTTGAAGCATGAGGAGCACTACATTGTGGCAGGTACGTCGCAAAAGCAGGATTCTTAAAGAACTGACCGTGGAGCTTGAGCTGACTGTACACCAACTACAAGGTGATATCAAAATCATTGAGCGTTTCTGGGAAGTCCCACTCGACTATGAACAGGCAGGCGATAGATGTGAGAAAATACGGTTATTTGGGCGAACTGCGGTTCCAGTAGCCAAGGAGAAGGACAACTTGCCGACCAGTCATTTCCCAAACTCTACTATTAATTGAGGTTAAGCTGATTCCGCAATCACCAGTTGTCTATCTTCAAGGTTCGTAATCAACCTGATAGAGCTTTTACGCGGCGGGTTTGGAGAGAGATCTGGCTTCTTGACACAGTTCTAGGAGGGCCCGGTTTTGAATGCTCCTCACCTAGATCCCACCCGCTCACCCTATTTGTTCACGACAAGGGTTACCAGGTCTGGCTCAACGCCCCTTCTCAGATTTACTTATCGAAGGCACTTCTGACAGGAGAGCATAGATTTTATATCTGGACCAAAGAGGGACGGGCCTCAGCAGTCCAATTTCTGCAGACACAGTTCTTCAGAAAGGTGATAGGATATCACAACAAGCTCGCTGGCTGAGCTTATTCCGAGCCGACAACATTGGTAAGGGCAGTTGACATGTTCTGGTCACCTTGTTATGACTGACAATATTTTGCCAATACTAGTCCGGGATTGTGAAGCTATTAGGATATGTCTACTCGGTTCGAGAGAGAAAGATGAGGACAAGAAGTGGACCCTAGTGGGACAAAGTTTCGGCGGATTTACTGCCGTGCATTACCTTTCTTCCCAGTAAGTTAAAGCAAGTTCTTTTGTAGATACATGAGGTTTGGTGGGGGTTGACATTCGAGTTTCTCGAGGGTAGCCCAGAGGGGCTGAGAGAAGGTACGCTCTCTCTCTAACTTGGACCTACACGGGCTGACCTCCATAGTCTTTACAACCGGCGGCATGCCACCACTGGTCGATCACCCTGATGACGTATACAAAGCACTCTATGGTATGTCAACCCCCCATTTTTTTGTTACCCTGAACTCTGCTGCCGGCCTCGTTTGCCGCGTCCCCGTGTAAACATATTTTCTCATACTCGTACACGGCGTTACAGAGAAGGTCAAGGAGCGTAACGAAATATACTACAAGAAATACCCCCAGGACGTTAAGCGTGTTCGGGACATCCTCAAGCACCTTAAAGAAAACGAGATAATCCTCCCCAGCGGTGGGCAGCTCACTCCGCGCCGATTTCTCCAATTAGGACTGGCCTTTGGTGGTACTGGTGCGTAACTCCTCACTGGGTAGTTAGTTATATCTATACGTGACTGACGATCCCACTAGGTGGTCTTGATGGCATACACAGTACGTTCACCACTTTGAGGGTAACTCAATGGAATGATTCTAACTAATATGAGTGCAGCTATTGTCCTCCGCGCCGCCTCCGAGCTCGAATCAAACTCCACTCTCTCTTACAAACTCCTCCAAAACATCGAGCAAGAACAGTCCTTTGATGGTAACCTCATATACGCCATCCTCCACGAATCAATCTACTGCCAACAAGCCCCATCCGTCTGGTCTGCCAACCGGCTTATCAAGTCCTACGAAGAATATTTCGATTACGAGACTCTGGTAGAAAAACCTGATGATGTCCCGGTTTACTTCACTGGAGAAATGGTTTTTCCGTGGATGTTTACGGACTATGCTGAACTCAGAAAGTTGAAGTCAGTGGCGGAATATATTGCACAAATTGGAGACTGGCCGAGGTTGTATGATCTTGAGAAACTTAAGGAAAATACAGTCCCAGTTAATTCGGCAATTTATGTCGAGGATATGTATGTGGACTTTGACTTATCAAGGAAAACAGCAAAGGCGATCGGGAATCACAAGGTGTTCATGACAAATACGATGATGCATGATGCAGTGAGGACGAAGTGTAATGAGGTGATGGGAGAACTGTTTAGGTTAAACAAGAGAGTTGAGATTTAGCCGTTCTCGCTAATGTTTTACAACAAGTTCGTTTGAA
>Ga0307514_10001489_pt1 | contig 28177 bp, 37 predicted proteins | sample 16_EM_MG_FD_203088 | JGI IMG/M metagenome (GOLD analysis project Ga0307514, IMG submission 203088) | Populus trichocarpa ectomycorrhiza microbial communities from riparian zone in the Pacific Northwest, United States - 16_EM | ecosystem: Host-associated > Plants > Roots > Unclassified | place... | reverse complement strand
CTTCCCTGCACCTCCACCACTAATCCCCTTAATCCCCTTCTTCCCCTCTCCCTCCTCCCCCCCCACTACCCTCTCAAACTCCCCCATCAACTTCTTCAACCTCTTTTCCTTCCCCCTCTTGATATTCCACTCCACGGCGCCCTCCTCCCCAAGTACCTCCTTGCATTTGACCATATTCGCCCTTCCCTCAGTCGGCGGCAGGAAGGCCACATCGTCGCACAGTCGAGGTGTATATACCACCATCAAATAACAACAAATACTAATCTCCTTTACAAAGCCAATTCTATCCACTGAAGATGGATTACAATGATACTGGACCTCGATTCTCCTCTCCTTGCCGGTGATATCGCAGATTGTGCCTCCTCCCATTTTTTGTACTAGGTATCGCAGCTCGCCAGAGCCCTGGAGTTCGGTGCCTTCGCCTGCTGCTCCCTTTCGTGCTGGGCCTTGTCCATTTGCTCCTATACCCCCCAGACCATTCGCACCACTTCCTCCACCCTCAACCCTCCCCAAGACATAACTCGCCGTTCCTGGGTCCTCCTTTGGTGGAAACCCTTTAGTACCACTCCCTACAGGTAACTGATGGAATTGCTTAATCTCATTTCCATAACAAAAGCTATAACTCCACCAGCCAGAGATGAAATAGAGACATTTCCCATCCATCTCGTTTAGTAATTCCCACCCCCTAGTAGTTGCCCGTGCGAGCTCCTTTTCTTCTTGGAGTTTGTGCAGCTCTTTCTCGGTAGCATTCATGGGAGGGGGTGGTTGAACGACGGGAATACTGCAGAGGTATTTGTGGGAGCTCCAGAAGAGGGTTTCGTAGGTTGTTAGGGGGTCTGGGTTAGAAGAGGATTCTGATGGTGGTGAAGGCAAGGGATTTGGTGGTGGGGGCGTGCTCGATAGGATTTGTGCGGCTTCTTCCTCGGTGTAATACGAGTCCATAATTATTGAGACTTGGAACTAGGTCCATGCTATCAGTACCACCCTGACCTCCTGCCTCCCCAATATAGTCTTTTTCGACATACCTGAGGAAACGCAAGTATATCATCATGAACACTAAACAGCCCCCTTACCAACTGCAGGTTGATCGACAACGCCGCCGCGGTGAGCAGTGAACTGCGAACCATTGCGACTATGATGTAGTAGATTTCAAAAAGAAAGTGATTGATATCGAGCCTCCAGAGCTGCAATTCGGGTTTCGGCACCTTCAAGTTGGCATGGGATTGTGTGTTCAATGTACGAATTTGAAATTGAAATACAACAAGTAAAGGCAACGTTGACAGATGCCGCCTGTATATAGTACGCAACTGTGGGCACGTGACTGTGGGCAATATGTATGGTTTATAGTAAGTCCATCCGCAGGTGATGAGTAAGCCAAGAGGTTCAGGATACTATACCTAACTAGGCAATCATCGATGATATAGATAAGTAGGTATGGGCGATAGCAACCGATGAAGCAAGTAGTCTCGCCTCGCAGCCTCTAGGCTGTCTTATAGCCTAAGGCTCCATAGACGTATACACTCCAAAAAAAATTTTATAAAAAAAGTACGTAAAGTCGTAAGCCAGTGCATATGCAGTACACCTTTTTCTCTCTCACTCCTTCTCCACCCATTGTTCCATACCAGACCCATCCAACCCGACCACTAGCATCCCCTAGAACCCACCAAGAAACAAAAATTTCAACGCCGCCCAAGCATAGACTCTCCCACAGCATCCAAAACCACGCCAAAATCCCCAATGGGTGGGTATACATCCGATATACATCGCATCATGCCAGTAAACAAAGCATATAGTAGGGGAATGTAGAAAAGGAAAGAAATCGGCCCAGTGACACAAGAAAATACCAAAAAGTTTCATGTACACTCCCCAAATAGCATTGGACAAATGCCCGATAGGCAGACTGTCTTCACATCTGCTGCCCTCTGCGTATCAACTCCATTCCTCCCCCATAATAAATCAATATCAAACTCCCACGCCGTAATCTTCCTAGCTATGATCAGCAGCAACACTAAATATATAACAATAAGCCATATCCCATCCTTTTTAGTATAACATAAGAAAAAAAACTATTAGAGAATTAGCACTATCATATTCGTATCATTCGTTATAGCCTCACGGGTATAGGTGTGTAGGGGGGAGAGAGAAAATCCAGGCCAGCCAGAAAAGAACCCTACGGGTCATACAACACTCTCAGCCCAATTCAACAGTCCACAGAAGTGTAGTATGCCCGCAAGTCCTTGGGTGCGAATCCCGTTTCCACATTCACCCTATAGACATGCAAGAACAGGTCCGGAAATTTGCGTTCAAAATAGTCCAGGTACCCGTGTGGTAATGGACCAAGCGCTTGTTGTGCCGCTTTGGTCATATCTTGATAGTGATTTCTCTGCAACATCCCCCCCATTAGTCCTTATCCATATACGGATACGATATGAACAGAAGAGAATTGTATACCTTATTTCTTATAACTCTGAGTAAATCAAGTACCTTCTCTCCGTCATACCCCCTCCGTTTATTTCCCATTACCTCCTCATGAAACGCATGATCGATCCTCTTCAACCAGTCGCCTTTCACAATGTTCTTAGCGTTGCGCTCAAGAATTGGTATGTGTGGTGATTTATATTTAGGATCCTTTTCAGAGTCCTTTTCCTTTTCAAATCGATCCGAGGTATCAATAAGGAAGAGGAGGCGGCGCTCTGGCATCCAGAAGTATGGGTGGGTTAATATTGCCGTTGTATCAGGTCTCAACGAGAGGGTTAGCTACGCCCGTTATGATAAAACTGGATTCCTGCACGTACCTTGCCTTGGGGTTTCTCTGAATCATTCTCTGGATGAGATCCTTAGCTAGATTACCAATAGCCCCGAGCGTTTCAAGTGGTTCGAGGTCAGATTGGCCTGTTACCACATTTAACTCTCTACTATATTTTGATGCCCCAAATGGATGTCCACCTTGTGTCAAAACAAAGAAGAACACACAACCCATTGAGAAGATATCAATAGCTCTGGTGGCCCGCCTATTGATACCGTCATAGGCTGTTGTCTCTGTGCTTGACCCTCCCGACGTCTCACTCATAGTTGATGCGAATGGGCGCATGTCAGATCCCTCATCCATCAACAATTCTGGTGCCCTCCATCCCGAGGTCCCCGCTGCATGGGCAGTAGTCGCCCTAAATGATGATTGATTTGCTTCCAACTGTTTGCAGAGACCAAAGTCTGATATCAGTATCCTCGGATGGTGGAGTTTGTTCGGGTCTCTCGGGAATCGTTTTGGTTCCGAAACAAGGATATTCTGTGGTTTGAGGTCACGATGAACTATCTTCATTCGGTGTAAGTGATTGACGCCAGCAACAACCTGCTTGAGGACCTGCTGAGGGTCAAGAAGGTTGCGAAGATCCTCGTGCTTAGGGTCTACAATCACATCACATAGCGATGCCCTACATTGCTCTAGTGCAATGTACAAAAATTGGTCGAGCTCCTTCATACAGTGATACCGAATAACGTTCGGGTGATCATCACTGTCCTGTAGGAGCCTAACCTCGCGGTGAGCAACATCAAAGAACGTTTTCAACATCCGCTTCACAGCGACCGCTCGTCCCTCAAACTTGCCCTTGAATACCACAGTCCCTTGGCTTCCCAACCCTAATGTGGACTGGGGATCCTGGTGTACTATAAGGTTATCAATTCGAATGATATCCGATTCAATGTCTGAGGGATCATTCAAGACCTCAACATCAGGCTCTAAATTCGATGAATGTTGGAGGTCCTTCGCTCGGTCAACAATCCTCCCGATCAACTGTTCATTTTCATTCGCCTGTTGTTGCGCCTTGTTAGATTTCTTCTTCTTCCCACCACGCTGACCCCTATGAGCTTTCTTCTTTTTGGGTGTAGGAGTGGTTGGCGTCGAAGCGTCTGCCTCTCCAATAGGCTCAGGTGTTGGCGTTTGTGGTCTCTCCTCTTGGAATCTCACTACTTTTGTTTCGATTGGGACTAATTTTTCCTCCAGCCTCGCCTCTGGGATCATATCTCGCTCTACCTCTGAAATCATCTCTGCCTTCACTTCGGGGACGGCCACTGCATTAACCTCTAGCATCTGAATCTCTCGGACTGGTACAACTTCATCCGGAACTGACGTTTGAGTATCCTGAATGGCCGGTGTAACATCCACCACTGGCACTTCCGCATCCAGTACCTCCACACTGACTGACTGCACACCTTTCGGCTCAATGCTCTCCTTCTCCTCCTCCTCCTCCTCCTTCCCCTCCTCCCTCTCCTCCTCCTCCACCACCACCACGGGTTTCTGGCTGACTGGTACCTCCAATTCAATCACGTTGTTATCTATTTCATACTGACTAGGCCCTTGGAGAATGTTGGCCGGAGAATCATTAAGCTCCGATGACCCTGAGGCCTTTGTGTCCATTACCACCACTGGGATTGACCCACCCTTGACAACCTCGAAATTCCACTTCAGTGAGTATTTTGGCTGTTTAACCCACTTCAGGTACATAAGCCCTGCTAGACATAATGGAAGTGCAAATGCGATATTCCACTTGCTCGTCATCCTTAGTCTGTTGATCGTTCCTGATGGACTAGAGGGATGTGGCTCATCCGTACTGTCAGCATTGTGTGGTGGTTCCTGCCCCTGCTCCGTTGGGGCAGCGATGAGGTGCTTGCCAAAAACGGAGGCTGGCCCTGGTAGCGAAGTGTAGTCTTGAGTTTCATGAATCCCGACAAGGACTTTCTCCCTCTCACTCTGGGGCAGGTTTGCTAGCTGAGGTTTGCGCATTGAACAGTCTGCTGGTGACGCCCTCTCGGAGACAAACGGGTAGCTCTTTTCCGACAATGCGTACCACCCTGCTCGAGTGCATCCTACGAAGGTTTTGACCTGCTCTTGTGGGGGGCGGTCTGCGAAAACAAATGGCTGAGGCAAAACGAGGAAGGTGGACTTGTCAGTTGATGCCGACCTCACGACATCAAACACACGTGCTACCGGAGAGCTCAAAACGTGGGTATACACAGGGAGTGAACCTCCTGCTTCAACTTAGTTGGCGATGGAAAAAACTGCACACGGTTGACATACCTCTGCTACGGTCAAACCCAAGAATACGCCCATCATGAATTGCGTAGATGAAGCGATTGTCCATTGGCTCAGAATATTGGGCAGCAAGGTCTAGGTCACCATTGTTTGGGCCCCATTCCGTGTACTTGATTGTCCACAACAGCTCATTAGTTACCACGTCTTCAACGGTGACAGTGTACACTGTGGTTCAAGCAAAAGTAAGTAAGCATAGACTCAAGTGGAGTTGCATCAGACGTCTCATACCAGTCCGCGCAACTAATATTGTGATCTCAGACTCTTTGCTATCGCATTCATCCTCCTCCAAATCATCGGTGTGATTGGGCTTGCAGCGGCGGGTATCAACCACCATCTTGGCCCCTCCGCCAGTTCTAAAAATCCTCAATATGTCACCAGTCCGTCCATCAATGGCATATGTTTCAGTATGTTTTTCACCACTATAAATCCTGCCACTACCGTGGGGAGACATTGGCGAACGTTCGACGAGCTTTTTCATCGTCATCTCAGTTTTCTGCTCAAATATTAGTACTTAATACGAGTGTGCCTCGGGATAGGGGTTGATAGTCGCCCCCCCGAAGTGTACAAGGTAAGATACCTCAAGTCCTAATTCCGCATGATACCGAAACAATACTCCTTCCTCACTGGGCTCCACGATCCACACAAAGTCGTCATCCGGAATCCAATCCTTTGTTTCATTGGAACGATGATAAATTGTTTCCACAACAGGTTGTTCTGAAAATAACTCCCATTTTCTGGTCCCCGTTTTTCTATCCCTCGCTTGCAAAGTCCCATCCACAGTTGCTAACAAAACAAAATCTTCCACCTCCCAATCTTGTAAGGATCTAGGGGCACCAACCGCTGTACCTCCACTAAATTGCCGAGCCAATTCGCTTCGTGCCGGGTAGGTCTGGACTGATGGAGGTGCACGAATTGCCGTTTTGACTTTCGCGGATGCCCTGTTCAATTTAGCTGGCTGATGTGATGCTGTAACAATCGAGTCCACCGGCTGCCGCCCCTTTACAGAACCAAAAGTTCCAGTGACAGCCCATATCGCAAAAATTTGGTATAGTATGATGATAGTGAGACGAGGACTAAACCCCGTGATGTATTGCCCACGCATGATAACGAGGGGAGGGTGGATTTACCACCAAGACCTGCTTAGTTGAAACCAGCAAGCGATCAGCGACAGTGTGAATTATTGCGAGTTAAATCCTATTTTACTGGAAAAGAAGCTCGTGCAAAGGATGGTGTGGAATTCGAAAGTTGTGGGCGATGGGGTGATTGAACTTGCAACGGGCTGGATAGGCTGGGGGGTCGATTGGGGAGTTCGGCTCCAACAGCACTAATAGTCGTCGTACAAGTAGCGTCGCATGTAGGTAAGCTGCAAGCCAGAAACTGAAATCAAGAAGTGCAAGGAGCCGACTGCTGCGGGTGCTTGTTGCCCGTTCGTTCGTCGGGGGGGGGGTAGTGATGGTGGTGGTGGTGGGGAGGGAGGGTAGGTAGCAGCTTGTGAGAGTTGTGGTAAAGCGTGTGCTGCTTTGCTGCTCGATGTCGTCGTAGGCCACTGATGAATCTTGTAATTGTCTGGCTCCTTCGAATCCTATGGTTATGTATGTGCCTGCTGCGTGCGTTCGTTCGGTGTGATACTCAAGCTACAGGTATGTATGTAAAGCACTGACCCAAGTCGCAGTATATGCACATGTGAATATAAGCCAGTGATTTCAGGCGTACCGGTATTGAGCGGTATCGACGCTGGACTACTTACCTACGGAGTATCATCCAGCCGCTCTCTTTTAGTATGCTTGGCAGTGTGTGATTGTAAAAAATTGTGGGAGTTGTGTGGGAAAAGAATCAATAAACTATCTATATAGATCCAAGTGGGATGTGCGGACTCTAAGTAGGTAAGCAATACAGCACCTGCTTAAGATTGTCGGCTTTTGCCGTACGTGAATAGTTTGAATTCGGTAGAGTGGACAGAGAGTTACCTACCTAGTTTGTCAACAAGGCCAGCAGCAGCTTACCTACCTACCTGTGACTGAACCCTGTCCCCTTCCACTCAGCGCCTGGCTAAAACGCGCGTATATATGATCGCAGGAGATATTCGTAATGATAATAATCTCAATGCTCTTCCTATGCTCTTCCCCCACCCTTGCAACAAGAAGAGGACCAAAAAAATGTTTACTCCTGCGGCGCTGTACTCGTACTTTCATGCCAGGGCTGTTCTTGTGCCAGCCAGGGCAAATCATTCCGAAGCTTCGCAATTAAGGTATATACAGTAACCATCCATACACTAATTATGTCCCCACAAATCCTCCAACCCCAGACTAGAGTTTCCCCACTACCTACCCCTCGCTCTGACGAAGGTTAAGTCGCTTACCAGAACTAAAATCTAGTCCGAATCTTTTGGTAGGTAGTACAGTTGTATGTAGAGTACCAGTACATATGTACTAGAATCCTTAGTCTGGTTGGCACGACCCTCCTCTGTAGAATCCTACTTGAGACAGACACAAACGGGGCTAGTGCAGAAAATTCCCCGTGACTTTTGAGACACCACTATGATACTCCGTAAGAAGATGTACAGTAATATGCAGGCAACCTTGACCCGGTCAGCAACCTTTCCTCTCTCTTACCAATCATCTAGTTCTTAGCCTTCTGTTTCCACGCTGATGATCTCGCATTTGCCCTAGCCCTAGCAGGTTTGCCATTTTTCTTGCCGCCGAGCTTAATCCCAAGATTTATGGTTGCAGTTGCCCTCGTGCCTTCGAAAATGAACGATTCGGGTGCTTTCTTCACCTTGGCAGCTCCCGCCTTCCCGAGTAGCTTGCGTGCCCTGCCCAGCATCTCTTGTTGACGGGGATCATCTCCAGGGATGAAAACTTTCTGCTTTTTCGAGGGTGGATCGCGTGTCACAGCTACAGACTTGTTTTTCCGTTTAATAGCCTTAGCTCGACTCACTCGGAGTTTTCGATCATTCTGCATTTTTTGTCCATCCAAAAGGAGGGCTTGTTCAACAGATACGACATCCTATAATTGAGATAAGCAAATGATCATCCATAAGCCAAAGACCAGGGTTACCTCAAACTGCACGTATGCGAAGCCCTTCCCAACGTTGGTGGCACCATCCCTGACTATTCTCACATACTCGATCGTCCCGCACTGTGCAAAGTGACGCCATAAGCTCTCCTCCTGTGCCTCAAAGTCTAGATTACCAATGAAAACAGATCTCTGTGTATCATGTTTGGCGGGGTGGGCAATGCTGTCAACTCTGATGTGTCTGTCAAGCACAATACTCCCGTTCAGCTTTAGAGCCTCGCGTGCAGCTTCCCTGGTCTGGTATACCACATAGGCGTTCACAGTCTGCTGTTTTTCATGTAGCTTGTGTGTCGCAAAGGCAGCTCTTCGGGGTATTTGTTCAGAAAATGCAATTGAACGAAACCGCAGTTTCAAAATTTTTCCTGGTGCAGAAAATACAGATTTTAGTGTCTTATACGATGACTGTTACCAGTGTTAGATGTGAAACATGATAACGGTGCAAGCAGACGTACCTTGGACGAAATGGCAATTGATGGAACATTCCCCAGGAACACAGTCCTTGCAGCCTCATCGAGATCTTCGCGCTTCTGTGACATCAGTGTCTCGTGGCGAATGGGAGGTGATTCGGTGGTTTCGGTGGTGTCCTTTTTGTTCTTTTTGTCCTTTTTTCTTTCTGGTTTATCCTCAGGCTCGCTACTACTTCCACCACTACTATCACCCTCAGAATCCTGGTCCTTCTCTGCACCATCATCCTCTACAGGCGTAGCATTGGACTCCTGCTTTGCGTTCCTTGCTGCTTTTAGTTTCTTATTCCCAACGTCTTCCTCTTCTTGCAATGTCCGCATGTACTGTTCTTCCAAATCATCCTCCGTCCGTCTACGCTTTGCTCTGCGCTTAGGCTCTGGCTGTGCTGTTACCATTGGCTTCGTTATGGAGCCCTTTGGTTTGTGTTTTGACTCCTCTTGAGCTTCACTGTCATCTCCACTATATGCTCTATCCTCTTCGATACTCTCATCATCAAGAGTTGCTGTGCCCTCACCACCGCCCACCCCCTCATCCTCATTTTCGATTATGGTCTTCCCCTTCTTTGATACAGACGGAGTGTAAGTCCCCTGTGGTGCTTTGACAGGTCCCAACTGAATGAACACCACCACAAAGTTAGTATAGAATATTTTGGCGCCTGTGGGTTCCACTCACACTGGAGACAAATAGCGAGGCTAATGAAGGGTCAATTGCTTGTGAGGATGCAGTCAAAGAAAGTGCGGATCCATCCACATTAGACTTAGTGGGCTTGCTGGGCTGCTCTTTGCTGGGCTGCTTTTTGCTGGGCTTGTCCTTGCTTTTCGCCATGCCGGTTGGTTTGTGAGGGGTATCTGCCAAAGGAAACGGGTACTTGTTTAGAATGATGTTTTTCGCGATGTGTAAGAGTTGCGGGGGACAGCTGCAAACTTGAGGCTCTGCATGAATGTCGGAAAAAAAAAAGGCGTCTCTCAAAAGATGCACGCACCATCTACTCCGTATTACGGTGCTGTATGTGCGGTTATCAGTAAACCCTATCCGCCCTACTGTAGGACGCTTCCCGTTTGTGCCGGCCTTGGCAGTAAATATCACACCTGATGATATGTGTAATAGGCATGTCCATGTCCTACATATCGTATCGCCAAGCACCACAGCTGGTGTCCCGTGGCTTCGGAGCTTGCGACAGTTGACATGCCGCCAGCATCGTCGCCAGTGATGGCCATGCTGCTCTCCCCCATATCCCCCCGCCAGAGCCTGCGGAACATCCACTGGGTAGGTAGGAGGCTTCACCACTCCACCAGTGCTGTATGTGTCTGCTTGTGGCCCCGCTGGTCATTGTGCAGTCGTCCGGTGCTGCTCCTTAGCCTCAACCTGAACTTTGGGGGCGCACTTCACTTCCGCAGAGCAGTTGACGATTCCCTTGCTCCTCGTCTCTTTCTCCTCCTCCTCCTCCTGCTCCTCCTATACCTACCCCCTCGCCCTCTCATCCTCACTCTACCTTCACCCTCATCCTCTGATCCTCTCCGCCATCCCGCCCCCGCCCTCCCCCCCGGCCCAGCAGCAGCGTGCATACACCGACACCACATGCACGCACACATTCGACGAAGTGACCTGACATTCTGATTGTTCTGCCCCATCGTAGATCTCTTTTATCAACAGCTACTTCTCTGCCCGCCATAGCTCATACTGCCGAATAATACACGCTGCCACGCTACTAAGTAGCTCTGTCTTGCTCGCGGTGCCCATTGCATTGTGCAGAAACGGCCTGTCCTGACGACCAGGACTTGGTGTTGCTAAACAACTCTAGAAAAGTACCTACAAGCAAGGTACTTACAGTGCTTACCTTCTTACTGTACCCGTACCCAGCAAAGGCTGCCTGCCACCTTACACCACCACCACCACCACCACCAACCCCCCCCCTCCCACTATCCCATCCTCCCAAAACCCACTGTATCTTGTATCTGTATCCTCTCTACGCCACTCGTTTTCACCCTCCCAAACACTTCGGCTCTCGCATGGTACTTACCCACTCCACTCCACTTCAGGCAGGATTCTACTCCGTCCACCAAAAAAATCAACAATCCATCCGCTCTGTCTCTCCAGCCCTCCAGCTCCCCTCGCCCACAAGCTGTCACGGCCTACCGCCTCGACCGCCTTTCTCCCCCTCTTTGCGACCAGTCACCGCACCCTTCAACTTGAATCTACTTTCGAGCCCAGCGTGCTCGCTCCCTTACCGCGACCCATTCTTAGTATCCGAGAAGCACCTGCAACTGCACCGTCTCCACTTCAATTTCTATTCCACCTCCCAGGCTCCCTGTGGAAGAGTGACGGGCACTTTTCACCTCCCGTTTCACTCGCCTTTGACCTCGCAAACGTCTCACTCCACTGAAGGAGGGCATCTATCCGATCCATAGTATGAGACCAGCGCCTAAACGTGGTAGAAGGTCTCGTCCGTCAAGTCTGGCCCTGGAGGAACAACAAGGTAAGTTCAAACGCCCTGTCCAGATGCCCCCACCTGCACAGGTTCTCAGTGAGCCCCCAAACCACGACCACGACTAATCGCATGTTTTCACCTGGTTCCTAGAAGCTCCGGTTCCTTTAAAGCGCACACGCTCAGCACACTCGTCTCCCGCAGTTGCACAACCAACGCGGCCCATACAAAACTATCAGGGCCGTCGACAAGATCACAACTCCCGTCCACCGTCTAGTAGTGGAGGCCACTCGAGCAGAAACTCTCACACCAACGATACAAGTAACTACAAAGAGCCATCTCCAATCCCTGAAGTCCCCTTTGACGACGATTCACCGCCTCTGATGCCACCAGACTCGAAAGCTACAACCAGAGTTGAAACTGTAAAGAGGCGGGGGTCCCGCGATTCCAAGAGACCCGTAGCACCCACTCCACTACCTAAACTGCCGGACCTTATTAATGACCCGCACGTCTCAGATTTATCTAGCCTTAGTGAGCTTGATGATTCCGAGGCCGAAACGGAACGATTGGAACAATCTCCCAGGAAAGGTGCCCCGAAGTCTGTATTTTTGTATTCACAACCAGCTAGCAAGCCCATTCCACCAAAAGTATCAATGGAACCCAAGCAAAACAAGAGCCCTGATGTGGATATGGCCCCGGACGAAGGGGAATCACAGCCTGCAAAAAAACGGAAAAGAGAGAACAACGATGTAGTCCAAAAAGATGTGAAAGTGGAGGAGAAGACAAGCCGTCCAGTAACCCCTCTCGCTAGCAAAACGTTGGTCCCATTGGATAAGAGTAAGAAAAGCAAAACAGCAGATCCAATTCAAGAGAAGCAAGACATTACACCCATGGAGGGAATCGAAACCGCAACTTCGCCCACTGCCGTCAATGGAGGTGAAAATCCGATTCAAGAGGACCCCTCGGAACCAGAGGCAGAAGTCGCCCCCGAAAATTCTGCTGAGATAGAGGTTGAAGATGAACAAAAAGACCCCCCCCCTCAAGATGTTGATCCTGAAGTCGACGAAGACACAGTTGAAGGTGCCGAAGTATCCCGGGAGGATGAAGAAGGTGACTAGCACCTCTCTGTCACACTCCAAAATGCACTCTCTAACCCTTGCTTTCCAGATGCAGAGCGATTGCAAAAGCGCAAGGCAGCGGCAGATGCTCTTACACAAATAGAGCTCGAGTTTGCAAAATTACGTGATAAGTATGTTGAGCTGTCCTGGGTACATCTCATGAATAGACTAATAAATCGGTCTCAGACTATATGAAGAGAGAATATCGGATATAGACGAAGAAATTCGGCTTGTAAATGAAGGCACTCACCCGGAACTTATGGCAATGATGGAAGCTGTTAATAAACGACGAGATGACAAGATCCGGTTATATAATACACAACTTCGATACGCCCTTCACTCACAGCATACAACAATGACTGCGACACGATCACAACTACACTCTCAGTATGCACAGCAAGTGAGAGAGATTCGCGAGAGATACCTCGATCGTGTCAGTGAAGGACTGTATCAGATACAGCGGGAGAGAAGAGCTGCTGATATGCTTGTACAAGGTAAACTACGTGCTCCTTGTTCTCAGTACCTCAATTGCTCACTTACATTCTATCAGACTACACATACCGAATATCGGAAGATAGAGCCACGCGGATGCGAGAGCGGCAGGCATACAACATGGAGGTTCAGATTTTGTCCGGGATCGCCAAGTACATCGGCTTTCCTGCAGCACCGGAGGTTAAGGGTGCTGCATCTAGTGAGATGCAACAGGATTTGGAGGCGATGGGGGTGAGTCAGCATTTTTTCAATCGTTCTATACAGCCTTTTGCGCATAACTGTACATCCTTTGCTGACGAGGGTTCAATTTATAGATTGCAGTCTCAAGGGTATCGCTGCGAGGAACAGGTGCGAGCCGCGGAATTGATGATTACCAAGAGCAACTACAGCGGCATTCTTGGGGAAACAGGGCCGCACCGCCGTCACCACCACCGAACACCTCACAAACACACCATCACCATCACCACCACAATCACACGCATTCCCATCACCACTACATGTCTCACCAGGAACCACCAGTGCCACAGAGACGCCCCCCTGCAGGGTCAACGTCAATTCCAAATCCGGCCATGCATATGTCACCAGTCACGCCTCTGCCTTTATCAGCTCTCTTGCAGGACTCTGGACCTATAAAAATGGAACAGGCAGTACATTCTTCACCGAGCTTACATCCGCCATCAATGGCCCATGCCAGCAGGTCACCGTTGCATCAATATCGACCACCATTACCGCCGCAAGCGCACATACACCAGTTACAGCACCAGCATTTGCATCCAGGATATGGTCGAGCGAGTAGCCTTGAGCCAAGTGAGAGAGAAATAGAAGGTCGAAGCCGGATGATGGATGAGAAAGATATTGGCCACGGAGGCTTAGGGCAACTGGGGATAGTACGGTATGCGCCTGTAGGTAAGGGATATGTATGACAACAATTGGCAGCAACATCTCAACAATAATCACAGCTCAGCCTTTCATGAAGTGCTTCAGTTACAATTACCATCTGCATGTGTGTGCATTTGTTTGGACTAATCGGCGTAAATCTGTCTTTTCTCCTTTACCCAAGTGTGGGCTCTTCTTCCCTTTTTTCCCTTGTGCTGTTGAGTTGTGCATTCATTGGCCACGGTAATATATTCCATGGCTGTTGTGTATATCTTATTTTATTTTAATGGTTCCAGCAGCCGCAAGAGGAGAAGACACAACTCTACTCTATTTAGAGTCAATACGTTTGATTTTCGGACACGATATTTTTATTTCCGTATATTTTTCTTTTATTATTACTCTTTCATGGGTTTTGGGGGCATTGTGTTTTTTATTTTTGTTTCTGTTGGTGCGTGGTTTCTATTTTTGTTTTTTGTTTTTGTTTTGTGTTTTGTGTTTTGTTGGCATTGAGATTTATTCAGTCATACAGCACTATACTATACAATAGGAAGTGTGATTTTCTGTATAGTAAGTACATAAGAGTGAGAAGTTAAAATAGGATACGGGTTGAGGGTTACAGTGTGGGCTGTCCGAATACATTGATAATATATGTGGGATGGTGAATTAGGTGTACTGTACTCAAGTACATGTGGATGTCACTTATTGTAGAATGGTGGCATTTAGAGTGGGTATTTATTGGGATGGACAATTGATACCTCGAAATCCTTTTTAATTACAGCAACAAAAACTTATAATTGAGATTAAAAATAGTTTGGAGTAGGTGGTTCATAGTGAGTAGGAGCAGTAAGTGGTCTTGGCATTGGATCATCAGCTAGGTACAGAGGAGGGTCGTGCCAACCACAGACTACCGGTATATGGTAGGCAAGGGTAGAATCAGTGTCTCAGTTGGATTTTGGTTTTGTATCATATATAGTGAACTACATAGGTACAGTACTAGTACTAATTAGCTCCGTACATATGGGTGAAAAGTTGCGGAAACCTTTAGTACATTATTATTCTATTGGCCATAAATCAAGGTATAAACATTATTCTATCCCATTCGTTTTTTCTTCCCGAGTAGCCATGAGATACCGCCCCCCACCCCAACATTAACCCCCATAGCATGCCCATTTCATAAAAGAACATCCAGCAAACAGTCAGTCAGTCTAGCACAGCAAAGTAAAGGATAAGAGAGAAAAAAAGAGGGAAAAAGGAAAAGAAAAAGAACGCCATGATATGTGTGCGTCACCCTGGGGTATTTCTGCTGCCGCCCTCCCAAACTTGAGTCTTACCAAAAACGGCTTTATTTCTTTAGCTTGGCTATAACCTTCGCGGCAATCTGTCTCAAGATCGTGCCCATCTTCTCGGCCTCCTTCTTAGTGTGTCCCACAGATACCACAACCTTAATCCGTGGCTGGTGGGCCATGATGCCCGGAAGTGCCTTGACCCTTGTGACCATGTAACCTTGACTGAGAGCCTCTTCAACGATATCCTGTAATAGTCTATCTTCACCCTCACCCTTCTCAATGCCACGGTCCTCAACAACATCCTTCCTTAACTTGATCAAGCACAAGGGGTTCTCTGGTACACTCATGATCTCCAAAACCTCGCTCTTTTCCACTTGCTGCCTGAAGAGCTTTGTTAATTCTCTGACCTGTGAAAGGAGCTCGCCTCCCTGTGCTTGTAGAAGCCCAATAGTCTCGGAGGCAGTAGTAGCAAGCATACCGGGGAGGGCAGCACTGAAAACATATGAACCACCAGAGATACGTTGATGTTCAACAATTTCTTGGGAACCAACACAGAAGCCTCCTCCGGCACCACAATAGTGAGAAAGAGATCCAATGATCATATCAACCATGTTGGGGTCCACATTTTGATGCTCAGTGATCCCACGGCCAGTGCGGCCAAGAATGAGGAAGGAATATGTCTCATCGAGGATGAGACGGTATTTATATTTCTCCTTGAGGGCCATTATTTTAGGTAAATCGCACATGTCTCCCACGGACTCGAAGAGGCCTTCTGTAACGATAAATCGACGGGTAAGTGGTTTCTTGGCTTGTTCCTTTGCAATCTTTTGGAGAACACGCTCCAGGTCCTCCATGTCATTGTGCTCGTACCAGCGGATAGTGCTTCGAGAAATTTGAAGACCCTTCTGAATGGCGTAGTTACACGCTTTGTCTGCAACAATGATATCACCTCTCTTGGAAAATGCGGGAATGACGGCACTGATGGTATGGAATGCTTGGGCGTACATGATACAGGCAGGGACACCGAGGAAGTTGGCGATATCGGCTTCGGTCTTGATGTGCAGGTCTTGGGTACCGTAAAAACCTGGAGGGCCACAAGGGCCCACTCCATAAGACCTCAGAGTGGCAATTGCACGGTCCTTGAGGTAGTCGTTCTGTGCGAGATTGAAGATGTTATAACTACCGAAATTGAGGACTGTTTTTCCGCTCGAGAGCTTGACTTTGAGCCCGGTTGGTCCCACGATCACGGGGGTTCGGTCGAGATCTATCTGCTCCAACTCTAAAGGCTCCGCGACGAGGGGCTCAGGCTGCCATTCTTCAACAAGCTCATCGATCTCATCCTCCCTCAATTTAACATAATTTTCCTTCCGGGTGCTGTATTTTGGTGCGAGCAGATACCGCACTGCAAATAAAAACAAAAACAACTCGACCGCAGATCGAACGGGGTCATTTTGATAGTTGCTCTTAATATACCGGAGGAGGATAGCAGAACCAGGTACGCGACGGAGATAGGTACCTAGCTCCACAGTGGAGCCTTTGATGAAGTCAAAAGCGTCATGCAACTCCATGCTCGAGTGATAAGGTGACTAGGCGGTTGGAGGAATTTTGAGGACGGGCGACATGGAATTTTGGGGACGAAGTGATCAGAAAAAAGGAGATTTCCCTTGGCGACAGTTGACTTCCAAAGTGCCAACCAGACTAACTTCCAAAAGTCTTTCCACCTGCCTATTTGGGAATAGCAGATATGCATGTGCATATGCCATCCACACATCCCCACCACATGCCCATTGCCGTTTCTGCCACATCCATATCTCCTCATACTACATCCATATCTCCTCATGCCACATCCATCTCTCCTCATCCCCTCATACCTATGACGCAAGTGTTTGCAGAGGCAGGAACCTCACATTGAACTTTAGAGGTCCCCACCTTTCTGAACGCCACTATCCACAGTAGTATTTTGGCCTCTTCTCCTCCTCCTTGGCCTTGAGTCAGTAGCTGGCTGAAAGATAGGACCCACAGAAATGACTTGATCAATTGCTGGAATGTCATTCCACTAATCCAGCTTCTACTACCTGCGTGAGATTGGTTAGTATCAAGAGCCTGCTTACGAAGAGGGAGATAACCTGATGGAGGGTTGCAGGACGTCGAGATTGAGGGTTAGGCATGTCATGTGGGAATGGAGGTTCGGGTCTTGCAAGGTTTGCCCAGTTTGCTGTCGAGGTTTGGAGCAGTAGATATTGGTAAAGGTATGTACTTAACATGGTTTAGTCTTGTTTGGTTGTTGATTATTGTGAATACAGAAGCGGGAGTGATCATTAACAGAAAAGGGCGGGGTTATAGCGCTGCCACGACGTGAAATAAATACCCCACGAGTGCCCTCCACATCTCACATCTTCTCCATCCCTCCTCATTCCGCCTGCTCATTCAAGCTGCTTATTCTACCTTCTCGTTCTGTCTGTTGTTGAGAACCCCTCTCTTGCAATGCCTTACAAGAAGCTATCTCGCCATGCACCCACTCCACCTGCCAGCATCTGCAAAACTCCCGGTTTACGTTATGACCTTGCTGAGGTTACAACTGCAGATGACAGAACTCCACATTGCAAGGATCGCTCTTCCTTATTTACCATTTCCCAACGCTCCGTCTTTCACAATGCCTCCCCGATCGACCTCCTTGCCAACGTTCCCTTCCTCATTTCTCCCTTGTCACGTTCCCTCCCTCCCAGTGACCGTTCCTGATCCTCCTTTCCCTGCATGGCCTTTCTCTATGCTCGTACATACTCATTGTCCTTCCCATCGCCCTGCCCACGTCCGTTTACAATCTCAATGCGTCTCTTGCCTTGCCAGTTCCCCTCCATCCACACTCCACAATAGGCAAATATCTCGCTCTACATCCTTGCCATCATTATATTCACTTGTTTTACAGCCTACAATTTCGGTATATTCTCCTTTGCATTAAATTCCTATATATCGTAAAATCTACCAGCTTGTTCTTCCCTCTATCGGACACTCCATGTACTCTCCTCTGTGTAGATTCCCCCCATCCAGAAGTGAAACTGTTCCTATTCAAACATAAAATAACGAAATTACTAAAATAGAGAAATAGTACCACAGAACACACAATCTTCCCTGCACAGAATCCCTTTTCCAAGAGCTCTTCTGCATCCCACGGCAATTCCACAAACCCCCTCCCCCCCAAAAAAGAAAACCCAATTCATCACTGTGCATTGAGTGCATGAACGAAATCCCCGACATGTATAAGACCGCTCTCCCCCCCACAGCCCCAATCAGACCCACTCTGGTTCCTACTCACCTCGATTGTAATCCCCCTCCTCATCGTTCCATCCACGCCTCCTCGCCTCTTCATCTGCTTCGTGGCACAGGCCTGGGTAACCGAGTATAGATACTTCCGGAACCCATTGCTAAATTCATTGGATGTTATCCACTTAGTCAATGATGCTTGGGATTTTGTGCTGGACAGAGAAAAATCATACCTGAAGCGTACGAAAGCGTGTGACTACTTGGTAAGGTATCTACAATGGTGAAAACGTCTGGTAGCTGAAAAGCACACATTCGCGAGTGAGGTCATATGTGGTTCATGAGTGTCGACATCTGATTTTAAAGTTATATAAGCTAGAATATCAGGGCAAGGACGAAGTTGCAACCAAGATCAATTGGTTATTGGAAAAGGACAGATTTGTCTGCCGCGAGAAGCAAAGAGAGGTAAGTCCGGTGAAGGTTAAATCGGACACTGACAAAGAGTTAACAGACGTTAGGATATCGATTTCCGGGCACGCGAAATCGTAGAACTCACCTACGAGATGTTTTTCAAGCACGCAAGAATGAGGGGTAGGCGGGACTGCTCATTCTTCGAGAAAATCAATGCAAGCTTTGTGTGCTTCCTAGCTGCAACGATGCAACATTGCCTAAAGGAATGGAAGGATGGTGAGATCAGGACAAGCGACTTCAAATACGAAACTGTGGGTGGTAAGTCAAAAACCAGACCATCAGCTACCAGTACCACCTGCTGTTTCGTATTTGAAATCTGTGGCCCTGATTTCACCCTCCTTCCACTCCTTGAGGCAATGTTGCATTGTTGCTGCTAGGAAGCACACAAAGCATGCATTGATCCTCTCAAAGAATGAACTGTCCTGCCTACCCCTCATCCTTTCCCGCTTAAAAAACATCTCATATGTGAGTTCAACGATTCCATGCACCCGAAATCGATGTCCCAACGTCTGTTATCCCGTTGTCAGTGTCCGATTTAACATTTATCGGCCTTGAGATACTTACCTCTCTTCCTCCCAGCAGACAAACCTGTCCTTTCCTAACAACCACTTGATCTTTGTTGCAACTTCGTCCTTGCCCTGATATTCTAGCTTATACAGCTTTGAAATCAGATGTCGGCACTTATGAATCACATATGACCTCACTCGTGTGCTTTTCAGCTACTTTTTGTTAGCTACCAGACGTTTTCACCACTGTAGATACCTTACCAAGTAGTCACACGCTTTCGTACGCTTCAGGTATGATTTTTCTCTGTCCAGCACAAAATCCCAAGCACCATTGACTAAGTGGATAACATCCAATGAATTCAGCAATGGGTTCCGGAAGTATATATACTCGGTTACCCAGGCCTGTGCCACGAAGCATAGTCTTTGTAGGTCTTGTACAATTGCTATGAAGGGGTCAACTCTGGCGCCCCGTCCTCCCCATTATCCTTCACGTCACTATGGTTAATCACACTTTCTGTCACCCCCCTCCCCGCTCCCCCGCTTCCTCTACTCACTCCCCGTCCTCCTCTAGCTTCTAACCAACCTCAACCCCACCCTCATTGCTCTCTAATCGAAGGCTCTCTCTCGCAATGGTTAACCTTGGAGCGGGACCCACCCGGACTCCATCTTTGCCTCAGTTGTGACACAGGTATTAAGGTGGGCTGTGCTTGTATCCCTCGAACGCGATAACCAGTGGTGCAGGGGAGCGATCCCTGGGATGCACACCCGGATGAATATGTCTTCTGTTCTTGAATCTTGTGAAAGCGGGTCGGAGGGGTACTGTTATTGCTCCTGTCTCCGTAGTCGTTATTATTGTTGCCACCTATCTCCCGATCTTTATACCCACGCAGTGGTACCGTAGAAATTGGAAATCAAGCCCCCCTATTTTAAAATAAGCCACCCCCTATATTCAGAGACCTTGAACGAGCTAGGTGTCTCAGTGCACAGATAGAGCAACCACCCGAATACCTAGTGAGTGAAGGTGTGAATGGTACCTAAGTACTCCGTACGCGTGTATGTATGAAACAAAGGCATTGTCTTTCCTTTGTACTTAGCTGTATATAGATAGCGTTGCATACGGAGTATATACTGTACCTATAACATATGTAGAATAGTACTTTCCAATTTCTACGGTATGCGCCGCCTTGATATTGTCTCAAAACGTGTTTAAACCCCTTACCAAGTGGAGAGTGTGAACATGTTGCATTCTTATCCTTCACCAATCTTAAAAGCCTACTATTGATCAGTTCAATTAACTCCGGGTCTCTTAAAATTATTATGAGCGGCACACATTCCGTGTCTCGGCCAGGGTGAGGTGCCATGTCCACTATACCTGTAATGGGGAAATCATGCCGTAAGAGGAAGTGACTACTGTAATAGGTCTAGCATTGGGGAGGAGTCCTTCACGACGCCCGAATTTTGCCCACGAGTGAGTAATGAGTAAATAAGTATTGAAAAGGCACTTGCCATGCCATGGGGAATCTTTGCTCTCCACTGAGCTCACGGCTGGATCTGCTCTCTCGGTCGTTGCATGTGTGGGAATTACCTGCTCGCCTCGAACAAAAACACGTGATGGCTAAACCTAATCAGGACAAAAGCTGGTAGATATCGAAGGAAGCACAGGATCGCGCTCATGTTGGTTTCAATTTTTTCTATATAACATTCACAATTAGCAAGCCAAGTCTCCCGAGTATTAATCCTCCCCCAAAAGTCCCGTTCCCGCTAGGCGCAACCTCCACACAGCCTACTCATAGCTTGTATTCTTACAGCATGGTCTTTCCCAAACTGGATCAGTGCCCTAGCCATAGGCATCAATCCTCACAAAGAGCAAAAATGATGATAATTGCCTACGTGCCCCTGATATAGACAGAGTGCACATGAAAGCTGTAGTTATTTGTGAAGGTTAATACTCTTGATGAGATCTGGTTTGCACGTACTTATGTACATACTACATGCTACTACACCAATGGGGAAATACCTACCCACTCTACCCTCCAGATGACGGGACATTTATATCCCCCTCTTGGATGAAGTGCGGGGGATATTCTGGGAATATGTGCCCCATGACATGGATCTACCGTCTGAGCGAGAATTTCCCGTATTCTCACCTCTCCCTATTCCTCGAATAATGGGAATACCAACTGCCTCCATATAGCAGCAAAGTACCTGAAACGATGGTCATACGTACCAACAGGGCATTTGACACATCCATGAGACTTCCCCTGGGGGCCTTTTCGATAGAATATGCTGCTTGTAGTGTATATTATTAGCGCCAGATAGTTGTACTAGTACTGTTCGCAGTAGAGGGTTTATTCAAAGACTGGAGACTAGTGGATCAGAAAAACATAACATAGTTGGAAATCAGCTCGGTATATAAGCCCCTTCTTCTTCACAGAGCTTCCAATCTCATCCCATGGTATCCCACGTATCCCACGTATCCCACGTTGTATCTCACGTTACCCCACATATCCCACAGCGAGTCGATTCCTCCGTAGTTTCTCTCTTTTATATCATCGAATATCTCCCGTCTTCACTATTCGCACAAGAGAGCAAGTGAACTGACGGACGGACTTCTATATCTAACTCACTGGTACCAAAAACGCTTTTGTAATATTACCATCTATACGATTTATCTATACAGTTGGTAACTGAGAAGTCACCTCGTGTTTTTTCTGGCTCACAAACAGGTTGCCAGCCCCACCCGGCGCTGTGGCAGTAAATAGTTGCTGCCTAGTATACATCCCAGAACATCGCATGCGGTTTGCAATGCCTGGGTTAATTAACCCTGGCATAACAGCCCAGGGTCCTATTGGCTGCTGGGCAGTATCCAGCAAGCGAACTTGTAACAACACCTGTTCCTTATAAACTACACCCCCGCAGTGATTACTTGGGTCCACTGGTTCCTGTGCCAATACGCTGGCCATGGTGGTATCTGCAAGGCCTGCAGATCGGGGTTCTCAAAAATATCGATACTATCACTTCCAGTATCATCCAGAAATTGCAAGTCCACTGATGGGGCTGCTGGTAAGAGAGATTTGATTGACATTATATACTTCAAAATTTAGAGATCCCATACTAATAATTATATATTCACCTAGAATTATGAGCCTACCTGATGCATACCATGCTGGTTATAGGGCGGAATTGCTGCTCTGGCGGCAAGTTGGGTGGCATTGCTACCCTTGAGATGGGATTAGCTACTACTTCTATTGACGAATCCATTTATGCTTACAGTTTCGGTCCATAGAGAAGCCCCTGGCTCCTCCGCCCTCCACTGTTCACTCTCTCTCACTAGATCAAAGCTGTTGAGATCCTTCACCCTTTTCTTGCATTTGCCATTGACGAAAAATGCAAACTCCCCGGGCTCAAGTACCATTCCCGCTTCATATTCTCTAATGACACCCTCGTAATTGCAATAATCCACTGCACTCCACTTATCTCTGCAAAATCGTTCTAGCTCTTCCAACTGAAGCAATCGCCTCTGGACATTGCTCGGAAGGGATGCCATTGTAGGATTCAGAATTACCCTTAAGAATTATTAGAAAACGGCTGAATGGGTAGGAGGATGTTGGCTTGGGCTTACATTTCTTCTTGTTCAAGGCGGCGGAAAGTTCGGATCATTCGTTTATTCTGAGCTACATCTAATCCGCGGTTAATCCGAGCTTCGAGTGCGGCAATTATCCCGGCTGGGTCGCTATATGGAGTGAGAATGAAGGCTTGAACTGGTATGGTGCACTCAATACATACGTTGGAATTGGGGGTAGGGGGCTGCTGTTATGCTCCCTATCCATTGCAGGCGGGTCCTATATATATAGCTGGGCCGAAGAGTGTATAGGGTGCAATAAAGTTCTTCTCGATGGGGGGTGCTCTCGTACAAGGTGAAGGGCAAAATTCTTTATACCTACTTAGTACATAGTTGCTTACATTCCAAGCCTAGGTTTCGACTACCTAAGTAAGTAATACATCTGTCATGCCAAGCCCTCTAATCTAATCTCCACTTCCTTACGGAATAGGCAGGTGGAAAAGACTTTTGTTGTGAACCTCCGTAAGTTCATACATCAGAATGGTTCAACTAAGTAAAAAAGCTCGAAACGCTAAAAATGCAAGGAAGGCATTGGCAGCAAAACGCAAACAACCACCACCACCACCACCACCACCACCACCACCACCATCACCGTCACCACCACCATCACCGTCACCACCACCATCACCGTCACTTTACCCAGAAGAAGAACTCTTTGTATTAAGTGATACCGACAATGATGATCCAATTGAGCTTACTACAGAGCTGCAATCTACACTCGACCAGCTAACCTCTCAGCCAGAAGATAGATGGAAGTCTGCTGAGAATAAGCTGCCTGGACGCTCTATGCCCATTGATGAGGCTAAGTGGTCACCCCAGCTAGCATACTACCATGGTCAAAAGAGAAAGCGAGATACGGTAGACAAGGCAAAGGATCAAGCAAAATACGGCAGTATTAAAAGGTTCTTCCAGCCAGCACCTCCGCAGCCAGCACCCCCGCAGCCAGCACCCCCGCAGCCAGCACCTCCGCAGCCAGCAGTATCTCCGAAGTTGAATTGATTACTGTGGAACGGAATGCACTCCAACTATGGCAAAAGCAGCATGCTAAGGAGCTTAAGGGTGAAAAATCTAAGCGGGTATCAGCATTAATCATGCTGTTAAACTTAGATCTTCATTCTGCGAAGAAATCAGGCTCAAGGTATGGATGCATGGTTCATAACAGCATTTGTGCTGCTGCTGCTATGGACAAAAGTGAACGATGGGCTGAAAGCCTGCGCCGTTGGAGAAGGGATTGGGAGGAATCCCGGATTGTACCACCAGCCCCAAAGCTAGCAAGGAATCAAAGCTGGAAGTCACTCTATGGTGATGAGGGCATGATCCTAGCTGTTCGAGAGTACCTCAATAAGCAAGACTCCAAAGCCAATACAACAGGGCTTTGTTTAGCTATGAACGAGGTATTACACGCTCGTAATGCAGCTCAAATGCTGGAGGGTGCTGCTGAGGGTGCTGCCGGGATGAAAATCACCTCCATTTCTACTCGAACGGCTCAACGCTGGTTTGCGCAGTGTGGGTGGATATATTCAAGGAACAAGAAAGGATATATCGATGGCCATAAGCGTGAGGATGTAGTCCAATATCGTGAGGAGGTCTTTATACCTAGGTTCCGAAGTATCCTTCCTACACTGCGTGAGTATGATGATGACTTGGAAGTCATCAAGCCGGAAGCTGGGGGTAGAAGAAGGGTTCTTGTTACGCATGATGAATCCACATTCAATGCTAATGATGGTGGTACATATGCTTGGAAGCCAAAAGGGACAGAGTGGCTTCGACCCAAGGGTAGAGGCCAAGGTTTGATGGTCTCGGACTTTTTAACTTCAGCCCAAGGCCGTCTCGCATATACTACTCCCGGTGGTGACCGTGTATTAGCATGCGAGATCATCAAGTATGGCAAGAACCATGATGGGTGGTGGGATTCTGAAAAAATGATCCAGCAGGTAAAGATCCCTCGTATAGTATACGCATTGTACGCATTGCTAATTGATATTTAGGTTAAGGATAAGGCAATCCCTATCTTTGAGAAGGCATTTCCAGGTGATATCGGCGTATTTGCATTTGACAATTCATCTGGGCATGCATGCAAAGCCCCGGATGCACTAGTTGCAAGCCGAATGAACCTGGGCCCTGAGGGTAAAAAGCCTTGTATGTGAAATACTATATTCAATGGTATGGTGCAATACATGGTATTTCAACCTGGGGATAAGGACTTCGAGACAGGGTTGCCAATTCCCGATAACCTATTGGGTTGTCCAAAGTGGTTAAAGAGAGTCCTGCAGGAGCGGGGCTTGTGGCGGGCAAATTTGAGAAAGCAGTGTGGTAGAGTGAGGAAGCCAGCTGCAGGAGTTGAGGAGACTGAGGAGGAAATGCTGGGAAGGACTCTTGACCAATGTTCGGAAGGGAAGAACTGTTGTGCACTTCGGATCATGGCACAACAGTTAGATTTCCGTACAGAGGAGTCTTTGCTTGAACGGGTTGTCAAGGAAGCAGGACATGAGGTTATCTTCTATCCTAAATCCCATTGTGAACTCAATTTCATTGAGTCATTTTGGGCAGCGGTGAAGAGGTATACTCGTGAGAACTGCACGTATTCCTTTGTGGAGCTAGAGCCTACGGTTATTAAGGGTTTAGACTCAGTTCCACTCCAGACAACTTCATCGGCCCGTTTAATCCCGTATCCGAGTGAGGCGGACGATATATTATCGTAGCCGTGGATTACTTCTCCCGTTATCTGTGGGCCCGGGTCGCGGCCTCTAACCATGGGTTTATTGTGGAAGCATTTCTGGAAAAGGATATCACCCGATGGTTTGGGTGGCCATTATCCGTCTACGTCGACAATGGGAGTCATTTCGTTAAAGGGGTCCTCCCTGAAATCTTTCGGAAACAAGGGGTGAAGCTATTCAAGGCCCCCATCACCAACCCGTCATCTGTAGGGCTGTCTGAGTGATATGTGCAGATGATCTTGGCTGGACTGCGAGCTAAAGTCCTCAACGACACCAGGCCGAAGGCAGCCGTCTGCTGGCACGAGCATCTTCCTGAAATAGTCCACGCTATTAACACCCAGATCTTGAGAGTCCATGGATATACCCCCTCCCAGTTATTCATGGGATTCAATGCCAGAATGACAGCTTTCGACGAATCAGTTGTGGATGATGCCATGCGGTCCATCCTCGCACACCACGCCGCCCATGGCGTCGGCTCCTTGGAGCAGCGTCAGTATGATCTACGAATTGCCCAGATTGCCGAGATGCGGGAGTTAACGTGGGAACGAGTCCTCCAACATCAGGATGAACAAATAGCGACACAAATCCGTAGCCATCATGCAAAGCCCCAATTGGGAGACCTGGTCCTTCTCCGCCGGTTCGTCGTGGACAAGGAGAGAGGGCGGAAATTAGAACCTAGGTGGGAGGGCCCATATCAGCTCACCCGCATCGTGAAGGAAGGAGTATCTGGCGTCCTCTCAGATCTGAAGACCGAACGCGAGAAGGGAAAGTACGGATTCGATACGATGAAAGTATACCTCCCGCGTGAAGTGGCAAAGGGGCAGGCTTTGGTGGATGGAGTAGCCTGGGAGGAGGCTCTCCCCTGGATGTGCAAAGGATGGTATGAGGGGCAGCGGTTTGTCGATATAGAAAGGTGGATATCATCGGGTGTGGGGAAACGAGCTGTTTGAGGATGAGCTATTCGATGTTTTGATTTGATTAGTCTGATTCATCGTGACACTCGTGTACACGAGTGTCACGTGTGTGCATGCGCGGGGGAGGGTTGCAATGGGTTGCAATTTTTTCTCTTTCTTTTGACCCAGGTATTGATCTGTTTTGTTCAGAGAGCGTCCGTGGGTTTGCTTGTTTTCTTGTAGATGCGCGTATATATTCGTTGCCTTCTTTTCTCGCTAGCTCGAAAAAGGCAAAGGAGTGAGCTGTCACGTGGCGTGGAGGATATAGTTCATAGGAGTTAGATCGGAGACTGATGAGGAAAGAGTTGTACACGTGACACTCGCGTATACGCGAGTGTCGTATATATAGTCCGGAGGATGTCCTCACTTGTATCTACATCATCACCATCGCCGTTGTGTGGAATAGATCAGATCAGAGCAGAGAACTCGTCCCTCCACAGTGCCGCCTTGATATTACCTTAAAACGTGTTTGAACCTCTTACCAAGTGGAGAGTGTGAACATGTTACATTCTTATCCTTCAACAATCTTAAAAGCCTACTATTTATCAGTTCAATTAACTCCGGATCTCTTAAAATTATTATGAGCAGCAGCATTCCGTGTCTCGAGGTGCCATGTCCACTATACCTGTAATGGGGAAATCATGACGTAAGAGGAAGTGACTACTGCAATAGGTCTAGCATTGGGGAGGAGTCCTTCACGACGCCCGAATTTGCCCACGAGTGAGTAATGAGTAAATAAGTATTGAAAAGGCACTTGCGATGGGGAGTCTTTGCTCTCCACTGAGTTCACGGCTGGATCTGCTCTCTCGATCGTTACATGTGTGGGAATTACTCCGCTCGCCTCGAACAAAAACACGTGATGGCTAAACCTAATCAGGACAAAAGCTGGTATGGAAGGAAGCATAAAAGCGGCGCTCATGTTGTTTTCAATTCTTTCTATAGAGCATTCAAAATTAGCAAGTCAAGCCTCTCGAGTATTCTTAGCTATCAATCTTCTCTCAATAAAAGTCTCGTTCCCGCTAGGCGCAACCTCCAATAGGCATCAATCCCCACAAGGGGCAAAAATGATGATAATTGACTAAGTGCCCCTGATATAGACAGAGTGCACATGAAAACTGTAGTTATTTGTGAAGGTCAATGCTCTTAATGAGATAGTGGATGCTGGTTTGCACGTACTTACATACTACACGGTACTACACCAATGGCGGAAAACCTCTACCCTCCAGATGACGGGAGTAACTGTTCGCAGCAGAGAGTTTATTCAAAGACTGAAGACTAGAGAATCAGAAAAACATAACATAGTCGGAAATCAGCTCGGTATATAAGTCCGTTCTTCACAGAGCATCTCACGGTATCCCATGTATCCCACATTGTATCCCACGTTACCCCACATACCCCACATATCCCACATTATCCCAAGATATCCCACATACCCCACATTATCCCACGTCCCTCGCCCGTGAAATCTATACTATTTATCTATGCAGTCAAATCCCACGCGATATACAGTTGGTAACTAAGTCACCCCGTGTTTTTTCTGGCTCACAAACAGGTTGCCAGCCCCATTCGGAGCTGTGGCAGTAAATAGTTGCTGCCTAGTATACATCCCAGAACGTAGCATGCGGTTTGCAATGCCTGGGTTAATTAGCCCTGGCATAACAGCCCAGGGTCCTACTGGCTGCTGAGCAGTATCCAGCAAGCGAGCTTGTAAGAACACCAGTTCCTTATAAACTATACCCCCCGCAGTGATTACTTGAGTCCATTGGTTCCTGTACCAATACACTGGCCATGGTGGTATCTGCAAGGCCTGCTGATCGGGGTTCT
>Ga0307514_10001488_pt1 | contig 28187 bp, 35 predicted proteins | sample 16_EM_MG_FD_203088 | JGI IMG/M metagenome (GOLD analysis project Ga0307514, IMG submission 203088) | Populus trichocarpa ectomycorrhiza microbial communities from riparian zone in the Pacific Northwest, United States - 16_EM | ecosystem: Host-associated > Plants > Roots > Unclassified | place... | reverse complement strand
TAATCTCCTGTCCCAACCTTCGAATGAAAGAACTTGGTGTCCAGACGCACCCAGATGTCTTTTGCTCTGAAAGCATAGCGTCAAGAATTGGCGTCAACCAATCTTCGAATTTGCAGTAGTTATCGTTCGGGATTATAAGATTTCCTATGCGATTCATGCCCTTTCGTCGTAGCTCGGCACCGTCAAGGTTAAAATCGGCTAAATATGTCTTGCCCAGGCATTTTATAATATCTTCTTCAATGCCCCCAGCTGTTGTAACGATCGCAGAAATATGCTTGTGCTTGACTAGGTAGCAAATCACCTCACGCAACCCGGAGGAGATCAAATTGGAGGTGTATCCTAAGAAGATCTTGCAACGGACGCCAGCACGAACCTCAGAGTCGAGGTACTCGTCTGCGTCATCTTCTGTTATAGGGTCATCAGATAAACGCCATTTTCGCTGCGCTTTCAGTGATACATACCACGACATGTCGGAAGATAATATGGTACTAACCATTTGGTTGACGATATTAATTGCTCTGCCCAAGCTGTTGGCCTGGAATCCAATCCTCTCATAGCTTTGGAGAAAACTGTCCAATGTTTGTGGATGATCAAAGTTAGGACCTTCTACGGTTACTGCGTTTCCTGGTATAGGCTCCGAGTGCCCGAGCACTGCTGCAATTGCAGTGGACGGTATGGTCATTTGTGGTGTTCGTCTGTGTACAAGAAAACCGTGTCGGGCCGCCGAGGTCGTAGCTGTCCAAACACTGCAACGACCATGCCTCTAAATCTGAAAATCAATGCAGTGGCATTTGTTTCACCGCAAAATCACCCGATACTCATTAGGGCGTTTAGCAATCAAGACGATCATATTAAATACCACTACATAGCCCACACAAGTTTGGATGTTGTTGAAGAACGAGGTTTGTTGTTTCTGCTACATCTCTTGGATGTAGAGTTAATAATGGTTTCTAGTGACGGCTGCAGGAAAGGCCTGTGATTGCTACTTAGGACTCCTGTTTACAATGGAAGATGTCGCTGTTTATGGGTATATAACGCCATTGAAAGTAAAGATTATCGTGGCGTTGCCACTGACTGACTCGGTGGTCAAAGATGTCGAGATTACAGCGGTAAGCCCTGTGTTTTCTCTTTGAGGGATTTGATCGTATTGAAAATTTTTAGATATTCAAAGCATTTCATATGGCCTACTATTCATCAATATCAAATCCATTTCTAAAGTTGGATAGTTTTGGCGATGGATCAAACGAACAGTCCTCGATCATTACAGTAGGAAGTCACAAGTGGAAGTCTTTCAGGCGCCGTGTCGATGAGATTGGCCATATCATTGGGACTGGTACTGTTTCATGAACCACACGGTCCAGGTCGTCACAGAGAATAAAACTACATCACTATTCTCTGCGTACGATCATAGGTACCTAAATCGAACTACCTTTTGTTGACTTATTCTTGCTGGAGGACACTGCGTCTAAGACAGATACGAGGTAGACAAATTGTTTTCGATGAATATAATTGGCAATCACAATCCGAGTATAGCCTGTTGAAGCATATCTAGGCTTTCTTTTGCTTCCCTTGCCATTATTCTGACAAGATTGTCATCGTCTGTGGATGATATATATCCAAGAGTGGTGCTTGCTCTTTGGGTTGCTGAGCGAGGAAAAACCACAATCGTCTTAGCGCTTCCTTCGTCATAGATTAGCTTCGTCGATGCTCGAATGAGGAGGGTTAGGAAATGTAGTGCAGCCCGACGCAAAGGAGGCAATTTCGTATTTGTCGACGTTGGATCTGGATCCATGGTTAAGGGCGGCTGTACCTCCTCGTCTAACGCGGTTGTATCCCTCTCTGTCATCTTTGCGGGAACAGATTCCAGTTGTAATAGGTCAATGAATCCGAAACAGAGATCTTGAACGTAGGGCAATACGGGAAGGGGGCATGTATCCACGCATTCGGCCAACAACGATATTGAAGAGGTACGGAGCACAGTTGGAACATCAGCATTTCTGACAACTGCAAATAACGGCGGAACAAGGAGGTCCACTATGCCGCCTTCTTTAACCAAAAACTTTTACGACCTTGATCTCTCACTTACAATATAAACCCAGAGCACTTCCGCAACGCTTGATCACTGAACCCAGTGCCTCTCCGATCCTCGTACGCACATCAATGTCATGCTGCTCCATATTTCCTGCTGAAAGCCCTTCCATCTGGCCTGTGTAGTCCCGAACTAGACCTTGGAGAATTTCCCTGCCAAATTTATCCACCAACATTGCTAGTCCTTGCACCGCATTCAAGAAAATGTAGGAATCCTCATCCTGCACTGACTGAAGGAAGATAGAGAGAATGGAAGGGAGAAAAGCTTTGGTGACTTGATCTTTCGCATATGTTGAGCCCAAAAGCTCTCGCAGGAGAAGAAGACCATGAGCACGAACTGGCAGAATGGGATCCTGCAATAACTTCAAGGCTCTTTGGTAAATTTCGTTCACGTCCTCTGTCTTGCTTGCCGACCTAGGAGTGCTAGATGTTTCGGCCAGCCTCGCTGTCATAACTAGTCTTGCTTCGCGAGCGAGAGGTCGCAGAGAGAGTATAGTACCCTTTGACGCCAAAGGTTCGAGTAGAGAGAAGATTTCATTCAAAATCGGGTACGTAGTGACGGATAATGATTCATCACCTGAAGACTATCCTTAATAAAGGTTGTGAATAGAAACAGATTTGCTTACTTTCGAGGATAGATAGCAGTAGAGTAATCGTGGTTTCAATCAATTCATCGTCTGGACCAATGATATTTGAACCTTGTTCTTCGTCGTCACTATCACCTTCCTGAATCTCCGCGCTTTCTCCAGTGTTAAAATAGGCCGTGGTATTAGCGGAAGCTAAAACATGACGTATGAATGGCAAGAGTTTGTCCGGTTTGCGAAGGATGCTAGATGTCGTGCCCTCAGAGAGACGTTTCTGCATCTGCATGATAATTTGAAGCTTGTGCAAAACACTAGAGGTAAGGGATAAGCAAGATGAGTTGCTAACCTACGGTAAAAGCTTACTTCATAGGATCTTGCTCTGACTGCCCTTTCATATCTCTATAATGCTCCAGCAGTTTCACGAAAAGTGAAGATGAAATATCTCCACGGTCGAACGTTTTCACTGTTTCGACGAAATGAACGGGATCAGGATAAAAATCGAAGATGTTCAGATCACTATTGTGTTCCTCTGTATCTTTTGCGTCCTTGGAACCATGAGGCATGAGAAGTCCTGGTGGGTTCTGCTCACGCCTTGAGAGGAATCAGATCTGGCTGGTCTCAATAAAAGGAGCGACCTACATTTGAATTTTCCAGAAGTTGCCGGCCATGTCAAATTTCCAATCACACTCTTTTCCACCGTCGATAACCGACCACAAGATGTCCTGTCCTTCCATTTGGTTCACAATTTTCGCCCACGATTTCAGCAATCCGGAGACTGATCCCTTCAGTTGTGGGTCAACAGTCCTGTGCTGGCTAATGTCGTACGACAGCCCATAGAGTGTGGCAATAAGAGGAGATAGTAATTTCGATATGAATATCGGAGAAGGCCCTGCGTTTGCTAGCAATGTTACAATAACTTCCAATGTCTCCTTTAAGTTGGAAGTTGGTTGACCAGTTCGTCCTTCCTTCCATAAAGGTAGCTCGAGAAATGATGCGTGAAGCAATGCGAGTATGCTTGATGACGCTTTTGCGGATGTTTGTGTCACTTTCTCTGGGACAAGTCCTCGGTAAACGGCGAATGCAGCGGCACGTCTATGACTAGTCTGAGTGCTCTTTGTGAGAACATGCAGAACTCGAGGAAACATTTCTCCATAATACTCCTGCCTCGACAGGTTAGTGGGCGGAAATTGACGTGGAAGGAACAATTTACTTCAGCTTTTAACGCTGAGGGTACTGAATTCAAAATACGTGCAAACTGCTCAAGCTTGTCCAATTGAGCCATATCTCCTGTAGTTTCTTCTTCGGAGAAAAAGGCGATGCAGAGCCCTTGAACACCATCCGGCCGAAGAAGTTGTTTTGTAAGGAACAGGGTGCAAGCCTTACGAACATGGGGAGGAGGCGTGGGCGAACGAGAGATTATACTTCCGAGAGCAGGAATTGTCTGCGAAGGGGGTAACCTTGACTGATGTGATTGGGTTGTTGGGGTGTCAAATGTAGGGACTCACAATCCCAAAAGTCTTGTCACAAAAGGCCTAAAAGCATGCACAACAGGCATTGAACTCGTCGACACGTTCACAGGTAACCATCCCAGTGCGATCGAGGGAAGTACCAGGTCTGTAACATGCTTAGCAAGTATTGTTGTCGTAATCAGAGTTTGCGAAATGCGTCCTTGAGCACCTTCAGGAAAGACAAGCAAAAGAAGTGAAGAGACGAGGTCTGAAAGAAGATGATAATCGTAGTCGATCACACTTGTATCCACTGTTACTGGCCTAGATTTTTCACGAAAGGATCCTGATTGAACAACTTGAGTATAGAGACGTTCTATTCCCCATTTGAAGGTAAGTGAAAGAAGTGTTCCGAGCTTGGCTAGATCCTTCGTGCTAATAAGGGGTGACCCTTGAGTACTTTCATCGTACTGAACGTCCATGATTTTTTGAAGTCTTTGTAACACCGACAGTGCTTCTCGTCCGGTCAACAACTCAATTTCTTCTCTTGATGTGATTTTATCTAAAGTCTGAAGAGCGTTCTGATCATTTCGTTGATTGTAGTATGCCACCAAGCGATTTTTTAGTGTGCCTTCAATATTTTGTGAAGAGGTCGTCTTGGACGAAGTTTCTAGCAAGGCCAGGGCATTTAAAAAAGCTGCAGAAAGTTGGGAAGTCAATAGTAGGGAATTCGACATCATGGTTGGCGTTTCTGTGTTTGATGACGTATCGTATTGAAGCATCTTAGGTAACAACTGCACACGTTGAAGGCATTCATGACGAGCCTTTGTTGGAATCTGATCACCAAAGGCAATATATGAACATTATCACACCGACCCGAAAGTTCTATATAGATGGAACTGTAGCGCTCAGACTCCAGACGTTTCCATATTGTTTAGCAGTACGCTTGGCCCAGAGACTTTCTTCATAGAACTACAATCAGGGGATTCTAGCGGAAATTGCGATGGACATTTAAGCAGTATCAATGGAAAGGTTTGCAAGACTCTCAGAAGCCTCGTCGGTCGTCGTGTTTTCGATAAGCCTCGTGATCTGGAAAGAAGTATCAAAAAGATGTCCATGAAAATCAAGATGAAAACCATACTTTGCCAATAGCAATCGTTCGTCCTTCGTCCCGTAGTGTGAATCTACCGAGCTGTGGGTAGTGGGCGAATCTTTCAACGCAGACAGGTTGGGCCGTCTCAACAAGAGCGACGATCTTTTGACCTACAGGATGTGGTGCGTTGGTTGCATGAACAGAATTACACAGAAAGAAACCAACCTTTCTTTGCGAACTGGGGCGGTTTTTTCGATTTCCGGCCAGTGGCTTTGTCAAAGTAATGCAAGAGGGCCTGAGGTCAATGTCAGCAACAAGATTGCGGAGATATAAACAACTCACCGGGAGTGTGACCTCCTCTGCCAAAGTATGGATGTGCATCACGGCAGAATAACCAGCGCAAATGATATTTTTGTGTTCTAAGATAGCCAACTGAGCCTCAAACTGGCGCACTGCATGGATTGGCTTATTAGAGCTGGTGAGCACAAATCCTGGGCTGATATCGTCGTCCTCGACGCCGCGCAATCGGATCCTGACGTTGTCGCCAGAGAGTGCAATGTCTAGTTCTTCTTCCATCTCTGAATAGATTGCGGCCACTTCCACTGGACTCTTATTTGGCATCAAGATAAGATTTTCTCCTTTCTTGAGATGACCAGATTCAATTTTTCCAACAATGATTGTGCCCATATCTTTGTATTTCTCTGATATCGGCATCATCAAAGGAGAATTGACTTTACGATCCACCATTGGCATTGCGTCAAGGAGTTCCAGGAGCGACGGACCACTGGGGGGACAATCATTGAAGACCACCGCTTGAAGAAGAAACATAACTTACTCCCACCATGGGCACACCGACTTCGATACCCTGACTTTCAAATTGTTTCCCATATATGCTGAAACTGGAAGGAAAGAGACATCGGATTTCAGATTGAAACCGGCAGACTTGATGAATGGTGTCAGCTTGTCCTTTATTTCATCATAGCGAGTTTTATCCCAAGTGACCGTTGGGTCGTCCATCTTGTTAATGACAACCACGACTTTCGACACGCCCGCAGTTTTGACCAACATGATGTGTTCGCGGGTCTGACCACCCCGTTCGAAACCAGTTTCGAATTCACCTTTACGAGCAGATATGACAAGGATAGCCACATCTGCTTGCGCGGCTCCGGAAATCATCGATGGTACGTAAGTTTTGTGCCCAGGAGCATCAAGAATTGTATAACGACGCTTCTCCGTTTCAAAGTAAGCGCGTCCAACTTCCACCGTCTTCCCCTTGGCTCTCTCCTGGGGCGTAGAGTCAAGAGCCCAGCTCAGATACCATGTTTCTCGACCAGCATCTTTTGCCTCACGCTCGTATTTCTCCATTGTCCGTTTGTCGACCATTCCAGTCATGTAGAGGAGATTGCCACCCATGGTACTTTTTCCTGCATCAACATGGCCGATGAAAACAATATTTAGGTGTTCCTTTACTATGGTCAAAAGTTCGATTAGTTGGTTTGTGAAGGAAATAAGATCGGACAAACAAGTTCCAAAGAGATCCTCAAGAACGGTTTGATCAGCGGCATTTCGAACGTCTTGAGCAATGGAAGTAGTGTCCGTTTTTGCTTTCTCCGTTGTAAAAGTTTTCGAAGGAGCAGATACGTCTGCCTTTGCGGTCTTTGTAGCGGGTTTATGTGACTCATCTATCTTTTTTACAGGAGCAGAAACAGGGTGTAAAACAGCAGGAGTGGCGGAATGAGGACTGGGCTTGGATCCGATGTTGAGAGAGATCGTAGGCGGAGGAGGAGGGGCCTCCGTTTGCTCTGGCCTCACGATCGGCTGGAGGGCAGGGGGTGTTGATGACTGCTGTGGGGCCGCAAAACGCTGACCGGGCACAAAAGAAAATGCAGTAGGGTTGAGTTTGCTCATCGTCGTGTCCTGGCACTTAGACTTTGTCGATGCAGATAAGAGCCTGTGACAATTTGTGACAAGGTAGTCGAACTCCTATTTATCCCTCGGGTTTGAGTCAATCATTTAAGTGGAGTCATTGAAATATGACTACACACGCAGCCGTCAACCACATAAAAATAATCACTTGAGAAGTCAAAACATGCCAGGTGATTCACTAAGATAGAACGGAGAATGTCAAGAGAATGCTCAGCGAAGTAAATACCAACAATCACACTGTTACAAATTGTGACCTTGCACTGCACCATTTCATTCAATGTCCACAGGGGAACCAGAGAAATATTTAGCCGTTCTCAAGGCATCTTATGATTATGCCCCTCAGTCTGACGACGAGATTGCCATCAAGGAGGAACAACTCCTGCTTCTCGTCGAGAAGGTTGACGATGAGTCAGTCTTTTCTCCTCTTCGTTTCCGCGCAATTTGATTCGGTACAATGTAGTTGGTGGAAAGTCAAGATCACTGGCAATTCGGAGGGCATTGAGAATCAGATAGGTCTCATACCCGCTGCGTATGTAGAACAAGTGAGTCGTGACAATCATACCCTCGAACCATCCTCATCTGCATAGGCTCCGCATACATCTGTTGTTAAAGCTGTGTATGACTACGAGGCAACGGCTCCTGGTGAACTCAGCGTGCATGAAGACGATGTTCTACATATGTTCTATAATGAGGGAGATTGGATTCTAGTGCAGGACTCAACGACTGAAGGAAGGGCTGGTTACGTGCCGGGGAATTACATCGAAGTGGTCGATGAAGAAGATCCCAAACCTGTTCCTCCAGCGCCTACTCGAATAATTGTACCCGATTCAGTAAGTTTGTTATATTTTCTACGATTATCAAGGCTTAACCTGCTGCAGCCTCCAAAACCAGCGTATGTCGACCCTGCGGACAGAGTCGCTTCAACCAAAGTCACTGCAGACGACATCAAAACCTGGTCTGTGTCGGAAATTGATAAGAAGGGCAAGAAAAAGAAAGGTACCCTTGGAATCGGGAATGGTTCGTTATTCTTTGCGAGCGAATCTGACAAAGTGAGCAAGACTTTTTGAGATAAACAGTCAGATAAGTTATCAACGTTCAGTAGACCCCTGTTCAGAAATGGAAAACAAGAGATGTTACTACCGTTTCCTCCGAGAAGGCCAAGCATGTCCAGATTGACATCGGCGGTCCCAACCCGACAAGTCTTCACTTCCATGCAGGTTCGAAAGAAAATACAGATGCCATTCAAGAGAAACTTCAAACTTCCAGAGCATTGACGTCAGGAGAGTCGGAAAAATCATCCCTCCTCAGCGCTCCCTCACCCGCTAAGAAGCCATCTGTTCATTTCTCTCCGGCTGCTCCAATCATTATACCTGGTCCAGAAGAGGCAGAAGAAGAACAAGATATTCAAGACGAAGAACATAGTATTCAAGATGATGAAGAACAGGACATGGCAGTTGCACTTTACGACTTCAATGCAGATGGGGAGGATGAACTCACAGTAAAGGAAGGCGAGAATTTAACCGTTTTGGAGAGAGATGGCGAAGAGTGGTGGAAGTGTAGAAATGCAGAAGGTTTGGAGGGTGTTGTCCCTGCATCATACCTCGAGGTAAGGGTTTTCTAATTATCCCGGCTTCCCCGTGTTAATATTGTTAGGCTATCACTCATGCCAAAGCATCTGAGGAGAATGGTCGGTTTGAAGACGATGAAGCAGAAACAAGGAGAGTGGAGGAAGAGGAAGCCCAGAGGCGGCGAGACGCCGAACGTTTACAACTTGAACAGGAAGAAGACCGTCGGCGTGCAGAGGCGGCTGTGGCCGCACTCAAAGAGGAAGCGCAGCGCAAGGCGAAGGAATCAGCTGCAGCTGCTCAGGCCGAACGTCAAAGAAGAAAAGAGGCTGCAGCTGCTCGTGCAGCTTCACCTCCAGATGTGTAGGCACCTTCTCAATGTCTTAACGGCTCTGATCCTGATTGCCGAGTATTAGGCAACCTCCCTCTCGTACAGAGTCTTCAAGACCATCGTCTTCTTCCAATTCTAGGGTGTCGACGGATGTTAATCGTATGTTTATTCCTTGTTCTATTTACTACAAATGAAAGAACTGCTTTCAGGTCCTCCTTTAGACCAAATCCGCACGTGGCACGACAGAACTGGCCAATTCCGTGTCGAAGCGGCATTTCTGGGTTTCAATGACGGTAAACTCCGTCTTCACAAGGTTAACGGCGTTATTGTCGAAGTGCCTTCTGAGAAAATGTCTTTTGATGACATGCGCTATGTGGAGAAACTTAAGGAAAAGAAGAAGCGTCCTTCAAATGTTAATCCTATTTCGGACGACGACATACCTCTTGCAATCGCGAAGAACTCTGCCAAGTCGCAAAGGCATTCTTCTCTGCATAAGAAGGGACCTCAGATAGATTGGTTCGATTTCTTTTTGTCTGCTGGATGTGATCTCGATGATTGCACACGTTATGCGGCTTCTTTTGAGAAGGACAAGATGGACGCGACTTTGTTAAACGACATTACTGAGGGGACAATGCGTTCACTCGGTTTAAGGGAAGGAGACATTATCCGCGTGAAAAAAGCGATTGAAAAGCGGAAGCCGACGGACAGTCTGCACAAACCAAGTACTCATCTACAGGAACAAATACATCGCGACGAAGAATTGGCTAGACAACTTCAAGCACAGGAAAATGCTAATGGTAGTCGGACTTGTGCCCCAAACCTTTTTGCCGGGCCTGGAGGTGTCTTGAAACCACGTCGTGGACGGCCTCAGACCAGCAAAAGTTTGCCTCCTACTAGCGTTGACCTCAACGCGATTTCGACGGCTTCGGGCCAAATTCAGCGCACAGAATCTCCTATTTCTTCATCAACGGTTTTACCCGCTCGTTCTAGTTCTACTTTTGCACCTGTAGTTGATGGGTTCGACGACGATGCTTGGACAAACAGGCCAAGCTCAGCGAAGCCAGTCAAATCCGCTTCTCCTTCTCCCGCGATAGTCGCTTCATCCCAACCACCTGCCCAACCCGAAACCAAACTGCCAGTACCCACCCCTACATCACCTCCGCAGCCGACACCGACGTTGACACCAGCACCCGTGCAGAATCAGAACGGTCCATCCGGCCTCGCGCGAACGACTGAGGCTGATATCCTTGATCAGCTAGCTCGGTTGAGTAACCTCAGAAAGAATTCAGGTTCGCAAATGATACCTCAAACTTCAGCCTTGCAGCCTCCTAGTGCATTGCCGTCTGGGATGCCCATGGGGTCCTCTCCCTTACCGATGGGCCAGGTTGCAAATTCCAGATTGCTCTCCCCTCCACCTGCCCAACCCTATAATGGTCCTCGGGGTCCTTATGCCCCAGTTCCAGCTAACCAAGGCCTTTTGCAACCTTTGATCCCAACACAAACAGGGTTTAATGGGTTCGTACCTACCAAGTCTTCCAGTTTGCAGTCGCCCTTTCAGAATCAACTTTCTCCAACATCGTTCTTGCAGACTCAACCAACTGGGTTCCAGAGTCCTTTCTCTGTTATGGCACAGCCCACTGGTGCATTTGGCAACTTCGGTGGAGTTCCTTTCCAGGGCAACAGCGGTCTTGGATCTATAACAAGCTTACCTATTCAAGCTCGTAAGAACTGGAATCTAACTTCGTTGTGAATTATACTCATTCGTTTTGTAAAGAAGCCACTAGTTTCCCTCAGATGAACCAACCACTGTTTGCTAACGGTAATGCAACGGCGCGACCGCCTCCAAACGTCATAAAGGATACATCTCCCGCCAGTGTCTTCGCTCAAATGAAATCGGGCACATTTGCAAAAGATGATATTCCCGGTGCTGGTTAGTTTCCCAGTAATCTTGATTTGGTGTGCTTATGTTGGTTTTATTAGGAGTCGGCCAGACTTCAAACTGGCCTTATCAAGGTTATACAGGTCATTAGCTTGGTGTAACTTCTGCAACGTTACGTACATAATATACAACCAGTCCTATAACATTATGATTCGATATCTACGATATGTTTGATATACCCGACCCGCTCGAAGAATGCTTTGAGAGGTGAGCGGATCTCTATAGGAATGTCTCTCGATAGTAGTTCTGTGGCAAGCGGGTAGACCACAGACATATACTGTGAAAACTAGAAATATTTCAACTTGGGAAATCGCAAAAGAATAGAAACACATTACATCTTGACGGTCAAATCGACAATAACCATCAAGGATTTCTGCTACAACAGGAGTCCATGCCAGAACATTTTTGCTTTGGCTTTCAGCTTTCAGTTTGTTGAAATCCCGGAGAACGCCGACACCGAGGCTAATCCATTCAAGGTTAACCATTTCACGAGGTGGTAGCACATTTTCACACTTACGGGACTAGTCGCTCCGCAATTTGAGGACGGGCAGCTTGGTGTTCAGGGCGTGTATCATGATACATGCGAAGGAGGACGTGCACCAGAGTAGCAGCACTGCTCGACTCCTGCTTAAGCAAGTTCGGCAGATGCCTCATGAAACCTGCAACCTCGTTAAGTCTGGTGCCAATTAAAGAAAACTAACTTTCTACCCACCAACTTTCCAGAGTCCGGTACGCAATTCTTTGTCTTCGTTGAATGATCTTGCAAACTGATAACTCTGATCCAGAACACTCATCATACGCAGAAGTTGGGCTGGAGGTATGGTGTTATAAATCTCGTCGTTCCGCAGGAGATCATTTGTCGTTTCTATCAAAAGCAACTGCAATACGCATTTCACAATTATCTGCTTGAAGATTCTGCGGCGTTCGGCTAGAGATGTATGTTCATCTGGTTTTGGTCTTTGATCACTACTTGGAGAGAGAGGAGCAGGTACTATGGTGGATCCATTTGGTTCTATACCCTCATTAGCGGAAAGCGGTGAAGACGGTGTCAGGCATACCAGAATTAGTCTCCGCCGCCTCTGATGAAGCATCAATTTCGGTACGCAAATTTTCGTCAAATAATTGATACGGAGTGGTGGTGCGGAAAAGCCGAACAAACGTCGTTGTGACTCGTTCCCATCGTGTTGCACTTAATTTACTGACATTATTTTCTAAAAGTAGTTGCAGACATGATGTGCCAATTCGAGCAAGGGTGTCGTTCTCTGAGAAGAATCCGACATTAGAGAAGTCAATTTATCATACGCTAGAAATACTTACCTTGACAAATACAGACACAGAGGAGATCCAGTAGACCATCCAGAAAACGTTCCAATATATCGAAATAGAACGTATAGAGGTCGATCAGATCCCGCAGGGCCTGAATCATTGTAGTCGATAACCAGACACTCATATCTTCTTGAGTGCTAAACCGGGAAAGATCTTGACTAGATTTCAGGACAGAAAAGATTGGGAAAAGCAGGTCCTGGCACACAGTGTCCCAGAATTCGATGGGATAGGTTTTCCCGTATGTCTTGAGTGTCGAAAAGAGTGAATCGAGGGCTCTGGTACAGATCTGTAAAAAAGAGAAAGACGCTGTGATGAATAGGACTCACAGTCTTCGAACTTCGAGGTCTTCGCCATTCATGATGATGTCGTAAAATCCGAACAGAACTGGGAACCAGAATTTTATCATGCTCTCGTCCATGGCTTGTTTGGCAATAACGTTCTCAGGACTAATATTCAAAGCACATTCCGGAATTTGCGATATCACTGGTATGACGCCTCGGAGCATGGCAATCGCTAACAGGCTTATCTTTTGGTACTTGCTGACCTTACAGAATTCAGTGATGCAGACTGTGAGATCAGCAAATGCACCATATTGGACAATTGCGGGGAAATGATCCTTGTTCAATCGCGTTACAATTTCGAAAGCAGAGTGGGCAATCCGTTCTAAGTGAATCGTGGATTTGAGGTTTACGAAAAAGAAAAAACTAACATACCTGTTGACACTTTGGATGCCGCAGCAAAAACTCCGAACATTGTTCGCCACCCAGACCGCATATTCTGCGAACGAGCTTGAATCATTTGTTGCAGGCATTGAAGAACCTGATGCCAACCCAAAAGTACATCAAGATAAACGTGGGTTAAAACTGCAAAGTGAGAAACAAACAAGATCTCGAATTTCCGGATTTTGATTGTGGACCATGGTGTACTCAAATGGTTTCAAGAAATTTTTTTGGAATTTAAAATGGGGTAGTTCTTCCTTTTCCAAGAAACGCATGGCCAGTTGACGGAGGGAATCCAATGCAAAACTGGCTACGTGAGGATTATTATGACAACAAACCTGAAGAACAGTAAGAAATCGTCGACTCTGCAATCATTTACGCACAAGATTGAAATGCTCTCCTAAGATATCCCACAGATTGGACCATTCAAGGCGAATCCGTGACATGTTGTAATAGGATATATCAACCAATTTCTGAAGACTGAACAACCGTGGACGTTGGGACAGCCCGGACGACTGGATCTCTTCCCATGAAACATCACATAGTGCTCGAACGAAGCCCACAATTGCAGTCTGACAGGAAAGATGTAAGTGAGATGAAACCACTGGAAGTAAAATATCATACCCCGGAGAGGTAGTGACTCAAAGAAAAGACCATATCAGCTGCAACCGTTATATGTGTCGATCGACTTTCGTTTGCGAGTTCCTCGCTAGGACCCTTTTTCGAACGCCTTCGTATTCGTGTTAAAATTGTGGCTCGGAGAACAAAGGGAACCTTACCCCTTCTTGCCTGATTCTGGGACATCTGCACCACTGCTGATCAATTGCATATGTTCAAGCTGGCTTACACACGTCAGAACTTCGTGCCAGGAACCCTTAAGGTTATTTCCTTCAGTCACGGCGACATCGAGAAGAGCCTTAATTGCCTCCATGTTCTTGGTCTTCATCTCACCCAAATTATTTAAGAACGTGAACTTCGCTAGAGTTGTGACGAATGCATTTCGTTGCAGCTCCATGTCAAAGAAGCAGACTACGCGGATTGCATTCTTGAAGCCATCCAAGCATAGCTCAACCACTTCCAGACTATCAGTTTCTTGCAAAGGTCCCGACAAGCCTGCCAAGAACGGTATCCAAGTCACTTCAAACATCGGTCGAACGTGTACAAAGTGTGAGGCACTAAAGAATTGATCAGCGTCCCTAGAACCTTTTTTTTGATCTCGCATCATTGTACGCAACAGCGCCTGGCAAAAATAAAAAGACTGTCGTTGGTCGAAACAAGTTGCATACCTCAGTTTTGTTTGCCATTCCATTTGACAACATGACATATGCCTCTTTTTGTAGGTCCCTTCCAACGTGGTATAGGGCATTGGCAAGGCCTGGGCCAGCAGGCAAACCTGCGAAGCCGGCCTCAACCTCATCCCTCATGCGAATTTCGTTGCTGATGATGTCATCAAAGATTGGAGACAAAAAGTGCTCTGGAAGGTTTTCCCCGTTGTTGATCCCGCGAGTGTTTTTGATGAAGTCAGATTTAGTCATACGTCTTTTAATTTGTGGGTTGTGGGCGTCAGTGTTCAGAAGGATAACAGAATATGCCAGGAGGTAGGCACACTCTGTTAGAAAAATTCGCAATCTATTTTTATTGTCCCCAGTACTTCAAGATGCTCACCTGCACTAGCAAAAGGGGTTTTACTATTCCCCGCCATATAGCGCTCGGCAAACTTCAACATGAAACGATCGATTTTCTGTGCCTCTCCGGGAAGGCGAAAGGATTGGAGAAAGACACGTAAAGCCTCAACAAATGGCAAATCCCGAAAATCCAAGATATCCACAAAAGCATGCATAATTGCAATATTTTCTTCGTCCCTTTCAAAAAGGTCAACACCGTGGGGGTAAAAGTTATAACAACATACCCTTCGCCAAGATACTCCCCAATCATCGATTTACTTAAACCATCCGTATTGTGCAGAAAAAGGGCGATATCTTGAGGAGAGCTACCTTTGATGAAACCAGTTTCGAGGAGGAATTTGATGCCCTAATCGATATAAATTGAAATTGTTTCTCCATGAAAATATAAAAATTTGTACATACATGTTTAGGCTTTTGATTGAACTTTTTGATGCCTTCAAGGAGAGTCGTCTTCTTTTGTCTCGCACTTTCGAAACGTGAAGGGTCGTCATTTATATCGGGTGATGGTGCAGTCTGCCTCAGTGTCTCGACGCTGCCACCGCTCACGGTCAATCTGTCAAGATTGTGATCTGAATTATTTTTCTTCACTTCTTCCGCCTCTGAGCGAGCAGCAAGAGAGGCTCCACCCTCGTCGTGCGCTCTGTTCATTGCTGTACCCCAAGCTACAAGAGACCGTAGCACAGATATAAGACATTCCAACGCTTGTCTGCGTAATTGACTTTCAGACAAACCCATGACGGAGGTATCCATAGTGCCAGGAACAGTCAATCCTGTGACATTCCAGGAGATAGGTGCATTGCCGTGGTTTTTAGGCGTAGGACTCAGAGCCGGACTGGGTGGCTCAGGAGCTCTTTGCTGGTTGACGGCCGGGGTAGATGAGCTGAACTTGGAAATGATGTTCATCAAGCTGTGCGAAGGGCAAATGAGAGAGTGAAATCAGATAATGAAATTAGGCATACTGTTCATAAATGTTATCCGTAGCTTCGCTATCGCAATCGTAGTTGAGGTAAATTTCGACAAGAGCTTGTGGATCTTGGCACAGCCTTGATAGCATCCCGAGGATGACCGCCTTCTGTTTCAAAGTTGAGGTTTTCATTTCCAGAATCGGAATAAATATTTCGTGTAGCAAAACTTTGATCTCTTTCTATATCCATGTGAGACGCATGATAAAAGAAGAATCGAAGTTGGGATGCACCTTCAATTTCGTTCGCATTCCTGAGAGAACCCGCCAGAATATCTCTACACTGACTTCAAAGACTTGGAGGACAGGGCTGACAACATTTCTACTCAAGCACAAGCATAGATATTGATTGATAGCTTGAATAAAGGTGGTCGCTTCATGGGTCGTGCTAGAATATATTATTGCCGTCGGATCAACGAAGAGACTCATATGGGAGTTCAAGACAGTCAGAACGAGCTGTAGAGAGAGTAACTTAGAACGCATCGGATGTGACTTGAGATCCCTTTCACTGTTAAAGCAGGAGTAAGTGAAGACAAACAAAACACAATCACTTCGCAGACCTCTCGGTGTTAAGGGGTTTCATGGTCAGTTTGCACAACGCCCTAAAAACTAAGAAGGCATCCTTGACAAAAAGGTCCTCAAGCGTCAATTGAAAAGCGCCTTGTCCACCTTCCGATGATGAAATAGAAGGTTTTCTCGTCTCAAAGTTTTGCCTAAGAAAAATAAGTTTTCTATCGCGGATTAACGAAGAAAATATCGAATACAAACGTACAGGGTAGGAGTCGGCTTAACTCGTTCTTCCTGTGGATTCTCGTCCGCTTCCAACGCAGTAGGCGTTATACTCGAAGCCGCGGCCGAGGAGGACTCATCACGGGTTTCAAGTGGTATCGTATCCAGGCCTGCTTGAACAAAGAATTGGCGAGTAGATGGAGATGTACTCCGAAGTTCGGCTAGAGCGGTGGTTGCTTCTGGATGCCATTTCGCAATTCCGCTTCGTTGACATCGGGTGAATACGTGGTGAACCATCTGTGTTAACCCGCCTTGGGCAACCATTTGATTGACAGGATCAGTGCTAAGAAGAAAGATGTTGTAGACAGTCCTGACAGCCTTCAGTAGGGAAGAGTGGTGCACAAGGATCGTATGCGACAAAACTAAGGCTAAAAGGGCTTTGACGATTTGTAGGGATATCGCATCCGGTGTGGTTTCTGCGTGACAGGAAGTGATGGTATGAGCCACAAGATCTACAAGCGACGGAAGAGGGGTAGGAGTAGGACCTGGACCTTTGCCAAGCTGTGGCGAGGGAGGTGGTGACGGAAGAGCATTAACACTGGTACCATCGTCTTCGAAGAACGAGTATGAGATGAGTTTCGATATACAGTCCAAGCTTGCAATTATGAGCTTTTCATTTCGAGTCTCGCAAGCCAGTCGCAGGGGCTCGAAAATATCCCGAGGGTGCTCCCCGGCTTTATTGGAGCGAATTAAATCTATTGCTCTCTGCGTACTCTCGCGGAGGTGTACAGAGCGCTTAGCTTCCTTGGAAGAAGCGATAGTCTCCAGTGCCGTCGTGATGAGAACAACGGATACGTTTTGTCCTTTTGACATAGTCACGGATCGCTTGTGGATAGCAGTACCGTTTGCGTTGGCGGGGGACAGAGATTGTGCATGAGTATCTGGTCGAATATCTGACAGAACGTCTGGAGGTGGTGTATACACCTCAGATTTCTGTACATCTTTGAGCGGTGGCGGAGGTGCCACGGAGTCGCCATTAACGCGCAACGAGGTATCAGACTCGACATTTGACTCTTCCTCTGGAACATCCTTGAGAGGTTCGTCGACTTTATCAATTCCGATAGGTGTATCTTCCGAAGGAGCTTCCTGTCCTATCACATGAGAGAGGGAGACTGGCACCTCTTGTTGAGTATCAACTTCAGCGTTGTCATAATTCGAAACTGGGTGTGCAGCAGTCTCCCCAACATGTGAGGACATCTCCTCGCTTTCCATCCCGATATCGCGACAGGATTGTACCTCGAGTTTACTGGTCGAAGAGACTTGTTTCTATGTCCACGTCGTGAATGTCACACTTGAGGCTCTGACTATAAATGGATTTCCAATCAACTCAGTAAAATAAACATATTTTCATTTGTGTCTTGCTACTACATCCAAACTACATCTAATGGGGGTTTTTCCCATTCTCAGAGAAAGGTTGCATCAACTTCATTGCGAAAGACTGAATATTTCTCGTTTCTAGATCAATCTTCTGCAACCAAGCTGTTCAGAAACCGTGACCTACTTGCTTGGCAGTACTGTCCTAATCCACACCAGAATGTGTAACAACTCTTCATCAACCAGATGAAAGGCACTTCTCATCGTTTACAGACTGACATTTCAAGTGGACGAAAGTTGAGTGTCAGCTTTTTTTGGATGGAAAGATGGACGGAATGTACTCAGCACGGCGATCTGAGATCCACTTTCGAGAAAGGGTCACATAAAAGCTTTCATTTTCCATATCCTCCCCTATATCGTGGGCCAGAACTAACATATAATTTTCACGTTCGTCGTTTCACCAATTCGACCGAGAATCTTCTCGTCTCGGCAAGCCCATTCGTTCCGGTACCTAAACTAGGTGGTTCGCGTCTTTCTTCCTCGATAGACTTGGGAGCTTCTTTGATGAACATGGATGTGTCATTGCTTGATTTGATGATCCAATACGATGCCGCCGTGTCGAGTTTGAAAACCAGTCGTCAAGATTATTTTCTGCGTGGTTAGCTGATTTTGACTTTAGTCGAGCCTTCCGACCCACGTCATCGGGAACTGGTAACTTGTCTATCTGTGGCCAGTCTCTAACTAGAGATTCTGTAGCTAGGTTGAAGAATCGACCTTGCCGAGTATTGGAGATTCGCGTCGCAATGCTGAGGAAGGGTGGCAAAGGTCATATATTGAACGTGTCCCGGAAACATACATCAATGAGCAGAGTCTCCACAGTCATAACACCATTCATCGTCGGCAAAAGAACCTTCACCACCCTCGCCAAGCTTCATATCCTTCTTTGTCCGTCCAAAGACCAGTAATCGAATTCGGTCCTCTTCGTTTACATGTTCATAAAGTAGCCACTAAGTTGGGCACTCATTTGTTTGATGCGTCGATGTTGAGCAGCGTATGCCCCCTGATTCGATATAAGGACTTTCGCAACCCAATTCTGGACCTCATTAATTCCAAAACTACAGCTTATACAAGCATGGCATTAATGTGTGTAATCATATCTTTGAAATGTTAGTCTTGAAATATAATGGAATTGACAAACTGACTTTCTATAAAAAGTTTCGGAATCGGAAGGGACTGTCTAGAAAGGTATCAGATTTGATGAGGCAAAGGAAAAGGAGTAGTCACTTCATTTCTTCGCGCACCACGAGAGATTCCGCATTTTTCTAGTGCACGTCGGTGTTCTCGGTCTTCCTTTAGCCAATCCAAAGCTATTTTATACAACGGTGTGGAGGGATAAGAATAGCTATCCAGCAAACTGTTTTTGAACAGTGGCCAGGATATTGCTGTCACAAGGGTGCCCAACCGCATGTGGGCGATATGGGTTGGAAAGTCATTCAACCCGTCAAAGATATGAGTGGCGTCTAAAACAATGGAACTTAGCGGATTACCAGCAATGCGCGAGAGAGACGTGCATAATATTGTAGCACCTCTTTCCTCGCTATCAGCCTTAAGGAATTTGAGAAGATCATCGCGGACGAGAACATCCAAATCAACGGTAACCTTAAATGCGAATCAGAGGTATTCACGACTTTGACCATCCCCAAACCTCATCAAGAAGTAGGACAGTGTAAGGAACCATCAATCCGAAACAAAGCTGAACTCTGCGACGTTCACCATCTGAAATATGATGCATATGCCAGTCCAGGTCAATGTCAAGAAGATCAAGGAGTTTGTCTCTTCTGTCCTTGTACCTATAACCTCCAACGGAGTCGAGAAAGGTGGATACAGTTATATCACTTCGGACCACTGGATTCATAGCCCTTGATTCAAAGGGTAACAAAAAAATTTTGCGGATGAGATACAACAAACCATTCTGTACCCAAAAAAGTTATTCCAGGTTGAAAATCACGGAAGACATCACGCCCATGTACTCGAACTACAGCGTTTAAAGCGTTGGCCAACTTTTTTCCTGCCAGAAGCTGGAGCAAGGTAGATTTACCAGCTATAATGGAATCAGGGAGAACAAGAAACGAGTGGGTGTTATGCCAGACCTCCGTTTGCACCTATGAGAATAGTCCGAGAGCCAGTAGGAAGACTGAGATCTACATCCACCAGCGAGGGAGGAGATAGCGGGTTGTGGTGATATGTTAGATTCGCAACAGAAACTGCAAGAGCCATTTGCTTATCTGCACCCTCGTTTGGGCTTGACCGGGACCCTTTGATTTCCCACGCAGACCTCTATATACCCACACATTTTCATTCCCCTCTCTATTGAATCCTGTGCATACTTGTCTGACTGCCTTGTCCAACTCACCGACGCGTTCTCTTCAGTTTGAAATGGACCGCCGTTCATTCTTTCGTAGGCAGACTGGCAGTTGCATTACTTGTCCTGCCCCCCCTCTTTGTCAGTGTCAAGCCAACGAGGAGTGTATCCGAATTAGCAGGTTGGTCTCCTTGCTTCACCCTTTCTATACAATTCACGATTTTTTTGCTGCAGAGATTGCAACAAGTGTGCTGAAACGAAATGTGTTGCTATCGCAGGCAGCCCGACCAGCCCCAAAGAAGGTATCAGCAAGGGTGCCTTGGCAGGCGGAGTTGTTGGTGCAATATTATTCTTCGCTTTGGCCGTGGCACTTTTCCTACGCTATCGCAAGAAGCTTTTGCATAAGACAAGCGGCGCCGAGGAAAATGTGAAGGACACACCAGCTCCTGCGGAGATGGTGCTTAACAGGCCAGATCCCATGGAAAAACATCCTTCAGAGTTAGGCACCCTCAATAAAGCGCATTTGGCCCAAACAAGCAATACCGTCGACCTTGGCTCCGATGCTCACTTGCCGTATATGCAACCTTCCGCTGGACATGATGTCGTTAATCCATTTGATGACACTAATTCTATCCAAACAGCTGGAACGGAAGGCACAAACGTTATTCCTATTGCTCTGGTTTCTCGAGATTCCCACCATCCTTCCGTGACCCACTCAGACGCGTCTAGACCTTCGATATCTTCGCTACCTGTACGTCCTGTTCGAACTCCTGATGACAACCTCAATTTGGATCACTTGAATGTTTCCCACGACAACATCCGTTTTGGAGCTGGCTCTACTCGGTCTGGCGTCTCTGGCATCTCAAGAAACTCGTATATGTCTAGCGCGAGCTATGCTAGCGAGTTCTTAAACGAAGCGCCAATGATTATGACCCCTACCCAAGGGGCTATTCGTCAAGTCTTGGGCGTCGTCAAGGCTGAAGTGATCAACACTGCAGCATCATCAGATACGTTGAAGCCACTTCCATATAGCAAACCAGCAGTGACATCACCCCTGGCAACAAATTCTTTCGCCGCTGACCAGACGATCAAGGAGGATGACGAACGTGTAAACGATCCATTTGCAGACGAAAATACATCAAAACGCGCCAGTCACCAGCTTTCTACTGCCCCTTCTGCCTCCACATTTGGACATGTCTCGCAAACAGTCCAGCAGTCGACACAAGATCAGGAGGCATCTCTACCTTCCAGTTTTAGGATTCGTCCCTCTAGCACATATACTCAAGCTGGTTCCGTTATCGACATTGCTAGTGCCACTCGGGTCAATCTCGGTCTGAGGTCTCCGGGAAGTTCTGGATCTCTCAGGACGACAATGGGCAGATTGATCAGTCCGACGACTGCCGTAGGAAATCAGCAACCACTTGTTCATGCTCAACGTCAACCTCATGTCCAAGACCTGCTCAGGAGAGTCTCAGGATCATCGGTCTTATCCGCTACGTCGACTCATGCAGACTCGATCCTTGAATCATTCCCCTTTGTACCACCGTCCCCGATTTCCGATCGCCCAGTCAGGTCTCCACCCGTTTCACCTTTGACCAAGCAATCATTTACCAACAACTCTTCCCCATTACATCAGCACTCCTTCATGGTTGTCCCCCCTTCTCCTTTGTCACAGCAATTGTCAAGTGCTGAAGTGACCAGGCACAGTGCTCAATCTACCAACGAATTCGATGCACTTCCTGCACCACCCAATAGGCGAACATTAGGCTTGTCAACTGGTTCTAATCTTTCAACAGCATCCTCGGGTTTGGGTTCTTTTCCTTTCCAAATTGAGTCGGAAGTATCAGTTGAGCATCCTCCACCAGCCACGCACACTGGACGAAGACGCGCCAGTCTCGATACGCTTGCACTCACAAATGACCTGTCTTCATATCCCCTCAGCTACGACCAAGGTGGGAAGAAATGAAGATGTTATCGACCTAAACTTTTTATGTGTCGAGGTTGTAAACACTAGCGCAGGACATTGTATTTGAAAATGGGTTGATGAATATTTTGCTGTCTTGTATTATACTCTTCCTAGACGCTCGGTGACTCTATTCTACATTCTCTAATCCCTCCTTCTATCAACCGTGCTTCTGTACTTTTGCTACATCTTTTTGAGTGTTCTACTCTGATAAAGTTAGAGCGCTCAAAGCTCTCATTACGTAAGGCTTGCCGTAAACTATGATTGATTCCCATAACATTACCGTGACCACAAACAGTAATTGTGATTCACAAATCTACTTCTTCTCTCTCAACTAGGACATGTCGGAGGCAGAGATACGGCAATTGGCTGACTTGGTTTGTCAAGGTTCGATTCTAAAAGAGATTGGTTCTTATTATTGACTTCAAGGGCGCAAGCCGTGCACAAGCGCGTGCTGCATTAAAGCAATATAAAGATGTTGATCAAGCTGCTGAGTGCATTTTCGATGGGAAATTCGACCATATTGAAGACGAGGAGGGAGACACAGAAATGGATTGTGCTCCAGCTCATGGACCTAAGGTAAAGTATGTCAAAAATATAGACAATTTCTAACAATCAAAGTACCCAGACGTCAATTGGCGATAACGAAATGGATGATGACAGCGATGGTATCTGATTTTTAACCTTATTAGATGTGTTATTATTCAACCTTTGATTCAGATGCGTCGGACTACGCAGATTATGATTCTGATCTCGGGGAATTACCTGTTTCCAGTGGGGCTGTTAATGCAGATCCATATGCTGGTAAGCACGCGACTCGTAAAGTCCGAAATAATGCCGTCTTACTCTAGTACCAGGAATATTCTTCTCAAAAGATCGGAGGGAAGAAGTGATTGAAATTGAAGAAGTTCCTGAAACGATGGTTGTTCCAGGGACGATCGAAATAGTGCCTTTGTTATCGCAGGGGCAATGGATGAAAGGATGCCCTGAGGGTTCAGAACAATCATTTTTATTTAGTTTATATTCAAAGTTGAGTTCACCTTTTCCATGTCGGCAAGATTGCGGCGCTTCTATACCTCGAAAGAAGGCCGATTTTTTCGCTTTACACGTGAGTTAACTTTTCTTTCGATATGGGGTTACTGATATACCTTCTCAGCCCGAGTTCTCGACATACGTTGACCACCTTCGAAATGCTGTCGTGAAATCATGTCCACGTTGCCATTCGAGGGTCTGTCTTGCATGCCAGGAAACGGTATCTTCGGATCCAGGAAGGCATTCTTCATCAAAAGAGAATGTTCTTTTTCACTGTGCAGATCTTCAGGGAGTAATTCTTGGCGTTGGTCTGACGATGCTTGAGCAGTTGTTTGAGCAGCGAAATAGGGATCAACCTGAACAGGATACTGGCGTTGATCAGTCCGCACGAAATAGTAAGCGACGGAAAATCGGAATAAATTCCTCCCATGACGTTGACGATGAAGACATTGTCTACTATGCCAATGTAGGAAAGAAGCAGAAGGGGGGCATTGGATATGACGGAGATGCCTCAGAAGACGTAACATTATCGCCATTCTCTCGTCTTTTCTACCCCTTACTCATTTCCATTGCCAGACGACTGGCCAGCTTAAAGCTTTAGCTGTGCAAAGAGCGAAGGATGAAACGATTGGCAAAATTCTTGGAGCAGTCCGCTTTTTTCTTCCCAACGTTAATCGAGAAGGAGGTGGTCAAGCAAGCGATTATCTTCCTGATCCTACAACGCTAGCCCACCTCCGCAGGAGATTCAATCATGTCTGTAGTACTCTTCTCCGAAACGATTCCCTGGCCGACATGTCTGAACGTTCTGTGCTATACTTCGAGCTATTGGAATGGTTGGAGGTAATCTTTTCTTTATCCGATTTGTAGCTAATTCACAGAACATCCTGTAGACTATTTCCAACCACGAAGCACTGGCGAGTATGATGGCAATGCCAATAATGGTTGCGTCTAGTGTCTCGGCGATTAATGCTAGGAATCCGCAAATTCGAGAGCGCACAATCATCTACGAAGGAAGTGCAGGTCCAAGAGAACTACTGGAAGGTATTGCTATACAGGCACAAGCTGCTCTCAAAGGTTTAGAGGGCAACAAGGAGCAGGAGGCCCCGCAAGAGGAGTTGACAGAAGACCAGAAAAGAATGACTGTCACGATGCGTGCAAAAGAAGTTGAAGAGCAGATTGCTGTAACTTCTTCGGATGAAAATCAGAAGCTCATGCGTTTTTGTCGACGTATACTTGCAACGGTCAATGCCATTGATCGTTCATTGCGAGACACAAAAGGGGATGCTTTCGTGGATCGTCTTCATGCCTCACTTCCCAACAGAACGTCCCCCTCTTCAAAGAAATACCATTTCGAGGCAAACGCATCAGAAGAAACCTTGCAAAAGGCGTACGTCGACTGGGCAACGCGTTCAAGATTTGAATACTGTGATTTGACGATCAGTCGACCAGGCCAAGATGACTTCAGCGATCCCACTCCTCATTATAAATTCTACTTCAACAATGAAGCTCGTATGCTTGCCAGGTCAGACATTCCGAAGCGTTCGTTGGCCATTGCTAAAGAAGTACGCGCATTTATCTTTTGCGAACCCGGTCTGACGAGCATCCGCAGCTCGCAATCTTGACGACTAATCTCCCTGTGAGTTGGGGGTCGTCCATCTTCCTCAAGGTCGATGAAACCCGGGTGGACATTATCAAGGCTTTAATTACGGGTCCAGAGGGTACTCCGTACGTCTCACACAATATCCGTTAACAATACAGAACCTGTCAGTGTTTAGCTTGATTCCTGCACCAGGTACTTCAATGGATGGTGAGTCAATTAATTTCGGCGCAATATGTCGTTATTTAAGCAAGTGATCAGTTTCCTCTTTGATATATTTTTGGGTCCTAGTTATAATCAATCCCCACCAAGCGTCAAGTACATGACCGTAAGATATTATTTCTATCGGCTGGCCTTAATCATAAATTCATTCCAGACAAATGGCGGCAAATTCCGTTTTAATCCCAATCTATATGCGGTAGACATGGCACATATACTACCTTGACATTTTTTTCGTTCAACATCATTTTTAGGATGGTAAAGTCTGTCTGTCTCTTCTTGGTACATGGCAAGGCCCTGGATGGGTATTGGGGAAGTCTACGTTATTGCAAGTATGTCTTCACCCTTTGATATCGATGGACCTTTTTGACATCCTTTTTAGGTTCTTATTTCCATCCAGTCTATGATTCTTTGTGACGAGCCATACCTCAACGAACCTGCTTGGGCTGGCAGTTCAGGAACTTCGCAGTCTAAAGCCTGTGACTAGGTTCCCTTCTACCTGGAAAGGAAGCATCTAATGGTCGTTTTCAGATTCTGCCAACATTCGTCGGATGGTGGTAAAGACTGCGGTAGGCAAAAGTCTTGCACTAATTAAGGCGTTCGTTCTTATTGACTGATCTCAGATGCTTGGAAATTTGAAGGCTCCACCCGAGCCCTTTGCTGATATCATTGAAACTCATTTCCGCTTGAAAGCCCGTTCGATTTCTTTCCAATTGGAAGAATGGTTGAAGATGGACGATGGAAAGCCGACATGTTCTGACGGTGGAGCATACACGGGTGGCAGCAGACCGGAAGGCTCTGGAAGTTCAAATAGTCTTGCGAAGGACATTGAGGACTTGAAATCATTGTTGAAAAAGTTGGAGGGGAAAGTATGATGTATTTGGAATATTATATACTTAGTCATCCACTATCAGTGTAACAATCACACCGACTTTTGGCGAGATGAACATGAATTCATGGTGTTGATGGCCTCCAGTCCTGGTACTTGGGTTCTTCTCTTTCTCCCAGCATAAATCACGAAGAATGAGTGATTCTTTTATTCACGCCATTGCAGGTGCTGCTGGAGGCATCATCGCCATGACGGCCACCTAGTAAGCAATTAAGTGGTGTCCTGCAATGTTTGAACTGATTTATGCTCTCAGCCCATTGATCTTCTTCTCTACCCGAGCTGCTGTAGAGACAAAAAACGAAAAAAAGGTCGACTAGATTTTGTTCCGCTTTCACTAGCCGCTCACAGAGATCTCAAGTCCATTTACCAAGTCGTCGTTGACACCATTAAACGCGAAGGACCTTGGGGTCTTTACAGCGGTTTGAATTCCAGCTTGCTTGGGATTGCCATCACGAATGGGTTTGTCTCACATACAGCACCCGATTCTTATTCCAGTGCTCAATCCAAGATTCATCCCAAGGGTATACTACTACTTCTATGAACGGTCGCGGGAAGTCATCCTTCGCTCAAAGCCCGGCGTCGGAGGCAAGGCCCTCCACACAATGGAATCCATTTTGATTGGTCTGATTGCAGGTAAGTCATCGCAGATCTGCGCTGTGTCATTCTTGATCCACGAAACGCATAGGCTCTGCTACCACTGTAATCAGCAACCCTATATGGGTCGTCCAGACTTACCAAGCAGTCCATACAATGAGATCTTCTGATCCGAACAGAAACGTTACAGTTCAAAGACTTGGCTTTTTCAAGACTGTGAAAAGCATTCTCGTTAAAGACGGCCCTGCGTAGATTCCGTTTTTCGCATTCTCTTGCATCGCCTAATCACTACATAGGGCTTTCTGGCGTGGATTAGGACCTGCATTAGTATTGGTTATTAACCCCGTTATCCAATACACTGTTTTCGAACAGCTAAAGAATTCCTTGATCAAGACACGTACTGCCAAGCTGCGTATAGCAAGTGGGTCAGCAGTCGCAGTCGCACTTTTATCGGACTGGGATTTTTTCTTCCTTGGGGCGATTTCCAAGCTAGGTAATTGTTTCTTGATTCAATGTATAATTCGTGTTAAAATATACATTTAGTGGCGACTGGCATTACATACCCATACATGTATACGTCTCTTCGAGTCTTTCGACATAATACTGACGGCAGACTAGTGTTGTAAAGAGTCGTTTGCAAGCGGGATCTGTGAATGCTCTCAAATATAAATCATCCCTTGATGGACTTCTTACAATTCTCAACGAAGAGGGTGTTGACGGACTTTACAAAGGCGTGGGCAGTAAACTTGCGCAGAGTGTTTTAACTGCTGCGATTCTCTTCGCTGGACAGCGTAGGATTTTTGAGCTGATGAAAAACGTATGTTATGCTGCTCATGATGTGCAAAAAGGCCCACCATCTAACTTTCCAACAGGCTTTTCCACCCTTTATCAAATCGTCACGTTAATGCCCAATGCCATGGGCCGACAAGGTGCAGGTCATGAGATATTTTACGTGGTCTATGTTCGAAAGATTCCGGAAACAGACAGTCCGCATTCATTCCAGGATGAGCGACCATTGAAAACTAACTCGTCGCAAGGATAATATCATAATACTAAACGGCAAACACCGACTTTTCAATACTTTAATTACTTATGCAAGGGGTTTTGAGAAATAGTATCTTTTCTAGTTCAAAATTGCTTGTGTGCGCGCTCTTGTGAAGGATTGGGAAGGAACGCGGTTGGAACGAACGTACTGTTACGTCAGCGTGCTGCTTTACGGCGATCACGACTGGCTAGCGAGGCTTCTCTGACTCTCCGGCAACAATGATAGGAGCTTTTCAGCCATTATTGGGCACGGGTCCAAGAAAAAATCGACTAGTGGTTGCACCTTCAGCGGACTCTGTGCCAAGCATCTTGTCATGCACCTCAGCATCACTTGAGTATGCCTCCCTGCGACACACTGGGCACTGTCCCTTGGGCATGTATATTATACCGTCAGCAACGAACCTACTAGTATGGGATGCCGTCTTCTTCGTTCATCAAGGTAAATTGAAACCCACATTTTCTATTTTGATTAAATTTGTGAGATTTGCCTCAGGATACTCTACGGATTCGATTCTCAAATTTCGGTTAACGTTTCCTGGAAACTATCCAGAAAGCCCTCCAAATGTTACCTTTTTAACTGACGTGTTTCATCCGTTGATCTCTTCCACTGGGGTTTTCAATCTCTCACCAAGATTCAGACCATGGAGGTAAGAAGATTGCTGTTGATACACCTCTCATGCCACCCTTCTTTCTAGGCCAAAAGAGCACCATGCTTTCGACGT
>Ga0307514_10001487_pt1 | contig 28238 bp, 29 predicted proteins | sample 16_EM_MG_FD_203088 | JGI IMG/M metagenome (GOLD analysis project Ga0307514, IMG submission 203088) | Populus trichocarpa ectomycorrhiza microbial communities from riparian zone in the Pacific Northwest, United States - 16_EM | ecosystem: Host-associated > Plants > Roots > Unclassified | place... | reverse complement strand
CCATAATCCGAATATTGTCCTTGTGTCACATGACTGTTGTGAGAAAGGAAAGATCAAGTGAGTGTGTAAGGGGAAAACATAGTAAGCATAGATGAGTCAAAGGAAAACATATGAGAAATGGGAATAAACATATGAAAAGAAGCGGGTATAAAACGAATGAAGTGTGAGTTGGACTTAGCGATAAAAGAGTTGAGCAAAAAGTAGCGTAAAGCTACACGCGCGATAACAAGAGCATTGCATAGGTGCACCGGGCTGATATGGCATGCGATGGAGCCAGGGAAAAGAGTGCTAGAGCGGGAATCGTGTACCCAGTGCAGGAGGAGGATGGGTTCGGGAGACGCTCAATCGGGAATCCCCGGCGCACACCACGAGCCCCAGCATAGTCGTTCGCTGGCACCTCAGAACGACCCCCCTGGGCTCAATTCTGCGCAGAACAACAACATTTTTGCCGGGATGTGTCCCCATGAGCCTGGGCTACCGGGACACACACATATATATATATATTAATTGTATTTTTTGAGTGCTCGGGCAAACCTGGAGCAGAGACCGTATACTATATACGCCTACGCCCACATGAGCCGTACGGGCCAATAGGAATCCTATTGGCACCCAGGACAAGTACCGGGGCTGGGGGCGGGCCAGGGGAAATGGTTTCCCACGGTCGATCATCCTCCCGGTGGGTAAATTGATGGGATAATTACAGGGGGAAGCGAGAGAGGGCGGGGGAGCCGTCTGATGGCGGGGGAATTCCCACGTTTGTGCCGCCTGATGGCGGGCACGTTCCAGGGCGGGCCCGATCATCCTCCCGAGCCATCTGCAAACCCATTCCCACGTTCCAGGCATGTACAAATGATATACAAATGATATACGAGCGATGTACAAATCCCAGAGACCTGGGAGCATGTACAAACCTGTGGAGTCGATGTGCAAATTTTGGCGATCATATTCGCCATTTGTATTACAAATCGAGTAAGTACAGTTGTCCTCTAGTACCTGGGTACTGAAGAGGGTCATGATTATACAGAAAATATTATTTAATCCTTCAGTACCTTCGCAAGTGACCGCGGATTCATGTGACCGTTTTTCACGGTAAGTGCCCCGGACACATGAGGGGTACTTGCCGCGAGTGGCGCCAGTTCCCACAGTGAATAAGCCATACAACATTCCCACGGTTGCAACATCACAGAACATAAGTCGTGTTTGGCACCCTTCTTATGTTTCCAGCTCGTCGATTAAGCCTTCATTGATTGATGCTCGTGATGGCATGGCTGGACGAGGTACTGAAATTGTGCCGGTCAGCGACCAGGACTTGATTACACTAGTCAGATGGCAACCGATCGCAGCGAGATTACAATATCAATCGTTTGCGAACCTCCCAGACCTATCGCCTTGTTTCAAACCGACGGGGAGACACGGAGTGTAATCACGGGTTTGGTAAGTCACGGACCTCGTGTATTGTATTATAGATTTGACTACAAGATACTGTAGTCTGTTATTACGAGTAAGGGATTATACAGAGCGAACAGGACGGCGCCGGCCCGGTCACCGACACAGTACAGGAAACTCGAAGAAGTAAGGAGGTGGACACACCAGCGTGATTATCCTGACAATGATCAACGACCAGACCATGCCTCGATCACCTTATCAGGGGAGTTGGTGGCTTCGCCTATTGGATTCCCGTCCGCGTCGAATTCCGAACTTGGGCGAGACTGGGCAATTGTGGTGTTGGTTGTAGGGATCTGCGCATCAGACGGTCGTTCAGCCGCAGGACGAGCGACTGACTGAACATTCGGGGATGAGGTTGAGGAAAGGTGAAGAGGGGGGAACGACGAAACGCGATCTGGAAATAGTGTGTATATGTAGCAAGTAGACGTGAGCGAAGGAGATGGTGGATTTCGCCAATAGGCCGAACCAGAAGGACGATTCGGGTGGGAGGGTGTTATCGCCGTGCTGAACAGGCCTTCTGCTGCAGCTTTACACGGTCGGTAGCGTGTCCCCAGAGGGTTTCCGCTGTAGAGATGTTTCAGTTGATGCTTACACGAGGAGTCGTAAGTCTGACACACCAAAGCCTGCATCCAATTCCTTCGCGTACACACCCACATGGGCTCTTCATCATTCGCACCACAACAGAACGATCGAAATATTGGGAATCCATCTCAACGACAGCGTCCGTGCTACCAAGCCTAGCCATCCAAACGCCGCATCGCCTTCGAGGGACCGCAGCTGTGTGGACGATAGTGCCGCAGCCGTTTGACTTTGAAGATATATGAGGTGGTGCTCGCCATGGGTAATGAGGTAGCGGGGAGATGAAGTGAGGGGATGTTGGGGAGGGTAGGTGAGGTTCCTCGGCACCGCAATAGAGAAAGAAACTTTGTGTGCTCTTCTCGAAATCCTCTGAGTAGTCGAGGTCGTCGGTCTGAGTGTCCCTCGCCTCGGGCCACTCACCAGTGTAAGAGCCGGGGCTATACTCCTCATCAGCGACACCATCTTGATCTTGCCCCCAGATAGTATCGGGGTTTGGGACGAAATCGGTGGCCTGCATGCTTCGCACTGATGGGTGGTTGTCTGGCGGCTGGAATGGTGGCGGACCTCCGCCTTCCCTGGCGGTATGATCGATTCGCATCGCACCTCTTCTCCTCAGGCGAGAGGCTTCCCCTGTTCGCACGAGGTCCGAAAGCACGATTTCATCGTCTAGGTCCGAAGATTCAGGTGAGGATTCTTCCTCTATTCGCGGGGGATGGTGGTAAATTTGGGGCATAATGGTAGGGAGCAACAAGTGCACGAGTTTCCCACGAGGTCACCGCCGACCCTAATTGCCGAAACCTGCGACAGTCTCCGTTTCCACCACCACAGTAATATGCCCGGACCCGCAGTCTACGTTGTGGTCGCCGTCATCGGCGCCGTTGCCACCGGCTATGCTATCAAGGAGGTACGTTTATACCCACTGGTCCCAACTCTCGCCGTTCACAGGTTCACACCCGGTGCCCTCACACATTAGTTTATATACGATCCACACATCGCTCCAATGATTCGCGATTGGAGAGAACAGCGGAAGGCACATCGTACTTCCCAGCGGCGAATGCATAGCCCAGTTCCCGCAACACCCGAGTACAGATCTCCCCACCGGAATCCTTCGTCAATCGAGCTCGATACTGTCGTTGCTAGCGAGGTAGATGAGTGGAGGTCATCTGCTACCATGAGGCGCAGGCAGACCAACAACGTGTTCGATGACGTACGTTCTATCCCCGATGCTCAATCGCTCGAGATTGACATTCCTCCAGAGAATTCCCGACCATCCCATCATATCCTCCAGCACACCTGTCGCAACCAGTCCCCCCCACGTCCTCAGATCCCCTCCCCACGAGGCTACTCTCATGCGTTTCTCTCAACAATTTTCCTCCCCAGGTGCATTGCCGATTCCCAACCTTGCTTCCTTTGCCACCGATGTCGATTACACTGCATCATCGGTGGATGTGACACCTCTGGCACAAACTGCGGTGCTTCAGTCTAACCTAACCTCCCCTCAATTCTCCATCACTTCCCCATTCTCTGACGTTTTTGAGCTCGCTCAATCCCGGATATCGGAGCCTGAGATCGTGCGTGTCGGCTCTGGGTCGGACGATGAGGTTCTCTCAGTTCCGTCTTCGATGTCATCGGTCACTGCTACCGATGAGGAGGATGATAACGATTCATTTGGAAGTGGCGAGAGTTGGCACGACATTCGTAACGAGGCCAACAGTTTCTAGTTGTTATCGGCCAACTTCATGCCTGGTTAGACAACTCATTGTGGGACTTGTTGCTCATGATATTCTTGCTCTGCTAACATTCCTCGGGATATACACGTCCGTAAATTGGGCTCCTATCATTGTAACACTACATATCTGAGTTCGTAAAAATACCACAATCTTCATAACTTGGCTTTGGCCTGCGTCTTTTTGTAGTCGTTGACCGCACGTTCGATTCTTTCACGCATCCCCGGTTGGGTGGGTGCCTTGACAAGGAAATCTGGTTCGAGCCCGTAACCGACGCTGGCCACACGGATCATTATGGCCCTGCCTTCGAACGTGAGAGATCGCTGGGAGATCGCGAGGAAACTGACTCACGCCGTTACACCAAAAATCGGTTTCACCCCTCCTGCTTCACGCCCAGTGAGGAAGCGATGAAGTCGTATCTTCCTCGATAAGCCCCTACGAAATGGGATGTCTTCGTACGAGTGATATGGAAATTCTACCATTGATTGATCCTGAGGAAAGGGTGACTCAGTCGACAGGAAGGAGGCGAGCGGATGTGAGAACAGCTTGGTGACTTCCGGAGCGTTGAGGACAGGCTGAAGCAGAGGTAAATGGGCAGAATTCGTGCCACGTATAATACTCGACGCACACGAAGTGTATTGTCTAAAACCAGAACAACCACCCTGGTGCTCCGTCAGCGCGAATCACGTCGTTCGAACTCAGATAGACTCACGGGGTGATTAAAACGCTGTTCCCGGCAAGGAACGGCTCCAATACGCAGAGGAGGGGGACTTTACTCTTGTCTATTGCTAGTCCGATCTGCGAGGGATTGATCATGGTTGGAATGGCAAGAACGCTGAGACCTCGCTACCTCCTCGAATGCTTCTCTCCGCTATGCAAGTGATGCCATCGGCGTCATGAGACACAGGGTTGGTAGCACCTTAAAACGCTTACCGCAGTTTCTTCCGCGTTCTTATCCTTTTTGTCTACTTTTCCACCTGGTAAGGCAGTATCACCTGCATAGGTTCGTAAGGTAGAAGCTCGTCTGAAAGACCGTTACGGGATGGAAGATCTCGGTCCTGTGGGTAGCGTACCTGCTGAGCAGAACATACAGATCACCCTTCCTCCCGACAAACAACGCCACAAGCACAGCCGCGCACTTCTCGCGAGGGTATCTGACATATGGTCGCCTTGGTGTGTAGTTTGCGAGAGCGCGGATGCATCTGCCCGGTGCTTGAGTTGGGAGTGAGAGACACTTTATATCCGTACAGACCGTCGCGACTCCTGTTTTAGAACGGGAACTTGGGAGATGTACTTTGGGAGTTGTAAGCGAGGACGGTGAAAGTCCAGGAGGTCTATGGGAAAGTAATAGGGATTCGACATCGGCGATCGGAGTAGCCGCCTGCCGCGCTGGCATTTATTCGGCCTCAAGAGGCCTTAGGGTCTGACTCTACAACAATGACGGAACTACTCTGTCGACGCAAAGCTCCAACCATCGTAAGGTAATCAGCCACCGACCGGGTTTTTGTTCTAATGAAACTATTTATCGCTCGTTTCCCTTCGAGACCGACGCCGAGACATTCAATGTACTTCAGGACCGTCTGCTTCTGGATGCCAGTCGCGTCGGCAATAGCTTCTGCGAGGTTTGTGGTGTCACCCTCCGAGGATTTTGAGAGATGGTCGTACACTCCGATGAAGGTTTGAGGACGTCCGTTTAAAGTCAACAATTCAGGGTTGACGACGTAGCGATAAGGCTTACAGACGAATGTGACCCGGGGATCCCAAGGGGAATTAGTGGTTGACCGATGGGATAGATCCAGGCCGATGCGGGGGCAGCGAAAAAGGTCAGCCAGTGTAGAAGGCTCCTTTCGGGGGATGATCCTCATGGAGGGACGTGAGCCTGGAACGCGAGGGGGAAATGCGAAAGTGTCCTCCTTCCACTTTGACTGGACTAGCTCCAAGATCGACTGAGCACTAGATTGGGCCAATATCTCATCTACCAATCGGGAGGGGCCGGAAACGACGTGTTGGTCGTTGAGTCTGCGAATTGTACGGAGAAGTATTCCACCGCGGGTCGAGTGTGAGTCCGTTTCAGGGGTAGAACCAGGGAGGGAGATGACGGGTGATCCGAAAGTCAAGTCCACGCCTTTTCTGCTGCCGCCTCTATAACTCGTGGCGGAAACGCCCGTTGCCGTGGGTGTTCGATGGAAATACCTGTGTTGACGAAGGTTTGCGTGAAGTTGGAAAATCGGGCAAAAGAAGCGGCTTGCCATTGTCCGCTGCTCCTTTGTTCGGCCGCCTGGTGAGTAAACGGATCGGCGTGACAACCAGGTTTGTATAGGTAAAATTCCAGCTCCAATATCTCGTACTCAACGTCTTTAGGTGGATGGCCCGGTGTGTGAAGGTGAATGACATGACTGAACATCAGCAACCTCGCTAGTTCATCGAATCGGTCAGAAATCTCCTGTAGTGAGCTGAGCGTGGTCAAGTCGAGGGCTTGGGTCAGGCCAACGGCATAATCCCCGTCGTTTGCTTCGAGCCGTATTTGCTTCCTAGGTTTCTCCGGAGAATCCTCGACTTGAATTTGTCTCTTCATATAGTTCCCTGAAGAATAGAGTCAGTCCAGACCGAACACCTGGATTTTTTGCGCACCGACCACCGGGAACCACAGACGACGAATGAAGAGAGGAGATCCCTTGGTTTATTACATAATGTTCACCATTTCGTCATGGCTCTCTATCGTTCAAAACGGGCGACCGCTCTCGTTTTTTTTCCCCTTCTCGGACCGCGACCATCGATAACACCATGTCCACAGACGCTTTCAACCCAAAGTCGGCCCTCGAGGTCGACCCGTGGCTCGAGCCTTTCATTGGCGCGATTGATAACAGGTACCAGCTCTTCAAGCGGTGGAAGGACACCATCGCCGACACAGAGGGCGGTTACGACAAGTTCACCAAGGGTTATCTCACGTTTGGTCTGAACGTTCAGCCTGACAACTCGGTCGTCTATCGAGAATGGGCCCCAAACGCAATTTCCGCGGCCCTCACCGGTGACTTTAGTCTGTCTCCCGCTTGGAGCGGTGTCACACCCGACACTGACGCCGGAGTGATTTTGACTTAGACGACTGGAACAGGATCTCTCACCCTATGAAGAAGGATAACTACGGCGTCTGGGAAGTCACCATTCCTCCCAACCCGGATGGATCCTGTGCTATTCCTCATGATTCCAAAATCAAGGCGAGCCCTTGTCCATTCCAGTGCCTTGGAATGGGCTTTGACATCATTACAGATCACGATGATCACCTCTTCCAGGGAACGTATTGAAAGATTACCCGCTTGGATCCGTCGAGTCACTCAGGATATCAATGTCTCGCCCGCGTATGACGCCAGATTCTGGAATCCCCCCGAAGAAGATCGCTACAAGTTCAAAAACCCGACCCCACCGACTCCCGCAAGCCTTCGTATCTATGAAGCTCATGTCGGGATCTCGACGAGCGAATATCGCGTTGGAACGTACGCAGAGTTCACCCGCGATACCCTCCCCCGTATCAAGAGGTTGGGTTACAACACCATCCAGCTCATGGCGATTATGGAACATGCATATTACGCCTGTAATTCGTCATCATCACCATCTCAAACGAATGTCTAATTATTGCTTTCCAGCCTTTGGATACCAGGTTACCAGTTTCTTTGCCGCAAGTTCTCGCTACGGCACCCCCGAAGAACTGAAAGAACTCATTGACACAGCTCACGGCCTGGGGATAGTTGTTTTGCTCGATGTTGTTCATTCTCACGCTTGCAAGAACGTTCTTGACGGCCTTAATGCGTTTGATGGTACAGACCACCTCTACTTCCATGGCGGTCCGAAAGGACAACACGAACTGTGGGATAGTCGGCTGTTCAACTACGGAAGCCACGAGGTTCTCCGCTTCCTCCTCAGCAATCTTAGGTTCTATATGGAGGAATTCAAATTTGATGGTTTCCGGTTCGACGGTGTCACGAGTATGATGTACGTCCACCACGGCATCGGCACTGGCTTCTCTGGGGGTTATCATGAATATTTCGGGAGTGGAGTTGACCTGGAAGGGGTCATTTACCTCATGCTTGCGAACGACGCCATGCACGAACTATTCCCCCACTGCATCACAATCGCCGAGGATGTCTCTGGTATGCCACTTCTCAGCATTCCTACATCTCAAGGCGGAGTGGGCTTCGACTACCGCTTATCCATGGCTATTCCGGACATGTGGATCAAACTTCTCAAGCACAAAAAAGATGACGAATGGGAAGTGGGTAGCATCGTTCACACTCTCACGAATCGAAGACACCTAGAGAAGAGTGTCTCATACGCCGAGAGCCACGACCAGGCTCTCGTCGGGGACAAGACGATTGCGTTCTGGTTGATGGACAAAGAAATGTGTACGCACCAAGTATTTCTCCGGTATCTCTACCCCGCTGATCACCCTTAGACACGAACATGTCTGATTTGACCGAGTTGACGCCTGTTATTTCACGAGGTATCGCACTTCACAAGATGATCAGGTACGTAGGTTTCCCTGATTTCTGTAGTTTTCAGCTCAACTTCAGTCAGACTCCTCGTTCACACTTTGGGTGGAGAAGCCTACCTTAACTTTGAGGGCAATGAATTTGGCCACCCAGAGGTTACTCCCATAGTCTCCCCTCTTTTTGAAAGCATCCCTTGATTCTTTCATTGCAGTGGCTTGACTTCCCTCGCGCGGGAAACGATAACTCGTTCCATTACGCGCGTCGGCAGTGGAACGTTGTTGATGACGAGGTTCTTCGTTACAAATACCTCAACGAGTTCGACGCGACGATGAATAACACTGAAGAGAAATACGGATGGCTTGCCGCCCCCCAGGCTTACGTGTCCCTGAAGCACGAGGTCGACAAGGTCATTGTCTTTGAGCGCGCCGGGTTGTTGTTCGTCTTCAACTTCCACCCGACCGAGTCGTTTTCCAACTACCGTGTTGGCGTTGAAGAAGCGGGCGAATACCATGTCGTCCTTTCTACCGACGAAAAGCGCTTCGGAGGGTTCGAAAACATCAATACTTCTGTCAGGTACCAAACAACGCCCTTGGAATGGAACAATCGAAAGAATTGGACCCAGGTCTGATCACGAATCACATTCGTCTAGGTTCTTTCCCCTGACCGATGGATTCACAGGTTTACATACCTTCGAGGACTGCCGTGATCCTCGCGAGAGAGACGATCCAAAAGTGATCTGACCTACGTGTGGATGTATCTGTTCTAAATGTGCTCGAATTTTCCGCTCTCTCTTTCTCAAACCTCAGCTTCAATACGCTAGATGTGATATCAAACGGAGAAACTAGACATTTATTCCGAAGACTTTCTTTGCCTGTCTTATTGCTTCCTTATTGCCCGTGTTCTGAGGTATCTCAGCAATTACTAAATAAGATGACGGGTGCAGCCATATCCGCACCTTTGTCAACTCGTCGCTGATCTTTGCGCAGAACTTCCCATCTACTTGATACAGCTTGATCACCATATTCAACGCCTTATTCTTCTGTTTCCTCCCGCTAGAAATCGACTTGAAATCATTCGAGAGTGAAGTACCGATTCCGAAGGACGCTACGAGTGCCAATGATCAGCACAGGCTGAATTTGGATCCAACGACCACGTACCAGTGAACCCCACTTCGTCACATTGCTTCTTGAGCGCCAAGGCCTTCTCCACAGTTAATCCGTCGGAATAAACTATCATCTTTGTAGTGTGATCTATGTTCATCGATTGGTAGATTTCCCGTGCTCGTGGGGCATACACAAAAGGATCGCCCGAGTCTTGTCTCAACCCAGTCCACTTTTTGGCTCTCTTTGGGTCCTTGACGAATTCCTGCAGTCAACGAGCACGGTTAGCTTCGACCGGTGGAGCACGTCGCGACAATTGTGATCGATTCATACCTGGTAGAATGCCTCCGTGGAGAAAGTATCCGTCAACGCTACTAGGAGGTCATTTGGATATACCGCCTCCCAAAGGTCCATCGCTCTCCCATTCGCATTTTCATACCCTCCAATGGCGGCAACCCCCATGAACCATTCGCTTGGAGGTATTTGTCAGGGTCGCGGAGGCCTTAATAAGGAATCCTCCTACTGGGCGATCGTTCCAACAGGTGTCAGATTGTATTGTCGTGCCAAGTGAACCTGTGCTAGTGTCAGATCCTCCTTCAAGATGGTGTACCTATCGTTGGCATACGTTACTGGTCCCAGCCAGCCGACCGCGGCTAGGGGTGATCTTGTATGCCTTAATGAGCTCGTCTACGACGAGATCCTGGGTCCTATAGGATCTCCTGCGCCTAGTTCCAAACTCGCTGATGATACAGTCCGATTCTGCTAGAATCTTCCCTTTAGAGTATGCCTCCTCTGCACACCCGTACATTAGATCAGGTGTCATTGCATATGTAGAAAACTCACCCGGTTGACCTGCATAATCCCAATCGGTATTGACCACAGTAAAGTAGAGTTCACTCAAGCACGCCATGAGCGGCACTTCCCACATGATCGTCTCCACCCAAAGACCGTCCGCCACAATACCTATGTGCCCACGGTTGGAGTCTTCAGGAAGCGGTTCGAAGGTAATAGTGACTTGATCAGATCGGAAACGGTAGCTTTGGAGGTAATCTAAATAACTCTGCTTGAGGTATGGGCAAGTTCGTTCAAGCCAGGAACGCTCATCGGGGGATAGAGACAGCTTTCCGAATTCTGTACGCGATGGCGTTAGAAGACTCCAAAAAAAACTACAAGAAGTGACCTAGAATGGATTTCTTGAAGAGCTCGAAACATTTCCGGGTGAAAGTATCCTCGAGGGTACGGTTGGTGAAGCGGTAAGAAGCCTCTACATTAGAGAAATGGGTCAGGACCGCCTGTTGCATCGTCAACTGCGGAAAACTCAAATCAGTGGGTTCCGCGCGTTAAGTTCACGATGCGGTATCGGTCAGACCTTGTAGAGATCTGTGTCCAATATCGACGGAGGTATGATGAGTGGACCATCTGCGTCATCGGTGGAGGTCATTGGTACTGAAGCTGAGGTAGCACTCGATGTCGATCAGTGACAGACGACCATCCTGTGGTTAGTCGTATTGCAATTATCAAAAATCCATACATGGCGAAGGATGACTACGTTGCATATCTATATACAAAGGCGGGAGAGTCCGCTCAGCGGTTGGTAGGTTGCCGATAAATATCATGAGTTGACTACTAGCGACGCATGAGGAGAGCGGAAGTGATAAGTGCCCCAGCCAAAACTCCCATCGTTCCAACAACCGTCCAGTGTGTGTAATCGGTGAAGGGTTGTTTAACCATACCGGGAGAAGTGACCGTAAAACCTCGGAACGAGTACAACGTGATTGCGGTGATAAACGCGACAATCCCCCATGCAAGGAAGACCAATGGCAAGGACATCACAATACTTCGCCTCTGTTGGGTTTTAGTTCAGTGCAGGTCTGGAAGTGGGTAGAGTCGATCTCACCGAAAGCAAGACGAGGCCTTCACCACCCATATACACCACAGCTCGTTCGACATCAGCTTTATAACGGAAGAGGGCAATTACCGCCGAGATCATACTAGCAGCCGAGCAGAGAATTGCCACGAACCCTGCGATTCGTCCCAAGTTGTCGAGACCGGGCAGAGACACTAGTGTCACGGAGGCGCTAAGGATTATCGCCGCCTAAACAGGTGTAAGTAAGGGGAAGATGCATGACCAGAAATCGACCACGTACCACGAGACAAGAGCAAGCCCCAATAGCAAGCATTGGCCCAGCAGAGCGCGTTATGCTCTCTTCGTCGGTGATGCGAAGAGGATTGGCTCGTCTCATATACAGGTATGGGAGACCAAGGCAGACGGTTGACATGAAGAGGTCTCTAAGTCGTGAGGAGAACGTCCTTCCGACCCTACGAGGTTGACGGTTAGAGGCATCCTTCGGCAGTGGTCTATCGGGGCGGAAGTAGTGTTGACGCCACTGGGCTGGAAGGTATTTAGAACTGAAAACATTCTGTGAGATATGCACTTTAGAATTTACCTAGGCGCATAAGGATACGTGACACGATACGCGTGTGAACCACGTTCTGGGACTCGGAAAGAGTTGGGTGACCTACGTGGGGGTTAGGGTGGGCAAAACGCCAAGAGTGATGACCTTACCCAGTGTCTCAAGGAGCTTGATCAACTCTTGGCATTCTTCTTGGCTGAATGGTGGTGGCGCGGGTCGGGCGGATGGCAAAAGACAGTCTGAGAACAGTTGAGTGGCCTTATAATGTGGAGAAGATGTAAAGAGAACCGACCGGTATACGACCAAGTCAATGCATCCAGGGCATCGGAACGCGCACTGGGCGGAAGAGATGCATGGGCGGGGTGTGATTCCATGAAAGCCCAGTAACGGTATTCGAGGTCGAGACCTAGGTTGAATTGAACACCCAGCCGTGCAAACGAAGCAAGATATTAACATACGGTCATCGTCCAACATCCTCGCGGTGCCAACTTCGTGAGATTGCGGCAGAGAAGGGGACGCAAAGGACAGAATTTTCCCTGCGTGGTTGACCCAGCTACTGATGGGTTTGGGATTGTGCTTCTTTCCGACGTTAGAGTCGACCAACCAAGACTCCCAGCCTTCAGGCGGCAAGAAAGATTCGTCGATGGAGTTCTCTTGGAGGTAGGAGGTAACGGCATCAAGTTTGCTTGGGAGCCGTAGGTCGATGTCCGTAGTAACACGTAGAGTTGGGTGGTAAAAGTACACGGAATTGTCCGGGAGGGTGATGTGTCGCCATCCCATCGTTTGCAGAGGGGTCCGCGTCGTCTCCCATGGATTGGACGGGTAGCTCAACGCGACTTGACTGTTGCCGACACTCTTAGTGCTCGCCTGTGCGTCAAATTGAGTTGGTTTAGGGAGGAGGGGTCGAGTCTCGCTAGGTAGAAATGAATAATCGAAAGCGCCGCGGGGTAAGATACAACGCACTCTGTTTCCAAAACGCGAGGCACGGTCCTGTTGCTCCCCAGGGTGTACGTGGATGGAACAGTGTGTACGGACCTACGTTGTGTGAGTGGACGAAAACGATTGGATTAGCTCAAATCAACTCACTTATTCCCAATCACTTCATGTGCAGAAGGGAGTGGCATTGCGATGTGGACATTGGATGTGGACGGCTCTGCCTGATATTGTCTAGTAATTAGCAATACCGTCAGTATCAGAGTGCGGTGGTGGTACTATGACATACTCAGAGGGTACTTCGGTGGGATACAAGTATGGGATCGGTTGAGCACCTGGAGGTGGATCAACAAAGGGGTCATCTGTGGTGAACCTGGTAACGAACGTGAGCACAGAGGTGAATAAAGCAGTAGTTTACGGGTCGCACCGTGCACTTGAGATGGTCCTAGCATCGCCGTTGGTCCCATGATCGACAGCCTGTTTTGGCTGTGGATCAACCTTCGAGTTCCAGGTATAGGAAGGAGCCAGAGAAGTCTTGCTTGGTTTGTTGGAAACTTGACGCGGGAGTGACTGTTGAGATCCGTTTACGGATTCGAATACAGTTCCAGCGAAGCTTGCACGAGATTGTTTTGGGGAGAGTGATCGAAGATGATATGGTGGTGTGCGAGGTTCAGGGGACAAGTTATCGTTCCTGGAAATTACGCTAGCCCAAGGTGAGTGATCCTCTGGAGGGACTGCAACCACGGTTGGACCCAGGAGGGGGAGCTCTCTAACGTCGGAAATGACCTGCGACGGAGGAGGAACCTGCTGTTCGGGCACTTGAATCGTAACCGGCATAGGCTCTGGAGCTGGGATAGAAACCGGTGCAGGTTCTGGGGCTGGGATCGAAACCGGTTCGGGCTCCTCCACACGGACGGCATGAATCCCGTAACCCTTGTCGATCGACTCAAGGCCCGACTCTGTTTGTGGTTGAATTGAACTGGGCTCCTCTAGGACCTCTCGCGGAGTCTGAACCGGGATATCAGCGACGGCCGCTTGTGGTTGGATGTGATCAGAAAAGTATCCGGATGACTGTTCTACGACGGGAAGTGTGGATCCGTGGACTTGAGGAGAGTCGACGAGGCTGGGCGGGGATTCGACAACCTGTAACTCGGGTTCTGGAAGGCGAGGTGCAGGAGACTCAGAGGGAACTACCGGTACCGGAGCAAGGGGCTCTTGCGGACGAGAATCTATGATTGCACCGAGCGGTGATGGTGCGATGATGGGAGAAGACCGTGAAGCCTCTGCCTCGCGGGCGGGAGACTCGGCTACAGGGCTGACAATTGTGTGTGGCGTGATTTCTGGTTGGAGGGTAGTACCAACTTTGAGGTTGCTTCCCTTCGTGCTAGAGTCGGACAGTGAGGTCTTGGATTCTGACTTGTGTTGTGTCCCAAGGCCCAGACCAGTGGAAGATCGCCGCATAAGTGTTCCCACACGGGAACGAAAAGACGGTTTGGGGGACGGGGACGGGGAAGGACTGGCCATCGTGGTTCGCCAGCGATACTCGAGGGAGGGAGAGAATGAGAAACGGTTGAGCAGCTCGGAGGTGACTTGATCCCCTTATTAATGGTGCACCAGGCGACTTCGACGAGGCAATAATGGCAGACATCGTGCGTCGATACTGGTGGAGTTTCATGAACACTGTTCGGTCAAGGACTGAATGCAATGCCAGGAGGTTACACGCGAGGACAACACGTGTTGACACACAAAAGCGACCTGGTTTGGTCTAGGTCTGGTTAAATTGCGTATAACCCCGACGGCTTTACGGCGTGCTGACGTCGAACATGAAAGGCGCATTGCACGATGAGCCGGAGGCAGTGTGCAACGTCGACGATATCCGACCGAGGACCACCCTTAGAACACGTGTTAGCCACCTGAAGACGTAAGTCCGTTCAAGCTTCCATGATCCTAACTACCTTGCGCAGTTCCAACGAAAAACGTGGATCAACGGGACGAGTCATGTATGTAGCCAACCTAGTGATCGTTTGAGGGGTGGAACGTCGCGTGCACCCCACGGGCACCCCGATCACGGTTTCAAGGTTGCTGGGTGCTCGCGTGCACCACCATCGAACCCACTCAAAGCCCCGAGGGTGCACAATGACAAGACCGACCTTCGATCCAGAGCAGTGGGGCATCCCTCGTAAGTAAATAAATAACTATTCGGCTTTGGGCCTCAGATCCAAAGACGCGAGCCAACAACCAGTGCCCCCCCCCATTGCTGTGATGGATGCCCACATCTGTCGTTGCTCGCCACTCTGAACCAGGCCAGCCCTTGTACTTATCTTCTTTTTTTTTCACCTAATGTGTGCTCTCGGTAGGTCCATGGCGGGGGTGTAGTTCACGGTAGACCGACACGGGTGGTTTGTCACGATGGCATTGAACTAATAATCACTCCGGCATTGACACGCGGCGGGCCGTTTGGGAAGTTAGGATGAATATTACATTATTAGCTAAGGAGATACAAGATACACGAGATGATAAAACAACGCTCAGTGGGAGGATACATCTGGAAAAGCGAACCACGGGATTGTAGTATAACGAAGACAGCCAAGTCCCACGAAAGTGAAGGATTGAAAGCATGGGGAAAAGGTTAGCGGTCATCACGAGGATAGGAATTCAATGAGTGCCTTCGTAACCTCAATCGAGTGCCCGAGGGTCTCTTCTAGAATCAAGCTGTGTGTCCCGCCCTCGATGACATGGACCTGGGCTCTCGGCAACAGGGATACCACAGTGGAAGTGCTTCGTGGCGGTATTGTGTTATCGGCAGTACCCTGAAGGGACAAGGTATAAGGTGAGTTCCAAGAAAGCAAGTAGCTCTCGCGGAGACGCACATATACCATAAGAATACTTTTGTTTGACCGATGCAAGAGGTGAAAAGAGGATTGTTGACCCCTAACGGGCCCATGGCGTATGGAAGACCCGACCGCGGCATTATACCCAGGCAGGTAAGCCGCTTGCAACTGTGCTAGCTTCATGGAATGAGTTAAGCACGGCAACTAACAATGCAAAGACACATGCATACCTCTGCGGGATCGGTGGAGTCGGACTCTGCCATACTCCTTAGATACATCTGGAGGTGGGAAGGTTAGAGTTCGCCATTTGTGAATGGGGTAAGAATTCGAACCCGCCCAAGGAAAGATGAACTAAGCATTTGACCCAGCGCAGATGACATGAACTTGGAGGTCCTCGAAAGATCAGCAGCTTCGAGTGCTCCTGCAGGTGATATTAGAACAACCTTCCTATCAACCAGATGGGGGAAGTCTGCGTGAAAGGCCGACGCAATAGCCCCACCCTACCAGAATGTTGAGCGACTACAAGTGGGGAAGGACTGAGGGCGCTTGCCATGGAGACCCCAGCTACGTTCGTGCTCTGCCACCCCAGATATTGAAGGAGCAGCGCAAGCTGAGTAGTATATAGCATTGAGTCATAGGTCGTGGATGGTGCATCAGAGAACCCTCGGCCGTAGAGATCTGGGGAAATCCTCTCCATTCATGAGAAAGACACGGAAGTCAAGCTAAATTTACATACCATACAATAGGACGCGGAATCCATGAGATGCTAGCCGCGGGGCGACGTTCTTCCAAATGATCGCGGGAAGGAGCAACCCAGGTATCAGGACAACCTGAAGGAATGGAATGAGAGAATGGCCACAATTTAGTTTCCGCAGTTTACCTTCTCCCCATCCTCTGGGCCCATGAGCCAGTATCGTACCTGGCCTACGTGAATGCATGGTGAGGACAGACCAGAACACAACTCACCTGTCCATATGGTAGGACCGCATAACCACCACCGGGGAAATAGTCTTCGTTGTAGATCTCCCAAACGCGGTTGGATCGAGGCACACTGGCGAGTGACGGGTAGATGTGTAGTGATTCTTGGGGTCTTGGGAACTGAGTGACCAGATAGATCAAGAGCAGAAGCGGTGGAATAGAGAAGAGAGCGTATCCCACGAGACGCAGCAAGGTAGTCGGACGAGTCATCCAATCGTGAGCCGTGGTGGAAGACAACCAATCCAACCCTCCACAAGTAATTGGAGCGACACAGTTCACTGTTACTACTGTTAGCTTCACTGCTTCCGGACACGTGATGGGCACATGCACAATTTCGATTCTCACGCGTACTCATTATCCTCGTCGCCACATCAGGGGTCACTCGTGTGTGTGTATAGTGTGTAACTGAGAACAACGTAACTAATCTGTAGAGGCGAAGCGTTTTTGGAAGTCTCCTTCACCATTGTTGCGGGCGTACCTTTGACTCACCACAAATGCTTCTAACCTGCACATCCCCGAAGGACCCGCTCCACAGAACCCGAGTGGCTGTAGAGCGTCATCTACAAAGATCCTTACGAAGTCTCCCTCAGCGCACTTCAATTTCTCCGTCACCATACGCCCAGCAAAAGGTGTCATGCGCGATATCCTCCACGTCCTCTTTGGATCAGGCTAATTATTTGATCGCGACCATTTGGTTATCGTGAGAGAAGTCGGTGTATATGGTTCGATTGAAGGGGAATGTAACGGGTGGCGAGTCCAAAGTTCGATCCGTCTTTGTCTCGTCCTGAACTGGTTGACCGGTGAGTCGGGCAATCAATTCGTTGACGTAACCAACCCCTTGTACTGGGCCGAGTTTTCCGCCATATCTATGGAAGTGTGTGGGTCAACATTGGGATTGAAGATGTTCACTCCTTGTTCTTACCCCGTGCCGTAATACTTGTCAATGTCGTTTGCGTACTCGAAGAGTTCGAACTCTTCATCATCAAACAATTGGCAAAGCGGGCTCAACCTGAAATGTACCAGAGAGTCGAATGGAGACAATGCCATGATGTTATAAACACCCTCGGTCTTGAGACTTGCTCCAGGGGCCGCCGTGTTCAGACGATCGGCAAGGGAGGTGAACGCGGTGGCGAGCCACTCTGCCTGTTCACCATCACCATGATCACCAGCATTTGGACACACGTTGTCATCCAGTGTGTTATTCGAGTTGCTCTTGTGATGGAGGTGCTCAATTTCCGGTTCCCGGTGAATGGAGATACAAATTGACGTAGATCTTCAGAGGTGATAGGGCCCAAGGGAGGTATCCACTGGAGGCAGAAAATCCTAAACCGTGAGTTAATCGAAGCGCGCCCGTTTGAGAGAATTTCCTTACCAGCGGTCCAATACAACGCAGATTGGACCACTCTGTTTGCCAACCCGGATGCACGGACGAACAGAAGATTCAGGGGTTTCACCAATTCGGGATATCGTTTGTAAGCCTCTGAGCCCGCAGTAAAGGATCTCCAAGAGGGCTTTTGGTTAGATGGCCAGAGTGCCAAGCCGCGTGGACCACTCACTCGCTGGCTCCGAAACTGATCAGATCGCCCGCCCCGAGCTCGACGGTGTAATTCTTAAGAAAACTCAACCGAGGGTCGTCACAATGATGTAAGTACCGACTTCAGCTTGGCCAAGGAAGCGAGGTACTCCTTCCTGGCGCTAGTGCTTGGATATCGAGCTCCATGACGCTGAATCTGAATGAAGCGAAAGGGTCAGTGGAGCAAACAAAAACGAAGGAGCCGCCGCTCACGAGATTGACTTGTTCGATGGAGCAGCCCCGAGGGGTAGACTTGTAAGGCCCAGTCGGGGCGTAGGTGAGTACTGGGCCCACAGTTTCCCAGCCCAGAATGGCGCGACCCAAACCTAACGAGAGCAGGAGTCCTACGAGATAAAACAACAGCTTGGTGGACATACAAAAGAGGACTTGGACTCCCGAACAGTCTGCAACAGCCGCTTATGCATAAGAAGCCGTCTCTCTATGCATGCGGTTTCTGCTACACGTTTGTTCAAGTGACCATATGGAACTCAAAACGTTCGATCGCCCATCGAAGATCCAACGTGACGCACGAATGGTTTACGGAAAGCATTCGATATCACCATTAAACCCGTGGTGAAAATGACATTATCACCGCGACCAGACCGATGTTGTGACGACGATGATGATTGATCGGGATGGGCAGTTGCAACCTTTACACTCAAAGATCGCTATTCTTTAAACAAGCTATGAGACAGGGCGGGCCGACGGTGAAACCACATGAGGGCAGATACCGTCCAAAAAGGTGCCTCGAAGGGAATGGAAGAGGCAAGTTTTACTCTAGAGATTAGAAGATTGTTCGAGGTAATGAATGTGTGGATAAGCTACTACAGATTGTCTGTGATGCAGGGTAGAAGATGACGGAATGTTTGTGTGTTGTCCGTAAAGCTGCAGATTATATAGGACCATAGAAACGGAAAAACGAAAGCAGTCCATTCACAAGTTATGTGAGTTATGAAACACGGGAGTATTAAATTCAGGATTCAGAGAGGATCTTGTCAATAGACTGATTCAAAAAGTCCCGTCTCGTGGATAAGTCAGCTTTAGGGAAACGAGCTTGGATCGCCTCTCTTGCAGTCCTGGGAAACGTTGTGTCAATCGGAAGGACAGAATGAAGGCAGCCAGACACTCACTTCTTCGTCACTGTCATCAGGTCTTGGGTACTAAGGTAATGGCGCAAGGCGTTGAAAAGGTCATCGTCCGTGGGATCTGGGTTCATACTCGGACCGGCGAAGGGGTTTACTGAGGTTGCCATGGAGAAAGTGGACATCGGGCGAGTCCCTCCAGCTCCGGTGAATTGCGGCGTGACAGTGTCTCCGCCAAACATATTCGTGTTCGTCATCACCGTGTTCCTGGGAGCATTTGGCATCATTCCGTAGACGCTTCCGGTGTTCTGATAAGGAAGTTGTGGCATGCCAACGTGAAGTCCGCCGTATTCCGATCCGGTGATAGAACCTGGGCCACCTCCAAACGGCATAAACGGAAGCTGAGGGAGGCCTGGACCACCTCCGTATTGCGACATCTGACTTTGGGATGCAGCAGCGGGGAATTGCAAGTATGATCCCTTTTGTGACACAGCGTTCGTGTTACGATAGAAATCGCCCGCCATAGACGGATGAATACTCCGCGAGTCAGCAACAGAACCGGGACCACGGGATCTTGGCTGTTGATGGGAAGGTCCCGTCTTGCGAGTATCATCAGACATGCGGGAAGCCGTGTCCCAAGTTTCTGCCTCGTATTCTGGTTGGTGGGGGGTTAGAATGGCTCATAGGGGAAACTAAACTGGTGTACCGCTGAATTTCTTGAGTGGGATCATCGATTCGTCCCACTTCTCATCGTCGTTCATTATAACCTTCTTGTTGCTACCCTCACCGATGACGAGACGTGTGTTACCCCAGCTGAAGTCGTCCATACACCAGAAGGAATAGACCGGAAGGAAGAAACTGTACACAGGATATCTGGAATGGGATGAGAAACCCCTTCAGTTATCAATTCGCACCCGACTTACGATAAGATGTAGACAACCATCCAACCAATGAGCATGAACTCCCGTTTGATGATGAAAATGAGAGCCTTCGCTTGGGTCAGCACGGTGCTATGAACAACTAGGTATTATGCTAACCTGGAGACCATATACCGCTGCTATCATGATGATCGATATCAAGGGGAACGCTCCTGCGCCGGTCGCGACAACGATGATGAGGTACACAAGCTACAAAGGTATGTTAGCCGGACGGATTTCAGCGGATGTGAGAGGACATACGTAAACGACTGTCGCAGGGAGAATCTGAAGGCAAGTGAGAACGTGTCGAAAACAAGAGAACGAAACGCGTACCAAAGTACCGAGGAGATCAATGAAGACGAAGAAACGCATTGAGAAAAGGCAGAACCCGCAAAGTTCGGGAAGGAAGATCAACTCGCACAAATTGTGGACAGTTGAGTTAATCCAACGACGCCGTTGAGAGAACAGGACGCGCGTAGACTCTGGTGCCATAGTATGTGCGATTGCGTCGGGAGTGAACTTCGTCTTGAACGTGGGGAAATACTTGAGGAGCAGCGTTGTCAGGTAACGATCTTCACCAAGGGAAAACAGGTTCTTCTTATGGAGAGTATCAACGTTAGGCTCTGCGTAGTCCTCGATGACGCGGTTGGAGATAATGATTGGGCGACCCTTGTCCGCGGTTCGGATTCTGTACAGAGAGAAACAGCCCGGAAGACAAGTGACAGATCCGAACAGGCTCTCGAAAGCCTTGGAGAGATGGTGAGAGATGTAATATTCGTACACCTGGGCCAAGTCAGTCAATGGCGCTCGACCTGTACCGTTCTATCCCTCACCTGAATCATTGTCCACCAGGACGTTTCCTCGTTTTCCAATTTTGTTTCACCACAGATACCGATAATAGAGGAGTCGTCCGCGGCCGAAGCGACCAGGCGGTTCAGCGATTCGGGCGTGACAGTCTGATCACGCGTTAAAACAAGGACAGGGTGGCGAATGCATATGCTCAGCTCACCGTATCGGCATCAATAGTAAAGATATACTCATAGAAGGCGGGGTCAATGCCGATGACATTCCGCATCTGATGGTAGATTTCCAACTCCAGCGGTGACATCGGAGCATCGAAGTGGACGCGGTTCAGGTAGTGCATCACCAAGATCTGACTGTCGCGTTTTCCACGATTACCCGGCTTGGACCGCTCCGTAGGCTTTCCAACCTTGACCACGACCACATATCTATCAGATAAATTAGCCGTGAGGAATGTGAAACCCCCAAAAGCATACTCACGGAACAACGTGTCCTTCAAACTCGTAGAGACCAGAATACACCTTTCCATAATTGATCGCACGAGAACCTTCTCCGATGGATTTGAATAACAGGGGCTCGGGATCGAGCTTGGGATCCACGCCAAGGATATCAAGGACAATTCGGGATGTTGGCTTTTCGTTGCCACTGCCGATGATCAAACCGTCACAGATGATGAAAAGAAGTTTCCTTTTGTCGTCATAGTTGAGAGCGGAAAGTGAGTCGATGGTACGTCGCAAAGAATCTTCGCCTTCCGTATAACAGGGAACCTGGCAGATGACAAATTTGTCCAACATCTCGGGGTTCCTCTTTGGGGAGAGTTGCAGCGCGGCAAGGACTGCTCGACATCCAGTCAGCGGCTCGAAGGTAGAGAAGAGGCGAAAACATACACTTTAGCAGCATAGTGGCCGCAATTATACCTGAAGCAGCCAACATCAGGTAACTTTGGACCTGGCATCTAGGGCTGTCGCGGAAGTCGGTGGTTCCGATGTAGAAAAGATTCTGAATACAATAAGTATTCTGCTGAACAGTCACTGCATCCTTTCCGGCGAAGACCTTCTCAAGCGCGTCGGTAACATCTTGACCGCTTCGCTCTTGAAATACCGCCGCGATGTCTCTGTCCAGGAATTGAAATTCGGTGACTCCCTGACGGTCATTGATGGTGTAGAAGTAGTCCGTCAGGTCATAAACCTTCTTGTTCCAAACACCCCAAATCCTTGATAATTTCTGGTGAATTCGAGGAGAAGGAGGGGACTAGAAAGGACTCACTTTGCGATATTCTGGTCAGCAGCCTGGCTCTTCAAGTCCTTGTTCGACCAGACGACTGGCCCTTTGTAGTACTGGCGAATCTTTGGCTGGAAAACGGCAGTGTACCAGTCGTCTTGAGCTAGCTTTGAGGTGGGTGAGACGGCGAGACTGCCCGACTTGTGGACAGCGTTTTGGATGTTGATGGTGTTATTCTTATACGTAAGCTCCAGGACCGAATTTGATACCAGGTCAGGGCAACCGAGGGTGAGGGGAACCGGGAAATAGTAGGTCAAGTCCTGTCCAGGAAGTACATCCAAAGTTGTCTGTCCGTTGCTAGGCTGGCCGCTGATGTCGCTGTGGTCGCCGTTGATGAAGTTCGTCACGTCGTAAACGCTGCCCTGGATCGCGACGTAGCGATCGGTCACACCCGTATGCGTCGCGACTTGTTGTAGGTTCCAAGCCTTGTCATAGTTGGGACAGAGAAGGCGACCAAAAAAGACAATGTAGAAAATGATTATGGCGTTGAGAAGGAAGATGAGCCAGAATATCGTGAACTTCTCGCGCCACGCCAGTCGGATGTCCGGTCGCTTCATCCGACCCACCTTTCGCAGGCAGAAGCCAGGAATCCAGAAAGTACAGGCCATGACCGCCCATAGCCAAAGCCTGCGACTGCGACTCGTGGGCACCTCCTCAACCGCATTCGTAGCTTCTTTTACGATCATTCCACCGTCCATGTTTCTGGATGCGTCAGGGGTCGCAGGAGCTTCCTTATCGTACTCCGATTCCCATCCACCATGACTCGAAGGGGGGTTGTCGGCGAAGGGACTTCGGGCATTGTTCGGGGAATTTTCGCCGGGGTCCAAGAAATGGGTATTTTGGTGTCCTGCAGAACGACTCAGCAACTCCCTATCCTCCCCGTCACCATAGTAGGTTATGGGGAGCGGATGATGCCCGGACTCGGGGTGTGAGTACTCCGTTACGTCATCAGGCATGACACTCTCAGTGTCGTCGCCCTTCAGCACCTTCCTCGCTTCCCGTTCAGCCTCTCGAATGACATCCTCTACCAGCTTCCAAGCGCCATAAGTCAGCCAGATGGATCGATGGCCAAGAACGTAATCGGATCCCTCCGTCCATCCGTTTGCCTGGGCGCACTGCCTAATCCGATCGGCTTCGGTACCCCGCATCGTCGGAACGTACCGTTCGCAGAACTCGGTCTGCTCAAAATCCACTGCGAAGTCCTTCTGTCGCCTGGCAACGATGTCCGGAAGGAGTAGAGAGCGAATCTGTGCTTTGACCCGTCGTTTGTCAAAAGAATTTGCGGAGCCGGAGTCGTTTGGTCGTATACAAGACACGAACCAATGATGGGTGTGAGCCATCGCCGCAAAGATCTGGGAGAGTGTGTAGTTGATCTGAGTGGTCACAGCATAGGTTTTCGAGGGATCTAACTCCGCATGGGGATCGGGAGACGTGCTGGCGTTGGGAGGAGTGACGGGGGTAGGGTGCCGGACGGGCCGGGAGAACACTTGGGCCTGGACCACAATAGTTTCGTCTTTCGGATGTCTCTCCAGGGCCATACCGATACCCGACATGAGTTTAGAAATGAATGGATCGGCAGAGTGGCGAAGAAGGGTGACGAAAGCAGGGTCAATCAGACAAGCATCCTTCTCAACGAAGCCCGTCACATCGTAAGAGCAGGGGCCAGAGTAATGGTTGATCCCGAACAAATTTCGGTCATTGGGGCCAGAGACATTGGGACCGGCGACGAAAGAAGCGTGGGTGCCAAACTTCGAGATCAAGTCCTGTAGCATGTCCTCGTCCTTGTTCTCGCCACTTCTACCCGACTTGAATGAGGAAGCAGCCTTATTCATAACTCCTATGACCCCATTGGGCTTCCTATGGGCCCGTTCGTTCAGCTGTTCTCCACGAAGCAACTCCACACAGGCGGCGTTGTCCATGATAGTGATGGCGGGGAGCGTGAGACCATCGCCTGTGAACTCGCTATTCCGCCCAACGGAATCCTCGAATATGTTCCTGACGACGTAAGACTGGAGAAGCTCGTCGGAGAAGTTGATACAGAACTCGTCAAACCCGTTGTGACCGTAGGCAGAGATTAGGGGCGCACCGCCAGAGAAGGCCATCGAGGCGGCACCAGTGGGACCCCGGGTTTGGAACCCGCCTTGATCAAAGATCGTGATTTGATTGTGGGAAGTGGGCTCTTCCGGTGATGGAGCGAGGCGATGATTGACGCTCTCGACAACGTATGCAAAGAGGATGGCATACAGATCCCTAACGAATTTGTTTCGCTGTTCGGAACTCTGTTCGGCGCCTAGCAAGACGGTGTACAGTTCCTTTCGGACGTAACTGGTCTTGTTCGTCAACGTTTGTGATAGATCCTCTGCAGGGACGCCGAGGAGTCGAGCGGCATGTTCCAATACCGGCATGTTTGCGACGAAAGCGGAAACGTCCTTCGCATCGGCCTCCAAAAACTCCAGATTTCCGAGAACCAAAATAGCCACGAGAAGGGAGAACATGGAAGAGATGTTCTTGGGTTTGAAGCCAAGAACCCGAAGGGCAGCCCGAAGGTCCCCGTAGGCGATGGAGTCGTCACTGAACGGGCCGGCCGGTAATCGGTAGCATCCACTGGAGGCGAGAAGAGCATAATCGGAAATATCTTCAAGACCCCAGAAATCTCGCTCTTGGGAAGTGGCACCGGCGAGGAGTTGGTAGAAGACGTGGTAGGTCCGTTCCTCGTGGGACAAACGATTGAGACGGGATTTATCTAGTCCGTAAGTGAGGAGTTTCGCACCAGCGATGCGGCTTCGATTGTTGAAGAAGAGTTGGAGGAAACGTCCGTGACGAGAAGCGTTGGGGTTTGCGATGGTTTTGGCGTTGCCAAACGATTCAAGGAGAGGGCCGAGTGCGCGGATCTGATCAGCAATTTTCGACTCCCGTTTTGAGTGGGTAGAGAATCTGAGGAGTTGGTTTATGAGGAGGGTGCTGCTGAAGCTCTTTCCAGAACCTGTTATCCCCCTTATGCGCGCAAAGTGTCAGCCAAAACGAGATGCACATTAACCCGAAGGCGACAACACGATCACACCTGAGTACAACCGACTGTGACTGGTTCCTACGTCTCATGACGAGGTACACCTTCGCGGCCAATTCATAAAGATGGGGAGATGGCGGAGCCGGTGCGCCCGGAAGAGGCATGCTGGTATCTTTGTAGCACCTTTCCTCATAATCTTTCGCGGAGACTTCATTGATGCTGGCGAGGGTCTTGTAGGGGTTGACTACGACGAGGTTAGATGTGGATATCCTCGTGTACGGATTGTCTGAACGGAAACGAGCGTTGAGGACGGCAAGGATGGCGTCATCAGTGGGGTATACGGTGGTGGATGCGGAGGTGGAAACAAGGTCTACGAGGTCACCAGATGAGACGGCGTTGGATGAGGACGCCATCGAGGAGCGACTGCTACCCGAGTTGCAGTAGAGCCCGTGGTGGTTACAGGTGGAGGTCTCTCCCAAGTTGTCACTTGTGTAACAAAACTTGTCGGCAATATCCGAACGGCCGGCTTGCTCTGCCACACGTCAAAAAAAACACAGGTTAGAACATCCGAACGGTCATCCATTCGTGCACTTGATTTGCACCCAAGCTTGCAGCCGCCGGAGAGGCCACAAGCGAGGCTAACACTCTTTTTTCCCACCTCTTCAAAAATGGGTCTGTCGGGAAGAAAAATCAAGCAACGGATCCCTCAAGATCCAAGGAATCTCTCTTGGGTTGATGGTAGTGCTGACGCTCTCACAATGCCGTCTACTTTCATTGCTCAGCCCTCCATGCACAGATGCGTCTCGCTTTGGTTCTACATATCTATCCAAGCTAGGCTTCGATCACACCGACAAAAATGCCACCCTAGGAATCTCAGGAGTGGGCCTCACCCAGCATCTCAAGGTAAGGTGCATGTTCCTTTGTATCCAATCGGTCTCTCACGATCGTGTTGTATAGGTGCATCACAAACTCGACGTGCTCGGTATAGGGGCGCAACATACGAAGGATCCTAGCGGGATTGCATGGAAGCAAAATCGAGATTTCGAAAACCTGCTCAAGAGGCTCAACGCAAACTCGGAAAATTCTACGGAGGATACAACCAATGTGACTCCCATGGACGGTTTTCAGCCCGCCGGTGTCAATGACCCCGCTATCGATACAGTCGCTGTTGGTTCGGAAATGGGGGGAAGAGACCAGGAAATGAGGGGAGAAAAGGGGGAGAAACGCAAGGAAAAAAAACGGCGACGGGATAGCGGTGAAACTTCCAAAACGGAGGGGAGGGCGTCGAAGAAACGGAAAAAAGCTGAGTTGACAGCTGTCGCGACTGGCATTGAACACGCGGAAGCTGGCCCATCGAGCTCGAATTCTCCCACACCGGAAACCGTCGCGTTCGTCGTAATTGGTCGTTCCCCTAAAAGCAGCCCCTGATTCCAGAATTCCAGCACCACCAGAAAACCCCACCACCGTGGTCGTGCTCACCGGGCCCGGTTTATTGCTTCCAAACGTCTCGCTGCAGCTTCGCCGGCAGCCATTGCTGAGATACTTGGGACGTCTTCTTCTCCGGAAACACCTCTACCCGTTGCGGGTGTCATGTCTGCCGTGGTCACACCCCAAGTGGAAAACGACGAACATAGACACTTGATAGTCTCGTCAAAGAGCGTTGCTGACTATTTCAAAGAAAAGATGCGACTCGTCGCTTCAACACCTTCGGGTACCGGAGCTGAGGCTGATGAAACGCCCCGGGGTGGGATTGGATCTCGGCCCAAATTCTACGGTCATGACGGAACTGAGGAGGGTAGAGGGTTGCGCAATGGTGTGGATTTTCTCGCCAAAATATCCGTGGCTGAGACCGGGACGGAAGTTTCGGTGCAAGAGGAGACACCCGAAGGGAAGGGAAAGAAGAAAGAGAGGAAGAAAAGGAAGCGCCGGAGTGAAGATGACAAAGGTGAGGCGAACAGCAAACTCGGGATAGGTCACCAGAAGGCACAGGCTGTCAGTGACTAGGTCTGTAGGCATGCGCGTTTGCTTGTTCCTGCGGACAATAATGATGGAATTTACCAGCTGCGATTGCCAGTTAGGTTGAGAAACTGCCAGGACCATTACTGCTTCGCAGCCGACTATGGTTTTGCCCCGGTGGTTCGAACGCATCCAACCTGAGTGGAACCACAGTCAGGGGACTTAACACCTCTGAGTGAACAACCGACCTATGTGAACACATTGGATGCAAGGAGCACGGTTACTGAACCCAAAAATACCAAACGCTCATGTCACTCAGGGTCACAGGAGGCGCGGATAGCCACCCTGAGTTGACTCAGTCGCCGGGGCCCTCCCAGACCTGCGGGACTTGCATTGATTGAACTGAGATGTACCTTGTTCGTTGTTGGACAAATTTCGTTGAAGCGCGAGTCAACAACTTGATGCACGTGGACCAGAAAGGAGGTAAAGGCTGGTTGCGAATCGGAGCTCTGAGGCAGAGTGAGCACTGAGAACTGGCCGTGCTCGTGATGACAGACCCGTGTTTGTTTGACGGGGGGTTCCGAGGTTTCGGACTAAGCAGATCTCAACAGGGATTTCGAATCAAGTCTGAAGCAGGTGGTTTGTCCCTCCTCTTTCAGATGGAATGGTCCGGGACGAGAAAAAAAGCTCAAGTTCCGCTCCCGATTTTCGATCCTGATCCGCGACCCTTTATTCAACCCCGGCCGACCTCGACGCTCTCACTCGTCTCACCCTTAGACTCACCGGGATGTGGCCGATCAAAGGTTGAGACTAACCATCCTCAGAGCGATCATGATGATGATCGGATTCCTCCTCACTTATCACTGAGTACTGACACTCGATAAAAGGCCGCCCTTGTATCGGGGAGAAGCGTGTACTTGTGCACGTCTATCGAGGGTGTTGTCGACTGCCAGCGATTCTCCACTTTATCAGAGACATGGAGAAGGCGATGAGAAAATACTTGAGCTGTTGCCATGACGTCAGGGCCCGGGTGGCGTCTTGAAGTTATTTTCGCTGCGGCGGAGTTCCACCCACGAGACCCACGCCATTCATTTACTTATGCCTGCGGTCAGAGAACGACCAAGTCTCA
>Ga0307514_10001486_pt1 | contig 28299 bp, 34 predicted proteins | sample 16_EM_MG_FD_203088 | JGI IMG/M metagenome (GOLD analysis project Ga0307514, IMG submission 203088) | Populus trichocarpa ectomycorrhiza microbial communities from riparian zone in the Pacific Northwest, United States - 16_EM | ecosystem: Host-associated > Plants > Roots > Unclassified | place... | reverse complement strand
GGTCACCCGTGGAATTCCCTAGGGATTGAATTTCAACCAACAAATGAACCTATTTTTGGGTGAGACTCATCCCCCGATAGATTGATTTTCACCCGCTGTGGGTTGATTGTCACACATTTGTAGGTTGACGACTATAGTGTGACCTTCAACCTATATTGGTCCAATTCAGTAAGACCAGATTTCATCCTCTGAGTGATTTTGAGCATAAAATAGGATGAATATAGAATGAATTCATTGGATGATTATATAGGGCAAACAATATGCAGGTTACAAATGTCAATTCTCCCTAATAACATATATGTGTATATACATTGTCGAATAGCCGACTAAGATCTGTAGTCTCCCACTGAATTGAACAAGCGCTTCAAGTTTCGGTCTACGCTGCCCATTGCCAATAGAACGTACCGTCTGACTGACATAGAGAGCCGAAAGCGCGAATGCTGTAAGAATAATTAGTATTCAGAAATGTAATTGAACTCGAAAAACACATACCATCCAAGGGGCCTCACGTCCCCTACCCTTACCCATTATTGCATGTTGCAGTTGTTGTCCTGTCGACGCGGGTAACTTCAAGTTGTTGTGTCGCACCATGTCACGGTTGTCGCCCTGTCAGGTTGTGTGGCCGCACAACCCGACAGAGCGACAATGTGGATGAGGCGGTTGAACTCGGACAGTGGTGGTTGACAACGGAGGTGGTGTGTCACGACCATGATCCATGTCACGCATGTTCTCCACAACATTTCAACCTGTATATCTAGGATAAATCTTATGTCATACACAATCTATTGAAAGTCACCCTATTACAGGTTGTGTTCATACCTGGCTAAAATTCATTCTAGTTATAGGTTGAAAGGGATTCAGCGTTTAACCACCCCATGTTAGGTTGAAAACAGATTTTCAACCTGTCACAGGTTGGCAATGATCCTGAGTCACGTTCACAGTGATCACTTCCACATCAGTGGTCTGTCATTTACTTTTTTGCTGATGCAGCAGGTTGAGTTCCTTAGGACACTGTTAAATCTTGGATCCCTTATGTACGGTTGATTTTTCAGCAGTCCGCATTTGGATCTGACATCTGTCCACATAAGAGAAGTAACATTTCATTGGGAAAGCCTACCGCTCGTTGTGCATTCTCAGACCCGCAAAGATAAACGATTTCAGCCATTTCTAAGAAGAACTTTTTTGTTTTAGCAAGAGATCAGAAGGCTTTACAAAAGTCGTAAAAGGTTATCGGTATTGTTGGGCCGCCAGACTCAATTACCACTAGCTATAGGACGGTGAGTTCACTATACCTAATCTGCGAATAAGCTGTCGAAAAAATAAATCAAGGCTCTGTCGAGTGATAAGGCAATCCCCCCTACACAAAACTTGACTTTGCAGATCACCAACAGATCACGAATGCGGGCCCTTGGTTCTGATATGGTTTCTCACCGCCGGCCAGCTCCCACTACTCTTACCACATACACATTCATATACTATGGTTCATCCGCAATTAGCCCAAAAAGACAAAATTGGAGATTCACATACGAGAATTAAAATGATGAGGGCCGGGGTCTAATTTTCGGATGTGTCCTTTTTCCACCATGTGTTCTCGTAATTCACTGGAATTCTTTTCATACAAGTGTCCGCACATTCGGCAGTTTGCCGTAGCGCCGTAAAACCAGGGTGCTTGTGGTTGTTGCTGTGAAGGACCAGCTGGCGCGGAACGATACCCCGCTTGAGGGACAGCCTGACTCGGATGTGGAGTTCTGTTGGGAGAGCTGTGATGGTGGTAGAAATACCCCGAGCCGCTTTGCGGGCCAGCCTGGGAAATGCTGTGATGTGGAGTATGCCCCTGTTGCTGTGAAGGACCATGCATCGAGCCGCCTTGAACCTGAGAAATGCCAGGCTGTGAATCCCTATAATGCACCTGTTGATTTGCAGGTCGTGGAAGTCGTGAGGTAAAATTCGGGTAATCATCTGGGCCTGTAGGTCGAACGCGGGGAATCAGGAACCCACGAGAAGGGCTTTGGCGAGACAAACTGGGAAGAGATTGACCGGGTTGGCTCGCATAGTGATCGCCATGTTGTGGGCCTGCAGGTTGAAGGCGGGGAATCAGGCTTTGGCGAGACAAACTGGGAAGGGATTGACCGAGTTGGCTCGCAGAGTGATCGCCATGTTGTGGGCCTAAAGGTTGAAGGCGGGGAATCATGCTTTGGCGAGACAAACTGGGAAAAGATTGACCGGGTTGGCTCGCAGAGTGATCGCCATGTTGCGAGTCCCGGCGAGGCCTCTTGTGAACAATGAGACTACCACCGGGAGTCCTCCTATCAGTAAGGAAGTTTAAATCGAAATCGTCTACTCGATAGCGTTTAGGCGGTGCTGCGATGCTGTATTGAAATAGTAGTACCCAACAGATGTAATAGCAAAGCGAAACTTTCATGAGTATAGGTTGAGACTGTGGTTTTCGCCCGGGATTGAGGTAGTAAGGTGACTGCCTGAGCCAACGAATTGTCGAGACCAGCTCTGAAAGTATCTCCCAAGTGATTGACCTCAGCCGCCCTATATGGCCCGGGACTTGTATGGATCTCGTGCTTCAGTTGGTTCTCTACGTACATAAGCAGATCAATTTCACAACGATGATGGGTAATAAACACATGACCATTTGGCTCGTGGTTATTCTTCATAGCGCTGTAGTCGAGCAGGGAGTCGACTGTAGTATCTTCCAAATGATTGATCCCAGCTGGCCTAATGATTACCGGATGCGATGAACTCATCTGAAATAGAAAGATTGGAATGATGGTAACTCAGAGTTTCACCGTTCTTCTTGTCAACTGAGCTCGTTTGTTTTCGTGCATGCCATGTACAAATGCCCATGTGGATCGGTCCAGGCGTGAACCCTATGACTAGACGACTGAGGACTTCAAGTTCAAAATACTTTCTGAGCTGGTCTCGACAAGTTTTTGGCGGCTCAGGCAGTCACCTTAATACTATCGTCAAACTTTTTCTCAACCTACACTCATGCTTTGCTTTTATATCTGTTATGTACTACTATTTCAATACAGCATCGCATCGCCCCCAGATCGCTCCCGGGAATTCGATGTTCTCTTCAATAGGTGGACTGAGTCGGGCAATCTCATTGAGCCCCCGTACAGGCTGCGGTACCCTGCAGGCCAGCCCCTGACTCCCCCCTCTCGACCTGCAGGCCCAGACAACCATCCCCCCCTTCTACAACTTCCACCAATTCAGTACCATCATCCTCAGGCAAATTCTCCAAGTCGCCCTTCACAGGTTCAAAGCAGCTTGCCGCATGGGCAGGCTGGTTCTTCACATCAACGAGAGCAAAGTCCACATCACCATGGTCACGCACGGCCCTCCGCCAGTGGCAGCGACTCGCATCAGCAAGCTGAACAAATTCCTGCTGGCGGTGCAAAAAAGCCACAGAATATTTGCATGGCTTGCGGCAAGGTTTACGATCAGAGAGGGGTTATTTCGCACCTAAAAAGGGAAGGTGAAGTCGAGGAAATTGATAACAATGGGAAAAAAAGTGAGTGTGTTTCTCTTCAGGCGATTGTGGATGAATCCTGATGCCGCTCGATAGGATATAAATGTAAAATTTGTCCTAAGGCTTTAAAGATTTGGACTCCGAAAACCATGATGCGCCATATAAGAGACAAGCACCGCTACGAACGCCCGGTAGATCTGCACCAATTGTGGGAAGTGTGAATGCTCAATGGTTTGCCGCTAGATTGTCTTATGTGATGACAAAATTGTATTATTTTTGACTAATTCGGAAAAACCTTGAGCTCCCTCTGAATCCGCTCTGAAAGATTTTTTATCTTCTCGTAGTACCTCGTCTCCTTTTTCTTGACCTGTATCTATGGCGTTTGTTGCGCATGTGCCCGTGACGACAAAATGACTTTGCAGGCGCTCCGCAGATGCGTTTTGGAAAGATTTTTTATTGATGCGTTTGGGTCTGGAAGGATGACTAGAAGCTTTGGTCCTGCTGTACTTTTGTATTTGAATTGGCACAAGAAAATTTCCATCAAAAGCTACGGATCAAAAAGGACGTGAGGCTCAAACAGAAGGTCAAGCAAACTCATCTCATAGGCGTCTCAACAAAAGGGCTGTGCCAAAATTATCGCGATAATGTTTGGAATACCCTGTCCTGAAATTTTTTGAAAAGCTCGCAATAGGACATGAGGAAAACACTAAAAAAACTTACAGACACACTAGAACTGGACCAGAGTATATTGCAGATGAAAGCTGGTGTAAGAACAAGGAGAAGACGGGAAAATACTACATAACTACTTCAGCCTTATATAGTAGTCTATTATCCCAATTAAGTGATAACATGCCCGGGAACATCCGGCGTACATTTGTTTCCAGGTCCAGTCTGGTCAGGGTGTGACCTGTGACCAGTAGTGTAACCCATTCGTCCAGAGAAATGGCATGGCAGTGGATGCTGAGGAGGGGGTTTCCGGACGCCATGTAAATTGTACATCAGTCCAGAACTCCCCCCGCTAGATTTTCAATGAGGGATGCGTCGCTGCAGTCTAAACAGGGCTGACTTCCGTCTGGGGGAATATGAACGTTAGGGATTTGGAGGGTTTGCAAGAAGTATCCCTCCCAACATCGGAAATTTTCATGGGGGTGTGGGTGCGCGACGCCCTGTTTGAACTTGCAGGGTTTCCTGAATAGTCAGACATATCATTGATCCACGATTTGCAATTGGCAGATCCCTCTTGTCTTGGGTAATTTTGGGTCCGAGGGAGCCTGAGATGGTAGTGCCGAACACAGAGACCTGAAAGAAAACGGTGATTGACCTCGTAAGTAACGAATGATGGGGTTCACATCTTAGTCGGAGAAAAAGTGCTTGAAATCATATAGAATATTGGTGGTACGAACAAAGCAGAGATTTCCACATCTAGAGAGTTGCACGAAAGAAGTCTAACATATATATATATATATCCTGAAGGTGACGCAAGCTTATCAATGTTCAATACCAAAAAAGAAACGCTCACTATAACTCTGACGCGAAGGGATTTTTACCTCATTAAGCGCCTTAAATCCGCATGCGGGTCTCTGAACACGCCCACAACACACAGGGGATCGACGACATATGGTGCAGTCCAAGCCATCCAAAATATGAGCCAAATGAATCCTACGCAGCGGATCCATACCGGCGGAATAGGCTCTTCGCTTTTATTATCGCCATCACCTCGGGACATTGTATCTCTCTTCACAGCGTCGTGAACATGTACTGAAGAAGTATTGTCTGGAAATCCACTGAATTGACGCCAAAGGTGGGTAGCGAGAATTTCGATCGTGATTCCAAAGGGTTGTAACATGAAGAATGTAAAAGCCTTGAAGATTATCTTGCCTGTGACCATGGCATCCCCAGCCATGTGGATGACTCCAGACACAAAGAAGGCGGTGTATATTCTTGCCAATTTATAGCGGATGGATCCGGTCTCTGCTGCGGGTATGATGAATCCCAGAAATAGTGATGTGTAACTCAGCACGGTCTATAAAGAGACGGTGGGTAATCATAACCACGAAATGCAAAAGACATTCACTTTTCGAATCATCTGATGCCAAAATCTCCTCCAAAATCTTCTGATACTCCAGAGTTGAAAAGGTGACCCAAAAAGCCATGGCCATCGCTCAGGCGAGGAGAACCCACAGGCGACCACAACTGCGGCTAGTATTGAGTTGAGCCCAGAGAGTGTGAAAACGCCACCTAACCCGAAGCAAGTCACTCCTAATGCACGCCAATGAAGCGGTGCTTCAGTGAGCAACATCCCCGGAGTGGTTAAACCGGGATTTGAGGCATCGACAACATATACTACACCGATAGCGGAGAAGCAACCCATGGTAAATAAAATCCTGGAGAAGACAAACTTCCAGCGGGGCATAGAAGGTGAAGGTCGAGAGGGAAGCTGTCGAGGTTCGTGAGCCCATCCAATGCCACGAGGATTTGAGTATAGTCTGAGTGTCCACCTGATGCGCTTTTTAAAGGGATGTTGGGTTACTTTTGATGCATCTCCATCACGATAATTCGTCAGACTTTCGGGTGAAGTGAACAGTGCATAGTCTGCCCCACGCAAGTACTGGGACAGGATTGCTGAGCCCAGTCCGAGGTCACCCGCAAAATCGCCTGTCGTCTGTGTGAAAATGATTCGGTAGTGAATGCTACCCACGAAAAGAATGCCAAGAACTCTGGCAAACTTCGGAAGAAACGAAGGTATTGAAGCAACGATTAGGATGACCATAGAAATGCTAAAAAGGAGGACATCGAATGGCTTTCTGTCGGATGTGTTCATTCAGTAAGACAGTGATCTGGACCTTCTGCTCGAATGCAACAAGGCTATTATCTGAAAGATTGTTCAACCATGAGAGTGTTGGCAGCTTCAACTTAGTCTTGCCGCAAACGGCAAAAATCGCGATCAGGTGATGACCCACGAACACAAGTCAACAGCTTGATACTAATAGTATATGTGAAGCCTGAGGGGCCCAGGACAATTAGTAGGTTTCTGATGAAGATTCATACATATAATAATATAACAAATCTGTGAAAAGCCCCAAGAAATCTAAATCAACTGGCACCATACATTCCCATACCTATCCTGAGCAGAACCCGTCAATCCCTGTCCTTTATCTCCATCCCTGCCATCGATATACCCCACCCCATAACTATAAGCACCATTAAACCTGCTCGTAGGACACTTGAAACCAACAAACGGCGGGCACGCCCTATCCACCTGATTGCACTGCTCGAGACAAGGTTGGAGCATCAGATACGGACTGCCCAGGGAGGGCAAGAGCGGGTTCCGTGGACTGTCGCGAGTTTGGACTGGTACGAGGGCAGATAATGCCTTTTGCGGGCCGCCCGTTGTGGCTTTAGATGCGGCAGCAGCATGTCCAGTAACGGTCGGCGCCGCACGAATCGATGTGTACCCATCATCACCAGGACTGGGCTCGGCACATCGCGTAAATGAAATGGCACAAAGCCATTTGCGATACTCCCGCTCACAATCATCACAGCCCACCAAGGGCGAATACCAGTCCCTCCCACAAGCGAATGTTGTCAGGACGGTGGAAAAGTTGGCCATGTAGCTGAGAAGCGGGTTGGATATTTGGTTGGGAAGATTTGCGGCTGTGTAGGGTGATTGGACGCCGTCGGAAGCGGGTGAAGGGAGTGGAACAGAGTAGGCGATTCCTGGACAATAAGGTAAGGAGTGTACAAGAGGACATTTGAAATTAACTGTAAGAAGGGAAAAAACGGTTGGTAGCAATAATTTTTTTTGCAAAAAAAAGGCACCAACTTGATTTAGTAGCAAAATAAATTGGGCCGCTAACCTGCGTCGTATCTTGCAAAACAAACGCGGTATAATTCGTAGATGGTGTCAAGCCATCTATCAACCATTGCCTTCTCCATCCAGACACGTCTCTAGCCCATAATGTCTCGTTGATAATCGTTCCAGAACTCTTTTGTTGCGAGGACAAGAAGCATCCCGTCCTGGGTCCGTTACTATTAGCCACAGTTGGCGTAAGGATCAAGGTCATGTTGGGAGTCTTGGTGGGCAGAGCGGGCTGGGACATGTTTGCACTGGGCAGTGTGTAATTTTTATACGTAGGCTTCACGATGTCAAAAGGGGCAAAAGGATGTGATTGGATAAGTGCTTGAGTGGATGTGGTGTCTCCAAAGAAAGGCAGGGTAGTTAGCGTTTTATGCAAGGGTTCTTTTTATTTTGTTTTGTGCACAACATTCTGTTTAGTGGCTTTTTCCTCTTTCTGTATTATAAGGTAAACGTACCACTTGTAGAAACACCAATATCAAATGGGATACTACCACCAGAACCACCAGCTTTATCAGAAATAACCGAGATCAACCCTCCAGAATGGAGCCATCCCGTCCAATTACCCTGACCATCCTGTAGCACAATCTCAAACACACCAGGCGATGGCGGTGGTCCTGGATCACCTACAGAGTCTGAATTACCTCTATCGCCTATAAGAAATTTCAAACCCGTCGAAGCCGACGAGCACAACGCGACGCTGATCGATAATGGAGATCGTGAAAATTCGGGGATGGCCAACGTTCTCGGTGTGTCAAAGGACGCGATTTGGTTCAATTGGAGTTTTGTTCGTGATTGGGCAACAGATAAGAGAGCATTTGAGAGGAGGAGGAGGAGAGACTGTGGCAACATTAATTTTGGCCCTCTTTGGACCCTGTTGTTTTGCTGTCGAAATGGGAAAAAACAAAAAAGGCAATGTACCTGCCCGGCAACCTCCGTATTCTTATATCCCCTTCTGCTATTCATTGAATGGACCATATTTCGTTCAGCGGCGGCGCCCATGTTCTCATGTAATTTTTTAAAAAGTGTGAGTAACAAAAGAATTAACATCACGAGTTCATAGTATACACGTCAACCAGAAGAACGGAGAAGCCATCATTAAATGAGAAAACGACGAATCACGAAAATAAAACATCCGGACCGAAAAAAAATCACACACGACTCTGTGTCTGACCGAGGGCAGCCAAAACCACGCTCGCAAGTCCCGGGTTGGCTCGAAGAATCTCAGCCAATTGTGCCGGCTCTAATGACAGCGTGGACGGGTCAATGGTTGATGATTCTGGAGATTGATTAGAGGTCATCGTCGAGTCCTCCGTGGGAGCATCCCAAACAAGATTCTGGCCGTTCGAGGGAGCCAATGGTTGAAAAGCCTGCATTCCTTGTGATGTGTTTGACTGGGAGGAACTTGCGTTGGAAGATTGGTCTGCTGTCGTACTGGACATGGCCTGATCCGTTGGATTGGAACCCTGCGTTTGCGTCGCACTCACGACTGTGGACCCATTGTATGATTGCTGTTGTCCGTGGTTCTGTTGTGACTCAGACCCAGCAACCATTGAGTTTGTTGGCACTCCATAGTATGCAGAGTATGGAAACGGCAAGGAATTTTGCACAGCACTGATACCGTACGGAGTAGCACCAACATGGTGACCAGGCCACTGACCATAATTGAAAGACGCAGGGTACATGACTCTGTTACCGCTCACAAAAAGTTGAGGCTTTAACCCCATACTGACGGTCGTCTGAGTGCTCGATTGGTTATTCGTTCTTGACGACGAACCTCCAGCCTGAAACTCGATCTTTGGTTGGCTTAGAGTGGCTGGCGTAGATAAGTGGGTTGTCACGAGCACAGCACTTGGAACATCACCTATACGGACGCAAAGTAACCAAGTTAGCGCAAGATTTGCATGGCAAACAAGACGTACGTTTTGACGGGTCCACCGTTTCGGAAGGCCTATGCTGAATTGGAGTGTCCGTGTTTCCCAGCACAACACTACCCCACTTGAATTCCTTTTTGATGTTTTGATCCCATAGAACTTCGACCGATCCAGTTTCCTCGATAACCCTAATTAGAGACACCTCAAACACACCAGCGCTGACGCGAATCTTGATCCTCGACATCGAAGGCAATGCCATGAGTTCATTCCGAATCTTATCTTGTTTATTAGCCTTCTTTTGGGCTGCCACAGCCTGGAATGCATGCTTTAGTTACAGAGAATTCAAAGCCACCTGAAACCACCCGAGAACACGGATTGAAACAACGTACCGGATTGTGCTGCGTGCACAGAATTTGTACTTCCAATTTCTTGACAACTTTGAAGACAGATTCCGAGGATGAATCATGCTGCTGCATTGTCTTGATAACATCGAGCGACATGTGTTTTCCATCTGTACCTGGCGTTGGAGGGCAAGGGACAGCTGAAACAGGGACGTTATTGAGTGAAATGACTTCCTTATCCACTTCCCGCAAGACACCAAGCAAAACTCCTTGGGCGTGACCATCTTTTGCACAATTGACGTGGAACGCCTTCGCGCACTTGCCTTTTGTGCACTGCACCGGTGCGCCGTGCATTTTCGGTCTAGTCTTGGTACACGCGGAGCATTTCTTTTCACAAGGGAAAAATCAGTAAGAAATACGATATATAATAGAAATTTTGTAGAACACGGAATGAATGGACGCACCAAATTCCAGCGATCCTTGACAATTCCATCCACTCCATAGACAACCTTTTCTGCATTCCCATCGGACCGGATGAAATTGTCAACCCACGTCTCTGGCACAACGTTCGCACAAAATTCATGTGCCAGCCAAACTTTCGGATGTCCAGCAGCCTCTGCGGCGTCCTTTCGCGCGAAAGGTGGATTCTGCACGCGCAATAGCCCCTCACTGCTTATCGATACGCAGAGGCAGCATGGGAATGATTCTTGCTCCTCTGAACGAGGACCAAGCTTCAAGGTGATTTTGGGCTGGCCTTTGGCTGAAGAAACCGCGGACGAAGCGGGCCCAGATTTCGGATCTGAGACCTTTAGTTTCTTTTTTCCCCTCGCGGAAACATCGCCGTCTAGTTTTCGTTTGCGTGAACTTGGCTTTAATGGCGGAGAGAGTGCGTCATCCTGGGAATCGACCCCGGCGAGCCCTTTCGTCGAAAATTCTTGAAGGACATTTGTCGCAGGATCCAAGCGTTCTTCCTCGCGTTCCCTCAGAAGCTGATCGACATCTATTCGCACACTGATACATAATGAGCAAAAGGCATCCATTAAAACAAGATGTTGCCAACCTGTCATTCACACATCCACAAGCCTTTGCTTTCCTTCCAAGATCAATCCAACTTTCCAGAGCAAAATTGACACTCTCGGCGCAGTTCAGACCGAGGTTGAAACCTGCGTGGTAGCCTCGAGGGAATGTGATAACAAACTCCCCAGCATGCTGAACCAAATAATTAGGCTTGCAGGCGTCTTTAGCAAGAACAGATGGTGAGGCAAGGAATGATTTATGGCGCAAAAACTGAGAACATTGTGAAGTGTCCTTCGGAAAATAACCTGATGTTGATAATTAGTAAAGGAAGACAGAGGAGGTGCAAAGTCGCTGACTCCGCATGGCTTGTTCGAGACCCGTTGCTCGTCCCTGCGGAATAGCGTACCAGAACTTCGGAGCACCGAAATGGATGTAATTGATGCTGAAGAGATCCATATCCTCAACATGCCATGCAAAGGTGGCCCTCCACATGCCAAAATAGAGGTAAGGAGTATTCACCCCGGGAAGTCCTCTGGATGAAGGTAATAGGCGTGACAGAGCAGAAGGTAAGTGAGCGACATTCCAAGATGTCGTCGCGTCAGTGAACAAGGAGCCTTTAAAGTCATTCAGCATTCTCAAAGAAAGAAGATGAAGCAGTTGGGGCATACCTTGGGTGTCAGCGCCATACCAAGCTGGTTTACCTCCAAAACCCAACCCTCTCCAAAACCGTCGCTCAAGCTGTTGGCAGAATTCTGGGGTATAGTCCCCAGGATTTGTGTCTGCAGGGAGCCATGCTGCTTGTGGATCAAAAACGTCGATAAAGGCACGGTCGCGGGCAGCACGATCAGCAAGACTGGCCTCTCGTGCTTCGCGAGACGGATGTACCCGCTTGGGCCGAGGCTTTGCTTCATCCTTCACTTCCTGTTTCGTTTGTTTCCTGGACCCAGCTTTTCGTGAAACGGTTGATCCTTCACTGATCGGTGGTGTCTGAGGCTCAACAGGAAGTTCTTCTGATGGTGTTTGCGGTTCAGGTTCCTCCTTCACTCGCGCCTCTTCCAACGCAGGAGACGCTTCCGAAACAGCAGAGTCTGCCTTCCGCTTCCCTCTTCGTTGAATCCGAGGTCTTGGAATAGCAGGTGCGGTTCTGGACGCCAGGCCGACTTCCCGAATACTGGGGGCCTTGAAATCCTCTTTAGAACAAAGCTCCACCCACTCGCGAACACTCATCCACTTTCGCTTCTCCATATTCTGTTGTCGGAAAAGACCACGATCGCCGAACATAAGTTGTTCAATTGGGCTTTTAATTTTGACCTCCGCAAGTTGATCCTTGATTGAGGGTAGAGCATCAGTCCTGTAATTAGCAGTCAGGATACGAAGCCAAAAAGGGTCAGTAGGTTTTACACCAACCATTGTTTTGGCGGTATGACTTTTACGATACCACTCCGGTTTCCCCAACATTCCACCTTGTCCATGTAACCTTCAAAGTCCTGAAACTCCTCCATCGTAGGTTTAAAAACTGGGATACCCCGCTGTGCTAATGGGTCGTCGGCAGGGTCCAGCCATGTCCTGCCATCTGACTGGGGGGAAAGGGGTAGCTGAACATTGTGTGAGCCGTAAAAATGATCTGGTTGAACAGGAATGTCTGGAGGTACTGGAGAATTGCAGGGAGTGAGAGTTGAGGCTCGTGATAGTGTAGTCATGATGATGGCCTCAGCTCTAAGCAATGGAGTCTACAATACACGTCGGAAAACAAGAAATAAGCCTTGCCACCTTCGTACACGATGAGCAAGGAATTTACCCTCCAGTGATTGCAATGGTAGACGTCGTTGCTGATACTGACGATTACCCAAGTCTCATAGAATCAGGGAAGTACCGGCATGATGCGGAGTTACAATTTCTTTGCCTAAAAATGGTTAGTAGCCGGCCGGTCACGGGTCAAACTATCCTCTGAGCCACTTTCATCGTCGCTTGCACCCAGACTGAGTCGTACCCCTCGATCCCTTTTTGTTCTGAACTTTGTCACCACGTATTGTAATAAATTTTCTTATAAGCTGTAATACAGGTCCACGCGGAGACCTTGTAAACTTCATTTGGGCTAATTGAAGTCCATCTCGATAACGTGATGGTCCAGAGCACTATTCTGATTTACGATGCCTTTTGTATTTATGAACCCTGTGTCGTCGTATTCCAAAGTTGAAGTTGTAAACTTGTTTGCATGTTCTGGCCCCCTGGGATTACAGATTTAGTATGACAGAAGACCATGTGGTTCTGCAAGTTATGAATTTCTTATTGTCATAGAACTGCACAGCAAATTCCTGACTAGGAGACCATTTGTTTCCCTCCGTCGATACTGTCGGCATAGGCCGACATGGACGAGATCATATAAGTTCCTGAATCTATGTTCAATGTGTTATACGTTTTCATGAAAGACAACAATGCACCTGCCCCGATGCGAAAGGCGCTTGGCAGGAGAATCCGGGACAGGCATGGGAAACCGAAATTGGGAATCATTCTAATAAAAACGCTGAACGCCCATTGATGATATGTCAGCGTCTAATTTCTTGGTCCAGATAGGTCCAGATTCCACTTTTTATCGGTTCCCACCTGCAACTGATTACGAAGGTGATAACGTTCAAATTGCCCGAAAGTTGCGTCGGGACCGGATTTTCCTGGTTCATTTTCATCACCCCACCTGGGCCCACCAGAACGGTGTTTGCACTAGAAGCTAGACTGTAAGTAACATTTCTCCACAAATATGAATTAGTATGTCGTAACAAAACGGAGAACGACATGATTAAATGGAGAGGATCCCCTGTCATCAACCTATCCCTTTGTGATTTTCGTGCCCGGAACCAACGGCTGCAGGTCATCTTGTAATCTTATCTCATTAATACGATCATTTCTGTGGGAAGAATTAGCTTCAAGTTCAATGAGATCATTGATGCGATTTGCATGAGGATTACGTAAATATCGCAAACAAATATCGCCGGATCCAAACTTCGCACAACATGAAGCCTCACAACGAGCACATTATTCTGTGAGCCTTTGGTAGCGGCTGATGGCGGTGAGGACGAGAAAGAGCTCTTTCACTCTGGTCGATCATAAATCTGTCCATTTTTATCCGTTCCGTGTCGTGGAGTACAAATTAATCTAAAAACATTTTTGAAGCGTGACAATGTCATGTTATTGCAAACCTATCCGGAGTTATCTATCATCATACCTTGGCTGTGTTCTTGGACATTGGCTGTGATTGCCCTGCACTATTCTCCTAAAGCTGAACACGATGGAGACCGGCAATTAGACCTCGACGCACCATATGCTGAACTATATGATGCATGAGGATGACTGGATACTAGATCTAAGCGCCTGTTGTCAGGCTGGTCACTCGTGGAAATCGATTTTCCATGCTCACAGATCACTTTTCGGAAAAACATAAAAAGAATTTCAGACAACAGCTTTGGAATCAAATAATATTACAACAACTGGTCGCCCAAGAACGGAGCTCTGCAAAGCTCAAACAAAGAAGAACGACCATATACATTTCAAATACCTCCTTGAGGCGCGGAGAGTGGCTGTTCCACCAGGCACCACCAGATCTCTATGATGCCATATTTGGACTGTCCAGGCCCCGGCTCAATCGTCTGTTTTTTGCAGGCATCCAAACAATCAGTGTCGAGATCCTGGAGTTGCACAGACGTCGTGCCTGAGGCTGCCTGAAGCCCTACAACATAGAACTGGTATACATGTGTGGTTGTGACGAATTCATCGTTAAAGGCAAAATATTTTCTGTATGTTTCATAATTTAAACCCATGCCATCGCCTCGTTCATGGAGGGAATTGTATTTCGGAGGCTGTCCCGTGCAAGATCGGACGTGCTGGGATTTTGAATGGCATTTCCAAATTCGTATGTAAGACCCTGAAACTTTCTTTGGGATATAATATGTAACCTTTTACTTTTTCTCAGATTGAACCACTTAGCGCCCACTTCACTGTCAGAGACATTTGGCCTCTCACTGCATTACCTGGCCCCAGTCAACGAGGAATGCCCGTCATAAGATCCCCTTCTATTCCCTTTGGTATGCTTTTTTGTATTTTAAGACATCACGCCCGGGGTACCTATATTCGTTCTCTTAAGGTCCAAAAGGCTCATTGTCCCCATACGACATGAGCTACCTCGTTTCTCGTTTCGACAAGTCCCCTATCGTTAAAATCCAGACCACTCTCGACTATTCATACCCTGGATATGACGGCTTTGAAGGTGCGAGTCTAACTATTCCTCTCGTCTACTTGCTTACCTTTGGTCACAGAGACTTCATTCTCTCTTTCGCCATGGATGAACATCGGGCCACTGTGCCCTGAACCCGAAGTGTATGAATCAGGTACGACGCTCGACTTGGCTTTCAGGAATGCGAGTTGATAATTCCATTTTCAGCTCCTTGCCCACCGAGCTTTGCACTATCACCTTCTTTCTCAGACAGTTCATACGGTGAATCACTCTCTGTTAAACCTCGGAACATCCGTCTAATTATCTGGCAGAGGAGCCATTGGATGGCAGTCTTCTAAACTGGACATACGAAGGGAGCAGCAGCAGCAGCTATGATGACTCCTTTACGGTCGTACCGGAATTATCATCCCACCCAAATACCCTTTCCCCAACCCTCTCGCTTGTATCGTATTCACCCCGCTCGGAACACAGTATGTATCATCTTGATCGTTTTTGAATCCTTTTTCATTACTTGGTAACCTTAGGCGCATCACTATCTCCTCAACCACCCGACTTCTCGCATGGAATGAAATTTGATTATTCGACACCACCACCTCTTGAATTCCCGTCGTCGTCGTCCCCAGTGCTATTACCTTCGACTCCACCCCTCAGACACTCACCAAAACAGTCCAAGTCAAAAATCTCGACGCCTTCTTGTTCGAGTGCGAACGCCGTCGAAAAGAAAAGATCATCAAAAACGAGAGACACCTCCCCGTCTCGTCCTGCAGAAAACGATGCGCGCAGGCGGTTTCCTTGTCTCATTTTAGGTTGTGAGAGGCGATTTACGAGCCAGTACACCCTCAAAGTGCACATGGAAGCCCACAAACCCAAGCCACGGATATCATTTCCTTGTACTCTGGGGTGCAGCGAACGTTTTTCGCGGCAGCACGATCGGCTGCGACACGAGGTTGCGAAACACGGCAAAGTCTGCGAGTTCTCGTGCGATGAGTGTGGCCGCTTCTTCTCTACGAGAAAGACACTTGGCAATCACAAATGTCCGGTAGCTCAAGGTGGTACGCGATGGGTGACAACTTGAGCCCCTTTTTGTTCCTTTTTCTTTATTCCCTTCGGTTTTTCTTGTGGTCTTTTTTTTTTGGGTCTTTTGGATTTTTTGGGAATTTGTCGGACTCCTTCGTGGAATTGCTATCTGGACTTGAATGTCATGATGTACCCGGACTCTACACCCCTTTACAGACTTTGAAAAGACACTCATTGAATCAAAAATTGTATTGTAAAAATAGCATTGCTGTATCTTGTCGAAGGTTAATCTAGGTTAATGGTAGACAATTATTAGTTTATTGTCACTGGTCAGCAGAGTCCGACACAACCGTGGTTTCCAGTGTGCCTTGTAATTTTGATATCGCATTCGTCCGGGAAATCCGAGACAATGCAGCTTTGCCCGTCCCAACTTACATAAACCCGAAGAATATCACGGCTCAAGGAGTCAGCATAATATCAGTTGATTTCTTTTTGAAAATGGTCACAGCTGTGACCAAGTTGGATGACAAATTGTCACAAGATCTACATTTCTCTTTCGCCGTTATAATGGACAGACCGCGTCGCTCCACTCGTCAACCAGCAAAGGCGCCAACTCTGGTTGCAACAGCGGTTTCACAACGTGCGCCAAAGCGAAAGGCACCGGCAGAGGTTGACCCTCAGAAACAACTGCACACTCTTCTTCACAGCTCGAAGAGTGATTTAGCATCGCTGGATATGACGGTACGTGTGGCTCCTGACTGGTCCCTTTGATCTGTTTGCCAGACTCGTTACTTTGATTGACAGGCGATTTAGACTATAATGAACAGTGACACATGGACTATGCTTTCTGAGGAGTCTCAAGAGTGCTTGAAGACGCTGCTCCCTCGTTCTGCTTTTATAGGTTACGATGACAAACTATGTGATGATCATCCTTCATCGGTATTATTGAAGAAACATGCGTACAACAATGGGGATGGTGATCACGTCGATAAATCCAAAGTGAATGTGCCAGAAGAACTGGGAGAGCTCGATCACACGTTCTTCATTGACGCACATTTCCAAGCTGCCATGCGGACCTTCCAGAATCATCTTCAACTCAATTGGTTCACAGATGCACATCAAGAGAGAATAGAGGCTTTTCAGGAACGAATTCGAAATGGTACACTGGCAGCTCCCTGGAAGGACGAAGTTTGGGAGAGGGATAACGGTATCTCTGACTTGCAGGCCCAAAATGTGACTGCGGATTTGGGTATACACCGACCAAGCCTTAACCGGCCACTTCGGTCATTTCATGTCTTTCTTCTCGTTTTCTACATACTGATATGTATCTTTTCCAGATCTACGAGTGACATCAGACTTGCAACCTTGTTGAAAGAAGGGATAGTTCGTGTAGGGGACATCCTCGCATACAGAAGGTCGTTTGCGACATCGGAGCTAATTGAGAAGGACTGTATAGTGAGCTGGACAACATTTTCTGCTATGGCCACTAAACCATGACTAGATTGAATCAACGGAAAAGGAATTTTTGAAGATCGCAATTTCGCCGGGAAGCATCAAGGACCTTCCTATGCATCGTTTAGCACCTCCCTCTTCGTCGTCGTCCTGTAATGTCGATTCGACTGAACTTGTTTCGATGACGGTTACATCACCATCTATGCTTGAAAACCAGCTCCTGGACATGGACGGCCGTATTGAAAAAGCAAGAAGGCCACATGGAAACGCATGGAAGTGCTTCTCGGTGTGGAAGTGGCGGTCTGCTGCGGAGGTGTTTATTCCTTATGATGCCAGAAGTGGCAGAGAAAATCATGGCACATTGTATTACCTGAGGGGAAGTTATGCTCACGAGTTGTAACCAGGAAATTAGGAATTGTATTCGACAGTTTGAGTGTATATAGAGTTCAAAAGCATAGTCCAAAGCATAAATGTAAACCGTTGACCTCGTTATGATGATGTAGCAGATTTCTTGTTTCTAACTTTCCGTCCATACTGATCGCGGTCCAGGAAGGGATTGAGTAAACCTTCTTGGTGCAACCTCCGAATGTATTCTTTGATGAAGGGATCATAATCAAAGGTCCGTTTGACATGATCTGTCTAACGAAAGTCAAAGCAGCCGCAAATGTCCATGAGAGGAAGGTCGATCACAAAGTTGTGAACTTACATGATTCCTTGCGGCCTTTGTAATCTCTTCTTCAAGCGCGATCCTCGCTTGAGCGGAGGCGGCAGCCTGAATACATTTATTCCACTCTACAATTTTAAGTTCATGGGAGAGGCTCAATAATTCCATGTCGCGTTCCATACGTCGTTTACTGAAATTGGAAGAGAACGGTTCGAGATTTTCTTCGGTAGAAGGAAGAGCAGAAGTGGAGCAGAAAGGGGGGTGTGGTGGGCCAGTAAATCCATGTTTGGAGATTTGCAGGAGTGAAGGATCTGCCTGTTATAATGAACGTTCTTAGTGAGTCGGTGAGTAGAAATAGAATACAAAAGGACTCTCACATTTCGGACCCAATCGGGAGCTGAGTCGTCCATCGATCTCTCAAGGACCCGTCGGTCGCGTTTCAGAAACTCAAATTCATCATGCGCCTTCTGGTACATGTCATCTACGATGGCGAGGAGACTAAAGCGAATGTTACTTCCATCTGAGCCAGAGCCGCCATATTTATCCATCTTCATACGGAGCGCAGGACGAACAGTGTCCATCCAACCCCCATTCGGGTCCGATGAAGACGCGGAGCAATGTGGGAGCTCACCAACTTCAAGTGGGCCAGATTTGAGACCGTCAAGTTCCCATACCTTTCCATGAGCAGGCACATAACCAATGAAATGATATGTTTCCTCAGGCTCTTCTTCATGTACATCTTCACTGTCGTCAGAGATTGCCTCGTGTTCGCTGTCACTGGAACCCTTGGCCCTCCTTTTCGCCCTCCTTTTGGGGGCTGGTTTTGCATTGGATGTCTTTAGACGTTTGGCTGGTGGAGGTTGCATGTTGGACGAATTCACGGATGCTTTCTTTTTCTCTGCTATTTTCTTCTCTGCTTCAAATGTGGTTATGACGAGATTGTTGAGGGACGCGCGAATGTCTGAAGGTCTTGACATCAGAATCAGAAGCGAGAATGATAATAATAAAAATGGAGGGGAGTATACCGGGCGAAGTGATTATGTGCAGAACGAATTCCCGAAGAATTGGTGATGGCTAAACCTCTCATCTGTGTCAAACGAATTAATGGCTAAGAGAGGCGGAGTAGGAAAGCTAAACACTTACTACAGAAGACATGGCCAGAGTATCAGCTTTGAAAGACCGCAAGTCATCGCCGATGTCAATGTCAGGGCAATTGAGAATGACATTGAGGATGGCATGAGTAGCACAGGCATCATTGCTGAGTTGGTTTGCAAACCAGACGCGTTCAGCGGCAGGGTCATCAAAGTCTGTAGGACGATGACAGTCTTTGCTCCATAAAAAGCAGAATATAAGGCCATGCGGTTTAAGATGATCCAGTGCCCATGGCTCGATGTCGTAAAGTTCAACGAGCTCAAGTCCTCTGATCCCTAGTTTACGGGTGAGGCAAGTGAATATACCTGAATTGTTGTAAGTTTTCTTTGATACACGTTCAAAAATTCAAATATACCTGGATCAGATTCGATAACGGCAAAGGGTCCTCCAATGAGGTCATGTTGTGGATGTTGATAGTTCGAGTTCATGATCAGGAGCACTTTTTTACATAAATTCTTCAACTTCATTACAAGCCGTACGATAATGCTATTCTGCACCTTAAAGTGGAATCCAAGAGTAGTTATGTTTGGGCGCACTTGTGACAAATTTTGGAAACTTCAAAAACTGGAATTCAAGTAAACTTTAAAATATTTCGTCCAGAGCGCACAGATACATTCGAAATAGCATTTCGAGCAATTGTTGTGTGACTTTTAACGCTCTCTTGAAGAACTTAGTTTCATATAAGATCAAAGTCCGTTGCGAGCGCTAGTTATTATGGACAGCAACAGACTTAATGCACCGCGTCACAACAATGTTATCGGAATCTGGGAAGAACAGCCTTGTGTTGCATCCATAGAATATCATGTCCGGGTTATCGCAACCTACACCAGTTAAATGTTTCAGGGAGTCATTTAGAGAGTTGTAGTCACCTTGCTGATACTTAGAATGACCTGCCGTTTACACAGATACCGGAGCGCCCATCTACTCAGAAATTTCAATTGTCGATCCTTGTGAAAGGTATGCAAATATGATGTCAAAATCATATTGTCGGTCTAACTCTTGGTTGCGACATGCCATTTATCGACCAACCTACAAAACAGGTTTTTCAGCGCCATCTTGTTCATTGAATCTTGACTGCGAGACCAGTCTTCCGGTTCAATTCTAACCAAAGAGTGCCTGTTATTTGCATCAGGCAATCTGCTTCATATCTTCAACTTTCAATATATAAGATGAAGACGGGTGACTCAACAGCAGTAACATAAGAATGCCCGGTTGTGAGATGGAGGAAAGCATTTCAATTAGATCCGGTGCAAATTCAGAACAGAGAACAGATGAGGTCTTTAGCCCTTGATTGGTCAAAACGGGAAAATCGACTTTTCTGTCCTCTGTAGGCTGACAAGTTCGTTTCAGATACCTCTTTACTATACGAGATGGGGGCAATGTGTGTATTCACATGGAACACTGCCTATTCCGAACGCAGTGACACCAATTGAATGAAAACAATAAGTTGTCATAGTCGTCAATCCATCGGCCCAAAGTAAATTGACGGAAATTGACATTAACAAGAACCTGAATGAGGTAATTCAGAACACAGAAAAGTACGGCGACTGGACGAGACGTAGATAAGCCCATCACGTCCGCCTTCCTCCGAATGAATTGGTGAGGACAGGTGGAGCAGATCATGGGAACAGGTCTGGTAGCCTTAATTCTCCGGAGTTCTGGAAAGTAGCGATAGCTAAGTCTTCAGAGGGAGTTAACGATTTTAGGTGCGCAGCTGATAAGTGAACAGGTGACGGCTTTAGCATGTCAAGTTTCGATCCTAGACAGTAGACTGCATTTCTCCAATTCCGAAGAAGTTGTATTTAAATTTCATCACACCAAATGACAAGTTGAAATGAGCCTAGTACGTGGGGCCTCGAAGCATGGTTCCACGGCTTGGATCTTGACCAAAGCTTCCACAAATCACAGATATTCCAAGCTGAGCCACAGAAGCCAGTTGATATTCGACTGAGCAAAGTTGAAACCTGTTGAAACCAGCAAAAGATGTGCCATATTTTAGCCTCACGGGGAAGCGGCTCCGGAAATCAATTCACGTGATATAATGTACCCAGCAGCTGACCAGATATTTGTCTGTTCTCTCCAAAAATCTGGATTGCCGCCAGGATTTATTACAGAATGTGGGTACTGTTTGGCCCTTTCGACGGAGAAATAGCAGGGGACACAGGGTTTCAGAGTGTGTCATTTTGTTTTGATTCGGTCATTTCGATCCTGACATTTCAACAAGAACCCAAACTCTTGAAACCCAATACATCCTATACTGTTGGTAGAAAAGACAGAGCGTTACTTCTCAACAACAAAAAGATCTCCCATGACCACTGTGATTTTGTCGTTGGACCTCATGCTGTTGAAGATGTCGTGAGTTCAACTTTGTCGGTTTGAGACCACGTTACACAACACGATGACTCCAGAGCAATCCAGCTGTCAGACCCTCACTCAATATCGTCAATTGGAGTAAGAAAGACAAAAATATCCTCATTTCGAGATTGGGAAAGGAGTTGCAAGCTTACCCTTCGTCACATGAACCTCTGCAGGATGAAGATATGGTCACCCTGATCAGTGGGGTCCATGTAACGTACGTTTCTTAGCTAAATCGCGTCATCTTTCCTTCACATGGCAGGTCTAGTGTGAAATGGATTCCGATATGCGCCTACGTCTCGGTACGCTTGTTTTCTGCCGAAGATTGTGCATCGCTGGGCAAGTACTTCGGGCTATGTCTTTATTCCGGGGTCTTAAAACTTTTCGTAGGAATCAAAGTCGTGTATGCCCCTCATGCGGAAGTAACACACCACGTTATTTCGGAATACACGGCCGATCTCTCATGTTCTGCGTCATTACTTTCTTTATGCCAATTTGTCAAACCCGAGTGGTTACAAGAAGTCATCCGACTAGGGAAGCTCCCAAGAAGCAATGAGCAGCCAAATGGCGTCTCCCTTGAAGATCATTTTATCCTACCCCAGGAAAGCAAATATCGACCGGCTTTTTCCCCTTCGCTATTGCCTTTGCAGAGAAAACTTGGTGTTTGGGAGCCAAACGAAGAACGCGTCAATTTATTTCAGACCTGTCGGTTTATATGCCTTCATGAGAAGGTGACGGTGATCGATACAGAATTGCGCGAGGTTATTCATCGAGGGGGTGGTATACTAGAAAATTTTGACATTCATTCGGGTATTCAGAAATTTGGACGAGCTTTGAGCCGCAGTCGAGCTAAAGAAGGCAAGAAGACCGTTGTAGTTGGTAATTTGGATTCTATGCAACTCGCCGTAGGAAAGGAAAGCTGGGAGGGGTTTTTGACACAGGCTCAAAGGTAATGAATATTTTTCTATATGCAGGCAAAACGAGATCGTTCTGACTATACCAGTTCCTCTATTCCGGTTCTTCCTGTTGCACAAGTTATTCAGGCCGTCTTAGGAGCCAAGCCCGATGTGCTTTTTGAAGTAGGACTTGACGATACCTCTGGTTTGTATATTTACGCAAGGCGAAATACACTCGTACTAATGCTGAGTTTATCGCAGAACCTTCGATATTACCAGAGCCGCAAAAGAATGAACCATCGACTCGTCCAACTCTTGTTCGCAGAGCAACTTCTCGAGCAGTGTCTCGGGACCCTTCAGAAGGTCCAAGTCAGGTTGAAGGGGACTCTCAGCAACCTGCAGCCCCTCGTAGAGTAAAATTTGCTGCCCCTTTCGTTTCTTCTTGGCTAAGATCTTGCATTAGGCATTGACTCGACGAGTTATGGCTAAACCAACCGCAAACAGTGCGGATATTCTGACCTCGACCTTGGATTCTCGTCTAGGTTCATCTTCTACTCGAAAGACACCACCTCCTGAGTTAATCGATCTAACGGTAAGTTGTGCTACCCCATTTTTACGACCCTACGCTAAAGATCTGTAGGCCCCTACACCCGCTCGCCCTACGAAGCTGAAACGTCGTTTTGGTGTCACCAAAGAGAGCCAGGCAGTGCCTATGTCGGGCATTGAAGAAACTGCCCACGAACCTCCCTCAAAGAAATTCAAAGCTCTCTTCGAATCGACCAATGCCGAGGGTACGGAATCGATACAAACGATGGAGGAGATGACCGGCGATGACGAATTCGGCCAGACTCAGACTCAAGGCGAGACACAAGGACAATCTAATCGGTTACTGAAGAAGATGGGCTTGGCCGCCCTCCAAGAGGAGTCGGAGGAGGAAACACAGTTTCATACAGCTGGGGCTTCACAGCATGTGGGAAGGAAGAGAAGGATGTCGTCTGAGGAGGATGTTCAAATGCAGGTCATGGAAGAACCGAGGGAACCTTCCACTACGGTTTCTGTTGAGCCTGCGACTAAGCGGCGGGCGGTGGAAAATGTTAACAGTGTGGCTCCTGTCGATGCAAGCGCTCAGAAAACCACAGCAAGGGCCCGTGGCGGAAGTAAACCCCCTTCGACATTCGTTCCCGGACGAGACAAAGACAAGAACACAGGCGCACCTGCTAGCCAACCAGACACGGACGAGGCATTTTTGAAGGCAATCGCGTCCACCAAGCGTGGAAAGAAAAACGAGGACGAGTTTGACAGGGAGTTCAATAAGCTACGCATATCGAAGCCAGAACTTGCCAGAAGGGATCCGGAGGAAGAATGGGGTTTGTTGGCGGAATTTGGTGATGATTCCGGGCTGAGAGGAAACTTCATGGTGATCGTTGAGATAGATGTGCCTACAAAAGTAGGAGGTTCCACTGCCTTGAAGGAGAGAGGGGTCAGTCGTGAATGGGATGGCAAGCCGAACTTCAAGAAGTTCAAAAAAGTGAGTTATGGTTTTGCGGGGATGATGCCAATCTGACTTGTGCGAAAAGAAAGTGGTTGGTCGTCATCTAAAGATTGATCTTTTCGTTAGTCAGGAAAACGACTATGGAATGGACAATGGTACACCTGTTCGCTCTCCTTTCTTTGGTTGCTTGAATTTTTCTATTAGGTCATTGGAAGGGCGGACAATCTCGACCTCAAAGCCAAATGCGGTACATCGAGAACCAAAGTCAAGACGAAGTTCCAGAGAGTCAACCTTTGTGGAAAATTAAAAAACAAACACAACCTATCGCCGACACTACGATTGAGAACAATCTTCCGCCAGGAACTCGACGGCCAAGGGCGCGTATGGCATCTAGAGCCGGGTCTGCGACACCTGCTCCTTCATCGCAAGCGGTGAATTTGAAGGTTAAGAAGAAGGGGGCTAAGGCCACTCCTCTTTTCCTAACATCCGATGAGGATGAAGTACCTGTTCCTTCCACTGGCCGCCACGAGGAATCGATGCTCGAGGATTCCAGTCCGGAAGAAAGACGGAAACCTGCTTCGGGAAGGAAGACGCGAACAGCTGCCGCCGCAAAGAAACCGGCAACAAGACAAAAGAAGCAGCCAATACTTGTGGAAGATGATTCCGACGATGATGCTGTATTTCGAGGATTCAAAGGAAGGGGGTAGCGATTTGGTTTTCCTACTGGGGCGGAGGGTGATGACATATTACAGTTATTTCTAGTTCTAATGGCTACATGCGCTCTAATTTCCAGACTTTTTTTAAACTTCGCGTACATCCGAAAGAGGTACAACTCATAATGGGGGCAGTGTCTAACACCGGTGCCGAAACACTGCTTAATTCCTCGACACCATCTTCACTGTATAAGACATGCAAATTCTTGGGCCTACCACCAGTCTGAATCGAGGTGCAGAGATAAAGTAGGCACATATCTTTATCAATCAATTTGATAACTGACGGGAGTCCTGCAGCGGCGAAGAATCTGTGTACCACATTGGTATGGCTTACTTCGATAGGGGGCTAATTCTTATCTGACTTGGTGTTTTAGTTCAGCGTCTGAAAGACATCCGCATTTCCGACCCTGCTGGATCTTCTTCGTCGCCCTCGACATCATCAAGCTCTCGGCACGATGAAGATTCGGGCGTTTATCCAGGTCACATATTTGAAACCGCGAGTCAGTGCAATCGTTTAAACCGAGGAGAAGACGAAACAGTCTTCCATATTCTTTGGCAACAAGTCCTGGCCTATTGGTTTCCTCTGTCTGAGGGTTACAATGTTGTTGAAAAGTGGCACCCTCATGCATCTCTTGAACCAACACAACAGGCCTTGATCAGCGTTGCTGTATTTTATCAAGGACAACCGATTGTGCTGCTGCTGCTGCAAAGAGACACTGATATGCATAGCGAGTCGGCCCTGCGGGTCAATGGCGATAAGACGTTCGACACATTTGCAGTTTGGTCTGGTCTGCCTGCCATGTGTGTCATCGTGGCGGCGGGTGCAAGGTGGAGTGCATTCGTACGACCAACAGAAATGACGACCCAAATGGTGAATGACTTGGTTGGGTATGATTGGTATGGTAATTTTGAAGAGGATGTCTGGTCAGAGGCTTCGTATCAAGCGCTGAGGGAGTATTTCAAGGTGCTAAAGGATTCAAAGCTTCCCGAGTCATCTATACTTTCAAGCTCAAATACTGGTTGGTGGTGGGATTAGCTACTCGGAAATGAATGGTCGGATGATGGGATGGCCGGATTGTAAAAAGTTTGTGTAGCATTGATCATAATTCTATTTACTGCTGCTACGCTGGCATTTATATCTACAAGGACATCGAAACATTAGTGAGTGTTCAAGCAAGAATTTGTATGTCTACCCTTTTTGGGGTGTCAAGGTCTCCTTTCCACACACTGTCATGATGGTCTTCATCCCCCGGCGCACAACTCTGGCGCGGATTGTCCTCTTCGTCGTCTTTTATTTTATCATCAAGTTTATATTCTTCCCTGCGCCTTCCTCTCATTCAAAATCTAGGTCACGGCAAATCCAGAGACACAACTTCATCGAACGTGCAACTCGTCCTGACAGATCACTCAATGTCCAACGCCATCCCTTTCTGCAGTCTAGGATGGGTAGAGACGAAAGACCGGATATGTTTCTGAATCTCATAAGAAATGGGGTCAGGGACTATTGGGAGCGTTTCCAGGTGCCATAGTATGTGTCAATGTGTTTTTTTTTAACTTTTGTTAATTGGAATTGTACGGTAGTATCACGAACAAGGAGACCTCAACTTCGGATGTACAACATGTCATGGGCTCCATTGACCAATTACTTTCACTAAATGGCTGGGTCACTGCTCTTTGTCCTACCCTCACGCGCCCATTTGGTCAGAATGTACGGGACAGTCTATACGATGACCTTGTTCGCGAAAATCATCTCTACTACGTGGCTATCATCATTCATTCTGCAGACCACTTCCTTGTCGACCAGCTGGCTGTCATTGTACAAATGGCTAAAAGACTCGGCACCAACAATCTTTTCGTTTCCATGTTAGACTATGACTCAACGGATTCAACAGAAACGCTAATTGACCTCTGCGAGGCAGTTTTGACGCTGCTTGGAGTACCCTTTAGAATTAGGCGCGTGCCTGCAATGACGGAGGATCCAGCCGCTGCGTATTATCCGTTGGAAGAGGCGTATACACGGAACTTGGCGTTGGAACCTTTGCACGAGCTGTATGAGCGAAGGAAAATCAAATTTGCTCGTGTTATCTGGTTAAAGGGATTTACATGCCCCAACGACATTTTAGAGACCATCAAAATCAGCTTTGCGAACGAGGCTGCTATGGTCTGTGGGATGGATTGGGCGGAGCAGAACGGACTTTTTGTCTTCTCAGATAGGTGCGCCTGAAAATAATCTACGTTTGACACATGTATCCTTATACGCGTCTGTGCAAAGGTGGAGAACACGCGATATCGAAGGCGATCAATTCCGCCAATCTACTTCAGCGTCCAAGTCGGATAACGTCCCTCCCCGAGACCGCCTCGGTGTCCAGCGCTACGCCCAACACTTGCCATTTCAAGTTTTCTGCTGTGAATCTGGCACACACGTAGTTGATCCGGCCCAATCTTATTATCGTGGTATCGAATATCGTTCTGGAATGGAATTCCATAATCTGAGTAGAGCAGAAGCCGTTCCGAACCGCGGACCTGACGCTCCTTGTCTCGATAGTAGCCAAGCGTGGTTTTGTCGTGATTTGTGGGTGCGAAGTGCGCGAGACGCTGTGGAAGAAGGCAACATGTTGAATAACGTAGGTGGACACCGAAGACGGGGGCTTGTTGAGGTCGATGACCCCTCGATGGGTAAACGAGATGAAGTTAAAATCAATGTAGGTGGAGGTGAGGAGGAAGTGAACGATGGGGCGAATAGTCCAAAGGCAGGAAAAAAGATTGATCCTGATGCAAATGCTGGATCGGATTACGATGCTATGCCTGTCGAGGATGGAGGGGAGGAAGTTCCTCCTCCAGAGTTCAACAAACTCTCTATACCCAATTCAGTTTTCCGACCAGCAAGGGTCCTTGTGAATCCACGGTGCCCCACGACATATGCGGGCGTGAAGCACACGCAACTTTCTCGAGATCTCTTTGAAGAGGGAGACAATGACGCGATGACGGCTGCTGGGAAATATGTATTAGATGACTGGGACGGTGCCCCGGAGAGCTTTGTCTGTCAGGAACAAAGGTACAGTTATTTGAGGTTTTAGGATCAGTTTTTTTGAAACTGATATGTTCAACAGGCAAACTGGAGGGCGAAGTGCGACGAAAACGCAGCGGAGGCTTGGATTCTCAATACACGATGAGCTGCAACGACTTCCGAAGTAATTTTTATACATAGAATAGGTTTTTTGTAAATGGATTAATTCGAGGCGCTGTATCACGTGAGATAGTATAACTTATATCAAGTTTGCCTGGAGTTAAATTTTGAATTGCTAACCTCCGGCTCTCATGGCTCTTCCTAGCAAGGTTCCTCACTTGATGACTCTCGCAGATCTTTCTGCGCCTCAAATAACTAATATTCTTCATCACTCGTTGGTTCTTAAGCGCCGTTGCGAGCCATGGCTCCAACCAATGATCGCTGGCACGAAAAGGAAAGACTTGCGCATGCCTACGCCGACTCTCTTTGGTAAATCGATAGCGTTACTATTTTCTAAGCGGAGCACCAGGACACGTCTCTCTGCGGAGACCAGTGCCCAGCTTCTTGGTGGCTCTGCTCTTTTCCTCGGCCGTGACGACATTCAGTTGGGAGTTAACGAGTCCGTACGCGATTCTGCCCGGGTCATTGGAGGGATGTGCCAGGGCATTTTTGCTCGGGTTGGTGATCATGAAGATATTGAGGTATGCTTAGATCTAAGTTTTCTCTCTCTTTAGATGGTTGGAACCTCATCTAT